>JAABUP010010393.1_pt1 | contig 11008 bp, 13 predicted proteins | sample 5559201 | NCBI WGS metagenome assembly JAABUP01 (sample SAMN10711887, study PRJNA513373) | rock metagenome | isolation source: Antarctica rocks | place: Antarctica | reverse complement strand
TCCTCATCCTCAGGCCCAACCTCTTCTCAAACCTCAACGCCTTGACGCCAAACACCCTGACATCCACAGCCCAGAATTTCTGCGTGAACAGCGACTGCACGAATGGCATGGGCATCGTGTATATGGTCGACCACTTCTTCGGCGGTTTGCGCGAGACGGGGATCGTGCTCCAGCCGGGGAGGTTGGGGCGGACGATCATGTATTTTTCGTCGAGGTCGGGCCATTTCTCGATACACATGCCATACCTGCTGTCGTAGGCGTTCAGGAACGGGAAGATGCGGCCGCCCAGTATGACGGATTCCCAGGCGTGACCGACCTCAGCGCGGCGCTGGTCGTAGAAGAAGGGTTCGAAGTCTTCGATTGGCGGGGTAGGGGGTTTGATGCGGGCGTTGCGGGCAGCGTGGGTGAATTCGTGGGCGAGGGTGTTGGCGAGGAGGAGGGATGTTCGGAGGCGTTGGGGGGTTGAGAGGGTGGTTGCTGGGTGGAGGATTGTGAGGAAGGCTTTGGAGAGGCGGATGGTGGAGCCGGTGCCGGGAAAGGGGGCGAGGGCTGGGGTCGAGGTGCGGAGGCAGATGGCCCAGGCTTCGATGCTAGACCACTCGGCGAATTCAAAGGTCGTGGTGCGGGCGGCGTGGAGGATGGCTTTGCGAACTTGTTGGAGTTGAGGCATTGAGAGCGGCCCGGGGCGCTGGAGGAAACAGTAGCAGGGAGCGTTGAACTTATGCGACGTGTTCGGGAGGTGGTGGTAGGTGCCGAATATGAGACCATGCCAGTACGGGAGGAGACAAGGTTCGTCGAGAAATTTGGAGGCCAGACGAAGGGCTGGTTGCAGGTAGGCATATTGCTGCAGACCGAATAGAAGAGGATGGATTGGGTTGCTTAAGTCCCCTAGGGAAGCGTTAGGTAAATCAATGACTTGGTTGGCGTGCAACTCTTGTAGTTGAAACCGTTTGAGGTACAAGTCGCCCTTGTGCCACGGTTCAGGTGGTGGTGAAGGTCGGTCCAGTGGGTCATCGGTGCGAGCTTTTTTCGGTGCTGGCAAGTCCTCCTCATCATCCTCCTCAACTTCATCAATTGGTCGCTTTGCCATTGCAGATCGATTCGATCATCGAAGACTTCTGTGACTTGGAAAAGGGGTCGATACTTGTGCTGTACAAGCTCCCACAAACTGGCGTGAGATCCCGTATTCCAGACTCCTCGAAGATATCTGCTCTGTTTGGGCTAGACCTCATCCGCTCAATTGGCTTGCTGCAGCTCCCTCGACTTGGGTCGTCCATCATTTGTCTCATTGTGTGCTGCCGAATCGAGAATACTTACAGCCCTTTGTCTTCGTGGCTTTTTGTCGGACTGACATTTGAGCGAGCTCGACAAAGTGTCCGTTTCCGGGACCACTCCCTAGTTCTGGTTCTGGCGGATGCCATCTCAGGACTTTGCAGATATCTTTTGAGAGGCAGATACCTCCAACCTTTGATGTTAAGCCTTCGTCCTGTAGCCGTGTCATCTCGTAAACGCGTACCATCGCTTATTCAAGTGAGTTCACTCATTGATCTCGTAGTATTCGCTCTCTTATTGTACAGCTGAAATGCAGACACATCAGTCGTTGTACCATGCGGCCCGCTTCTGAGCATTCCAGTGCTGCACGCGGAATGTAACAAAGAAAACCCAAATCGTCAAACTGACCTTTCATTAGGTTATGATGAATCACGCATGGACAATCAGATCAATTTATGGGACGATGATGGGGACTGTGATGTTGAATGATACGATTCGAATCCTCTATCTGAGGTTAGGAGGCGCTACCATAAGAGCTCGCAGGATGCTCCATATTCGCCCTAAGGTTATCTAACCACATATACCGAACCAGGACGAAACTGGTTCGCAAGGCTTACAAGTCCGCTTCTGCTTCTCTTGCGCTGTGCTCCATTTCCGCTGGATGCACTCTAGAGAAGTTCAGATCAAAGAAACATCCAGTTTGGAACCACTTCTGGTGGAAATGTTCCACTGAGATGATCCCAACACACCGTGGGATACCCGACTAGATGCTCCAGTGGCTGTTGGTTTCCTGGATGAACTCCTTGCGCTATGCAGCATCAAGGCCACAATTATGGAACGCCTTGAGATGGTTTTCGTAGAATCTCGAAATGCTGAGCATTATTAGCTAGTAAACGCAGATTATGATCCATGTCACAAACCTCTTTTTGTTCCTCAGCAAGCTTTCCTTGCGTGTCCTACGATTGATTTAGCTCAAAACTTGTCGTTCAAGGGGACCTCATACACTGTTGATTGTTAAAACTAAAGAATAATTGTTAGACAAGAATCTCTCTCTCTTCTTGACATCGCTAATGCCTTTGCTTAGCTTCGTTAACAATGCTTCGAAGTCGGTTCGCAGCCTGCCCAAACTACTGGAGACTGGCTCATCATCACCTGCGTCGCTGCTCAGCAGTAGTATGCTGTGTGAGAACTGCCCGAAACGCTGTGTTAGAAAGTGCGGAGCGGTAGATTGCTTTGCTGAATCTGACGCTGTCAGTGAAAGAGCTGAAGCTGCAGTCCTTGCAGACAATAGTGAAGCTGCGCGGCGAACGGATTCACAGTGCATATCCATGACGATCTGGAAACGCGGCCATAGAAGCATGTTTGTACCGTTGATATAGCCATCCACTGCTGGAATCCTACGTCGTTGAAGTTCGAAAGCGAAGCGCTGGTTGAGTCGCACACAGAGCAATACACCCAAGGCATCGGCAGTGGTGTCGACCAGTTGCTTGGTTAGCGACCTTCCCAGCGCGAAAGTTGGCTCAAAAATCTCAATAAACTTGCGGGAAAGATGGTGAAAAGGATAGGGCGAGAAGAAATCGGTCAAGAAGGAGTATTCTGAAGATGCGTTGTCAACGAGGGCTAGGTTGAAGTTGCGGAAAGGTACTTCAAGGTAATGGATTGACTTGTCTTCTTCGGCCAAATAAGATGAAATCGCCATCTGGTTTGCCGACTTTAGTGCGTCTAACCTTCTGCCAAGAATGAACGCGTCATGAGGTGCTGCGGCTGACTTCGTTGTGGGTACCAGATTGCCTTCACGCAGTGAGCAAGTAGAATCCGCAATTAGAACCGGGGTTTATGCTGACTCCTCTGGCCATGACCTTCAGTACCCAATAGATCATATTTATCAAAAGCGTGCAAATTGATCTTATCCAGTGCTTGCCGATATCGTGCAAAGTGATTGAGATAATACCACCGCATTGTATTGATGTACGCTCGACCAATCTCCTCGGCAAGTATAGAGTGATGTCTGGCCAAGAATACGTATATATCTTTGTAGTTCAGGAAGTACTGTTGCTGTATGATCAGAACGTTGATGCTTGGTGACCGTAATGCTTTGATTTGTGTGACTAGATAATCCCGAATTCTCTCAACGGCCTTGACCATATCAGCGGTCAAACTTCAATAAACTAGTGCCTCTCATGCTTACCTTCTTTGTTAAATCATCTAACAGCGGCTTGACACCTTCGACAGCCCTGATGTTAATTTTGCTTTTCACGTTGCCTTCGATGATGCTAGACCGCTTTTCTATTTGCTCCAAGGCCTTAATCCAGCTTTCGTCGATAGCGTCCTCCGAGATTTTCCTCACTATGTCCGGCGATATGCTAATCTCTTCAACCGCTGGGCGAAGAAGCTTCTCGACCGTCTTACGGTTTTCCAGCTTCGTATTTAGAGCCGTCGATCGGGACTGCAACGTCTGGATCTCGGCAGAAACGACACCAAGATCTGTCTGGAAGCTGGTCAGGGAGGTTTCGACGGACTTGAGGACATCGTCACAGCCCTGCGAAATATCTAGTCAGCAACGCAGCCATAGCATTGGCCGCTTACAGGCTTACCAGAATCGAGCGGTGCAGATCTTCGAACTTGTACTGTTCCCTTTCGTCTGTCGGAAAACATGTATGAGCAATGGGTTACAGTCTTCCCGAGATATTGGAATGCAAACATTCTTCAACAGATTGTAAACGATCTTTGTGATCTCTACTTTGCAAATCATTGCTCCCTCTTTCGCAGGCCTCTACAAATGCCCGAAGGCTAAGCCCGCCAAAGTCAACATCTGCTTCAACCTCGGATGGCTTCTCTAGCAGGTTTCTATCCTCCACAGTTCTTCCCGCCACATCTTTCTTTTTTAAAGAGAAACCAATAACTTCCTGTAAGACATCCAAAGGATCTGGTACGTCCACAGGCGGAGGGATATGTTGCTTGAGTGCAGATCCATTAGGGACGCGTGCGGCTGCTGGTAAAGACGAGGTTGAGGTATTTGAGGTTAGCGGAAGAGACAGGGAAGAGGAGCGGGGACTGTAACCAGGCCGAAGTGAAAGCGGCCCAGGGACAAGGTGACCTGATCTTCGAGGAGCTGGTGAGTAAGACCTGGTTTGTGGAGGAGGTGAACCAGACGGTGTCGAATGTCCCGAAAACCTATCCAACCACATGTTCTTCGACCGACGGCTCGCACTGCAGTGAGAGGCTGATTACTGACTTCTGGCGGTCTGCATCGCGCTCCTCACGACTATCCTTGCATCTCTTCCCACAGATAGCGTTGCATTTAACAGTAACGGGCGCTGTGTAAGGTACATGTAAGGTACGGGAACGCAGAGGCAAGTGTTAGTGCAGGTCTGTCACTTGGTAACGCCTTTCCGTATACGGCAAGCGCAATCGCTTTTCACCCCGCTACCGAACACTTCGAATCCACAACTTCGTGTGGAAGAAATTCCCACATCACCGATCTAATCCTTACTGCTTCATCGTTGGGCCTGTCAATAGCCCACCGCCACCTCACATCTCTCTTACTCTCGTCTTATTTTCAAGCTTATAGACACTTTGCACCATGGCCGACGATGCGCAGGTATGAATCTTCCAATTGTTCCCACCCCCCACTGCCCCACCATCATCCGCAGAGCGCACTTTTGCGCAATGACTCCTCCTCTGATCCTCGCTGACGCAGAGCCACCATAGCATGAGCATACCTTTGAGAGCGCCGATGCGGGCGCTTCGACCACTTATCCCATGCAGTGCTCTGCTTTGAGGAAGAACGGCTTCGTTGTGATCAAGAGTCGCCCCTGCAAGATCGTCGAAATGTCGACTTCGAAGACTGGAAAGCACGGGCACGCCAAGGTCCATCTTGTGGCGATCGATATCTTTACTGGCAAGAAGTTGGAAGATCTCTGCCCGTCTACGCATAACATGGACGTTCCTAACGTTCTCCGCAAGGAATACCAGCTCGTGAGTCGCCTTAGATTGCGAGGATCAATTACATCAAGCAGAACTGAATCGCGAATAGCTGGACATCTCCGAGGACGGCTTCCTTTCTCTGATGTCTGATGATGGCGCGACTAAAGATGACGTCAAGGTCCCTGACGGTGAAGTTGGTGACAAGATCGAGAAGCTCTTCCGCGTCGATGAGAAGGATGCCAGTAAGACAATGCCTGATTCTGTATGCCTTCTGAACAAACTGCTAATGCTTGACCAGACGTAATTGTCCTCACTTCCATGGGTGAGGAGGTTGCCATTGATGCAAAGGAGGCTCCTCGCGCCTAAATCTCTTCCGCAATACTTAGAGCTCTGGCCTTGGTCTTGCGTGAGTCTGGTAGTTATAGGCTTTCTAGGATGGGGATCTGTCAACTCTAGAATCTTCGTCGGCTGTAGCATTGGTGATTTGCGAGGATCCGGCCATTAGCATGACCTCCACGCGTTCTTCCCACAATCGGGAGCATGGCACGTATCTGGGAAGTTTTGGTGCACCCTGATCCACCATTTTCCTGTCACAAAACGGGTTGTGCATCTCAGGTCTTACTTTCGGAGGATGAGCTCTGCCTAGGGTGTTGACGATGGGAATGAGCCAAATGTAGAAAATAAGCTTTCATGACCTCTTTATTGTCCAATGATGCATGATAAGAGCGCAACAGCTGTAGAGATCGTGCTCTAGTCATCCCTCTGGATCCATCACTCTGGACGGCAATAATCAAGCTAATGCAACGACGTTAGTCAACATACAACAGTCGATGTCAGTGCAGCACCGCTGACCACATGATGGAGACTTCCGCGAAATCTGCTGTCAGTAAATACAATCATGGAGTACGTCAGAGGCGACGTATGTGGTGTAGACAATTGCCGCGCAACCCGATACTACATTGAAGACGGCCTATCGTATTGCAAGAATGGACACCGGAGAGAGGTAGATATGCTTTGATCTCGTTCAATCTGAATTTTCTCTGATTATGTCGTAAGGGCCGGACCCAAGTGCAAGAAGATGAAGACGACTTCGGCACTCAGGGTCGAAAGACGCGCCAGAAGCGGGAGACCCGTGAGAAAGTATCTCGGAGTAATCGTACCTCAGAAGCCAGACTTTCCGTTGTGCTGATGCCATTGGCAGTTTACCGTGGTCCTAAGGCTTTCGAATTGTACCTAGAAGCCTATCAACTGATTCTCTGGAAACAGTGCTATTGGCTAGTACATACGAAGGGCTTTCCGGCCGAGCTCGAAACTATTGTCCACGACCTTTGGGCACTTCGCCTGCAACTGCTCAAGGCCAGGGCAGAAGAACCATCTGACACCGAGACTGCTTCACACGTCTTCAGCTCTCAGTCTGGGGATGAGACTGATACAGTGGCCGAAGAGGCCAAGCAGAAGAGAAAGAAGCCGAGAGGCAAGGACGTCCCAGCCCTAGTGGACACGCTTGGATTGTGCTACTTGGCAACACTATTATTGAGGTTGCCTGTCAGTCTGGGTGACGTGTATCGGTGAGTACCAAGATCTTGTAACTTAGAGCATCGGATTATACGGGATTGACACTGATGAAGCCAATCATAGGTGGGCCGTTAAAGAGGAGATTCTGTTCGTCAGAGCAGTACGTTCCGTGCCCCTGGTGTTGAGAGAAAAGCTACCTGGACATTACTTAGGGGCGTTGGATACGAGAGTAAGGGTGCCAGACACTCGAAGCCTAGTAAAATCCTGACACTGAGATGCTTTGCAGTCCATACTACAGACTGATCATCTGCACAACTCCGTCATAGAGCTTGTGCTCCTGTACAGCCGTGAGTTTGGAATGTCGTTCCCACCGCTGAACCATCCATTACTTTTATTCAAGTATATCAAAGAGCTCGCGCTGCCATGTATGTCAAGCGGTCGATGTCTTAGATTAGCGCAGGCTCATGCTAAACGACATGCAGTGGATGTCTACCCAGTCATTGACCGCCTCGCTCCGCTGATTTCCTACAATTTCTCCTTTCCCACATCCGGTAATCGCTACCGCATCAGTTCTCTCCCTGAACCGCAGTTGATATCCCTCCTCATTGTCGCCGTCAAGCTCTATTACCCGTTTGACTCTATCACTCGGTATCCTAGAACTTCCTCCGAACCTGCAGCGCTGAACATCGATTGGAAAGCGTGGGCTGCAACCCAAGAGGAACATGTTGCCCGAATTCAAGTCGGCAGAGAGCTTAAAAAAGGAAAGGAGATGGAAATCGGAGAGCATGATGTATTTGATATGAGCGGAGGGCAGATTGACGAATACCTGGACTGGTATGAGAAGACCTGGATAGATGAAGAGGCCAGGAAAAGCTACCCAAGGGCTCTGCCGGAGCAGTTGCTTGAGATGTTTCCTACTAATAGACCTGAGGGTCCGACTGGACCACAAGAACATGCCCTGGGTGAGGAAGACGAGTCAAGAGTAGACGAAGGAGCAATCCTCGACAAAATCAAGCAAGTGCAGCGCGCAATGAGAATGAGACGAGTCGTATCAGATGAGGATGCAGAAGATAGCAAGGAGCCTATCAGACGTCCCGGGAGCTACTACAAGCACTACCGCAGAGTGGAGGACTTACCGCATGACGCAAGAGTCTTCTTTGACGCGGCGGCGAGAGTGGTTGGACTCTCCTTGCGCACGCTTACCAAAGCAGTTTTTCAGACGGAGAGTAAGCTCCAGGCCTGGAAACTTGCGCAAAGGAAGACAGAGGCCGCGAACCTCATGCAAGACCATGATCAGGCCTTGAGCACAGATGGGAGTGAACCTCCGACGTTGCAAATACTTGGAGGAGATAACGAGCAGGAGTGAAATGTGCCAATGGAGAATGTGGACTGTGGCACTCGGTCTGTATTCACGTCACCTGTCACTTGGTCAAGAAGAGGGTTTATTCACAATCGCATGGCTCTATAAGACTCCCCGTGCTTCACCGACAACCCCCTTGTACATTCTTCATATTATCAAACTTCAGCAAGTACGTATCCTTCATCACGAACGAACTAGGTCCAAAACACTTCAAACAAGGCCGAATCAGAGTCTAGTATCAGCACCGGACAGTATGTGCGGCCAGAACGCCCGAGATATGGGTATTCAGCTTACCACTGCATAGACGACCCCAGCGGCCAGCGCTGCTAGGCTTGTGTGAATTACCACAGATTAGCTCTGACTCGCCCAGAAATCCGCTCGGCAGTCGATCGAAAAATTATGCCACGCTCCAGCTACTCGAGGTGGCCTGAAACCCATCAAGGAGGCTCAAGGAGTTGTACTATGAAGGAGAGACTCATAGAATGATATCATTGTTCTTGACTTGGGAATTTGCCTGCAATGTTTTGGAGAGCCGGGTTAAAAGCAAAATACAAGACCTGCTAAATAATGGAGAGCTATCCCGTCGGCAAAGAGCCTGCTCTGGTGGTTATGAACTCTTCATGAGGGCGAGGTGCGGTTGGTTCAGATTGTGTTAAGTTATGAGAACTGAAGCTATTGGCTTTTGGATTTGCAGGTAGCGGCTATTGTTGACTTCTCTACCTTTGTGAGCGACTGTATCATGATGTACAAGTACATTAATCAATTTGCACTTAGTACTACATGTGATTGCAATCGTCTCCTGTCTTCGCATGAAGCGTGCTATCATACTCAAGATCGTAGTGATTCCTTGTGGGGTTCTAGTCGCATGTGCTTAAGCATAGATTTGGCCTAGCAGTATCGACACCAAAACACGATCTCAACTACCCTTACGCTTGTAGCTGCAAAAGCCAATGACCGCCAGTCAAACATCTCAAAGAACGAGGCAACCATCCGCAACATGCAGTAAAGCTCTGGCGTAGAAACGTAAGCAACCGAAAGGAATCCAACGGAAGTGAGATCGAAATCCACGGGTCGGGTTCGAGCGCACTTCGGCAGACCAAGAAATCCTGTTGATCTAATACGATTTACATCATAGGGCAGAAACGTGGTCTCCAATGGCCGATCACAGCATATCCAAGATGCTCACAAGACATCTGCTCCGGCCAGAGTTGTTCTTTCCAAAATAAACATAGCTTTCTCTTGAGATTGGGACAACCATCAACGAGAATACAGAGCCTCGCAACTTCCAACAGTACTATCAGACAAGCACACATCAGGTATGGACGAGAAAGTCGGCGACATCCGACGCTCCGGTTGCAGAGTCCTGCAAGGAGTACAGAAATTGCTGCAGAGAAGATAGAGAAGATCGAAGAACTCAGGAAGCAACTTTACGATTGCTGGGAGATAGCAGACGCGTCGACCAGCATATTTGGAAACCCCTAATTACTGTTCATCACATTGACCATAAAGTTGTGGAGGTCAACACATTAGATATGGGTTCAAGAAACTCACCCAACGCCTCGATGCCAGAGTGCTGCAAGGAGGACGGAGACTGCTGCAGAGTCGATAGAGCAGATCAAAGCACTCGGAACGCAGCGTTTGAATTGCTGGTATAGAATGACGAGTTATGCGGAATATTTGCAAAATCCGGCACTGTTATTGATGTTATGCATAAGTTTGTAGAGGTTCTGTCAAACTGCCCTTCTGCCTTTGCATGATGGGTTCTTCATAGGAGGAGAGCATGCGATGGATAGGAGACGGTTTGAATTGCTCGAGGCATTGGCGCCGTGCTTTAGTTCTCTGTTAGAAGCTTGTACGATTATTCTTTTTGAATCGATCAATACGCACCTCTAATACATGTGAAAAGAACGCCTCAGACTCTGCGGAGATGAAATCCTTAAATATCGTTGTAACCTTTTAGTAGTCCCGAGTCTTCAGGATTGAAGGAAAACAATTCTGGGGCTGAAGTCCAAAGATGGGCGCTAGCTAAGGGCTAGGGCCGTAAGAGCCTCAACTTCGCCCCACCTAACCGAACATCACCAACGACAGCATTGCTCCGACAGACATAACCATAAACCACATAGCACACCGCAACCAGTAAGCTTGTCATTTTCGTCCCCTGCCTCATCTCTTCTTGTTAGCAGTATACTGACTTTCGTACTCATCTATAGTGCAGATGTAAGCTTCTCACCACATCCTACCGTCGAGCGCAATCATCGTTAATAATTCCCGCACAGCTTCGTCAAGACCCTGACGGGCAAGACCATCACCCTCGAGGTCGAGTCTAGTGACACGATCGACAATGTCAAGTCCAAAATCCAAGACAAGGAAGGCATCCCACCCGACCAGCAGCGGTTAATCTTCGCCGGCAAGCAGCTTGAGGATGGGCGCACTTTGTCGGACTACAATATCCAGAAGGTAACATCGCCTCTACCTCTTTGCGACAGCGGAATGGTTATACGATTGACTGGTTGCGAAAACAATGCTTGAGGAATTGGATGGTGATGGTGGGGCTAACTGTTGATGTTGCATGACAGGAATCTACCCTCCACCTTGTGCTCCGTCTTCGTGGCGGTATCATCGAACCTTCGCTCAAGGCACTGGCAAGCAAGTATAACTGCGACAAGATGGTCTGCCGTAAATGCTATGTACGTTCCCAATGTCTCACATTATCCTGGATTGAAGGAGGTTTACAGAGGAGTGGGCTAACCTGCGTAACTTCACAGGCTCGTCTACCACCGCGGGCTACTAACTGCCGGAAGAAGAAATGCGGTCACAGCAACCAGTTGAGGCCGAAGAAGAAGCTCAAGTAGACTGTTCCATTGGTCCGCATGGTTATTGGGGGTTGGAAGAAACGAGTGGAGGTTGGCAGTCGGGGCGGCTTTACGGCTGTAC
>JAABUP010010392.1_pt1 | contig 11008 bp, 12 predicted proteins | sample 5559201 | NCBI WGS metagenome assembly JAABUP01 (sample SAMN10711887, study PRJNA513373) | rock metagenome | isolation source: Antarctica rocks | place: Antarctica | reverse complement strand
CAATATCTTGCCACCTAGTGCCACCCAGCTGACTGAACAATAGGAGTCCTCCAGTACGTCGTCTAGCCAGAAAAGGTGCATCTGTCTAAAGCATCAATCTAGAAGAAAGTCTGAAACGTAGGGTAAGAGTGTCTCCAATATCTTGCCATCTGGAGCCCAAGAAGCCACAACAGAGTCAGAGAAAACAGAAATAACATCAACATCCTGACGCTTCTTCGCAGAGGGAGCAACCATTCATGACGCAGGCGCATGTTAAGGGCCCTCAGACTTCTCATCAGTTCCGGCAGGTGCATGCGAGACAGTGACCACAACCCCATCACTTCCAGCAACAACACCCGCGGACGCCTCATGTGAAGAATCCTCTGGAGAGGGATAAAGCAAGGGAGTAGGATCAGTGAAAATTGACATCTACTAGAGTGCATGACTGCTAGCGCCAGACAGTTTTTGCGTAGCCTGTTGACTCAACATCGTTTCAAAACTTGAGTCATCTAAGTCATTATAGTCCAAATGCAGGCACCAACAAAACCCAAGCGGCAGGCAGGGCGGTGTCATGACGGTCGCTTCCTAGGGAACCAAGTTCAGCAGAGGCTCAAAATTTGAATTTGCACCCGCATCGCTCATGCAATTCCCGTCAGTACCTTGTAAGCGGCGAGCTGTATCAGCCAACATCAAAATACACATAAATATGGCTTAGACAGTCTGTTCTTTTCATGTTGAACGAGCCTGACAATCCTAGTGTTGGGTTCTACAAAGGAGGAAAAACAAAAATTACTGCATGTCTCTATAAATCATTGGTGCTCAAGTACCTGATCCTGCTCAAGATGGGTCAACTGGATGTTTCCATAAGTGGCAACTCGCTTAGTGTGCAACATGAGCAACTGCTCTGCATCATGACTTTCAGTTGTTGTCATCTTCACCAGACTGGGCAAGGCTGTCAGCAGCAGATCCAATGCAGCCTCAGTCAACAACGGGCAGTTGTTGAGCAGCAAATGCTGTAGATGCGTTGAGCCGACGAGTTGCTTCAAGGCGGCATCTGTCAACTGTTTGTTGAAGCCTATGTTGAGCTGCCTGAGCCCCTTCAAAGGGTGCAAACAACCCAAACTGGCATCTGTACATGCCAGGCACCCATTGATGTCCAGAGACTTGAGCCTCTCAAGACAGCTGACTGCAGATAGGTCAGATGGCACCACTCCTTTGCAGAATCTCAGACTCAGCTCAGTGAGCCGAGTGAGCTGCGCCAGTGCTGATAGTGCATGTGGCCTGAGCTTGCAACTGCCCAGGTTCAGACTGGCCAGGTTGGGCATGCAGTGCAGCGCTGTGAGACCTTGACTCAGGTGAGGGACCGTCTGAGAACAGCCCTGAAGGTTGAGGGAGGTGAGGGCGGTGAGGGCAGACAGTTCAGAGATGCCATCATTGCTGATCCATTTGCAATAGGCCAGGTTTAGGTCCGTGAGGGTGCTGATACATGCTAGGGCCCGCACTCCGGAGTCTAGCAGCGAGGAGCAGAAGGCCAGGTTCAGGCTTTTCAAGCGCCGGGCCTGCACGCAAATAAGCCACACTTTGGAAAACATTCTACGGTATCTTAATTGCAACGCCACTCTCCTCAACTGGTGATGTGTGACTGGCTTCAGGCTGAGCAGCAAGCATGGAGACGTTTCTGGCAACAACCCTAAAGCATACAATATGTAAATAAATGTAGGCCTATCAGGCAAAACATTCTTGGTCACTGCACTTGCGTAGGGCTCGCACTTGTCACGCTTGCAAAGAGCATACCTGGGAGAGGAGTTGCATGGCATCAGGGGTGACCCCGTCCACACACCCCACCAGGTCCAAGCTAGTCAGCCCTGACAAGCGCCCCAGTGCCCCAATCCCACTGCTGCTCAGTTTGCAGCAGGCTAGTGTCAGATCATCTAGCTGCCTCAATCTGCACCAGTACTGGCCATGTCAGCAACACCATACCTTGTTGTGGCAGCTCATGAGAAATCCTCAGACACAGCAACATGCATGCACTCGTACTACACCAGCAAGCATGTTGCGGTGTTGCACAATCCAGCATGCTGAAAGGGACCAAGCCACAGGCAGAATACAGACCTGGAAAGATGCGAAACACCAGCGTCAGTGATGCGGTCGCAGAAGGTGAGGTCCAGAGTCTGCAGCTTGGAGAGGCCCGCCACAGCTGCTACGCCTTCATCACTCACCTCCCGACACACTGCCACGTTCAACCTTGTCAGATGACTATTTTCCTTCAGAGCAGCAATCCCTGCACGCAGCACACAACTCTCAGTCAAAGATAAACGTTGAATGGCAATGCACTTCTACCCAACATCGAGATTATCCTCTCTGTTTTATACATAAACATGGCGATACATGTCGTCAAATCAAGCAATGACTTTGACCTGGTGTAACTTATCAACAATTGCGCAGAAACTGCCAAGCTCCTTGCTGAGACTAAATGTCAAAGACGGTCATCGACTGATGTTATGCATAGGCTCCACTAATGGCAGAGAACAGTGTGCAGGTGCTCAAGACAGCTGTTTGTCACAGCAAGGAGACATAATCTAGATAATTTGTGAAGCGCGCAGTCACTGTCAAACTCACAAGACGAAGGTCAATGCAGTGTTCCAAACATACAAGGGCAAAACAAACTAAAAGCATTGTAGACAACATTGCACTTGCATTCTGCCCAAACATTCCCATATGCCAACAGTGTGAATTGGCAGCATGAGTGAAACAACATGAAAGTGCACCTGAGTCTGTGATGTGGGCACAGTGTTGCAGGCTCAGATTCTGTAGCAGAGGTAGGCCTCTTAAAATGCTTTGTAGGCCTGCGTCTCCTAGATTGTTGCAGTCACTCAAGTCCAGGTCTATCAGCTGTGGCAAGCGAGACAAGCTGACAGCCACTTGATTTGTGAGGTGGACACACCTGTACACATTGTCAGGCACAGGTAAGTGTGCAAAAGGCGCAAGGACTGGCTGTGCTCCTCATTGCAAAACGGGGTCCTTGTGATGACACTTTGAGTGATGCAATAGAATCTGCTGTGAAATTGCTTGAAATGACCATGGGGTCAAAGATTATGCACTTGTACAGCCTGGATCTTTGACATGCCAGCAACCGCCTAGGTGTGCAAACACCTGTACAGGCAGTTTGGATTAGGGCCAAGGCCAGCATGCAAAGTTTGAGGTGCTGCAGTCCTTGCAGTAGCCCCTACATGCACAGACCCCCACACACACAGGCCCCCACATGCACAGGCTCCTGCATGCATGCTACAAAGCAAGGCTACCTTGATAGATTGAGTCTGGTGATGGTCTTTGCAGCGGCAAGCATGATGAGGCCCAGATTGGTAATGGGGCTGCCTGACGCCAGCACCGCCTCCAGCTTGGGCAATAGGGATAGTGCAGCAATTGACATGTCCCCAACCTCCATGTGATTGGCAATGTTGATATGGGTGACGTCGCTGTAGATTGTGAAGTCAATGATGTCATCAGTCACAATAGGAAGGGTTGGATGTCCTACACAAGCGAGCACACACAGTGAGTTCTTCATCAATAATACCAGGCTGCTGCTGCAGCATTCAGACACATCAATGGATCATGCCATGCGTTAAATGGTTCACGGGCGCAAGTGCACAATACGTGTATCAGCACAGGCATAGTTTATTGTGAGCCTGTTTTCCGAATGTAATGCTCTACATGTCAACCCGCTGATTATTGACTACCTGTCCCTCACTACATCAATCTCAGTTCGCTACAAACAGCTCTCAAAACATGCATAAAGAGTGACATCAACTCAATCAAAAGTAAACCACAGACACAATGACTGGTTCCCTCTCCAGCTGAACAGAAAAGTCTGCGCAATGTACGTGCTGCAAATCACTTCATGGGCCAGTCGCACATCAAAACCAGAGTCAACACTACAAAGCAAGGCCATCATCTCATGATTCTACATACACAAAGGCTATAATACAAGGCAAGCATACCCGGGGGCGGGAAGGACAGCTCTACAGGCACAAAAAAGTAAGAATGAGGGCACACACAGTAGACAGGACCAGTTGGGGGCAATCAAGCTACCACACAACACCACACCGGGCCTTGGCGCATGCCTTGTTGCGTGAAGCTGCAACATAGTACGAGCTTTCTGTTTCCTTTGTGACCAACCCAAAAGGCTACTGCTGTTTCACGTTGAAGAGGCAAGCTCAAGGCCTTCTCTTTCTGCGTGTATGACTGCCCTTGTCAGCAGCCTCTGCAACAACTTCCTGTGGTGAGTCATACCACTGGCTGACAGGATATGCCAGTCTGCAAATGATTTGCTGCAGAGTGTCCCAGTCCAGATGCAAATTGCTGGAGTTCTGAGCTGACTCTACAGCTTTCACAGTCGCCTTAGATGTGCGCCTGGACAGAGAAAAGCTAGAAAATGGGCAGTACTGTGTCACACTCTCATTCTCCTTGTTGTCACGCTTGTGACTTGTGAGAAGGAACAACAGTAGTTGCACCACTGCCTGTAAACCAACAGTCAATGAGTCAGTGAATCTCAACCAAAAAGTATGTCAGCATCCTGCAAAAGTGTCCCCAGGGCAAGACTGTCACATGTAGCCACAGAACTCAGTCAACAAAGTGCATGCAAACTCAGAATGGCGCAGACAGGCTTCACAGCTCAGTTTCTGTGAGTCCATGCTCAGAACGCCAAGGCTTGCATCTGTGGACAACAGAAAGGGCAAGAATGTGATGCATACGAGATCAGGTGTCTGCGTAGTAATGCATAGCCCAGGACCAGCAACTAGGCGCACCTTGAATCTTGCTGGCCAGAGCGCATGATCTTGCGGGGACCATGTAGGTCTTTCCAATGCCAACCTGCACAACCAAAGCCAGTGTACATTCAGGACAGCTAAATGCTGTGACATGAGTGCATGCACCAGAAAGCTTCTGAGTCTGTCAAAGTTGACAGACGGTGTGAAAGTGCATACCTGACAGTGGTGTTCTTACAGAGTTGACTGGCAGATCTGACCTCCGCAAGGGAGGGGACTCCAGTCGGAGTGTGCCTCTGGGACAAAGATGCTCTTGACCTGCGCCCTGGCCTTGCCTGCATGTATAGTCCATTATGCCTGGAATTTCTTGCACAGGCTATCATGAGCAAGAATGAAAACAGCACAAGTCGTGCCTGCTTCTGTGCAGAACAGCTTGCCGCACACAGCTGTGTATTTGCTCCAGCGTCTACCAAAATTTCCAAAATTTCCACATGTCCCTGCGCACGGTAAAGGCTATTCAGTACCTGGTGATCTAGGACAACTGTCAGGTCTGTACAAAGCTGGCAAGGTAACCTCTTCGCAAGCTCGATGCAAAGCTGTCTTGCCCTGTGCATACTGTAAATCAGGCATTCTTTCCTGCATCACACCGAAGAAATGACCCAATTGCCCAGGTTACAGAAGCCTCAAAGGCCATCAAAGCTAGTAAATCCGGGGAAGCCTCTTACGTCAAGGTCTGCACCACGCTTGATGAGCTCTTGAACAACTATTACTTGCCCAGCCCCGGTTGCTAGGTGTAATAAGCTACACTGAAAGACGTCTCTCGCGTTGATGGGTCCTCCCTCGTTGAGCCATTTACAAATTCGCGCAAGCTGCCCGCACTGCGCTGCCTGAGCTACCTCTGCTGTCAAGAATGTGGGCACCATATAGCTTTCCATACTACGTCGACAGAGCACGTCATTCATGTTGCTGCAGCTGGTCCAGCCCTTCGAGACTATTGAGTCACAGTGCAAGGCTTGACTGAGGGACCCTCAAAGTCTCTTTGCGCGGCAAAACCGGCCTTAAAGCCGTTCGCTTGCCTGGCAGATCATGTACACAAGATGCTACACCAACCACGGTCGCTTGTTGCAACACTGCTGTAGCACGACCGTTTGCTACAGCCCAACACGGCACTTAACGCACTGTGTCCACTCTGATGGAGCGGCGTGCTGCAGTGTGCAAAACACTTGGGGGTAAAGCAGTCTATCGCAGCCAGATTCGAGGAGGCTCTCGCAACAAGGCCTGTAGATGCAGCAACTCTTGGACCATAACAGTCAGCTTGAATTCTGTGCACAACGTCGTATGGCGTCTCCTTACTAATGCTGCATTCTGTGCAAGCATACGATGACAGTCACACTAGACACTTTGGGCTGCTGTACCGCATCAGAACCCACAGTGCAGGTTTCGAAGATGGAAACGCACTCAGTGTACCATGACTGCTCGTGTATAGCGACACCTGATGATGAAGCCAGCTGACTAAGTAGATCTACACTCTTCCTACAAATCACAATTGGGAAATTGACGTGGTGCCGTCAGTTGCATCCTGCTAATCAAGCAGGTCGGATTTCAAAGTAGTACAATGCACACATGTCAATGTAACTCGCATGCAAGCCATCAAGTCTTGCTACAGCAACTGTGGTTTACAGCACATTGTGTTGTCAGCAGAACAACTTCAGTCTATACATTCCTACTCATCCTGCTGTGCATGATAGGTGGAACAAGAGCAGCTTGCTCTAATTGCCCTATACATCTGCCCCTTCAAGTTGACTCCAGGTACTTTATGCCTCACATTCTGTGGGATACACAATGCTATACACAATGCTACTGAACAAGATATCCCCAGCCACCAGGCGGTGATAGTTGGTAATTAGCTGATCATGTTCTCCAAACTGCTGAAGTGTATTACATGAACTGAGAAGACAAAGACAATCACTCGGCCCTCACGCCCTGTTTGAAGCAGCATTTGGATTTGCCTTCAACACATCCTGCATATGTCACTGAGGATGTGAAATACTTATTATGATTCAATAAGCAACGTGTACAGTGTCATTGCGATGATATCATAGGAGTATCAATAGGGTCCAGACTTCTGGGTTGACGAGCACGCATGCTTGCATGCAACTTGCACACAAAGCTGACCTCCTTAAGCTTGGCAGCGCCTGAAGGAGCCGACTGCTTGTCCAGATCGCTGTCCAAGTGCTTCTCGCCCTGAGCTTCGCCGTGAACTTTGCCCTCTGTGAAAGCCTTGCCAGTTTCCTTGGTCAGATCGGCTCCGTGATCAATCTCTCGGTTGGTACCGTCGACAGCACGCTCAGGCTGGACTGTCTTTGGGATGGGGTATCCACTTGATGCGGTAGGGTCACTGCCTTGCTTGGTATTGCTGCTGTCGATGACTGGGCCGGGGTTCATACTCCCAGACAGTGGCTGGTTGCCAGCTTTTGGGGCTGCTGCATCACCTGAGCTTGTGTTGGACACCATAGCTGCAGAAACTTTTGAGTACGAAAGCTATATGAAAATGACTTCGTGTGTTGTCAGCGATCACAGCAAAGCTGGCTGCTGCTTGACCTAGTATGCATCAAGATAGTCGATCAGACAGACATGACACGCATGGCCCTGAGCAAGGTCGGATCCACAAAGGAAGCTGCAGATCAGAATGCAGATCATATGCATGATCTCCTGTTTGTATGGACATCGCTAAACACAGTTGTATAAAGATGTCATCCATTTCATCAAGAGCACCATTCAAGTACCCTTAGGCTGATCAGGAGTTCTGCCCATCCTTAGAGTCATGATCATTGCACGTGTTAAGCTCACATGCTGACTGAACGCTATGCAACAAGGTGAAATCATGTTACGTGTCTGAGGATTAGCAGCCATATTTTTCAAAGCTATGCTTTTGCACAACTGCATTGTAGATTGAATTCTTCAGATGTATATACCTCGACTGCAGGCCTTACATGTGTGTTATGTTGTCAATACGCCCGCAGCCCAGGATAAGGGCCACGAGGATCAATAGGATGTGCTGCGCAAACAAGAGGTTTGCGGCACCTGAGCAGAAAGCTGCCACAATTGTTGCAGCTGCATATCTGCCTTTGCAGGAAAGTGCTTGTGGTCATCATTGCCTGCACCTGGAAAAGCTTACAACTGCGCTTGTCTCTGCAAGGCAAAGTAGCCAGCAAGACACCTCAGATACAGCAAATTACACAAACACCTGGCATCATTGGCCGAGAGCGCTGTGGCACATAGTGTACCTTATGATTCTTAATGCAAGCCTGCGCTGCATGGCAGCAGCTATATAGCTAATGCAAATGGAGATTGCCTGTCAGATCAACAACACAGCTTCACTCCTGCCGAATGATAGTCCAACACAATCAGCAAAACTGTGATATAATCTTAACACTTTCAGGGCACCTGTCAGACAGGTGTGCAATGCCTGCAGAGCAGCAGGTGACATCACATGAGCTTTGAAAGAGCCACATGCTTGCCACACTGGGGGCAGAAGTGATTAGTGTCCATGGCTACTGGCACAAAATAGCCCAAACCAAATGTCATAACAGCCCACATTGCATGCGCCCATCCTCGTGCCTGCCTGCATTCATACTGACTAGTTCAACAGCAGTGCTGTTAAGTGGGACTTCTTGAAGCGCCTTTTCAAGCACATTTCAAATCATGTATGGCGAGACCATTAGCAACAGTTATCAGTGCAGCAGACACATATCATCAATGGGAACAAGGGTATGCTGGTGGTCTTGCTGCATCAGGCACCAGGACCAGAGGTGGAAATTGACTCGCCTGACAGCTGTCATTCCCTGGTAGTTGCAGGCACCACAGTGCAGCAAGATGGGATAGTATCCTACTGTTGCGCCAAGAAAGACAGGGTGAACCTGTATTTTGTGTGAAAGAGATGCAAAACAAGTTTTACATTTCTCCCAAGCAGCGTACTTCAGCACATATGCTGATCAACTAGCTGCTGAAACTGGCACTAAGCACTGCAGCTGTGACGTATCACCTGCTGCGCTGGGCAGTATAGCGGTTGTGTTGTGTTGATTGCACCCACAGTGTAACCTTGTACTACTGGCGCGGGAGCTGCTGCTGCTGCTGGAGCTGGTTCTTGGTCAAAGAACGTTTGCGTGGCTTGTACATATGGATGTGGGGGTACGTAAGAGGACTGTTTTGTTGATGAGGCAGCATGCTGCTGGTCTCCTCGGACCTGCTGCAGATCATCGGCCAAAGACTGAGCAGGGCCTGCCTGTGGTCGGGAAACGCCCATGGTGCAGGAAGTGACCAAAGCAACTTCGAGACTGCAGGCAGAGGCTTCAGCACGAGTCTCAAGGAAGAGGCTTGGCGACGCTACAACGGCTGTGGCGTATGCATCTAAAAAGCAAAAACCTTCGCGTAGGGATGTCCTAAAGCACGGCATCTGTGTCACGAAACCCTGGTAGACAAGAGCGAGGAGGGTCCTGCGATGCAGTACATTTTAAACACCAGCACATGTACAAGCAATTGAACACGGCCACTTCAGAAGGCCTTCAAGTTGTAAGTGGCACCACAAGTACCCATACAGAATGTGAAAGCACGCAGCTGCAGGCAAAACTTCATTGACTGTGTACTGACTTGCGCATGTTGTAGTACTAGTCAACTCCAAGCGCCCCGTGCACAAGCAGTGCGCATGCTGATGCATGCAGCATGAGCTGCCTCCTTTGGTTTGGCATCAGTCTAGCAAGAACCATCCTAAACTACATTGGTCCTCAAGCTTCTTCTTCTTGTAGCTCATATTGCCATTGCCTAAAGCATAGCATGGCGAACTGCTTGAGGCATGCATGCTGAGCCTGGCCCATGTCTAGTGCTGACTCTCTGCTGTGTGCCATGCAGCGTATGGGCAACACCAGCAGCGAAGGGACACCAGGGCCGGGAACATATTGTGTATGACACAACAGCCCAAAAGTCAACAATGTTGTGAAGCTGGTTTTGGTGCTGTTCTTGATTTCCGCTTATATACATAAACATATTTTAAAGCGTGTTTTCAGCAGCAAGAGCAGTGTGACAGTTGCGTCCTAGAAAGGCCTTTGCTTCAAACTTGACGCTGCACACAATCAACGCAATGCAGACTTCTGCCTATGATCTATGGCCTTTGGTCGGGCAAGCATATGCATAGCTTCTAAATTAGTTGGGGAAGTGGGGCTGTATCAGATGAGCAACAGGCCTCGCAGAGAGACTTCCTGACCCGGCGGCATATGCATGAGACAAAAGGGGTCCTGGATGGTTTGGAGGGACCCCTGTGAGCAGTGTCTTTCTGAAGCCTTGCAGTCTGGCTGTACTTGCGCTGTAAAAAGTACACCTTGCGAATGTACCTGTTGTGGCTGCATAGGCATTTCTGACGCGTCGGCACGAGAAAACAGGGGTCTTGGGTGGGTTGACGGGGCCCGGCCCCAACACTGCAGTCCCTCAGAGCAGTCTTGGTCCCCAGAAAACGTCCCTGCACACCTCAGGCTCTCGATGGAGCTTCAGTCACAGTCGAGTGAGTCATGCTGACCTGCCGGTCTGTGGTGTGTTTTGAGTCATGACTCAAAACACACCACAGCTGATCAGACCTATGATCTGTTGGCTCGACTTATGCTGAGATCAGCTTATGCTGAGGTCAAATTTTTGTTGTGTGCTCGAAATGACAATTTTACGCTTTACAACACTTTACCAGCATCACTGCAGATGTGCAGCAGTTCATTAGCTGAAACCTGCAGTGGTACCGTCGCATACCTACCGTAATGCAGTGGTACCGTCGCATACCTACCGTAATGCAGTGGTACCATCACATAACTACCGGAATGCAGTGGTACTGTCACATAACTACCGTAATGCAGGGCCTGTAACACCCTGCAGCGCAAACTATGTGGTGCATAACAGGTTGGTCCACACTGCAAGGCATCAGAATAAAACCAATGAATGGGATCGTTGCATTGCTAATCATAACACCGGTCAGCAATTGCCAGCTTAATGACTACCACCAATATTGTTCAACCCTCATTTTCATATGATGTATTGAGTCGTAATTGCCGGTACCCTGTGGGTGCCATGTCAGCAGTAAGTCGGCGACATGCGGTCACAAAAGGCGGAACGGGCCTGAGAGAGAGAGAGAGAGAGAGAGAGAGAGAGAGAGAGAGAGAGAGAGAGAGAGAGAGAGAGAGAGAGAGAGAGAGAGAGAGAGAGAGAGAGAGAGAGAGAGAGAGAAAAAA
>JAABUP010010391.1_pt1 | contig 11008 bp, 11 predicted proteins | sample 5559201 | NCBI WGS metagenome assembly JAABUP01 (sample SAMN10711887, study PRJNA513373) | rock metagenome | isolation source: Antarctica rocks | place: Antarctica | reverse complement strand
CGCCGTAGGCGGATCCCGTCGCGGTGAATGCGGCGAACACGTCGGCCACTGCGGTCGCGACCTCCTCGTCCGGGTCGATCACGGTGAGCCCGTCCTGCTCGTGCAGGTAGCCGACCGGCAGCGGGGTGCGCAGCTCGCCGCGGCCGGCCGCGGCTCGCTTCGCGCCCTGCAGACGTCCTGCGAGAAGGTGCAGCTCTGCCTCGCTCATCGTGCCTTTCAGGCCGAGCAGCAGCCGGTCGTTGAAATCGGCCAGGTCGTAGATGCCGTCGCTGTCGACCAGCAGAGTGTCGGTCAGGCGGGCCAGTTCCAGCAGCCGGGACAGGTCTGCCGAGGAACGGGCCAGCCGGGAGATCTCCAACCCGAAGATCGCGCCGATTTCGCCGAGACAGACCTTCGACACCAGCCCGCGGAATCCGTCGCGGCCCTCGGTGGAGCGGCCCGAGATACCCAGATCGGTGTCGATGACCTCGATACTGTCGCGGTCCCAGCCCAGCGCGACGGCATGCTCGACCAGGCCGTACTGGCGGGCGGTGGATTCGGTGTGCTCGCGGACCTGCGCCAGGCTGGATTGCCGGACGTAGATCACCGCCGCTCGCTCCAGGTGGCTGCGGCCGATCTTGGCTTGCCCGGTCATGATCGGCCGCCAACGCCGAGGCGGCCATGTTCGCCAGCACCGCCACCATCTCGCCCACCGGCCGCACCGGGATCGCGATGACAGCCGCAGCCATGACTCAGTCCAACGCCCGGCGAGCCAGCAGTTCGGTGTTGATCGCGGTGATCTCGGCCAACGCCACCTCGACCCGCGCCGCCGCCGCGACATGCTCGGTCACCGTCTCGGTCAGCTCCGCCGGCACGTAGACCATCCGCGGTCGACGACCAGGCCGGGTCACGCTCAAATACACATACGGGCCGTGCAGCTCCCCATGTGCGCATCGGCAACTCTCCTTTCCGCACCGTCGCCGCTGGGTCATCAGCGTCCCTCGCAGCAGCGCCTCTACCCGGTTCAGGCTCGAGGCCAGCCGGCGTCGCCGTCCCCGCAACTGCCGGACGGTCAACCCACTGAGCTCGATTGTCTTATGCTCCATATACACACAAGAATAGCCATGTGATCATCGGTCCTCCAGCATCTTGGCCAGCGTGTCGAGCTCCGCCAAACCCTCGACAGTCAACCGATTCGCAGAGGGTTTCGGGCCGCGGTCAGTCCACGACACCGGAACCGTCACCCGGCCCGCCGGACCGCCCTCACAGACGAACACCAACCGGCCGGCGCGCCGCTTGGAGAACAACACCGTCACCCGGCAGCCGGACAACACGTGGAACGGATGGGTGATCAGCAGAGAATCTGACGACGCACTGGGACCGGTCGCACTATGCCGCGACCGTGGGAATCCCCAGCTTGCGCAGTTTCCCGCTCGCCTTGGGGATCTCGACCTGACGTACCTCGACCGGCTGGAACGTCCGCGCCCGTAACCGGTCACGCACGTCCTGCAGGAACTCCTCGACCCCGAACCGGGACGCGATCCAGGCCACCGTGGCCCGGTCCACTCCCGGCGTCCGCGACCCCGCGTTCCCCGCGACGCGTTCCCACGCCACCACCAGGAACGCCGGGTCACAGACCAGGTTGTCCAGATCGTCAAACCGGCGACCGGGATCCCCGGCCGCCCAACAATGCAGCTTGGTCTGCATCCTTCGTACCGTCACCTGCGCCCAGTCTTGCTCGGGCCAGACGACGGCGCCGGTATTCACCGACGCGTCTTCGAACATCACAGTCCCTCCTTGCTTCCTCTGGCTGCCGCCCTTCCCCATGTGACCGGCTCTCCCGGCCCCGGAGTACTACGACGACTCCGCCCCACCCGCACCCTTCGGCCGGCAACGGACCTATCCCCGCACGAGGCGAGGAACGAACTGCGGATGGTTCCCACGTTCACTGCGCTTCGGTCAACGGGCGAGGCGCCCGGCTTTGCCCCTGCGGTCTCGTCGTGGCTACGCCGTAGACCTTCACCACGACCTGCCAGGCCCGACACATACAACCGTCCCGACAGTTCCCCACCCCCGCGGCCCCCTGGCTGGCGACCCCACAGGGTGGGTACGCACCGCACACCAGCCCAGATCCACCGGGTTCGAGCTGGTCGACGATGAAGAGGCTTCACGACACCGGTTCCTTACGTACACCTTCCCGTCTTGCTCACCAGGCACGGCCCGTCCGGTAGTCCCGAACCGCCCTGACTTTGTCGCGGCTGCTCCCACCCTCCCCGGCGTTCCCCGAGTCAGGCTGCCGCCAGCTTCACCCAGCCGCTACGACGACCAGGCGATGCAGGTCTCTCACCTCCCATCCGAAACAACAGCGCCTCGTGGCGCACCACGTGCTCATCCACCCCGACCACGGTGACGCCATCGAACCGGCGCGGGTCCTCGATCAGGACGCGCTTGCCCTCGGCCAGGACCGCGTCGTTGGCGGTGTTCCACGACACCGCGAGGCCCTCGGCGACCCGGGCCACAGTCAAGTGCTGACACACGATGCCCTCCAGCGACCACCGCAGACCCTGACGTGACAGCTTCGCCCGCGGTTCAGCGGCCTTGCTGGTGTCCTGGCGCCACACGTGACCGCACCCGGTGCACCGATAGCGGCGGACCGTCACTTCCAGCGTCGTGGGTCGCCAGCCCAGCGGCTCGTGCGCCAACCGCCGGATCACGGTGTCCCTCGGGGTGCCCTCGCACCCGCAGCGACGACACCACTCGTCGGGGTCGACGACCCGGCAGGCCAGGACCGCGCGGTCGCGCTCGAGGCACTGCCCGACAACCTCAAGGCCAAGCTCGTCGAGGCGGGCGAATGTGGTCAGGTCAGGGCGATCGAAGGTAGCGTCGGGCACGTCGAGGTCTTCCTGATGGGTGGCATGAGAACCTCCATCATCGGAAGACCTCGACGCCTACCACGTGACCGACGCGCCGACCACCACTACACCCTCGATTGTGAAGAGCCCTCGAACTGCAGGTGCGTCAGCCTGAGCATCGGTGAGTCGGGTGGCACGTTGGGACGTCAGACATACTCGGCGGGTCAGTGCACCGCCCCCGCCCCGGCCGGTCTGTCGTCATTGATCCCTGTTGGCTACCGCTGCCGGGATCTCGGTGGGGATTGTTGACAAGGGGCGCGCACGGCCGCCGGGCGCCACCGGCATCTGTGCGTGGACTGGCACATACCTGGTGGGACTTGGCGAGGCCCAGGTCGACGGTGTGCGTTCGATGAAACCACGCGGGGCTTGCCTGCCGCCGTGCGCTGTTCTAGCGGCGGCGCGGGCCGAAGGAGACTAGGCACCCACCGGGGAGCGGTCGAACGTCGAAGCCGTTCTCGAAGGTCAGTGGTTTTTCGGGGGGCGCCGGCCAGATTTCTTCTGGGCTGGGCAACTTTCGCAGCTCCCGACGGCTGATGTTGGGCGGCACGGGGGCAACCGGTGGAGTGGTGTTGGGCTGCACCGCTCGCACGGCGGCGCGCAGCGGCTCACCACGTGGCACCTCGGCTCCGCAGGTGGCGCATACTCGGCCGCCACGGTTGACGCCTTCGCAGACCCGACACCGCCATACCGCGCTCACGCCGGTGGCCGCGGGCTCAGTTTGCCCAGCAGCTTGCCAACCAGTCGGCCCCTCGGCTTGGTTGTGGTCTTGTCTCGTTCGGCAGGGGTGAGGCGCAGGCCGCTTCCTCGTAGCGCGCTCGCCGGCGTCGGTTTACCCGGAGGTGGCGCAGCTCCCGTCGCACTGGTGGTGGGCTTGCTGCCGAGCCTGATTCCCATGAGCGTCGTGTGGATTTGGCTGATGGTCGGGCGTTTGGTGGGGTCGGCCAACAGCATGGCGTCGCCCAGGTCGGCCAGCGCCGGTAGGACGCCCCTGCGCGGTATGCGCAGGGTCTCCCCGCTGCGGACAGCGACGGCAGCTTCGTGGTAGCGGGCTGCGTCGAATGGGGGTGCTGCGCCGGTGAGGTATTCGCTGTAGATCAGTCCGAGGGCGAACACGTCGGAGGCCACCCCGAGCTCGGTGGGCTGCACCCCTGCTTCTTGGATGTAGCCCAGCAGCTCTGGGGAGTAGTAGTTGATGGTGCCGACGATCTCTTCGGCTGATGGCGGGTTGCCCGCGATGTAGGAGCTGTCGAAGTCGATGAGTTTGGTTGTCCATCCGAGCTCAGTGCGTTTGACCAGGATGTTGCTGGGCTTAAGGTCGCCGTGCACGATGCGCAGGTCGTGCAGGATCTTCAGGCTGTGCGCCACGGACTTCATCAACACCAGCTGCCAGCGCAGCTCAAGGGCCGCCACGCCGCCCGCGCCGAGATCCTCCGCGTCAACCTTCTCGGTCACCTTGTAGTATTTGGCGCCGAAACGGAAGAAGTCCAGGGTGACGATGAGGTTGCCGCCATACGCCGATAGCGGTGCGAGAGCTTTCTGCATTCCGCGGTGCTGGGCCTCGAAGGTCGCGCAGCGGGCCCGCTTCTTGGCCTTGGTCTTCTCGCTGCCCGGCGCGGCCGCGTCGGGGAAAGTGGGGCTCAGGAACTCTTTAATGAAGAACTGGCGGCCGCCTCGTTCGGCGAATGTCCACTTGCTCAGTCCGGCTCCGACGACTTTGAAGTCCTCGAGGATCAGGTAGCCGTTGACGACATCGCCGGCCTTCACGACCTCACCTCACTGGGCTCCGCGGCGGCGGCGGCGTCGGCCTCCGCCGACCGATCGGTCGCGAGGTCGCCAGCCGCCCCGGCCTGGTCACGTTCTTCCACGTCAGCTGAGACGAGATCCGAATCGTCGGACTCGTCTTCGTCCTGCACAGCCTCCACCGTGCGTAGGTAGCGCTCATAACCGGGCTGATACCGCGCCCACAGCTGCTCCGTCTCCTCAAGCTGACGCTGACGCTGCGCGATCAGCTCGTCCTCGGCCCGTTGCACCGACCGGACCAGGTCGTCAATCGGGGCAGTGAACTGGTCCTCGAGCTCGGCCAACCGAGGCGCGTAAAGCCTGTGAATCTCTTTCATGCCCGCGCCCACGCTGACCACCGACATGGCCGCGTCGTCACCGGTGACGCCGGCCACCTCCCTCTGGATGGCGCGGGACCAGGCGTCCACGGTGCGAGCCTCGGTCAGCGGGCTGAGCACCAGGCGCTCGAAATGCATGGGCGTCGGCAGGTAGCCGAAGCAGCCGTCGGTGGCACACAGCAGGAAGAAGGGCGCTTGCAGTTGCACCCGTCGGTAGTTGACGTGGAACTCGGTGTCCGCTGACATCGCATTGCTGACGACAGAGTCACTGCGCAGGTTCGCCATCGCGTCATTGGCGTCGCGGAGGTCGTCGACGGTGAGCTGGTGTGCCCCGTCCGGCTCGAAGACATACCCGCGGGAGTCGCCGGCCCAGAAAACGTGGCACAGCCAGGTCGACCCAGTGCGGCTCGCTCGTTGCAGCGCGAGCACGGTCATCGTCGTCGGCAACCCTCTCAGCAGCTTCGAGCGCAGCCGACTCGGGGGTGCCTTCAACTCCGCCAGGCGCCTTGCGAGGGTCTCCTGGACGGACCTGCGCAGATCCTCAGCCGCTGCTTCGCCGTTCAGATTCCAGTCCGGAACCAACAACTCCAGCATCCGCTGCTCGACCACGTCACGCGCAATACGCGAGGCTAGGTATGCGCCGCTACGAGGGCCGTCCTCGGTCTCGTAGACGGTGCCCCCCGCGCCCCCCATCCCGTCAAAGACCGCCAGCAACGCCAGATCCGGACCGTCCCGCACGATGGGGTCGGAGTCCTCGCCGTGGTCGGCGATCTTGCCGAGGTTGAAGCCGAACGAGACGGTAGGCCCGGCTGAGGGACCGTTGGGGTTTGGTGGCGGCTGAGCTTCGCTCACACCGAGTTACCGATCGAGTCGATAATCGTCCCGTAGTCGACGTCTGATAGCCCGCCACCGGCCTGTGACGGGTTGTGCACAACGTTCTCCCACACCGCCGAAATATCACTCCATCCTGGGCCGTCGGGTGCAAACAGGATGAGCCGCTTGGAACTTGACCCCATCGAGCCCTGCTCGTCCTCCCACACGTCGGTGAGGGCGCTGAAGTCGGCCGGCACCCGCGACGACAGGTCAGCAGGTAGCACCGATGGGTTTAGCGGGTGAGCCGGCTGGTCTGTCCAGACCACGATCACCTGGCGACGTCGGTCGCCGGTGGTGGACCACGGTGAGTTGATCGCCAACGCCACCGCCTCCAGACCCGACTCTGGAGCATCACCGCCACCCTGCGCCACCAGCCCGTTGACGAACTCCGAGAAGCCAGCCCGGTCACCGGGTAGCGTGAAGAACGGTGACTCCTCCACGGCGCTGTCACCGTCGGCAGTGAAGTCGCGGAACGCAATCACGCGAACGCGTAGTTGAGCCACGTTCTTGCCCTTTTCGGTCAAGTTCGACTGCACGTCGTCGTAGAAGCCGAGCGCGTTGGCCTTCACCGCGTCAATGATTGGGTCCATGCTTCCGGTCACGTCGATACAAAAGACGATGTCCACGGCATAGCTAAGGCCCCGCGGCGCGGCCAGGCTCGACTGTGGTGAGGTCGCAGCAGCGGAGGTCGCCGAGGGGACGGCGACGTCAGACCCGTCGACCTCCAAGGCCCCAGCCGGCGGCACCTCGACAGCACTGGGCGCTTCAACAGGCGACGGCACGGCCGCCTCTGCGGCCGGCCCCTCGGGTGCAGCGGGGTTCTCAGTCATGTCTCTCCTTATGTGGCTGCCCCAAGGCATGCCTCGTGAGCTCGATCCAAAGCGCGGGCTTAACAGTACCGATACCCCCGACCCAACCATCACAACCCTCGCCACGTTGCCTGCAACCGCATGGGGACCAACCGTGCGACTGCGCAGCCAGGCAGCCGGCCCTGAGGGAGCGGTCGTGCCGGGACATCATGGAAGCCGCGGCCGGCTCGTAGCATCGGCACGTGTAGCGCCGTGTGAAACTGACAACTGCGGGGTGACAGCCGGAGGCTGAGGTGAATCGCCCCGGTGCTGGCATACTCCACCTTTCCGTGGAATCAGACCGTCCACCAGACCGGGGCGATTCACAACGATGTTCGGCCGACCCAGCTGACCCAACGGAAAACTGATCAACGACCACAACCCCGCCGCAGTCACCACACGGGGCGTCCAGCCAGCGAATCGTTCACGCCAACCGCGAACAGGAACGGCTCCACCATGGGTACTCATCACCACTCATCACCCCACCAGTAAAGCGATCCAGGCAATACGCCGCCCCTATAACCTCACCTGACATGTCTCTCGTTATTGCCGTTCCGTGCGCTGTGCTCTCAGCGGTCTCCTACGGAGCGGCGACGGCGATGCAGCACCGGGCCGCCCACACCGGGTCCGGGAGGGCGGATGCCCGAGGTCTGCTCCGGCTGCTGGGCGATCCACGATGGCTGGTGTCGGTGTTCGGCGACGGCGTCGGACTGGCGCTTCAGGCGGTGGCTCTGTCGACCGGACCGGTCGTGCTGGTCCAGCCCCTGTTGGTCCTGGCGGTACCGGTTTCGCTGCCGATGGGCTGGGCCCTCGGCGGTCGAAGGCCCAGCCGAGGCGACTACCTCGCGTGCGCTGGCATCCTGCTCGCGCTGGGCGCGTTCTTTGCCATCGTGGGGGATCCGGGAGGGGCGGTCCCGCTGACGCCCGGCTCGGTAGGTCTGGTGACTGTGATCGGAACTGGTGCGGGTGCCCTCGCCTGTGCGTTCGTGCGCCACGCGTCCCCAACGGTCCGCGCCGCGGTGTACGGCGCGGTGGCGGGCGCGGTGGCGGGCGCGGCGTTCGGGATCGTCGGCGTCCTGTTGGACGCGACGTCCAGGACGGTGCAGCAGCTCGGCTGGCAGTCTCTGCAACGCCCCGCAGGGTGGGCGCCTCTACTCGGTCTGGCCCTCGTCGGGACGGTGGCCGTCATCGTTACCCAGGTCTCCTTCCAGCTCGGGCCTCTGGGAGCCAGCTTTCCCGCGAACGAGGTTGCCGCCCCGGTCGTGGCTGTCGCTCTGGGAGCGATGGTGCTGCACGAGAAGGTGCCGGCGTCTCCCGCGGCGGTCACGGCATACGGGGCTTGCCTCCTGAGCGTCCTGGCCGCGACGATCTGGCTGGCCCGCGCCTGGTCGGGTCCGGAGAACCATCCGGCCCAGTAGCGGGACCCACACCACGGGTACCCGCCGACTCAGGGCTGGGAGGTGCCCCGCGCGGCTTGGAATCCTGGGGCGGTGGTTCCGAGCCAGGTCAGGGCCTCGGGCACGACGTCGGCCCAGACGCTCATCCGGTGCCCGGCGTTGATGTCGACGTGTGACTCGATCGACAATGGAGGGTGGGCGGCCTTGAGTAGGGCCGCGCTGCCGGTGTAGGACAGCGAGTCGAGCTTGCTGGTCTGCAGCCATAGCGCAACTGGGGGTGGGCCAGCCTTCGCGAGGGCCACCAGGTCATACCGCTTGCCGGCCGGGTCACCCGGCGGGAACGTCACGTACGTCTTGCCGAACTCGGGGGAGGGGTAGCCGCCGAGGATGATCCCCACCCCGAAGACGTCCGGGTGCAGCATCACCGCCATCGCGGCGCACCACCCTCCGGAGGAGAACCCGATCGTCGCCCAGGAGGCCCGGTCCGTGCCGACGCGTAGGACGGAGGCGATCTGGTTCGGGACGTCGGTGGCGAGCCAGGTCTCGACTTGCGGTCCTGCCGTACCGCCGTTGACGCACTCGGTGTCGGTCCCCGGTGGGAACTCGATCTGCGGCGCCACGATGAGCGCGTCGCTCATGACGTGCTGCGCTGACAAGGCGTCGATTGAGGGCACCAGGTTGACGCCTTGCATCCGCACCTCGGGACTGCCGGGAAACCGTGGAACGCCTCGACGACCGGGTAGGGCCGGCCCGCGTTGGCCGGATCCTGATAGCCAGCCGGCAGGCTGACCACCACTCGCCCCGACAGGCCGCTGCGGGCACCGGTGAACTGGAACGTCTGCACCCGTTGGCCCGGGGAGGGCAGCGGTGGCAAGGACGCGGCGGCGGGGGCTTGCAGGCCGGGGCCTGTCGGCTTGGCCTCAAGAGCCTTCGCGGCGCTCGTCCCGCCCTGGTCCTGCTGCGTTCGGGCCTCTTGAGCCGATCAGGTCGCCCCAGTTCGCGTACCAGCCGTTCTGGTTGTTCAGCACGACGGCGACCGAGAGCAGGGCGAGCGCACTAACGCCGAGCTGGATCGCAAGTCGAGTGACGAAACCCCGTACGGAACGCCCCGTCCGCGGCAGCCAAGCGGCGCCGAGGAGGAAGGCGCTCACGGTCAGGACCACCACGAGCACGAGGAACGGTATGCCGGTCAGCTCCATCAGACGGTCTCCTGCAAGGTGATCACAGGCGCCACTCTAGGGTCTCAAGCACTGGGCATCCTGACCCCACACTGCACGGGCGCTCAACGTGGCCGGCGGCCATCCCCGGCCGCTCACCCCACAGGCTTGGCGAGGTGCTCCATGAAATGTGGACTTCGTCGCGGGCCTGGTACGGCTGCGCCGTGCCGAATTCGCTCGGACGCTGTGCGTGCACCTTTGCTACATCCGACGAACGCCTTGGGCGGCTTCGAGCTTGCCCAGCGCCAACGCGTGGCGGTAGCCGCTCGAGCTGATCCCTTCCCCGACCATCCGGAGGAGGGCGGTGACTCGAATCCTGATGTGCTCGACATCGTGACTGGAGTCACTGCCCGAACTAGTCGCCGACCGACCGTCGGGTGATTGCACGATCTCTTCTCCCGGTTCTGAAAGGCTCCGTCGCGTGGCTTTCAATCGTGCGCGGCACGACAACTTACCCGTTCACATCAACATCGTTCTGAGGTCATGCCCGACACTCGGAAGCATGTCAAACCCGGGACCAGAGCGCGACCAACCTGCCCAGAACCGCCATCGCCTGGCGCAGTTCTCGCACCTGCTGGGCGCCTCGAGCACGCCGAAGTCCACGTTCCGGCGTGGCTTCGGGCCGATGAGAACCCGCTCAACGGCATGGCCGCACTCGCCCTTGTCGGCGGCGGCGGCGGCACCAGCCTCCTGGCGATCCGGTCACTTCGTCTGGCCCGACGCCGACACTGGCACCGCTCAGCACGCATCCGGCCCCATGCGTGCCGATGAGGGGGCTGGGGCTCGCGGAGCGGCTGGGCCGCGCTCTCTCTCGCCGAGCTGTCTCGGTCGCGTATAGGTTGGTCACAGGGCCCGCGCGCTCGCTCAGCGAGCAGACCAACGCCTGACGCCCCGCGACAGCGCCCCTACCCGATCCATCGAGGTGGGGCGCTGCCTGGTAAGCCGGACGTTTGTCGCAGATCCTCAGAGGCGGTCAGTACCCTCCAGGTATACCACCACCCGAACCGCGCACGCCGGGCGCACGCGATCTTCCCGGTCCCGGCAAGACCGGGCGTGAGGGACCGTCGAGCGGTACGCGCCTGCTCGTGGCCGGGTTGGCCGGCTTGGCTGCCGGTGCCGCCGTCACTTTGACCGTGGGATGGCGATACGGGCTACTGGCCGCCTGGATGTTCGCCGCGGTTGTGTTCCTGGTCCAGGTATGGAGCCACATCGCCCGATGGACCCCCCGACGACCGCCGCGCACGCCGTCCGCGAAGACTGCGGGCGCAAGACCACGGACGTCCTGGTCGTCCTGGCGGCGGTCGCGAGCCTTGGTGCAGTCGCCCTGCTGCTGTCCAGCAGCTCCTCGAGCGGCAGGGATCTGCAAGCGCTGCTGAGCGTGGGTTCGGTCGCTCTCGCATGGGCCAGCGTGCACACCATGTACACCACCCGCTACGCACGGCTGTACTACACCGGCGAGGACGGCGGGATCGACTTCAACGAAGATGAGCCGCCGACCTACATCGACTTCGCCTACCTCGCGTTCACCATCGGGATGACCTTCCAGGTCTCCGACACCGACCTGAAAACCAAGGCCATCCGGGCCACCGCGCTGCGGCATGCGCTGCTGTCGTACCTGTTCGGCGCCATCATCGTGGCCACCACCATCAACCTGGTCGCCGGCCT
>JAABUP010010390.1_pt1 | contig 11009 bp, 7 predicted proteins | sample 5559201 | NCBI WGS metagenome assembly JAABUP01 (sample SAMN10711887, study PRJNA513373) | rock metagenome | isolation source: Antarctica rocks | place: Antarctica | reverse complement strand
AAAGATGTTCATATGCTACACTTTTAATCAGACAGCGTAGTTTAATCATTCTTTATTAACTCGCTTGTATTTCTCTTCTCTTAATAAAGTCTTCTCATCAACGTATCATTTATGTATAGAATGTCTGTATCTGAACGTCTGTTAAATGATATTAATGAGACTCATGAGTTGTCTGTATCATAGTAACAGACACGCAGTCTTAACAAAATCTATATGTAGTTAGTATATAAATCTAAAAAATGTTCATGATTCAAGTTCTTTCTGCTAATCGCTTTCAACTGATCAAACGCGAGAATGTTCTGTTTCAGTTCTCATCATCACAATGATGAGATGCTGAATCGAATGATTTTCATAAGTGATTTTTCTCGTAGTTCTGCGTTCTATTTGACTTTCTCATCTGCGTGCAGATTACTTTGTAGCATGCACATTGAGATTATTAAAGTCTGCGTGATCGCGAAAACTTTGCATGCGATCAACGCACAGCGCTTCATCATCACGCAGCGTCTCGATGTCATTCAAACTAAATCATGTATATACATTAACAAATAATTAAGTCTTAATCAATAAACAGCAAAAACAATAAAGTTGAATATCTGCTTAATTAAAATATTAATTCATAGTTTAAATGATGAAATGCAGACTTTATGACTCATAAACATTTACAATTTATGCTTAATTTCAATCTTCTTTATAAAAGAATTATTGACTATTTCTTGATTAAAGAAGTTAATTAATCATAAAGTTCATGAGAATGATCAGAATGCATTCTCTACTATTGATCAGAGTCATGTATCAAACGATTGCAATTGCACATCTATACTAACAATTTATTCAACGTCTACGTGACACAAGTCAAATCAAGAAAAGAAAAGAGTCATTCAATACAATCATACTCTATCTTCTCATCATGCGCGTCTCTCTTTCATCATATATTTCTCTGCTCAATGAATGACAATCATTGAGCAAGAGAACAGAGTTTTCAGCATTACAATCACAAGCATCATGAATGCAAAGAAAACATCTTTCATCTTTGAATCAAGAATTGAATTGAAACATCGTTTGTATAGAATATCATCAATGAAGAGCAGAGCAAAGATGATGCATCATAATTAAACAGCATAAACACTCTCATCAAGAGTTTACTCAAGCATCACGCGTTGAATAGAAGCTATAGATTCATTACTGATAACATAGTGTCAATTTTATTGTTTTAACGACGTGAAGTTGTCATGTAATCGATGAGCGATTTTCTTTCTCAAAGAGTTTTGTTCATTTGATACACATAGCATAGTTTTCTTCATGAGTTGAATCTAAATTGATGTCACAAAAGTGTATGAGTTACAATTACAATTATAATTAATCATAAGAAACTTTAATTTGAATCATTTATATTAAGAAGAAAGAAGATGTTTCTTTTATCATGTAATGATTAATACTTTAATAATAATAATAATAAATTCATACATTCTTGTGACATTGATTAGATTGATTCATGAGAGATATTTATGCTATGTGTGTTGAGTGAACAAAACTTTTTAAGGTAGAAAATCGCTCACTATCTATATGACTGCTTCACGTAGTTGAAATTGTAAGACTGAAACTATGTACTATCAAGCATCGTCTTCGTTTGAATGAATATATATTATATGTGTTTGAGCAAACTCGATAATCTCTGACGATCTTCAGGGCTAAAATTTGCCTCAAAAGTCGCTCTGAGATGTCAAGCACTTTCTCTATCTAAGCGACTGAGTCTATGAAGTGAGTGAGTGAGGCAAAAGCGCTTTTCTGACTGAATTCTAAGAAATGAAGAAACAGAAAGAGATAATGAGGGAAACAGAAGAGAGCACAAACTATTTGTTTCTCTTTTTCTCGCTTAATCTTCATGTTCTTTAGCGATCGACATTGATCGAGTCAATGTCGAGTAGCAGTCATCTTCGCTTGTTGATAGTCTTCAGTCAAGCTGAATCTTCTATCGAGCATCATCTTCGTTTGAATGAATATATATTATATGTGTTTGAGCAAATTCGACGGTTTCTGACGATCTTCAGAGCTAAAATTTGTCTCGAAAGTTGCTCTGAGATGTCAAGCACTTTCAAACCTCAGAAACGTCGATGCAAAGCATCGAGATCGACGAGAACTCTGATTCTAATTGACTGATTGAATGTGATTATCTTTGATGTCTTCTAAAGACATTTAGTATGTAGCTAGAGTGAGCTTCAATATATAAGCAATAGCTGTTGAATTTTCATCTTTCTAGCAGCTGAATTTCATTCTTCGAAAGCTTTGCTCGATGAGCTGAGATAGCAGCATCTCGACGAAAGAAGTGATTTGAGTAGCGATCTTCTATGCTCAGTGTGACTAGCGTTCTACGCAGAATCTCGATGATGTGAGTTCATATGTATGAATATTCTGAGTCAAACAGAGACATCAGCAGAAATGCAGAAAACTTTGAAAACAGGTTGATGAGTGAGTTCTTAACGCACGCTTCGTCGTCAACGACAGCGATGATCAATGTGATTTCACGTCTGAAAGAATCGATTTTGAAGCTCGATAGAATGAGTTGCAAAGAGTCATTCTGAAAGATAATTGAACTTCTAGTTAAATGTCACTGTTTGAAGTCAGATGTTCTATTCAATTGACTTCATGTAAACTCGCTCATGTCTAGAAAGCTCGCAAACGTCAGACAAAATGACGCATGTCATGTTGCTTCTTCAATGATAGATTGATCAAATTGACGTAGCAATAGTAGCAGTAGATCTCGTGTTATAAATCTTCGCTTACGAGTCTGATCATCATCTTGAAGTCTTCAAATTTCGACTATGATTCGCTGTAATGTAGAGTGATGAAATGTCTTGATCTCAATATCAGAATATTCGACGTCAATGTGATGTGATCATAAATCGATGAGATAAATCTTAATGATTTTGACTTTGATCATTTTGTCATCTAGATTCCCTGATCAGCTGATCAGATTTAAGATTGAAGCTGAATATTTGACTCTGATGATCAAGAAGCAGAACATAAAGTAGCTTCTTTTTGCTGTATCGTAGATATTTCTGATGAACGTCGCTAGACTTCATCAAAGATATTTGACTGCTGAGCGATCAAGAAAAATCTTGCTGTATCAGAAGCTTGACAACTTGCGCTGATTGACTGAAGTGTAGCTAGCTGAGAAAACTCGTCAGCAATAGTACTGAACTTCGCTCTGAAAAGCAAATCAGCTAAACGATTTTCATGAATTGAAATTCACAGAGCATGTATGCAGATATCATGCGCAGTCGTCAGCAAGACTATTCGTCGCAGATGCAGCATTGTCTCTTCGCGCATGAAGATTTTGTTTATGTCGATGACAACAGCTACGTTGTCATCATATATAATGAGATTGCATTTCGCAAAAATGAGAAGTCATGCTGTCAAAGCATGAAGAACAGTCGTCATTTCTTTGACATTGATATGCTTGTCACTCAAGCGCGTGTTAAATCGATTAGAAAATGTTTGACTAGCAGCTGATGATAGACTCGAATGAAGTAGATAGTAGCTTCTCATGTCGTGCAGATCTGAAGCATTGATTCAGAGATATAAAGAGTGTCTGAATTCGCGCTTGCGAAGCAGATATACATTATTTCACTTTGAAAGAAACGTCTTTCATCATAGTAAATCTTGTCGCATTGAATAATTGATGCGCTGCTTGCGCGATTTGATGATGATTAAGTCGTTGAACAGTCGTCTGAGAAAGATTCTTTCAGAAACTACAATCTTTGCAGCAAATGACAGAAAGTTTAATAGCGTCTGTAGCTTCTCGCATGATAAAGAGCTCTTTGTAAGCGCGCTGTTGATGAGCTGAATTGTCTTCTGATGCTTGTCAGATGATAGACGAGTCATCATATTGATTGAGTCAAGCTCAATGCTCAAAAAGATGCACGTGATGTCGATAAGATTCTTTTTAAGATTAACGCTAAACTCTAACTGAGCGCACAGATCATTGAAATCGCTCTCGTATTTACGAGCTTTGATTATGTTCGCTTGTATGACTAGAAAGTCATTCAAATAGTGTATTATCAAGTCTTATTGCAGAGTGACTATGAGCATTCAGCAAAGATCTTTAGCGAAAAGGTTGAACAAATATGATGACGTGCGTAGATCAAAGAAAAGAAAGCGATCTATTTAGTACTTATCTTCTCAGAAGAAATCGAGCAGTCAGTGATCTGATGTTGCTATCGACACATGACAAAAGACGTTGATCAGATCTCTTTTAATGAGAACTGCATTTTGATCAACGTCACATAAAGTGATGATCGCTTGATCAAAGATGAAATATTCAATTGATTCTCAGTTCTTGAGAATGAAGCAGTTGACTGACTTTTCTTTCAAATACGATAGATGATGTATTCAACGTCAGCGATTTTTCTTCTTTGATACTAGTCTCAATGATGAGAATATAAAGCGATGAGAAACATGTTGAATCTTGATTAGTCAATCACAGCGAACTTGCTGCGTCAAATCGGCCTGAAGAGTATCTGAAGCATCATTTGTCGAAAGAAGATTCTTGCTCAAAATTAGTTGATTGAAGTCTCGATATTCAATTTTAGCTTCATGTTCAATGATAAACAGCAATGTTTGAACATATCTATGATCAGAATGTTTGACTAGCGATGTTTGTCATGCGCTTGCATCTAAAGAATCTCTGCGCGCTAGAGAAATCTCATCGACCTTCATGAGCTGATATGAAAAGAATTTCGATATTGATATCAGCGAGGCCGAAATTTGACATCACTTTCTTTCAATGATTGATTGACTGTTTGAATTCGATGTTTTGCAATTGATAGCAGCGTAAGTCTCATCACATTCGCTGCAGATATATTGATATATGCAACTAAAATAGATGCAGCTGTCATCATTGAACTTGTTGCATACTGAAGACTCTGTGCTTGTTTCTTTGAGTCTGAGATTATAAAACTGTTTTCTGACTCTCTGACTCTGATATCTCGTCTGAAAAGCGATAGCAGATGTTTTCTTTATCAGTGCTTGATCGACAAGTTCATCTTCAGCATTGTATCACTCGTTTGAGTCATTGACTTCTTTTATCATGCGAATCTCATGAAAGTGAAAGTGAAAGATTCACAGAGACTTGAAGATGTAATGCAGATAAAACTTCTGCAGATAGTTGATGTATCAAGCTAAGCTTGCCTGCAGAGAATGTCTCAATTGATCATTGATTGTCTTGATGAGACATTGATTATATACTTCTAGACAGCATAGAAAGAAAATCATGCTCTTGAAATTCTGCTGAGTGACGTCATCATCATGAGCTTGAAGCTTGTCGATTCATGATAATTGCAGATCTTGCTTGTTGATTGAATTTGATATATGATTGTTGATCAGCTTAAAAATATTGACAGCTCAAAATTCGTTTTTGAAGATGAGAGTCAGTTGAATGATATCAATAAAGAGATAGCGAGATATTATTGTTTGAATGCAAGAGTCACTTGAGAAAATAGTATCTGACGTTTGACTGATAGTGCTCTTTATCACTGAGTTGTTTCTCGACTGATTCAGCGCTGTACTTTGAGCTTCTAGTCATTGAAGCTTCTGTTTTAGCTCACGTTTCATATTCATTTGATGAACGTCTTTAATTCTCTGTCACATGACGAAAGTAGTTGATGTTTTGATGATTTGTTTTGAATCAACCTCTCTCAAGAGAGCACTTGAAGAGACAGATGAACTTGACGAAAGTGATGATGATGCTGCAGACAAGCGAGAGCGAAACACATGAGAGAAAAGAAAGCGACGACGACTTCGTCTTCTGCTGACAGCGACAGCGACGTCGACGTTGACGCGATTCTGACGACGAGTAGAAGCGATCATCAACAGTGATGACAGTAGTGAATAGCAAATGAGGTAGCAGTGACAGCAATGAGTAGCGATGACAGCAGTGAGTAGCGATGGCAGCAGTGAGTAGCGATGGCAGCAGTGAGTAACGATGGCAGCGATGAGTAGTAGTGACAGCAGTGAGTAGCAGTGTAAATGACAAAGTGAGTAGCAAAGTGGGTAGCAAAGTGAGTAGCAGGTGCAAAAGCGCTTTTCTGACTGAATTCTAAGAAATAAAGAAACAGAAAGAGATGATGAGAAAAACAGAAGAAAGCATGATCTATTTGTTTCTCTTTTCCTCGCTTAATCTTCGTGTTCTCTAGCGATCGACATTGGTCGAGTCAATGTTGAGTAGCAGTTATCTTCGCTTGTCGATAGCCTTCAGTCAAGCTGAACCTTTCAAATTTGTTCATAATAATTATATGTTAAAGAATGAGTGTTCTTGTCACTTTAAACTGCTTCAAAAGTTTCGTTTTCATCATCGTTCTCACTGTCATCTTGAAACTCTTTATGATCAAAATGATGATTCAATAGTTTGTAATGTTAACATCTTAAAGCATATTCAATTGAAGATGCATTCAATTCAAGCAATGCATAAGAATGTGCTTAACTGTTTGATGACTTTATTTGCAGTTACATTGAAAACTATTCGCGTTTGAAACATTTCTTGAGTGCAAGTAAACATTTAAATTTATGCATTTAATTCTGATGTAAATTATCAGAGTGCTTTTGACTTTCTGAAGATTATCACGCATTTTTACTATCTTGTTAAACAGATGAAATCTTTGTGCTGATGTTGCATTAATGTCTGTAATGTATTTCTTGTAGTTTTCTTATTGAAAATTTCATTGACTTTTGTAATACTGTGCTATTGCAATATAATCACTTGTTGAGATTGACGTTAAGAAGTTGAATCATCTGCATTTAAACTGTATCTTTGCATCTTCATGAATAAAAGCATTCAGAAGCATCACTTTCTTGATGATTAAAGATTGAGAAATGAGATGATTAGTTTCTATCAAATGAGCATGTATAAGTTCATATGCTCATCAAGTCTTCTGTGTTCTGTTGTTAATTCAACTGCATAATATGATCTGATTCTGTAATTTGTTTAAGTGAACATAAAGCGAAGATGTATATGTTTCAATCTTCAGCATTTCAATGTTTATTCTTTTAAAGACGTTTATAACATGATGCAGAATCTGATTTTAAAGAGCTTTTAATCTTCATTTCTTGCTCAACAGTTCTTCTTCTTTATCACGTTGATGTCAAATTGATGCTTTGAACATTACTTCTGATCTTACTACTGCTGAGTACATCTGTCTCATCTTCGCAAAGATTACGTCTCATGTAAAGACTTTAAAATTATTAAATGCTAGCATTCTTATGACGTGATCTGCTTCTATCTGTCAAAGATGTAAATCTCATCATAATTTCATGTTTAATTAACTTTTAAAACTCATACATCTGACTTTGACTTAATCACTAAGTTTTCTATGCATATGTCATGATGAATTGACACATAGAAATTAGATCAAAGACTAAAGTCAGAGACTGAGTTGAAGATCAAATCTGAGTTAACTTTGAGACTCTGTGACTTTGTTAAAACATCATTTAAATCACGTCATATCTTCAACTTAATATGTCATGAATTATGTCATGTTCAACTTGACAATGCTTGACAAACTCTTTATAGTTAATCGATCTTCTTCAGTTATCGAGAGCTTCTTAATAATTAGCTCTATCATAATATATATTCATTCTGTGTCTGCTTAGAATATCACATTGTCATATCACTTTTATAAATCTTGTTTATTTCTTTAGTAAATCTGATCATTATAATTCTAATTATTTCAAACTCTTCTTAAAGATGATAATTCAATATTCAAGCATGATAACAGTAATGCAATTATAATAGAATCACAATGATGATATCTTGATCTTGCAAGACATTATATCAGAAAACAAATGTTGTATAATGAAATCAGAAAGTGAAGAAGCAGAAAATGAACTCTCTTTTGATATTAATGAACAGCTGATTCAAGCAATGTTTTAACATGATAAACTGTAAAAGAAACAGAAGTTAACAACTATTCAATCAGAGATTAAGACTTTAAAAGTCATTGAAACAATGAAGAAAAGTCATTAAGCTTTCACTTAAGTTCTTATGAAGAATTTGAATGATCTACACATCATCTTCATAATGTTGATGAAGATGAAATGAAGTCATTACAAAATCATCTTGCAAAAGCAAAGATTTTCAATGTCTTTAAAGAAGTATCATGATAAAATTATCAGAGAACATAAAAAGTGAATTCGCGATGTTGAAATCTCATTTCAAAATACTTCTTGATATTTTGAAAAAGATGAGAAAAAGATTTTATACTGCATGATTTATCTTAAGAATGAATCAAAGAAACTTTGATTTAATCACAAAGAGACTATGTTTGCAGCTCAGCAAACATAATTCAATTTTATTAACTTTCTTCTGAATATAATTGAGAATTTGATGAATTGAGACATAGACATGACTCAGCAGTATGTAAACACATCGCAACATTTAGATCAGATGATATAAATGTTTGCAGTTTATCTGAGCACTTTGAAACATCAACTTTCATTGTATAGTGATGAACATAAGTGAACTCATTTATTCATCAAATTGAGATCTGAGCTGCACATGATTATTACTAATGTTCAGTTGATCTTTATTACATAAAATGTGTTAATCAATCTTGTCGCTTAATTGAAAACAAATCTGCGAAAAAAACATGTCTTGTCATCGAAATGATCTTAAGATGAGAACTTGCATGATCGAGATAAAATCAATAAAAAGACTCATTTAAAGTGAAAGAAATTCTATCAATCAACTAAACTTGACTCTTCATTGAAGATAAATTCACATGCTTCATCACATTATAGCAAGAATTTGTTCAACATAATGTGTTATACATGCAATCAAAAGAGTCATTACTTTACTAATTGTAAAGATGAAAAGATCAAGAATAGATCAAAAGAATTTGATGTAAATCGAGTATTCATTGATTCAATGTCACATATGAGTTATTTCAAGATTTCAAGAAAAGACAAGCTTTTAATGAATGCTTCAAATCATCAAGGAAAAAACAAGAAGTTCTCTTCATAAAGATTCTTATATATAAAGAGCATGTAATTCAGAAAGATCAGAAGATAGAAATGAAGATTCATATGAATATTGATGTCAAGATGAACATGATTAATGAATGTTTCATCATCAAGCAGAATATGTCATTGCTGAGCATCAATTTCTCAAGATTTATCTGAATGAATGATCAGAATGTTTATTGCTATGATGTTTGTGAGATGCATTATCAACTTATAGACAGCTGAGACATAAAGAAGAAAGATATAAGTATTTTTTATGTTATTGATAAGAAAGAATCTTTCTTGATCTTGAGTATATCAAATATGCAATTCAAGCATATTTGAATAAACATGATTGCAAGAACATGATGTTTTGACATGAATAAGCATGTGTTCAAGTTATTCATCATACAAGAGTTTGCAAAAGATTTATAGAAAAAATTTACTATGTATGCTTTTATCATGATCAACGTCATTGAAAAATTGATCATTGAACATCAAGTGAAAGCAATGAATAATGTGATGAATCATATTACAAACATGCTTGAAATGCAAACTCTATCTGTTGAATTGAAAGAGTATGAAGATGTATTCTTAACAAAAAATGCAGACAAATTGTCTTTGCATGAGAATCATGATCATGCAATCAAAATCACTGCAGAGTTATTGTATAAATCATTATATAATTTGTCAAACACAGAGTTAGTGATTCTGAGACAGTATTTAAATGATGTCTTAGCAAAAGAATAAATTAAGCACTCAACTGATGCATTTATTCTATTCATTCTCAAAAAGAATGATAGTTTTCATTTATGCATAAACTATCAAGATCTGAATAAGATCACTGTCAAAAATCATCATTCACTGTCTTTAATTAATGAAACTTTAGACAGACTCAATTAAATCAAGCAGTTTATTAAATTGAATCTGAAGAATGCATATCATTGTCTTCAAATTCAACGTGAAGATGAGTGAAAAACAACGTTTTGTATTCATTATAATCACTTCAAATATATGATCATGTCATTTAATTTAATCAATGCATCTATCATCTTTCAGACTTATATTAATAAGATCTTGACAAAGCTTTTAAACAACTTTTATATTGTTTATTTGAATGATATTTTAATCGATCAGCGATGAAACTCATCTGTACGCGATGCTGATTACAAATCTACTGTTTAGCTACAGTAAAGTCTAGAGATTATCAAAAGTTTGAATGACATTGATGCGCTGCATGATTGCGAAGCGCTGTGCGTTGATCACATGCAGAGATTTCATGATCTCGCAGACATCAATAATCTCAATGCGCATGCTACAAGCAATCTGTATGCAGATGAGAAAGTCAAATAGAACGCAGAACTACGAGGAAAATCGCTTATGAAAATTATTCGATTCAGTATCTTGCTGTCGAGTCATGTTCATGATGATGAAAACTGAGACAGAACATTCTCGTATTTGATCTGTTGAGAGTGATTAGCAGAAAGAACTTGAATCATGAACATTCTTTAAATCTTCATGCTAACTACGCATAGATTTCATTAAGACTGCGCATCTGCTACTACGACATAAGTAACTCATGAATCTTATTAAGTTTAACATGAACAAACTCAAGAATCTTGTTAATATTGTTTAACAGATGTTCAGACATAAGCATTTTATACACAGATAATATACTGATGAAAAGACTTTGTTAAAAGAAGAGAAACACAAGCGAGTTAATAAAGAATGATCGAACTACGCTGTCTGATTAAAAGTGTAGCATATGAACATCTCTGCAAGACATGATCAATCTGCATGGGAAAGATCTTTACAGATAATGTGAAAGAGATGAGTTGCATACTTTCAAGCGAAGCGAGCATCTGCAAGACGTGATATACAATGATGATGATTGTTGATCTTAAGAATCTCATCTCTTCACTGAGTTCTGACTCTTGAATGTCTTGATGATAAAGTCAACTTTTAGTTGAAGATATCATCTGTAAAGTTTGAAAGAACAGTAGCACATGTCAATGTGA
>JAABUP010010389.1_pt1 | contig 11009 bp, 11 predicted proteins | sample 5559201 | NCBI WGS metagenome assembly JAABUP01 (sample SAMN10711887, study PRJNA513373) | rock metagenome | isolation source: Antarctica rocks | place: Antarctica | reverse complement strand
GCCAGAGCGCCTGGGCCGGCCCACCAGCGCGCTGGTGCCGGCGCTGCTTCCGTGCCGGGCGTCAGCGCCCGGCGGCTCTGGGGCCGCCGGCTCTGTGAGCGGCCCGGTCCGCGCAGGCGGCGATGCGGTCGCGCGCATCAGCGAGTACCTGGCCGGCCTGCGCTTCGACGAGACGCCCGCGTACGGCTTCCTGCGCGCGTGCCTGGCCGGGCTGGCGCCGCCCGCGGGCGCGCGCGGCGAGCCGGGCTCGGCGGGCGCCTGCCCGCCGGCTCATGCCGGCGCGGCCGAGCAGGGCTCAGGCAGCGGCAGCGCGGGGCGTGGCCACACGGGCGGTTGGGCGGGGGCCGCGGGCGCGCCCGCACCGGGAGGGCAGCCGCGGGGGGCGCTCGGGGCGTGGCCCGCGCCCGCCGGCGATCGGGACGGCGAGGGAGGCGCCGCTGGCTCAAAGCCGCCAGGCTACTACTGGGGCTCGCCATTCAACCAGCCGGCCGCGCACGCCGCTGCGGCGGGGCTGAACGGCGGCACGCGCGCGCCGGGAAGCCGCCTGGCGGGCGAGTTTGCGGCCGCATCGGCATCCGAGCCCGGCTTTGCCAACGGTGGCGATGCGCGCTTAGCCTCACAGGCTGCATACCCGGCGAGTGCGAGCGATCCGGGGCGGTACCCCAACCCCAGCTTCGAAGAGACGCCGATGTCGCCGCCCGAGGAGGACCGCGGCGCGCCCCCGCGCGGCGCGACGCCCTCCGGCCGCGACGGCGCGCCGGGCCGCGAGCCGGGCCATTCCGCCCACCGCGCTCGTGTGAGCGGCGCGGGCGCGCGGGATGCGGAGGGCGGGGCGCCCGCGGGCGCGCCGCCGCATGACATGCGGGGCGCCAAGCGCGCGCGCTACGCCCCGCCGTCCGACCCGGGCGGGCGGGCCGGGGCCCCGCAGCGCGGCGCCGCGTGCGCACGCGGGGACCTCAGCGGGCCGGCAGCCTGCAGGGCGGCCTACGGGGGTGCGGCTGCGGGGGGCGGCGCGGGCGGGCGGCTGGCGGGCGTGGCGGCGGCCGCGGCGGACGTCGCGGCCGGCCGGGCCTCCGGCGAGGCGCTGGCGGTGCGGGTCGGCCTGCGCGCGCTGGACCCCGCGGAGGGCCTGGCCCTGGTCGCCTGGCTGCTGGACGAGCTGGCGCGCGGCGTCGCGCCGGCCGGCGCGCCGCTGGTGCGCGCGCCCCCCGAGCCCTCACCCAGAGAGGCGGGCGGGCGTCCCGGGCGCGTGCCACGCCTGGTCGGGCAGGGAAGACAGGGAACCTGCTCTGCTTCACTGTACGTGGTGTGCGGTGGTGTGGAACGCTGGCACTCTTTCGAGGGAGGGATGGGGGTGTGCAGGCAGAGTTGCATCATGCCCGGGCTCTTCAAGGGGTCCGGGTCTGCCTGGATGTGACCTCGCGTCTGTCAGCTGGGGAGTTGGGCGCGAGGTGCTGCCTGGTGCTGGGCGCGTCGCCTTTTGTTGCAGGTCCTGTGTGAGCGAGACACGGCTCTGTCGTGCGGCGGCAGGTTGCGCAGTGGCTCGAGGACGTGGCAGCGTATGCGGACAGGGCGGCCATGCAGGCCCGCGCAGCGCTGCCGCCAGGCTAGCGAGCGGCTGCGGTTTGCTGCGCGGAGGGCGGCTTGCACTGGTGAGCGTGACGAGTACAGTCCTGTTGCGTGCAGAGGCACGCATGATCTTACCAGGATCGGCGTCTCTGTGCAGCGCCTCCTGTTCGCCAGACAATCGCGCGGTGTGCCTCAGCGGGTGCGGTTTTGGGTGCAAAACGTGATCGTGACAGTGTTTTGAGGCTCAACATTTGAGACTTTCAGTTAAATGAGGACCGTAGCCAAGCAGCGCAGCATTTGTGCATGCCCCCAAACAACACTGTCAAACGCCGATCACTTGATGGAAGACACCTGCTCTGGCATCCCAACACGCTCTAACCTAGAAGAGCACACACCCCCACAGGCCCTGTGCCTCAACAGTCACTCCCTCGCCCCGCCGCCATCGCCGCCCGGGCCACGGCTGGGCGGCCGCGCTGCAGCGCGCGGCCATGCAGGCTCTCCCGCACGCGCCGGCATGGGCGCCTGCGGGGGCTCCCCCGCCCGGCCGGCCTCGCCGGTGCGCCACGCAGGGTCGGACTCGCGGCTGCTGGCGCCGCCGCCGCCGCCCTGCGCGGGCGGCCAGGCAGGCTCCCATGGGGGCGGCCACCCGGCGCCGGAGGGCCCCGGCGCGGCAAAGCTGGCCTCAGGGTACGGGTCGCCTGACAGCCCCAGCTCCAGCAGCGGCTCCAGCAGCGGCTCTGTGACGCGTCGCGGCTCCGGCACGACAAACTCGTCGAACGCCAGGCCGGCTGGCTGCGCAGCCGCCGTCGGTTCCTGGCCGTGCGCGCGCGCGCACGTCTGAGGCGCTGAGGTTGTCTGCAATTAGGGGATCCTACCCTGACGTAATAGGGTATCCTACCCTATCATGTGTAAACCGCCTGCCACAGGCCGCAAGCACCACCACCAGCAGTTCTGCCTGGATCAAGCAACTCTCGTGCAGCAGGGCCTGGGACAGGGCGCACCAGGGGCCGCTCGCCGTAGCGCCCGTCGGCGTCGCGCCGGCGGTAAGGCGGCGGCCGCCGGCGATCGATGATGGGCAGCGAGGCCGCGCCGGCCATGCGGCCGGCGCCTGTGGCCGCGGGCGCCGCCGCCGCAGGCGCCGGCTGCCGCCAGGGCGGCGCGGCGCCGGCTGCGCGCGCGTCCTCCGGCGGCGCCAGGCGCCGCGTGCGCGGGTCCCTGACCGCGCAGAGCTGTCTGAGAAGCCCCGCCGCTTCTGCTGCGCCATGGCGTTGCCACAACAGCTCACAGACCTTAACTGAACAAGAGAGGGCTGCGGGCACGCAGCGCGTGACGCGCATACACCTGTGCGCATCAACCTCCCTGTGCAAGCAGCGCGCAGCGCGCACTCCCGCCCAGGCGCGTGTCCGCTCGGAGCGAACCAGCCACACGTGCTGTTGCAAAACCCCCGCACAGCCACCAGCACGCGGGCAGCGAGCTGGGTGTCTCGCCAGGGCCGGGCCCGCACTGCATGGGCTCGCGCGCGCGGCCGCGCGCGACGCGCTCCGCGTACGCCGGCTGCCGTGGCGCGGGCAGCGCCTGCGGGCCGCGCCGCATGAGTGCGTCCATCTCCGCGCGCGTGGGCGGCGCCGCCTGTGCAGGGCGCAGCAGCCGCATTACAGCAATGTTGCGCCGCCACGCACATGGCCTTTGCTTAGAGTCATTCACACCACACTTCTCCTCTAATAATTTACCAAACTTAATCTATTATGTAATAGATAGAATTGTGATTACATAACACTTGCAGCACAGTGACATCGTCATGGCTTCAGAGCGCGCCCCAGCCGGCAGGCCGGCGCCCGCCCGGATGCTCCTCAGCGCGCGCGCTCCGGCTGCAGCCCCGGCGCTCCTAGCATGCCCGGCGCGGGGCACAGCTGCGCAGGGCCCGAGGCCGCCTGCGCCGCTGCGCGGCCGCACCCGCGCACCAGAGCAACTGGGCGAGCTGGCCGGGCCCCAGCGCTTGCTGTGAGGTGGCCCCGGCTGCGCACCTGCAGGCCGTACCAGCGCGCCCACTCGGTGCCGTATATCCGCCGCCACTCATCATATGCGCTGTCCGGGCCGGCTACGCCCTCCGCCAGGCCGTCGTCGCCGCCCGCCAGCAGCTCCTGCGCGCGGGTGCGCCGCTGTTGCAGTGACTGCGGGGCGACAGGTCAGAAACACCTGCGCCATCCTGGTTGCCAGCAGGTGAACGTCCCGATGCGCGTTGTCAACAGACAGGCAGGCACAGGCAGCCGCCCCAACCCTGCCTCAGCCAGCACGCGTCGCGCGACTTGCAGCAGCACTTGCAAGATCCACGCCCATACAAGTCACTGGCGGACAGCCGGGGCAGGCCCGTGCTGGGGCGCGGCGCCGGCTAGTGCAACACAACCCCCACCCGCCCCCGCTTTGGACGGGCCGCGCACGCGCGCTTTGTCAATGGCCAGGCCGAGCAGGCCCTCGCTGACGCGCGCGGCGCGCAGCTCGGCGCCCGGCCGCAGCGTGATGCGGCCGCGCTCGGCACGCGCAACGGCGCCCGCGCCCACCTCCAGCACCGTCAGCACCGCCTCCGGGATGGCTGGCAGGCCCAGCGCGTCGTAGCGCAGCGCGTCGATGCGCCCGGTGTCCGGACTGAAGCTGAAGTCGCGCACCTGCGGCGCGGCGCGCTCCTCGCGCGTGTGGGCAGGGAAGGATAAGGTAGGGTCTGGGCCCTTACATATCCTCTTGCACGTATAGCCAAGGCGCGCTCGCCAGGCACCCGCTCCCAGAAGCCGGCCAGACGGGGCGCGGACACCAAGCAGGCGCAGCACCGCCTGCAGTGAGTGCGCGCGTGGCGCTGGCCAAGCTGAGACGCACGGGCTAGCTTGGGGTGGTGCGACGCGCGCCGGCGGCAGCTGAGTTTGCTGCACGCTTGAGGCAGTGGGCGCCAACACCTAGGAGCGGGGCATCACCAGCCACCCTGGGCCATCCGCTCACCACACAGCGGGGGCCCACACCAGCGGGGGCCACCACGCGCAGGGGCGGGCGAGGCCAGCAGCGCTCTGGTCGCCTGTCGCACCGCCGCACGGCTGTGCCGCCGCCCCGCCCCAGTGCGCGCCCGCAGCAGAGGCGCGCCCATGGGCTCGTGTGGAGACCCGCGGCCGCCTCAGTGGGAGAAGAAAAGAAAGGAAGAAAAGAAAGGGCGGCGGCCGCACCCGGCCGAGGAAGCGGCCGTCCGACGCCTCCACAGCCGTGCCCACCAGGCGCAGGCAGCCGGCCGCCTCGTCGAGCGGCTCGCCCATCACCGCGCGCGCGTCGTGCACCAGCACCACGTCCCCGATCTGCGCACACGGCCGGGGTCAGGCGGCCGCCGGGCGCGCGCGCAGCCCCGCGCGGCCTCAGGCGTGAGCGGGGCCTTGATCGGCGTGCCCGGCCCGCATATCGCGCGCACGCGCACGTCAGTGAGCGCGCAGCTGGGGCGCTGTGTTGGGGGGTCTACGTGCAGGGCAAACTCCCTCGCCGCGCCGCCAGCCCGCGCGCTCGGCCCCTGTCAGCCTGAGCGGGAGAGGCTCGGCCTGGCTCCAGGGCAAGGGGGCCGCAGACCTGCGAGGTCGGCCCTGCACGGAAGTTGCGAGCGGGGCACTCACCGACGCGGGCCACTTACCAGCCGCAGCGGCCTCACTGGTCGCGTGCCCGGCGAGTGGCTCACCACCGGAAAGAGCTCACGCTTGAAGCAGTGGAGTGCACAGCAACGGCCTGTTGCCGCTCGTGGGGCCCCCGAACACTGGCCCCAGACCTGAACACGGGCCACCCCCGCGCACAGCGCGTCCCGCTGCAGGCTTGACTCAAGTACTGGATATAAAGTGTGCCAAAAGATATGGAAAAAGCCATAAGTAAGGCGGCAATGTGCATTGGTGATGATGGTTTTTTACATCATCATCATTACCATGGGAGAGGACTACCTATGTGGTAGGTGTGTGGTAACTGTTGACCAAAATTTGGGTAATAGGCTATGACAAATATCTAGGATATCCAGGGTACACAAAGGCCTCATTCATCCTGGCCACGACCTATGGTGCACCAGAGCCGTGCTATACCTGACACTGCTGTTTGCAAGCGTATCGTCATAGCCCGAGCAAGGTTACCGGAGCTGGAGGCGCACATGCAGCCGCCAACATCCACGATATGCGCAACGGGAGTGCATTACCTCGCCCGGCAACGAGCCTAGCGCTCTATCACCGGGCACCTCTGCACGTGTGTTGAGGTCCGCAACAAGTTGAGCAAGTCGGGACGGGTAGGGACAGAAGGGAGAGTGGACCCGCGCGCCTGGCACAGCGCCGCAAGGGGCATGTTGCCGGCCGCGCCGCCGCCCAAGCCCTTTGCGCGCAGCGACAGCGACACCACCGCCAGCGCGCGCGGGTCCACGAACAGGTGGGCGACCACGCCCAGCGCGCGCCCGTCCGTGCGCGTGATCACCTGCGCGCCCAGGGCGCCCCGTGAGCGGTAGAATTTTATGCTGAGCACCAAGCGACAGCAGGTGGAACAACCGCAGCCGCTGCAACCTCGCGCTCTCCCTTTGCAAGCTCGGGCCGAACTGATAGGCCCCATCCCCCCTAGCTCTGACACAGGAAAAGCCCGAGCTTTGACACAGTGACAGCCGACGCAGCTGCAAGGACAGGCAGGGCAGCATGGCTTGTCACAGCTGCGGTCAGCAACGTTTCCCAACAAATAACGCGTCAAACTGGCTGGGCCAGGCGCCTACCTGCTTGTCCACCACCAGGCTGCGCGCCAAGAAGCGCTCCTCCACCGGGGCGCGCGCCGCTGGCGCCCGCGGCACGCCCTGCAACGCAATGAGCCAACATAAGCCAGCTGAGCTTAGCAAACAGACCCCAAGCTCGGCTGTCTGTATGCGCACAGCAGGCGTGAGCAGGGACCACATCAGCAAAGCGACTCCCGACACTTTGCAGGGCGCTGGCTGTGGCGGGCGCACATTTGCAGGCGCGGCAGACGGCAGCGGCGCCGCTCGCTGCGGCGCAGACCCTCTGTAGCCAGCCGCGGCGCACAGCAGCCGCAACTGGCTGCGCTTACAGCCGGGCTGGCGCCATGCTGGCCCGGCCGCGCCATGCAGCAGCGGCACAGCGGGAGCAGCAGACCCAGGCGCCCTCAACAAGGGCCTGCCCAAGGGTGAGGTGCCAAGCATGCGCATTTGCCGAGCTGCCGGAGCAGCCTCACGGCCGAGCCAGGCTCAGGCTGCCATCTGCGTAGCCCCTGCAAGCAGCGAGAACAGCGTCTGACCTCCGTTCTGGTTTTGTTGACCACTCCGCAGCGCGCGTGCGGTGCAACGGTTTCAGCAGGGCTCGCTGGCTTGGCTTCAACACACTGGACAGGCTCGCCAGGACGGAGGAGCGCGCTGGGAGCAGGCAGAGGCAAACAGCCAGACAAAACCTGCCTGGCCACCCTCGCAAGGGCTGTGCTTGGTCATTGACAAGCAGACAGACGCTAGGCACTAAGTGCCGGTCGTGCGTAATCGGGTCGCCCTCGCTTGTGTTCCTAGTAGTGCAGAGTGGCTCGGGGGTGCTAGTGCAGCATCCATAGCACACCTTGGAAGTGGACACAGGAGCAAAGCAGTCTCCAGGCTTGCACTCCTCGCACGAGCGCGCTGCGTGAGAGGCTTGCGGGCCCAGCGGACCGCCACGGCTGTGCCAGGCAACTGCAGACTCATCTCGCGCCACAGCAGCGTAGAGAGCCCCAGGTCGCCGGCGGGGCGCCTCAGGCCCGGTCTGGGCGCCATGCAGGTGCGCTCGGCCCAGCTCCTGCAAGCACGCCCTTGGCATGTCTCAACTTCAGTGCACGTTCTCCATGACATTTGCCACGGGGGAGTCGTGCATACCCCAGCCGCTACCCCAGCGCCGCCAAGCTCTGCGCAGTCTTGTTGCTTTATGTCACCTGTTCACTGTGCGTGAGTATTGAGTGTGCTTCATGTGGCCTGTGGGCGTTGGGCAGCCTTCGCCTGGCCACAGTTGAACGGCGGGGTGGGGCGGGCGGGTGGCATCGCACTGATGGGCATAGGTGTGCCGTACCTTTCGGCAGTACTTTTTCTAAAATTTCTGCCACCGGTGCAGCCGCGGCCCGGCGAGGCCAGCCGGGCGGCGGAGGGCGGCGGGCTGGCGCAGACGGCGTCCGGGCTAAGCGAGATCGAGCCGGCTGACCGGCTGCTCAAGTCCGAGGAGGGCCTGACGCCCAAGTCGCGCCAGGCGCGGCACACCACGCCGCGCGAGGTCCGCCCCGCTCTGCAGGAGCTTTGCTGTGGCCTGCGGCAGGTGGGGCCGGCGGGCCTGTGTGCGGCAGGCCTGCTGGCGGACAACCAATGGCGCTGAGGCTCTGCTTGGAGCGTGGCAGGCGCTGCACTCGGTGCTGTCCAGCTGGGTGTCGCGGCGGTTCTTTGGCGGCTGGTGCGCGGCCCCGCCGGCCGGGCCGCCGCATGCAAGCTCTCGCCGCAGCTGGCACGCCCTGCCGGGGCGCCCTTCCTCCAAAGCTTGCGTGGCCGCGCAGCGCGGTGCTGTTCCCGCTGGTGGTGACCGTCTACGTCACCTGGTGGTTCCTCACCTTTTTTGACAACTTCTTTTCGGTGCGCCTTGCGATTGCGTCACACTTGACGTCCGAACAGCACCCCTCTTTGTGTGCGTGTTGCATGCACTTATTGCAAGCATGGTTTGCCCGGCCCTTTGTATGAGGCAAGAGGGTGAGTACTCAGCAAAGTCGACGGCGTGCGGCGCAGCCAGTGTACGAGGCGCTGTTTGGGTACCATGTATTTGGCCTGGGCTTCGTCACGTCCATGGCCTTCATCATTGGGACAGGCGCGCCGTTCGCGCCGTGTTTGCGTGCAAAGGGCATGCGGCAGCAGCTCTTTGCGTAGGCTGCCGTGTTTGCCATGGCGCGCTTAGCGCGCAGGGGCGCTCGAGAGGTCGCCATGTGGTTGAAAGATGGGGCTGGCTTGCAGCATGCAGAGGGCTTTGCTGCACTGCACTGCACTGTGCGTGCAGCAGGCACAGGCCACCTTGCAGTGCCTCGCCGCGCTGGCAGGCTCTGCACTTGGAGCACGCCGGGGCGCTGACCGGGCCGCGAAGTGCGCGCAGGGGTGCTGATGTCGTCCTGGCTGGGCGGGCTGCTGTTGCAAGTGGGCGAGTGGATCATCCGCAAGCTGCCGCTCGTGAAGCACATCTACTCCGCGGCCAAGCAGGCGCGCGCGCGCGCGCCGCGCGCTGCCCAGCGCTCGCGGCGCTGCCTTGGAGATGCTGACGGTCTGCTGTGGGATGCGAGCGTCAGAGAGCCGTAGTGTAGGGTGGCAGGGGCACCATGCGTTAGACGCGCTCTCCTGTACACTCAGCCCATCTGCGGCGGCGGCTTTGTGCAGCTGGTGGCGAGTGCCGTTGCAGCGGCACAGCACTGCACAGAGCCTGGGGGCTGCACAACGGCACTGTAGTGCACGACCAGGATGTTTCTGTTGCAGGCAGCCAGGCACGCGTGCAAAGCATGCCCAGGAGACTGAGCCGCGCGCTGTGTCGCGCAGGTGAGCGCGGCTGTGAACCCGGCGAATGAAGGTTCGCAGTCGTTCCAGGAGTGCGTGCTCATCCGCCACCCGCGCCACGGCGAGTTTGCGTTTGGCTTCATCACCGGCTCCACCCGCCTGCAGGTCCGCCGCTGCTCACCACCTTGAGCGCTCGTGCGCGCGTCCTGTGCGCGCGCTCTGGGCAGAGTACAGATTGCATTGGGCAGCAGCGGGTGCGCACCAATGGGCTGCAGGCTGACCTGTGACCAGTCGGCAGAATCAGCTCATGCCATGTCCAATAGCTCTGAGAGAGCGCGGGAGGGGTCACCCCTATGTAAAATATATATATTTCGGGGCTTGCTGGTCCAGGGGCATGCCACACGTCAGAGTCTGTACGATCATGCTGTGTCTCTTGAGCACGCAGTGCCGCGTACCAACAGTGCCATGTGCTTGCAGGAAGAGGCGGGCGACATCGAGCTGCTCAGTGTGTATGTGCCGACCAACCACATCTACATTGGCGATATCTTCCTGCTGCAGCGCGCAGACGTCATCCGTACCTCGCTGTCCGTGCGCGAGGGCCTTGGTAAAGCCCCGCTCTGCCTGGTGGGCGTGAGCAGCATGCGCTTGCGCTTGGTGTGCGAACGAGCAGTACTCCTGCAGCGGAATGCATCTTTGCAGCATTGCGTGTCTACTCAGCAGTCTGCCAGCTGCCACGCTGCACACCTCTGCCAGACCTACATGGTTGCTTGCTGTGTTAAGCTTCCATTGTGTGTCGTGCTTTTTATTTGCACCTGTAGATGTAGCGGAGGATGGGGCCGCAGCTCACAGGACACTTGTGCGGGGCGCAGAGGTGCTGGTAAGCGTTGGCGCAGGCTTGCCTGCGCGGTTGAGGTAGCTACACAGGCAGGGGTTCCGGCAGCTGTGCCTGCACATTCTGTGTGCTTCCTTTTGCGTGTGTCGGGCAAGCTGCACCGAGCCGCCGCCTAGCATGCTGTGCTGTTGCTCGTCTTTGCGCCAGGCCAGCACGCATGCAGACATTGCTGTTAGGCCAGCACGCATGCGCGCGCCTATGAGACCGTAGCGGCACTTTGTTGGATGAAGTTGGAGCCAAAAAAAAACTGATGCAGCATACCAGTGCCAATTGTGTTGTTCTTGGGCAGCGCCGTGCTGCACACTCATCCCTTGGGGCGCTTGCATCACGGCTCTGCTGAGCAGAATAATCCCGAAGGAGCATGGCATGAGAGTGTTTCTTATCAAAGGGGTCGTCTGGCGTGGTGGCTGTCGTGCACCGACGTCAGGACATATCTAGAGCCCAGCAGCATGAGTTACAGTCTGACATGCACATTTGCACATGCTGCTGGGGCCTTATGCAAGGCCCAGGCATAGCGAGCACCAACGTCCAACCACACATTGCAGTCATGCACATGCCAAATGCTACACGAGATGACCACCTGTGACAAAATAACATGCTGCGCCCTCGCGCGCAAACTCCTTGAGCCATGTGGAATGTCCACAGTCAGCATTACCTCCGCTTTCTAACCGAAAAATGGACAAACAGCCTTATTGGTAGACATAGGTGCTGCCTATGTGAGATGTCTCTGTTGCTGTCGAAACTACGTCACGCGCACCTGTGCACGTCTGCCTATATCTGTCCTACGCTCTTAGTATATATCCTGCGGATGTCCGTCGCTCGCGAGCAGCTCGGTGAGCCAGTTCGAACGTCTGGAATGACCCTAATGTTATGAACTATTCTCTTCATCCACATGAAGTTGCTGATGTCGGACTGTAAGTCACCGAGCAGCAGAGCATGCAATTGCCAGGCGTGGCCATTATGTGCATGAAGCTGGGCAAATACAGTACCAGCATAGTGCTGACTGTGGCCTCTGGGCCTGCTTCTGGA
>JAABUP010010388.1_pt1 | contig 11010 bp, 11 predicted proteins | sample 5559201 | NCBI WGS metagenome assembly JAABUP01 (sample SAMN10711887, study PRJNA513373) | rock metagenome | isolation source: Antarctica rocks | place: Antarctica | reverse complement strand
GACTACTCTGAAAATGGATTACGCCGATTGGCCACCGTAGCTGCCACGTTTGATCAGCAAAATGATAATTCCTGGCAGCACTGTTCCCCTGTCCCTCCAATTGGGTTGAGAAATCGTTGGAGGATATGGAAGATACTCAAGCACATTGGAGCTGATGGAGAGGAGGTATGAAGAGAGATCGTGAGAATGAGGATAGAATACTGCTACTGCAGTCCCATCTCGAAATTCAAGATGTGCCTATACTAAATTCTGTTGCACTCAATAAATTAAGCGCGTTGGACTAAATGGCTACTACCATCGATGGCTTGCTACTCCGCCCACAGCCTTTCTACCGTCGGTGAGTACCTATATTACGAGCCTAATATCGTACGATCATGGGTAGATACTGAACTGCATAGAGTATTCAATGAATTAGATAGGGCATTCGAACGCGAATCCGACCTTAGCCTTGGCGCCGACTCCAGCTCCCACACCCGGGCTTGTCTGAAACCTCCACCACTGTATCTCTCGAGTAGAATCTCCGCTATCTCTTGGCGCGCGGGGCCGGCTTTGCAAGAACCTTTCAACTGACTTGTGCAAAGATGTAGAGGAGCCGGACCTGCATGAAACATGAACTCCTCTGCATGACCAAGATTCCTCCATCCAGGTGTGGAATGTTCTTACCTAGACAACCTTGCTTGTTAATTATGCCTGATTACCGATATCATCCTTCCATCTCCCATCTGTATATGGAGCCTTGTCCCTGCCTCTCAATATCATCGAATCTTCGCCAATGCTTTACTCAATATGACCTTGCGCTGCCCCTATACGCCTCGGCTGGCAGCCTACTCTATCGGTCATGCATATTTCGCCTCTCCGTGATGCCTTTCCTGACCATGACTACCTGCCCCTTTCACCCATTCGTCTCAAATGGGCATTTTTATTGGCTACTATGCCTACTAGCTCTTTGACTGTTTTGCGAACCTTACGATCCTACGACGGGACCGTCTGGTATAAGATGCTGCTTGTGTCCAGTCTTCTCCTTGTTTTCTTCTTGCATCCCTTTTCTTCTTCATTCCAACTACTACAATTCTTTCCATCTACCCAGCATGAAGACTCCTTCATACCTCACCGCCTTACCTTTGGCTTTCCCATTATTAGCATCAGCATACCCATCCTACCCGTTGACAAGAGGTGCAAATGGCACGGCTGTGGACTCCGTCAGTGCCAATTCCCTCCTCTGTTGCTTCGGACTACTAATGTACGTTTTGTAGAGCAACCTGAGGGCAACGAGTGATCAAGCCAACCTTCTAGCCAAATCACAGACTCTTGAAGGCCTTGCATACGCGACAAAAGAGCGGAATCGTGTCTTCGGCGGCCCAGGCCATAATGCCATCGTCAATCACCTATACAACCAGATCGCCGCTTTGGGCGATTACTATACTGTTGACTTCCAACCGTTTGTCGAACTCTACTCCGCAGGCAGCGCGTCGGTAGCGGCGAATGGTGGGGACCAAGCCGCCTCTCTGCTTACTTACTCGCCTTCTGGTGAGTTTTCCGAGGCTTTGGTCGCAGTTGCGAATTTTGGCTGTGAAGCGGTATGATCTTCCTCCTCTACCTGCGTACTACCTGGGTCGTACGCTGATACCATCTCCAAAAGACCGACTTTCCACCAGAGGTGGCAGGAGCTGTTGCCCTGATTTCTCGGGGCACATGTGAGTTCGGATTGAAGTCAGCTCTTGCTGGCGCTACCGGAGCCGACGCGGCCAGCATCTACAACAACGTTGAAGGACCGCTAGCCGGCACGCTTGGCGCTCCTCCTCGTTCTGAAGGAGACTACGTGCCAACAGCTGGTATCTCCCTTGCCGACGGGACGGCACTCGCCGCGGCCATCGACGGCGGGGCGGCAGTAACGGCTGACGTTAACATTGAATCAATCCAGGAGAATAGGACCACGTACGCTCCTCTCCTATCTCACTCTACGACCTACGCTAACACAAACGCCGTAGCTATAACGTGGTCGCTCAAACTAAAGGTGGCGACCCCAACAACGTCCTCGTCCTGACAGCCCATACCGACTCTGTCGACGCCGGCCCGGGCATTAACGACAATAGCTCCGGCTCCATCGGCCTCCTCGAAACAGCTATCCAGCTCGCCAATTTCAGCGTCAAAAACGCCGTCCGTTTCGTGTGGGTATCAGCCGAGGAATTCGGTCTACTAGGCTCCACCTACTACGTCTCGCAGCTCTCCCTCTCGGAGCTCGGCAAGATCCGCCTCAACTTGAATTTCGACATGATCGCCTCTCCCAACTGCGTCTACGCCATCTATGACGGTGACGGCAGCGCCTTCGGGACATCTGGACCCGCAGGCGAGGCGGAGGCGGAGAAGTTGTTTGAGGATTATTTCAAGAATGAGGCTGGACTTAATACAGTCCCCACCGAATTTAACGGCCGTTCGGAGTATGGACCTTTCCTTGGCGCGGGAATACCAACCGGAGGCCTCTTTACGGGTGCCGAGGGCATCAAGACGGCCGAAGAGCAAGGACTGTTTGGAGGGGAGGCGGATGTGGCCTACGATATCAATTATCACGGTGCCGGTGATAATGTGAGCAATCTGAACTTGGACCCGTTCTTGGAAAACAGAAAGGCGATTGCATATGCGGTTGGGACATACGGCAGTAGCTTTGATAGTCTGCCACCAAAGCCGCCAGTCGTTGCAGTGAGCCGGTTTGCGAGGAGTGGGAAGAAGACGTTGAGTGGTGAGTTTGATCAGTACTTCCTCGAGGAGTGAGGATATCTTAGGAAAACATATAGAGACTGTATATCTTCGCTCATGAATTGTGGGTTGTGCCTTATCGAGAAGGTTATTCTTTCTCCCACATAGCGTCCAGCTTTGTTGTAGGCCGAGTCTAAGTGGTGAAGAAATTTTAGGTAGTGTTGGGGGAACAGGCGATTACGTTTGTGTGTCATCGTTATCACGACCATCTTCACGTCAAAAGCCTAACGCATTTGCTTCGACATTTTCTCGCTTCATTCGAAGACCATTCATTCCTGTACCTCGAACTCGGAACTAAGACGAGCTATGATTTTACTCTGAATCGACGTATCTCGAATACAATCGAATCTTAATTCAGGTAAAGCCAATCTTTTCCGCCTTTTGCCGCCAGCCACTTGTCAAAGCGAGCTGGCAACTTATCTGGCGAATTAGCTTTCTATGTTTGGCGAAGCTATCACAAAAGAAGGCTTGATCGCTAAACACGACATGGTTATCCGCTTTTCTTCTTTTCAACTTCTCAATGATGTATTCCCTACGGCAATGGCACGCAGACAAAGCCTGGTGAAGTATAGATTCATTGCTTGATTCATTCTATCTAGTAATCATACGTAGTCCCTGACTTCGTTCATTCTTTCTTTTCCATCTACAAACAGCATCAAGAAGATGGACTATTCAGCTTTTCAAAGGTGCTCGCCAATCATCCTGTACTAGACAATGAGCAACCCGTCCGACGCTTTGCTACCCCAGCATCGGCCTCGGCATTAGTGATCTTCCATCACACTTCCACAATACATGGTATCATGTAAATATTGTCGAGCTTTATTTCATTCATACACAGCTGAATTTCAGCCTTCACACGCTTGTTATGAAGTCCGCTCCATGCGGTTTTAAATGATATATTCTTTGAGTAATCAATTCGGCTTTCTTGAATCCTCTCTTGCTCGCCGCGTCTCAATCAGAATAGATTCCAGTCCATCGTCACTGCATCGACAGAGCAGCGCTCTCGACGATGGAGAATTCTTTTCCCATTAAAAACTCTGCAAATATGCCCAAGTTGTTTATTGTATTGAGACGTTCGTAGTTTGTCTACTCACGCAACGATTTCGTACGACGTCCTGGATTATCATCGAATTGATGGGAGATATACAAATACATGATGGAGCGAGTCTCATTCTTGTATTGGAAATTGTCATTGAGGGCGCGAGTCTAATCAGGCAAAGATTTGTTTCAATATTGGTTTTCCTGGTTCAGCAACCAATCCATACTTAGTGTGGTGGTGAGGCGGAAGTCTTATGTACCAGCAATAATTATTGACCAGGAGCGTGGCGTCAAGGTTTACCTCATCATAAACATCTCATGCCCTTCAGAATGGAGGAGCGCCTTTCAAAAAGCGGCTGCAGCCTTCATATTAATTCTCATTAAGTTCGTCGCTTTCAATTGCGAAACATTAACCCCGACGAGGTTTACATGTAAGGCACCACTGAGTGCGATCTCAAAGCGACGTGAAAGGGTTATGGACCACATTTGTGAACATTTTCGACATGAAAACCGTCGCTCCATAAGAGCAAACCCAACAAAGAATTCTCTCTTGAGTATACACTGGCAGGAAATAGCGATTACCTGTGCTTTTTCTATCGAAATCAATTACAAAAATAACATCTCACGTATTCTATTGGAAAAATCAATTTGGACACTACTTCTGTCGACGAGGCTGATCCATTACCGGAACCTCACCTCATTTTCCGTGCTAAATTCTAATGTTGCCCAATAAGAAAGATTCCAGAGATGATGACGTACAATAAGTACACCGCCAGCTCATAGGTTTAAATATCACTGGTCCGCGATCCCATTTTCCAGGATTTTGATGAAAACGACATTGAATCTCAGTCGTTACGATGTCTATCTCGGAGAGTTGATCTTGGAGTGTGTTTTCAAAAACCGACACGGATGGCACAATGAGTTCCTCACATTGGAAGCATACTTCCCAGAATTGGAATCTTATCTGATCGAAGCTGATGAAGTACCCTTTACGCATGCCCACGGTGCTTGACGCACCATACTTCTGTGGTAATATTAAATTCTTCTCAGAATTGGTCACAAATGAACGACGCAATTGCGAAGTTCTTCCGCTGACAGGGTGATCTTCACGGATCCGAAAAATATCTACACAAGTGTCAAAGATATATTCCGCTGCTGGAGATCATGTCAACCACGGCGCTTCCTTTGGACAAAAGGTCGAGTTTTACAACACATAACCCACTATCCTTCTCTGACTTTTTCACAGAGCACAGTCGGTGGGCCGTCAAGAAAAACAGCAACGGCACCAAGTATTGTTGGAATTCAGCCTTATGCTACCAACTATTCCCAGTTTTATGGGTGGATTGCCTAATGCGGTTTAGCGTCTTGGCATCCCCCTGACACTTCTCTTTCTTCTCTATGTAACCAACTTAATTAATCATTTACACCTATGAGACCTCAACTTCTCCTCGTATTCTAATAGGTTATGAGCCCGGGATTCCGTCGAGGAGGCTCTCTGATTAGTTCAGTTTAAGTAACGAAGTCTTAACCCTTAAGACTCGTCATCGTAATCGATTTTACGATTTTTGCGATTTTTGCTGTACAGAAGAAAAGTTGGCACGTGTTTAAAAAGTTGGTTTTTTGGTGTTTACTTACCACCATCTAACCGATTATTAACTCCACCACCATAAACCTTCTTATATAGCTCTGTGTTATTATTAGTGGCTACTATGTTATCGTCGGACTACTCCTACGCAATCTGGGCGTTTCCTAAGCTGAAAGGGAGCGATAATTATAAGCCCTAGGCACGCAGCTATAAGGCCGCTTTAAAATTCGACGGCCTATAGTATATTAACGAGAAAGACTCGAGACTAAAGCTATAGGTTAAGGAGACTCATCTAACTAAAGTCACCTCCACTAGTTATCTAAAAGTCACTAGGAAGGCTCCTACTGCCGCTGAGAAGATAGCCGTAGAGGCTGATTAGGAACTCTGGGACCTTAATAACGTTAGGTTTATCTAACGTATTATTATTAAATATAAAGAACGACTAGTAGGTCGTATTAAGGATGAAGTTCTATCCTAGAAGCTATAGGAGAAACTCGAGAAGCTATACGTTAACTCCGGGTTTACCTCTCGTTATACAGCCCTTTAAGAATTAATAAGTGTATCGCTTAATAAAAGCAATAACTCGGTTAATATATACGTTACCGATATTAACTCTAAGGCTAAAGACCTAGCTAAGATAGGAATTAAATTTAATAACTAGGTGTACGTCTCGATACTCCTAAATAACCTTAATAGTAGATTTAAGGATTTTGCACATCGGACGGTAACTACTATGAAGGAAGTCCCTGATGTTAGGCCATAGCGGCTTAGTTCAAGAGGTTCTAGAAGGACTAGAAGAACTAGAAGAATAGCCGCAGTAGCTCTAGGTTATCTAGAGCGAGTGGGAGTACGCTACCCACTACTAATCCTAAGTACGAAGGTGTTGGGACTAGACCTAAGTGTCCTACTTATGATAATAGTAGGAGGTACTAGCCTAAATAGTACTGGACTCTATACCCTAATAGACGGCCTTAATAGTCGAAGGATTAGAAGGCTGAGAGGGAGTTAGCTAAGAAGTAGAAGAAGGCTGCTATCGCTATAACTAGAGGTGGATCGAAGAAACTAGACGATTTGCCTGACCAACAGAACCTCTCAATACTGGCCCGAATGGCTAATTAGGAGACGAGGATGGCGATTAGTCATCAAACCGACCTAGATGAACTGGAGGATTACTAGGATTTCGACTCAGATATCTCGTTAATGGATATAGGTCAAAACCTAAAACTCTTGGCAATAAATAGCCTCGAGCAATTGAAGTTGCCTATCATGGCAATAACTTACGCAGACCTTACACCTAATTTGGGTGGTGAGTCTGCCACCGAAGATGTCGTTGTAACTACGATATCTCGGGCGGTTGATGTGGGAGCCCAATTGGTTCGTCTACAAATCGCATATACAGTCAAACGTGGAGTTGCTTCTAAATCACCTAACTAGTTGATTGACTCCGGCTATACGAACTATATATATCATAGTAGAGAGGAGTTCTCTTGTTACTCCGCTTATCGAATAGCTATTACTATCGCTGACGGTAACGTAGTTTAGACCGAAGGTCGTAGATTAATTAGTATAGAGTTGCTTCTCCTAGATAGATCTACTAATCTCGTCGATATCGACGACGTGTTATACGTACCTGATTTAACCTGTAGTCTATTCTCTATCTATTAGGCCACTAGTAAAGGCTTCGGGATAGGTTTTTTTAATAATAGCTATCATATCATAAGAGATGACACGCTAATTAGGTGTGCTCCGAAGCATAGCAACGTCTATATTCTAGGTGTTACCTATTCCTCCGCTATAGTAGCGTCTACTACTGCTATAAGGATAAGGCCTAACTATAACGACGATATAGTCGATCTATAGTATAGACGCCTCGGTCACCTTAATAAGGCTAACCTTAAGAAGCTAGTGCATATAAGCGAGGGTATATTATTAACTAATTAACCTCGTTTATCTTATATATGTGAGGCCTACTTAAAAGTAAAATCTAAACGTAAGGTTTCTCGACTAGTTTAGAAGAATATCGATAAGAAACTTGCTAAGATATATACTAATCTAGGGGGGCTAATTAACGTCGCCTCAGCTAGAGGAGCTATTTACTATATACTCCTAACTAATTAGTTTACCCGATACACGTAGTATTACACCTTTAAGTATAAGGATAACGTCTTTCCCTTATTTACTTCGTAGAAGGTGATGGTTGAAAATTAATTAGGTTATAAGGTTAAAACGGTTCGAGTTAATAACGGCTCTAAGTACGTTAACTAACGATTTGATTTCCTATTTAAAGAACTCGGAGTTCTTCGTAAGCCTACTATTACTTACACCCCCGAGTAGAACGGACTTAGTAAGGTCTAAAAGCGAACCGTTATAAGTAGTATTAGAGTAATGTTATTTAACTCTAAATTAATACGCTATTTATAGGGTAAACTCCTATATACTAAGGTCTATTAGAAGAATAGATTACCTACCTCCTACCTTAAAAGGATAACTCCTTATTAAGCCTAGACCGACGAGATACCCTAGGTGGGACACCTACGTATTATTAGATATATCGTGTAGTATTATATACCGAAGGAGAAGAGGAAGAAACTTAATGCTAGGAGTAAAAAGTGTTACCTAGTAGGTTACGATGGTAACCACATATTCCGTGTTTAGAATCTAACTACACGGACTATCTAACGAGTATCTTACGTTATATTCGATAAGACTTATCTAGAGAAGTCTCTAGTTACTAACCACGGCAAATGGTTAGATAATGAGGTCGTTATAGACCTAGAAGATGGGGTGGATAATAAGGCTCTTCTAGGGCCTATACACCTCGATAAAACTAACGACTCAGTAATTAGAGACGTACTAAGTCACGTTATTAACTAATCAGGAGTCGTATATAAGGAAGAAATAGCTAGTAACTCAGCTATAGACCCAAACGATTAATTAGGTTCTATAGGAGTGTCAAATGCGGGCGGTTATTTTACCCCTAAGGGCTCCGACTCTGTCGAGGTACCTACGGATAGCCTAGAGACTTACCTAGATCTAAGTACCGATTTAACCTATAGACCCCGACTAATAAGAAATTTAAAGATATCGGAAAAGGCTTTATAAAACGAACGTTAGTTAACTACGACTAACTAGGCCTAGCGAGCTGTGGCCCACAGTAAGCTCGATAAGACTATTTAGGCTAAGAAATAGTACTATAGACTCGCTACGTATAACTACGATAACGCTAGCCACTACGATTTTGACCCTAAGTTCGACCTTAATGGAGTAATCTAACTTATGGGTAATAATCGAGTATATGCGGCTATGGCTGAGGCCGCCGAGTAGGAGCTACTAACCTTCTATAAGGCTATAACTAGGCCTAATAAATATTACTAGAAGAAGTCTACCGACCTAGCGATAGCTGAGTTTAATAAGAAGAAGACCTGGGTCCTAGTTAAGAGACCTAAGGATGCTCTCGTACTTAGTAGTAGGTAGGTCTTTAAAATTAAGAAGAAACTTAATAAGACCGTTATCTATAAATCTAGATAGGTTATACGAGGCTTTAAATAAACGTATAGCGTTAACTTCGATTAAACGTTTGCCTTAGTAGTTAAATCTATAAGTTTTAAGACTCTATTTACTATAATGGCCTATTTTGATCTAGAAAGCGAACAGATAGACGTCGTTACAGCGTTTCTTAACTCTATTATTAATAAGTTAATATACGTAGAGTAACCTACTAGATATATAACTAATAAGAATATAGTATATAGATTACTTAGAGCCCTATATAGCCTTAAGTAATTACCTCGGGCCTAGTACTCTACCCTCTATAACTTCCTATTATTAAAAGGATTTAAATATACCGAATCCGACTACTCTATATTCGTTAATCGAATAACTCGTCTCATCGTGAGCGTGTATATTAATAATATACTGATTTTTAGACTACGTCGGTCTATAGATATTATAGTACTTAAGAAGGCTCTTAATAATAGTTATAAGATGACCGACCTAGGCCTATACTCTTAATATCTCGGGATAGAGATAGTACGTAACCGGACTAATAGGACGGTCCGTATTACTTAAAGCACCTATATTAAGAAGATATTAGTTCGATTTAAGATGGCCGATTATACCTCAGTTGCTACACTAATAGTGGCTAATATAGAGTTCCATAAGGAATCCATTAGAGTCGCTATAATTACTAATACTTATAAGTATTAAAGTATAATTAGTTCATTTATATATCCTATAATATAGACGAGGGCTAATATTTGCTATACTATATCTATCCTCTCCTAGTTTAACTATAATCTAAATGCGAAGCATTTCGGAGCGGCTAAACGAATACTCCGTTACCTTAAAGGAACGATTAATATAGGTATTACCTACGGTGGAAGAAATGGCCTTGAGGCCTTTACCGATACTAACTAGGGGTCTGATATAGCCACCCGTTTATCACGTGGAGCATATATCTTCTTACTCTATAGTGGAGCTATCAGCTGGACCTCGAAGCGTTAGTAATCGATCGTATTATTATTATGCGAGGCCGAGTATATGGCCTAAACCTAGGCCTCTAAGGAGGTCATTTAGTTAACTAGACTATTTAGTGAACTGGACATAGGCTACGGCCTCCTAACTAAACTAGTTATTATTAGGGCCGATAACTAGGGAGCTATAGCCCTAGCTAAAGACCCCAGATTCCACTCTAGGACGAAGCATATCGACATCTAGTGGCACTTCGTCAGGGACCAGGTGGAGTTAGGAATAGTGGAGTTCTTATAGGTTCCCACTAATAAGATGGCAGCTGATGGGCTGACTAAGCCGTTGACCAATAAGAAGCACGCTAGGTTTCTCCGTCAGATTAGTCTGACCAAGGTGTAAAAACCAGTTAGTTGAGAAGAGATATTTGGTCAATTGCATATGACTGAATGTGGGAGTGTTGGAATTCAGCCTTATGCTACCAACTATTCCCAGTTTTATGGGTGGATTGCCTAATGCGGTTTAGCGTCTTGGCATCCCCCTGACACTTCTCTTTCTTCTCTATGTAACCAACTCAATCAATCATTTACACCTATGAGACCTCAACTTCTCCTCGTATTCCAACAAGTATCAACACCGAAGTGGAATGGCAAGGTGCGAGGATTGCAGACGTGGACAAGCAGCAAGCAGACAAGATCGTGGAGTAGAGCAAGAATGCGGTTGATGCATTCCCTGGGATCTCTCTCAGGTCCAGGGGTTTCAATCAGTAACAAACACAGTGATCCGTGTTGCCGTTTCAGGTCGCTTTTGGAATGGTAATTGGGAAAAAGCTTAATCAAATTAGTGAACTTGAACGTCGGATCTACTAGATGCGAACAATTTTGTTTCGTCGAGACAAAACGTCCAACGTGTCTTTCCAAGGAGATCCTTATCTGGGTCTCAGATCTTCTGAGACCCAATATATACAAATCTCATTAAGAATAACAACCATCAATAAGATCCCGGTGTTGGTCTCTGCCAGACCGAAGTGGATGACATTTGTTCTGAGGACTTAGATGCGAAAGAATGATGTACGAAAGGACACGCTAGCTTAAAGCTTTGGCATTCAGACGTGGATGGATCATTCTACCAGACATCTCACCGAATGAGCGGTGTCCTGGCACGACTCG
>JAABUP010010387.1_pt1 | contig 11012 bp, 13 predicted proteins | sample 5559201 | NCBI WGS metagenome assembly JAABUP01 (sample SAMN10711887, study PRJNA513373) | rock metagenome | isolation source: Antarctica rocks | place: Antarctica | reverse complement strand
GCCCAACAATTGGATTGGGAGGCAGGGACTGGAAAGGCTAGCAGAGGGTGCACCTGTTGTGGTATCCAAAGGGTGGCTTTCTGATACAAATGCACGTCTGTCATGCTGCCAGCCAAGAAGGGTACTTGCAAGTGGTCTTCATCCATGAACAATGTTTTGCCCAAATCCCTGCATGTGAAATCATGAAGATGCCGTTTGCCTGCCAGCAAGCAAACATACTAATACTGCTAGTTTCAGATATCTTTGCCTTATGCCTAACCATGCAAATTGAAGTTTCTGAACAGGATGTTGAGCAGGTGATATTAATAGATGCTCACGTTTTCCACTGCATGCGGGCTCTTGCCGCCCTTCACAGTTGTTGAGAGATCATTGTTGTAGTTGCTCTTGATGTCATTGTGGGTCAAGCTAGCAGCTGAAACATGCCCAACGATGTGTTGTAGACACTTATGATGAAACACAGAAATTTGCATCATAAGTTGGCTTTGGTGGAGCTGGGCCAGAGCTTTGACTGCATGACTACAGCTATGCATGCGTGTATGAAGTCCAGATGGATTGCTTCTACCGGTAGTTTGGCACAAGGTCTGCTGCCAGCAGCTGACCATGCTTTCATCCATCCACAATCAGCTGCCTGGTGTCTTGACCATAACAGCCTGAAGATCAGCCAACCCGTCTGCCCTGACTCATGTGGAACTTTGCCCATGATTGTACGACAAGGAACAACTGCCACAGTCAGATTGCTTTGGTGAACAACAACAGCAACAGCAACGGTAGGTCAGCTCACCATATGCAGAAGCTTGCGGACGGGCTGCACAGACAGCTTGGTAGCGAGGGTGCAGGCATATCCTGGGGAGTAGGAACAGAAGACCTTGGACGCACTTGAAAGCCCAGCATTGCACGCTGCATTGAATCACTGTGCTTGATTAACGCCAGTCAGGACATGACAGAAAAGACTACAACACCGGTGCAGAGCCAAGTCTGCACATGCACGTGGTTGACTCACTGTTTCTTGAGCATAGGCGTGATCGTACCTGTTCCTTTGTTGCTTTCCAGACGCTGATCACATGTGGCGTCAGGCCCTGGGGATCTTTTCCTGTGTATCTTGCGAGGAAAGCCAAGTCGTCACCCGTCAAGTCACGGGTGATCAGTGTCATACATCAGATCCTTTTGATCTCGATTCGTGGGCATTGCCGACATCTTACAGCTCAAAGCAGGCTGCTGCGGCTATCCAAGCGGACACTTGGTCGTGATCTAGCAGGTGTGAAAGAATCAGACAAAAAAGATGACAGATGACGGAGATCACTACCACATGGTCTCAAGCCTTACGACATGCATGCATGCTCGTGCCTGACCTTGGCGATTAGTCCAGAACAACAGCAACCAGCTGTCTCAAATAGGTGCTGAGTTGTTCGTCCTGCCTGTCAAGTCCTTTTTCTTGGTCGGCTCAGTATTCAGAGGGAGTCATGGCTCCGATGCCTGACGAGGAGATCTTTCCACATGCTACCGGTGCTGCTGAAAAGACGGTCGCTGATCATCAGGAGCCTTGCGACTTAGTATATCATGGCAGTTGGTTCTGTCCTTTTGTCCAGGTATCACTGCTTGCCGGCACTCAGATACAATCTCCCTGAGCAGCACAGGCATGTGCTGCTCGCTGCAGACCTGAGGGACAGCTTGAGCTTTTGCACCCCTTGGTGGTTGTAGTAAAAGTATCAGCATTGTCAAAAAAGAATGTGTCAATTTGCAGAGAGGGTGGATTGCTTTGCAAGAGAAGGGGATCAAGTATCAGTGGAAGGAGGTTAACCCTTACAAGAAGGACAAAGAGTATCTAGCTATCAACCCAAAGGGGCTTGTCCCTGCCTTAGTCCACCATGGCCGTGCTCTCAATGAGAGCCAAGTCATTGTAGAGTACCTAGAAGACGTCTTCCCACAGCATTCGCTGTTCCCCAAAGATCCCTTTGACAAAGCCATCGCACGCTTGTGGATGGACCATGTATCCAAGAAGATCTGTCCAGCGTTTTTCCGTGTGATTCTAGCACAAGAGAAGCCAAAGCAAAAGGAAGCAGAAGAAGAACTCCTGAAAGCCATCAGCACTTTTGTGGAGGCAATGGATGAGTCAGGTCCCTACTTCTTTGGCATGTTCTTCAGCTTGGTCGACATCATGCTCACACCCTGGCTACTCCGGCAGCCTCTGATCCTGAAGGAGTACAAGGACTTCGAGATTCCTTCTAGTGGGTCTAAGGTATGGGACAGATGGTCAAAGTGGCTGGAAGCTGTCAAGCAGAGGCCCAGTGTCATTGAGACGACCAGTGAAGCAGAGCACTACCGGCAGATTCTGGAGCGATATGCTAACAATACTGCAAAGAGCGAAGCTGCCAGAGACACCAGGGCAGGAAAGTCATTTTCTTAGGTAACAACAATGACAAAATTTGAATAATGACTGTGTGAATCATGACAAGTCTAAGCACAGCTGCAAGCGACTTGTGCTTATGTTGCTTATGTTATGGTATCAAATTTTGCTTCAATGCATGATGATACGCATGGAGGCTGCGCATCAACATCTTCACCTTGGGCTACGCGTGTAATCTTGCGTGCAATCTTGCGTGCATGTCAACTCTCCATCCGTGAACGGAGCAATGATCCATGTACACATATGCAATTGCAAGGCTGTGCCTTCAAGACTTATAGTACTAGAGGCACTGATGACTTTACCGGTGCAAGTGTGTGGACAGCAGTTGATGTTGCCTAGCGTGCGTGAAAGCATGGCAATCGCAGGTACTATGCGCACCTGCCACCAGGCAGTTGCATCATAGGCCTGACCACGGGCGCCTGCTGGTCCAGACCTACCACTTCAAATTTTGTGTTCCTCGTGTATACAGATTCCCCTATAAATGGCTAACCAGCCACCTTGCAAATTGGGCGGAATCTATTGCAGCCACATTGAGGTTTTTAGTCATCAGGTAGCACCGCAGCCGGTACGGAACGCGGCGCTGCAGATACGGATTGCGTAGAACTGACGGAATTGAGGATGAAGATGAGCATGCTAGCTTCTCAACCTGCCGGCACTAGGCGCTCCATCGTTTTGTGTGTGTTATAGTCGTAGAAATTGATTTGCCACAACTGGCCACAAACACAAGTTTCCCAGCGTTGAATGAGATGATGTTTGATAATTCATTATGCGCAAAGCAAGCGTTATTTTGATAGTGCAGTCTCAGGGACAAGACTGTGTGACTGTGCCACAATTGCCACAGCTCCTGATTTTTCCTGCTTGTCCAATTTTACATGATATGCCAGCAAATGCATAGGTAAAATGGTGACTTTGTAGTAAATCCCGCCACGCGCGCGCGTGTACAATAAAACTGGGTCCTGTATTTTTGTTAACTTTTGCATGAATGCGTCGGATTGTGACAAAGAACACATTCCAACGCTATTTCGGTGCCCAACGGCCTAAGGAAGCTCAAAAACCCACTGTTATGTATACACCGAAGATGGTCATCAATCTCATCAAAGCATGTTTCAATGCTCTTCAACACTTGACTAGTCCACAATCACAAGCCCCTGCATGTACACAAGACGTTGTTGTCAGAAAGACATACTGACCGTTTTGAGGCAAGTACGCACATGATTTGGGGTGTGCATGTCATGAAGAAGCAACCCCAAAAGCAAATACCTCTTTGTAGCTCTTGTTGGCTGGCCTGTTCAGCTCGGCACTCCTTCTTGGCCGCTTCCATTGCTGGCTTGCAAACTTATAGCCGTCTGCTAGGTTTTTCTCAGTGTGGGTCCTTCTAAGGTTCACATGCTCCTTGCTGTCATATTTCACTTTGACAGAGGCAAGAGAGGCAAACTTGGAGAAGCTGTGGTTGGCTGGCCGAGGCATGACAATGGATGACTCGCTGAACTTTGCTACTCCTCCAGCTGTTGCTCGTCTGCCCTTGTCGAGATTTGCAACTTCAGGATCGTGTGCCGCTTGTAAAGCAGCAGAGGCAGACCTGGAGAAGCTTTGGTTGGCTGCCTGAGGCATGACAGTGAATGTCTCACTGACTTTTGCCACTGCAGCTGTTTCTTGCTGACCTTGTTTAGGCTTTGGGGTGGCTTCTGAATGGCAAACTTCAACGTTGGGCATCACCTGTAAAGCAGAAGAGGCAGTCTTGCAGAAGCTTTGGTTGGCTGGCTGGGGATTAACAACGGATGACTCGCTCACTTTTGTTACTCCTCCAGCTATTGCTTGTTGACCTTGTTGATCATGAGGCTTTGGGGTGGCTTCTGAATGGCGAACAGCGACACTCGGCACCACCCGCAAAGCTGGAGTGTACAATGGTTTGCATTCTTCTCCACATTTGGCTGTTGCTGGCTCTGACCTTGCAAGTTTTCCCCCTGGTTGTTTCACTAGCTTTCCTGCTGCAACCTCAACCTCTACAAGGCCGGCTTGGCTGGTCCAAGATGTTGGATCCGTTTGCTGGAGCCGAACTACTGCCTTGCTGAAAGAGGGCCTGCGGCGCTCTGAGTACACGATATTCTGCTCCAACAAGCTGTCAAGGATCACTTGCACCTCATCAGGGCTGTCCTCAGCGTGTGCCAAGAATGCAGCAAGGTTCTGACGGCTGATGAATTTGCTGTGCATATGAAAGTCTCCATCAAGTCTGCCCGCCACGTGCAAATGAGTAGACCCTTCAGGCCATGATATGCTGCTTGGACGTTTTAGTGAAACAAAGACCTTGAAGGTTTGGCCTGGCTCTGCCAACACAAAGTCCTCATGAAGATCACTCGCTGTTGGGAAAGGAGCGTTGTCGACAGCATTCAACAAGGAAACGGATGGCTTCTCCATACGTGTGATACCAGACGTCAGCGTGTAGCAGCCTGTGGGTGGGGCTTGCTTTCTGTCATCATCAGAAGATGAACAGTTCTTTTTTCCGTTCAAACATCAGATATTGTTCAGCATGGTAGCATACAGCGGGTCACGGTAGGAAGATTCAGCTCGGAAAAGTGTTACTATGCAGGTGCATTGCACGTCACAAAGTCAAGCAGACGTACCACGCGTCAAACATGTGATACAGATAATGGATTTGGATTCATCATTTGATATTTCAGACGAGTTCTTTGCAATACAATGCATTAAATCTGCTGTCTCAAATGATAATCTTGAATTTTCCAGAAACAATATAGAAGGGATGTCATATCTGCTCATTTTGACAAAGGTCTGGCTAGCATTCAATTTGCATTTGATTAACAATGCACAAATAATTATCATGCCGCCAGAAAAGCATTGGTTGTACTTCTCAAAACAAGCTTATACAAAGGGAATCAGCCACAACAAAGCAACAAAGCTATCGCTTGTACCATGCACGGAAACCCACATCAGCTCCAGACACTTGAAAAAAACATGATAAATGACTTGTCTTAGCTGTGTCAAAAAACCTCATTGAGCTCATCAGCTCTTGTACATCTTTCAACTGCACACGCAGCTGCATTGAAAAGGATTTGGATTCAGGCAACAAGCTAACACATCCAGATGCTTTTTCCAAACAAGGCAACATAGACAGCTCAGCCATGTTTTGCTTTGTCTAGACGAACACTTGTGGCTGTCCTGCTTTCAGCGCACATGTCAGTGATGTGCTTGCCTGACGTGGCCGTTCACCAAATGGCAGATCTTATCACACAGTGTCACTCTTGCTGCCATCCTGTTGGGGCGTTGTTCCCTCCACAACTGCTCATACCTTGGACAGCAAGCCGATGCACTTGGCATCACGATATGCTTTATGTAAGATGGCAGGTCCTCTTTGCATCGCTCGCTCAGCCTGTGAGACACAACTTTGATAAGTTCTTCCAGAAAATCACTGATATTTTTCAGTACACCAGCTGTTGGCCACTCATCAAAGTCTACACCATCGAGCACCTCAGCCTCTGGAAATGCGCACCACAAATTTGTCCAGATGCCTTTCTTGTTGTCGCCTTTTTGCTCTCGCTTGATTGGTAAGACAATTGAGAGCTTGCTGCTGTTGTATTGGCATGGTGCAATATTTTGATACTGCGGGTGCTTTGGGTTGAGGTAAAGCAGCTCAAATGCTGCAAGCGCCACGTCTTGGTGGGAGGCTAGGCCCAGCTGCTGGAAGTCATTGTCAGGCATTGATTTCAGCTCTAGACAGACTGCACCAAACAAACTGTGTTGCATCTCAAAGCCCTCCAGCAACTTGTCAGCAAGACAAACATGTTTCCTCAAGGTTGATCCGCCGACTTTGCATTGTTTTGCACACAGCAAGCATTCTTCAATCTCCTTGGGTTTGCACTTGGAGGACTTGTTGATGTGCTTGTTGTAGTTTCCAACAATGTCGGTTGCATACCCACATCTAAGACAGGAATAAGCTGGTGCCATCTTTTACACAACATCTAAACAAAGTTTATATGTGTTTTTCTCCATTGCACTTTCATGCATATAGGAGGGCACTATTCAATAACAAGCACAACAAACTGTGATGGGACTTGCTCAGCCAGAAGACTTCATTGCCAAGCAAGGAACAAATGGACTAAGACTGTGGATTGATTTGACTAACATCATAAACGATCAGGGCATGAAGATTGCAACACTTGAACATGCTGTACAACAGATGAAGCAGCTGCTGCAAAAGTCAGACACGTCCAAAGAGCTGGTTCAAATCAAAAAAGCAAGAGAGATCTGCGAGACATATATCTTGTCAGTGCCAGTCCTCATGGATACACCAGAGCTGGCTTGCTTTGATGATTTTGCAAATACCCTGTGCAGTGGCAACACTGACCTGTTTAATTGGATGAGCATGAGTCTCTCCTCATGGTCAGAAGCACATGAAGACTTGTCTGAGCTCAGGCTGAAGAGGCAGATTGGCTACATCAACGGAGTGTTTGAAGCCAGCTCCTTGGACTGCAACAGGATCAGACAAGCGGTTGAGCATGCATGGAAAGGAGCTTTATTGCCAAAAACAGCTATTGCTGAGCTTGTGTATGGTACTGAAAGCATCACTGCAGACCATAGTGAGGTGGCTGGCTTTCTCCAAAAGACATCATATGGAACTGTGTGGGCAGATTTGATTGCAGAAGCTGAGGACTCAGGATTTTTGCATCCTGATGGTTACAATGGCCAGCGCTTCACTGAGAGCTGGAGACTAAATGGCTATTCATGCTATGACCACAACCCAATGGCTTGGTTTGCACAGTTTTCTGCAGCAATAGCTCATGAAGACTTCAAGCTCAGCAGCCTCAAGTCAAGAATGAAGTTGAATCAGATGATGCAACGAATGCCAGATCCTCAATGAGTTTGTCAAAACCTCAGATGCAAATATACAACAAAGTAGTTCCTCCTGGCTATTCGTGACAGAGTTTGTTTGCCTGGCTTGTACAATTTTGTTTGAATTTGATAATAAACATCCCAGTCTGGTAACTGCCCAGTAGCAATATGTAAAAATATGAAACGTTTAACAAATTTGTAAGTCAATTGAAATACAATTAGGCAAATTAGGCAAATTGTCAATTCAAATGTAATAGCCAAATTTGCATGTTGATTGATTTTCTGGTAATAAAACTTTGAAGGGTATCAAGCAGATACCGCTCAAAGCTTTTTTCACAAGCCAACATAGCAATGCCTAGCCTTGATCCAGCAATTGAGGCAATTCAAAAAGCAGAGCACCTCAGCGAAGAGACAAGACGTGTCTACAGCAGCAAACTTGGAATCATTGCAAAAGCTGCAGGCAACCAGCCCCTCTTGAGGGTTCTTAGTCACTACCCTAACAAGGTCATTCAATACATCACAAGAAGCTATACTGAAATTGCAAGCCAGAAGACGATGCTAGTCAGCATAATGGCTGTGTACAGGCTACTGGGCATCAAGCTCAAGGCCAAGACCAGCTATGACTCATACCTGGCATACTTCGACAAGCTTGATGCCGCACTGAGAGAGAGGAGCAAAACCAATCTTCCCAGCAAGCGCCAGGCAGCAGTCTTCATCACTCACGCAGAGCTCCAGTTTGTCAGGGAGAAGCTTCCAGTTGGATCTAAAGAGCGCTTGCTTCTAAGCTTCTATGGAGGCTGTATCCTGCCTGTAAGAAATGACTTACACTCGGCTTTCATTCACATGTTGAAGTGCAAAGAAGGCGAGGCAAGGAATGCAGTTATGACGAGCATTAGTCCAAATTGCATTCTGTTGCCCTATGACACAAGAAAAGAAGGTGCTTTGATACTGAGAGAATTCAAAACACAAGACAGAGCCAACCCAAAACTGTACAACCGGCGACTTGGCTTGGAGTTATCAGATGAGATACGAGCTAGCTTGCAACAGTATCCAAGAGACTATTTGTTCACAGAAGCAAGAAGCATCAGGCCGTATACACACGGTGGATTTCAGCAATACGCCTCAAGAACCTTGAAAGCACTTTTTGGCAAACCATGCACACTAACTCTGTTGAGGCATTCATACATCTCACACATGCTTGCATATGGGCAACTTAGCATCAAAGACAAAGAGGAGCTTGCGCAAGACATGTGTCATTCAGTTGAGACACAAGCCCAGTACCAATTCATTTCACAACGATGAAAAGGGTCTGAGTCACTGACACAAAAAAACTGAGTCACCGACAGAAGGGACTAGTCAACAATCAGGGGCGTAGCATGCACTCATTTGTCAATAAGTTGAGGCTTGAAGTCAATTTGTCCATGATCGGGAGCTGAACCCAACTTTGGGAGAACATCAGCTCGTTGAGGACCACTCAAGACTCACAATTTCGTGGATGACTGGGAATTGAGCTCAATTTTGACAAATTAGCAACTCAGTGACAACTGCTGAAGACTCAGGAAATGTCAATGATTGGGACTCGGACTCAATGTTGAGAAATCAGCAACTCATTGATCACCACTCAAGACTCAAGAAATGTCGATGAGTGGAACTTGAACTTGGTCATGAGACATCAGCAACTCATTGAACACTACTCAACACTCAAAACTTGCTGATGATTGAGACTTGAAATCATCTTTGAGAGATCAGCAACTCATTGATCACCACTCAAGACTCAAGAAAATGTTGATGGTTGGAACTTGGACTCACCTTTGAGACATCAACAGCTGCTTGATGACACCGCCAGCGTCTGGGCACCTTTGTACCGACTGTAGGTGGCACCCAGCCAATCCTCTGCCTTGGCATTGGCATGAACACCCAGCATGGACCAGTACATGTATGGGCAAAGACAACGTTGTGGCATTCACGCGTAACACTTGTGGATTACTTTTGCAGCTTGGCAAGCATTTAGTCAGTCAATGTCACCAAATTGCTTGCAGCTGAAGACCCGGTTGTAACTTGTAAAAGCTCATTCAAATGAGACATGATCAGTCATCAATCAATAAAATTCAAATGTGCTTGACAGCTGTCGGGATTTTTGGTGGATGAAGAACGAACACCTCTTGTCTGTCGAGAAAAAGTCACCAAATTGCTTACAGCTGAACACCTGATTGTAACCTGTAAAAGCTCATCCAAATGAGACATGCTCAGTCAACAGCCAATAAAATGCAAAAAGTGCTAGACAGCTGTCAGGACTTTATTGTGAAGGGATGAAGAACGAACATCTCTCATCTGTCGAGAAAAAGTCACCGAATTGCTTACAGCTGAACACCTGATTGTAACTTGTAAAAGCTCATTCAAATGAGACATGCTCAGTCATCAGCCAATGAAATTCAAATGTGCTTGACAGCTGTCGGGGTTTTTTTTTGTGGATGACGAACGAGCACCTCTCATCTGTCAAGAAAAAGTCACCGAATTGCTTACAGCTGAAGACCTGGTTGTAACTTGTAAAAGCTCATTCAAATGAGACATGATCAGTCATCAATCAATAAAATTCAAATGTGCTTGACAGCTGTCGGGGTTTTTTTTGTGGATGAAGAATGAGCACCTCTCATCTGTCAAGAAAAAGTCAATGAATTGCTTGCAGCTGAAGACCTGGTTGTAACTTGTAAAAGGCTGTTCAAACAAATCATGATCAGTCATCAATCAATAAAATGCAAAAAGTGTCAGACAGCTGTCAGGACTTTATTGTGAAGGGATGAAGAACGAACATCTCTCATCTGTCGAGAAAAAGTCACCGAATTGCTTACAGCTGAACACCTGATTGTAACTCGTAAAAGCTCATCCAAATGAGACATGCTCAGTCAACAATCAATAAAATTCAAAAGTGCTTGACAGCTGTCGGAACATTTTGTGGAAGGATGAAGAACGAACACCTCTCATCTGTCGAGGGAAAGTCACCAAATTACTTGGAGCTGAAGACCTGGTTGCAATTTCGAAAAGCTCATTCAAATGAGACATGCTCAATCAACACTCAAGACCTTTCAGGAATGCAAGGCTCAACATGTTTTTGTAGAAGGATGAACGTCTCTCATCAACAGTTGAATTTTGAAATCACCAAAAATTTGTCTCAAAAGGACAGCAAAGTCCTGAGTGCTGCGTGGCCAGCATGAACAAGACTAAATCACAGACTGGATGGATGGTTTTGGAAGGAACACAGCTTGCTTGGCATGAGAAGCTGCTCGATATTGGCAATAAAATATAATGACTTGTTCCATATAAAGGTAACGCATATATAGAACTGCTTTTTAAGTGTGGAACAGAGCTTACCACTAGCCAAAAAGGCACAGTCCATCGCCTGGCCCTTGGCTTGATTGGCCATCCTCACCAAGCAAAACTCCTTGCCCAACCTCTGGAGCTGAGTTTGGTCTCCCAGGACATTCACGTCTTCATTCTGCACAAGCAGTCATCAACTACTTTGCTCTGATCACCACCAAGTGTCACTGAGTACAGAGCCTGTTTGACTACTGAGCCTTGATTAATAGAGATCTTTGGCTACAGCCAGCAGGGTTTCAACAAGGCTACTACCACTAGACCACCGTCACCTACAATGCGCATCAAACAGGATGCCTCTGTGATTGAGAGCTTGCTTGACTACTCAAACAGGTACACTGGTCCAGAAACCAGCTGTGCAACTGCCAACAACTTTAACACTGCTGAAGAT
>JAABUP010010386.1_pt1 | contig 11012 bp, 9 predicted proteins | sample 5559201 | NCBI WGS metagenome assembly JAABUP01 (sample SAMN10711887, study PRJNA513373) | rock metagenome | isolation source: Antarctica rocks | place: Antarctica | reverse complement strand
GTCGTAGAGGAACTCCGCCTGCTTGAGCAGGTAGCCGAGCCCCCGCCGCGCCGAGACGAACTCGCCGACGACCGCGCCGATCACCGAGAGGGTAAAGGCGATCCTGATGCCGCCGAGCAGCGAGGGGAGGGCGAGCGGCACCTCGACGTAGCGGAGGATCTGCCAGCGGTTCGCGCCCGCGAGGTTCGCCACGCCGATCAGGTCCGGCTCGATGGCGCGCAGGCCGATCATCCACGTCACGAGGGTGGGGAAGAAGACGATCAGCGCGCAGATCAGGATCTTCGGCAGCAGCCCCGTGCCGAACCAGAGGATAAAGATCGGGGCGATGGCGACGATCGGCATCGCCTGGCAGGCGGCGATCACCGGCGAGAGCGCGCGGTCGAGCAGCGGGATGTGGACGAGCACATAGCCGAGCGCGAAGGCGACGGCGATGCCGGCGAGCGCGCCGTACCCCGACTCGATCAGCGTCGTGCGCAGGTGCGGCCAGAGGATGCCGTCGCGCAGCGCGTCCCAAAATGAGCGCGCGACCGCCTCCGGGGGCGGGAGCAGGAACGGCTTGTATCCACCGACGATCACGACGAGCTTCCAGAAAACGAGGAGCAGCGCGAAGGCGAGCACCGGCGCGAACGTATTCAGCAGGCGCGCATGATGTTTGGGAATGCGGCCCGCGCGGAGAGCATCACGTCCATGCGTGGGGCTCTTCCCCATCGTCGGGGCGGTGGATGGCAATGCCCTGCGTTCCAATGTCCCGACCATGTGGCGCACCTCCGGATACGGGGACCGATGCCGGGGGGCAACAAAAAACCCCGGCGACTCGCGCGTCGTCGGGGCGTGTGTGCAGGCAGACACCGCAGGTGCGCGAACGTTCGCGGCGGCACGGGCTTTTCAACCCATGGTTCCGGCGGGCACGAAAGCCCACCCCACCGAACAATGCTCGCGCGTCCCCTCCGGGATCGCGTCACCCGCCGCACAATGATGCGTCTTCTCCCATCCGGACTCTCACCGTCGGCCCCGGAATCGCACCGGAATCTGCCACACCCGTTGGGACGTCTGGTGTGGCTCGCGGGCTTGGCATGCGGGTAACAACTGCCTCACCGCCGGTCGGGGATTGCACCCTGCCCCGAAGACTGCACGCGGCGAGTATCGTGCAGAAGAGCACAAGTGTCAAATATCGCTGACCTGACCCCGAGACTGGGTTCCCAAGCGTACCCGTCGGTACTGTCGTTCCACCCCTATCTCGTTCCTTTGAGATGTGGATGATGTGGATATGGCACTGTCCGTAACGCAACAACCTGCCCGATGACAATCGTCACGGGTGCGGCGATTGCTTCTCGTTCGACGCACTCCGGCAACTCCGCGAGCGTGGCACTGACGGGCCGTCCGTGGGCGGCCCGTGTCCCCCACGTAATCGCCGCTGCGGGCGTGTCCGGGGCGCATCCTGCAAGGAGGTGGGCCACGATCTGCGGCAGTGTCTGCGCCCCCAGCAGAAAGACGAGCGTGCCACTGCGCGCGAGCGCGGCCCAATCGCGCGCACGAGTTCCCGCGTCGTGCCCGGTCGTGATGACAACCGATTCGCTCACACCCCGATGGGTCACCGGGATGCCGGCAGCGGCGGGCACCGCGATCGCCCTCGAAACACCGGGCACGATCTCGAATGGGACACCGGCGGCAGCGAGGGCGGCCGCTTCTTCCTCCCCTCCTCGTCGGCAGACGTATGGGTCGCCGCAGAGAGACAGAATGGACGGAGCACGGCGGAGTGTCCAGTTGGCGTCTACCCCTGTGCCGAGGGTCTCAAACGGTAGCGTGCGTCTGCGCCCAATTGGGGTATGATGACGAGGGCAACGGGGACACGCGCGCGAACAGGGAACGCACCGCGGCTTCCCTGATAAAATGACGGGTGGCAGATAGTTTCTGCTCCCGTTCGTCTCGAGGAGGACACAATGGCCCGCACCGCCACCTTGCTGAGAAGCTGTCTGAGAAGGGTCTGTACAGGGGGCTGAGCAGGCTACCTGGTCGTTCCCTGGGCCCATTTCTGCCCCTTTCGATGTCGTTGGGGGATCGATTCCGCTCAAAAACGGACCCTTCGCTGCTGGCTCAGGGACTTCTCAGACAGCTTCTAGCCCTACAGCGACACTTTCGTTGCGTCGTTTCCTAACATCTCGATGATCCGTTGCCACAGACCCTGATCGCACCAGAGCCGATACCGTTTGTAGGCGGCCTCCCATTTCCCATACTCCTTCGGCATCTCGCGCCAGGAGTAGTCCGAACGCACGACCGAGAGGATGCCACTGAGTACCTTGCGATGGTCGTGGCGCGGTCGCCCCGTCGTCGGCTTTTGCGGCGGCAATAACGGCCGCACGCGCTCCCATTCGGCGTCGGTCAGCCTCACTCCGACCGGTGCGAGCGGGATCGCTGCGTCGCTGACGCTCGGTCGGTCGCGTCCGCGCGCACGTCGCGCGGCGTGGCACCGCGCGGCGATTCCCTGGTGCGCCCGTCGCCATCGCGACCAGCCGAACCGAAAGATCCGTTGCTCATCGGGTTCGGCCATCGCGCGCACCAGGCGGCGGACCTCCGGCACGGTGAGCGGGATCAAGCCGGAATCGGCGCCCCCTTTTCCTCGGTTTCTTCGTGCCGGGCAGCCAGGCGCAGGACGACGAGATAGGCGTGCGCCAGCAGGCAGAGCGTGGCGAACCGGTGCCACGCCTCCCACTTGCGCACCTCGTAGTGGTCCAGGCCGACCTCACCTTTGGCCTGCGCGAATCCTTCCTCCACTTGCCAGCGGGTAGTGCACACGCGGATCAACTCCTCGTCACTCGCCCCTTCCGTTCCGTAGGCGAGCCAGTACGCATCCTCGCTCGGATCGTCCGCGTCACACCGCACGAGTAGCCAGCGGCCCATCCCCTCGGCACACTCCTCAGAAAGCGCGAGACACACCCACGTCGGACGTCCTGCACCCACAGATAGTTGTTCGCCCAACTGCTCCGCCCGCAGCCGTCGCCCTTGATAGTGGACGGCATTGGTCTTCGGGATCATCACGGCATAGGCGATGCCCTGCCCTTCCAGCCACCGCCGGAACGCGTGCGACCGGCCGTAGAACGAATCCGCGACAACCCAGCGCGCGGGAACGCCAGCGTCGAAGGCTCGCGCCAGCATCCGCTCGGCCAATGTGAGCTTGCTCGCGAACCGGACCGCCTCCGGGATTCCCGCCTCCGTCCGACGTTCCGCGTCCTGCGTCCACGCACGCGGCAGATACAAGGCGCGGTCGATAAACGCGGCCCCCTTCTCAGACGCATAGGCGAGGAACACGCCGACTTGGCAGTTGACGGTATCCCCCGCCGTGCCGGTGTACTGGCGCGCGACACCACACGACTGCGTGCCCTTCTTCAGGAAGCCCGTCTCGTCGACGATCAACACACCATCTTCATCACCAAAATGCTCCACGACATAATCCCGCAGATCGTCGCGCACCCCATCAGCATCCCAGATAGCGGCATTCAGGAGGCGTTGTACACCGTGAGGCCCGCTCTCGCCGATTGCTTCAGCGAGTTGCCAGCCATTCTTCCGTTCCACCCGGTCAAGGAGACCACCAAGGTACCGTCGGGCCCGTTCACGCACTTCCACCCGCCGGAACCAATGGGCGATGCGCCTCACCAGGTCGTCCAGGGTCTCTGACCATTGGCCAATCGCGCCGAATGCGAATGCTTGCGTCCCCTCTGTTGCCACGATTTCGCCCCTTTCTCGGTGTCAGGGGAAGCTTATCGCAGGGATGAGAAAGTGTCGCTGTAGGGGCGGTGAGCTTGTTGATAAAGTCGGAGACGGGCCTGAATCGGGTGTCAAAAGACACCCAACGGCCGCGAAACGGGCCGTTTCGTGACCTAAAGGGCGCTCATTCGGGTAGATTTGGCGCCTCTTCGGCGATTGTCAACAAGCGCACCTGTTATGTGTCGTCGAAAGACGCCGCCCGGTGCGCTCGGCGGTACCGCCCTGGCACGAGCGATCGGCGCGCCGTGCTATACTCCCACCAAATTGCCACCCGTCATACGCATCGGAACTGCCCATGGAGATGCCACCGGCCGGGGATGCCGCCGAACTCACTCGCCTCACCGCCCTCCATCGGGCCGGCCTCGCCGTCGTCCGCCAGCGCGACGTCCCCGATGTGATGGCGACGGTCATCGATGAACTTGCCCATACCCTCGGCTACCACCTCGTCAGCGTCTACCTGTGGAACGGGGTGACCCTCCGCCTGCAGGCCCAGCACGGCTACGCCACCCCCGCCCACGAAATCCCGCCGACCATCGGGGTGATCGGGCGCGTCTTCCGCACCGCCGTGAGCGCCCGCATCGCCGAGGTCGCCGCCGATCCGGACTTCTTCTACGCCGATGCCAGCGTGCACAGCCAAGTCGCCGTGCCGATCTTCGACGGCGCGCATGTCTGCGGGGTGGTGAGCGTGGAGAGCGCGGACATGCTCGACGGGCGCGACCACGAGCTGCTGGAGCTCTTCGCGCAGCAGATCGGCGTGGCAATCACCACGGCGCGGCTGCACGCGGCGTTGGTCCACGCGGCCTGGACCGATCCCCTCACCGGGGTGCTCAACCGGGCGGCGCTGCTGAACGGGATCGAAGGGATGGTGGCCGAGGCGGAGATGAGCGGCGGGTCGCTGGCGCTGCTCTTCGCGGATCTCGACCGCTTCAAGGCGCTCAACGACGAGCACGGGCACCACGTCGGCGACCGAGCGCTGGAGGGATGCGCCGATCGGCTGCGGGAGCAGGTGCCGGAGGGGGGCATCCTCGGGCGGTACGGCGGGGAGGAGTTCGTGCTGGCGGTGCCGGGCATGGAGGGCGAGGCGGGATATGCGCTGGCGGAGCGAATCCGGGAGGCAGTCGCGGGGGGTGAAATCGCGGACACGGTGGGGCAGGTGCGGGTGACGGTCAGCATTGGGGTGGCGTGCTGCCCGGATGATGGCACAGAGATGGAGGCGCTGCTGCGGGCGGCGGACGCGGCGATGTACCGGGCGAAGGCAGCGGGGCGCAATCGGGTGGAGCAAGTCGGCACACGTACGTAATACCGCTGCGTGTTGAAAATCGCGGCTCTTGGGCGGTAGTATCATCCTGTTATCTATGCTGCAGGGAGGTGCGCCATGCTCGGTCCGCCCAAGGCCCGCGACCTCGACCGTCCCGTCCTCATCGCGATCGAATCCTACGTGCCCAAGGATCACTTCTACCGGCACCTCCATCGCGCCCTTGATCTCTCCTTTGTCCGCGATCTCGCCGCCGATTGCTACGCCAGCGGCGGTCGTCCTTCCATCGATCCCATCGTCTTCTTCAAGCTGGAGCTGATGATGTTTTTCGCGGGTATCCGTTCCGAGCGCAGGCTGATGGAGCAGGCTGGCTACAACCTGGCGATGCGGTGGTATGCGGGCTACAACTTCGATGAAGCGCTGCCCGATCATTCGAGTTTGAGTAAGATCCGTACCCGCTTGGGATTGCCCGTCTTCCGCCGTTTCTTTGAAGTCATCGTCGAGCAGTGCGCCCAAGCGAGACTGGTCTGGGGCGAGGAGCTAATCTTCGACGCGACGAAAGTGCGCGCAAACGCCTCAATGGACTCGCTCATCCCCCGCCTACGCTTGCTCACCGAGGAGCACTTAGCGAACCTCGAGCAGTCGGAGCAACCAGCGACGCTGTGGGCCATCAACGACGCGCGCTGGGATCTGCTGGAGGAGTGTCGCCTTGATCCCGAGCGACCGCCGTCCGATGGATACGAACGGAAGAGCGACCGGCAGGTGAGCACGACCGACCCGGACGCCGTGGCGATGAAGGCACGCGGCGAGCGGGTGGCGCTCGGGTATCACGATCACTACGTCATCGACGGTGGCAAGGCGCGGATCATCCTCAACGCGCTGGTGACGCCTGCGGATGTGATGGAGAACACCCCGATGCTCCCGCTCCTGCGGCGCGCGATCTTCCGCTGGCGGGTGAAGCCGAAACGCGTGATCGCCGACACGACCTACGGCACCGCCGAGAACATCCGGGGGATTGAGGAGAGCGGGATTCGCGCCTACGTCCCGCTCCCCGATTGGGACCAGCGCACGCCCTACTACGGTCCGTCACTGTTCATTTACGATGCGGAGCGGGATGTCTATCACTGCCCGCAAGGCGCGATGCTGCGACGACGAAAGGCCAACCACACCACGCGCAAGATCGTGCTCTATCGGGCCGATGCGGCGGTCTGTAATGCCTGTCCGATGAAGGCAGCCTGCACGCCGGGCGCGCATGGACGGGGGATTGCCCGCTCATTCGACGCTGACTACTTGGAACGAGTGCGTGGGTATCACGCAACCGAGGACTACCAGAAGGCGATGCGCAAGCGGAAGGTGTGGATCGAGCCGCTCTTTGGGGAAGCGAAGCAGTGGCACGGGATACGGCAGTTCCGGTTACGGGGCCTCACGAAGGTGAACATGGAGGGACTCTTCATTGCGGCGGGGCAGAATCTGAAACGACTGTTGAGCGCGACGGGCTGGGGACGGCGTCCATGGCCGGATAGCGCAGCCGGTTTTGCCGGCCTATTGGGCACGTTCTGCTCTTCGCTGTCGTAATCCACTCTCCACCGGGCGTTTTCTAGACGAGTAGCGAGCGCTTACCGACGCCGAACGATGTGATCTGCACCGATGACGGGCGATTTTCAACAAGCAGCGGTATTAGGGCGACCGCTGCTCATGATTTTTCCTTGTGGTGCGGTGATTCCCGGTCACAAATTACGGCCAAACGCGCCGCTTATGGGCACATGGGCACCAGGCGTAACCTTTTGCGCATGACCATTCCTGCCAGCGTCACTGCACGCCGGTGCCTCGGATCATACGGCGAGGAGTCCCCTTGGACCGCATCGCTTCTTGCCTCTACTGCATCGCGAAGCTCGCGCTGGCGCTGTTGTTCACGGTCTTTCGGTTGGGCGGGCTGCTTGCGATCACCGTCGCCGTGTTCATCGTCGTCCCGAGGACCACCGGGTATCCTGTGAGGTTTAGCGTTGCCGTCGCTCCGACCGCGAGGGACCCGATGGTCCACAGGCGCGTTGCCGGGTCGTACTTTGTCTCTGCAGCGGTATGGGGACGCGACGACGGCAGAGGTGTCTCGGTACATATTCAGCTTCAGCAAATCGGCAGAAACGCGTGTTGTGAGGGAAGATTCATGGCCTGATGCCGTGCTCTCGTCCTGCCTGCATCAATGCGCTAGCGTGTCTGACGAATTGATTTCGTGAAGTGCAGACCCTTGGTAGCGTGGTATGAGGCTATGAACGTACCGAGGTGAGAAGTCCTGGCGCCATTTCGGTCCTTTGTCGTCGCTATGCGTCAGAAACGCCCTCGTAACGGAGGCACCGGATCGTTCGTCACGCGCTACGGCGCGGGGGTGGCGGGCGGCTTGGTCGGGGAGGGCGCATGGGCCGTCCCCACGAGGTCGCTCCGCACGTACCCGTCCTTGCCTGCGTACCGCACGCGCATCCACCGCCCCGCCCCGTCGCTCCCCGGCACGTCCGCCTCGATCACCGTGAGTGCGCTGCCGTCGCCCACCTGCGCGATCGCATCCGCATCGGTGCTCGGCTTGCTGCGGATGCGGATACCGTCGCTCGCCGTCACTGTCACCACCTGCTCACTCGCGGCGGGCGGGGGACTACCACTATCGTCACGCGCGTTGACGGTCGCCATTGTCACCCTGCGGTGGGGCGTGGCGGTGGATGGGGTCATGCTCCGGGCTTGGGCGGTGGCCCGTGCGACGGTCGGTTGCGTGACGGCGGGTGTCGCGTCCCTCGCTCCCGGCGTGGTGATTATGACGACCGGCGTACCTGCGGGTGCGGACGCGGTGATGGTCACGGGTGACGCGCTGCCGGGAAGCGGGGTGGAAGGCATCGCAAGGTCGGTCGCAACCGGCGTTACCTCCACCGCGTGGGTCGCGGTCGCGGCGGGGGTAATGGCAGGGACGGAAGCGGGAACGGTCGGGGCCGCAGTGCCGCCGCACGCGACAAGGATCAGCAGAGCGAGGAGCGCACCGTAGCGTCGTGCGGTCACTGTTTTTGCATGGCAAAGTGTGCCTTCGCGGTCGTTCATCGGTCTCCCTCCTCCGTCCGTCGCCCCGCGCGCCATGCGGCGGATGATTGAGCCACGCAAAGCCACGCACCTACTCCACAGCCGCTCACGCCAGCCAACCCTGCTTGCGCAGCATCTCCCTGCCCAGCAGCCCCAGTGCGACTTCTGCGACCGTCCCGGCGTGCTCGGGATGCCGCTCGAAGCGATTGCGCTCGAAATATTGCACGACAGATGTCTTTCCGTCGGTCGCACTCCGCTCTTCAAATGGTTCACTGAGCGGGAAGCCGAAGATCGGCAGCCCGCCATGCGTCTCCCAATACCCCTTGAAGACACCCGCCAGCGTGTGCGCTACCGCAGGGAAGAATCGGTGCGTCGCCGTGTCCGGACTTGCTTCCACCGGCTGGAAGGGCTGCTCCTGCCTCCGGCCCCGCGCGACGATCGCCCCGAGCCGACCGAGCAATACTTGCTCCCCGTCCTTTTCCGGGTGCAGCTCGAAGCGCGCCCGCTCGAAGTATTGTACGGTGTAGCTCTTCCCGTCATCCGTGTTGCGTTCGGCGAAGGACTCCGTCATCGGCAAGCCGAACTGGGCCAAGCTGCCCTGCGCTTCCCAGTACGCGCGGAAGGCGCCGCCCAAGTTGTGTCCCGTCTCGGCGAAGTAGCGCTGATCGTTCCCGCTTCGCGGCGGTACAGGAGTCGCGGGAGTTGCTTTCGCCGCACTGCTCATTGGCCGGGTGCCTTTGGGCGGCGACCCCTGCGCATCGGACGGATTCGCCGCCAACGGATCGGTCGCGGGGTCGCCGGCCCAGACTGGCAGTCCCTTCAGCTCGCGGCGCAGGTTCGGCAAGGAGCGATGGAATCGATCGCCGGGACAGGCGGTTTGCGCCAGCGAGCGATGGCCGCTGATGTTCCAGACCTGGTCGCGATCGATGAAGAATCCCTTTCCCATCGGATCAAGGTCGCCCGCTTTCCGCGTGATCAGTGCTTTCAGCGCGCCGCGCGCGGCACTACTGACCGCGTGAAACTGATAAGTCCCGAGCATCGCGATGCCGAGGCTGCCATAGTTGTAGCCAAAGGTATGTCCCCCGACGACCCCATCTCCGCCCGCGCGCCCCTCGTAGACCGTGCCGTCCGGGGCGACGAGGAAGTTGTAGCCAATATCACCCCAGCCACGGGTCACGGCGTGGTACTGGTAGATCGCGCGGATCGTCGCGGCAGGATCGGGATCGGGATCGCCGGTTACGGTGTGATGGACGATTACCTTCTGGATCGGGCGGTACTCGGCCGGCCACAACTCCTTGTGATTACTGTCGAAGCGGAGGCGCTCATCGGCCCCCCAGCCGGCCCGCGAGACGATGCGGATTCCCGTCGCTTCCTCGGTATGCACCATGGCCGGTGCGGGATCCGTATCGAGGGTAGAGACTGCGGTGAGGGTCAGGGAGCGCAGTAGCGGCAGCACGCCTTCCGCAGCGGGAGTCGCATCAATACGATATTGGAGCTGCGTGGCCGGGGCGACGATCGCCAGATCAGCGAAGGAGCCCGCAGCGGCATCGTCACGGGCGTGCGTGTCGGGGTGGAGAGGGAGCCACTCTCCCCACGTCGTTTGCGCGGTGCGGGTGCGCAGGGAGAGGTCGAGAGTGCTCCCGGTCGGGACAACGGCATCCCAGGTGGATTCCAGAGCATTGAATGGGAAGTCGCAGAAGAGTGGAGCAGAGAGGGCGGGGAGAGTGTTCAACGCACGATCGTCCAGCGTCCAGGAGGAGCGCATGGCTTGTGGCGAAGCGTGGACAGACAGCGGCGATCGGCGGAGTAGAGGGACGATAAGCAGAGCGGCGAGACCGCCACTCGATCGCAACAGGGTACGGCGTGTGAGGTGGGCAAGCGGATGGCGTCCGATAGGGCACTCCTTTGATGCAGTGAACAGGTACGTCAGATACGCACTACAGCCAACATGGCAAGGCTGAACGTACACGAGACATAACGCGATGTCAAGGGGATTCGGTTTGTTGGCCGCACGATTGTGATGGGAGCGTTGGGTCTTCCGCAAGGCTAGTGAAGCGGCAGTAGGGAGCGACTAGCGAAAGGGGGAATATTGTGCGCGAAGCGCGTGACACCGATGGACACGCCGGAGTGTCCAGTTGGGGTATACTTCAAATAGCCATTAGGTGTAGTCTGACAGTGTTCGCATTGCTCATCGTGGTCGGTAAAACACTCATCCAGACCACAGTGACACTTGCCGTTACAGACGCCGCAGCCGCTCTTCCCCGCTTGAATCAGTCTCATGGTCCATGATAAACCCGTGGTCTATTTCTTGCTCATTGTTCAGCGGGTTCGCATCGAAGGGGGGACGCTATGCTTCAACGGCGGCTCGTGTCTGGTCTCCTAATCGCTCTCTTCCTCGTGGCGTTCGCGCCCGCGTCCGTCGCCACTGCCTCCGACCAGTGGTGCGAAGATGACCCCCCCATCGTGATCCACACGCCGGGCGGGGCGCTCGTGACGCTCTACGTCACCGATAGCGCGCTCGGTGCGCAGCATCTCCCCGCCGTCCAATTGGCCAGCATCACGGCCGACGTCAGCCCCGCCGGGAGTGGCACCCTTATCCATGTGCATGTGCTCGTTCCCAGCGACGCGTTCGACGGCCACTTCGCGACACGCAGCGTCGTCAGCACTGGCCCCTTCGCGACCGGGACGATCGACGCGACGGCCAATGGTTTCAGCGGCCAAACGATGGCGATGGCGTTCACGTTGCTTGTGGCATAAGGACTGCGTGGTGAAACTCAGGAGGTCGTAAATCCCCCCTATGGGTTTCCCGGTCTATGCACGCGTATACTTGTCTTGCATAACGCTCCTGGCGATCGGATTCCTCGTTGGCGCGGTGCGCTGGCGCGGCCCGGTGCCGCACACGTACGGCCTCGTCGCCCTGCTCGTGGTGCTTGCGGTC
>JAABUP010010385.1_pt1 | contig 11013 bp, 18 predicted proteins | sample 5559201 | NCBI WGS metagenome assembly JAABUP01 (sample SAMN10711887, study PRJNA513373) | rock metagenome | isolation source: Antarctica rocks | place: Antarctica | reverse complement strand
CGTAATAGTGTAGCTGCTGGAACAGGATGATGCATACGAGAAAAACGATGCCTGGTGCAAGCCCCAGCGCTTCCGGAATTTGTTTCTCGCCCGCTTCGGTTCCTCGCTTGTTGATGTCTTTTCCAAACAGACCTCGCCTCAATGTGTAGACCTTCAGTAGAGGAATTACGCGTTTGGTGATGTGGAAGCCAGCTAGACTCACAAAGGCTGAAACAACAATCGACCACCAAGTTCGTGGGTCATCGATGCGACAGAACGCTACAACGCAAGGGGCGAACCCAAGAAACGCCAGGAGAGTCACATCGCGTGGGGTCTTCATTTGCGCAAGCTTGTGAGGGCGGACCGATGTGCATTGGTCGCATTTGAGCAATGTGCAAGTTGACCGAGGTACCGATTGTTTGATGACTATACCACCATTGACAATAACACAAGTTTCATGATTTCATCTGCTACATACATGTCCCCTTTCCACTGTGCATCTATGCTCAGAGCTTCACTCCTCGTTGAACGATGAAATGTGCAACACAATGCTGACTGGAAGGTGAGTCTGTTACCTGACATAGGTACCTCTAATCAGCAACTTCAACCCTGGGGTGCTTACTGTGCATACATGTCACAGCTCTGAACCCTAGTTGCAAGGACACAGACCATACAGTACAGAAGGTGCTTGTGCGCTGATAACACTGCATCATGATGGTGAGCAGGTCTTATGTGAACATTTGAAGAAAATGTAGGTTGCAAGGCAGGGGCATGCACTGCTCTACCCTCTAGGACCAAATGTTTATTGCAGGCGATGAAGGCAGCACCGGTACTTTGCAGCTAAACTTTGTATGAGCATGAAAGCAAATTGCAGTGTCTATACTGCAGGTATTGGTCAGTCAGAGGGTGCAAGAGTATGAACAAAACAACACACGGCTACAGCAACTGTAGTCTTAACTTTGTTATTGTACATATAGGTCCCAAAGCCCTTGATCATCAGTTCAGTTTGGCACTGTTGGCTGTACACATGCTTCAGATCTGGCAAGTATATGCAGCAGATCGCGACCCTTCAGTGGTACTTCAGACATGACCGCCGTTGCCCTGAGCGCTTCAGCTTTATTGTATTGTTCTGTGCTTGATTTGTTATATCTGATCAGACAGCGCTCAGACAGCTCATCCAGCACCTGCATGATGCGATACATAGATATGCTTGATCCCCTGACAATGCACAAAGTGTAGCTGTGTGCCCTTGTGATGACAAGCAAGCTGAATTGCCAAGATCCGGTGCACTTGACAGTATACATTACTATTATCTGGAACCAATGTTGTGAAGTCACCTTTATATGTTGTGTATCATGACTAGGAGAGTTTGCATGTATGGCTGATGCTGCATGAGATGCATATTGTATCACATAGGTCTGCAGCCCAGATGCTCAGGTCTTCTGCACGATGTCAAGAGAAGTTGAGGAGTCACCTGCAGGGCCCAGTCAAGGTCCTCCCTTGTATGGCTGGCAGATATGCAGACCCGCGCCCGGGCAGACAGCAGGGCTGTCGCTGGGAAGCCCACAATGGTCATGGCAATGTTTTGCTCAAATAGAATCCGCGATGTCGATGTCATTTTGCCAGGATTGAACAGCATGATGGGCTGCAAGCGCACATGATCTTGATATTCAGTGAATACGGTGCATACAGTTTGCAGGCTGTGACCACAGTCATAGACAACACAGTGTCGTGATTGACAACCAGCTCTTCAATCTCTGAGTTCCAACAGTCAAATGCCAGAAAAGGTTGGGTCAGCAGCAAGAGTGGGCATGCTTAGCAGGTTTTGATGGAAACACAGGATTGCTTAGTTGCTGTTGACTGACCATGACAGGCGAGTCTTGAGAGCCCAGCACAAAACAGCCCATATCAGTCAGCCGCTGCCTGAAGTAGTTGGCATTGTCTCGCAGCTGCTGAATCTTCTTGACCCCCCTGTCAGAGCCATCCTGGCCCCTGAGCACCCTCATAGCACTCATGACCTGCTCAACAGCTGGGGGGGACATGCTGCTGGCATAACAGTGGCCCGGCCCTATCCTCCGCATGCACTGTATCAATGCCCTGCACACATCATCACTCCCATCATGCAAGCCCACTAGGCTGTGACTTGGCCTGGCAGAAATAAGACAAAAGACTGCCTGCCTGCCTGCTCCTGAGAGACCTTTGAAACATGTGTGGGAGGCTTAGCAAGACTCATGTCAGGCATATGGCTGCATGGAGCATGTCATTTGCGGATGAGTCTGGCATGCTACATAAGAAACCATGTAAAAGATGTGAACCTGTTGCTGGTGGCATGCAAAAAGCCTAATGCTTCATACGTGCAGTTCTGCTGACAAAGTGCAATGCATACACAGTGATCAGTGCCAAATCACCTTCACTTTGGCTCCTGAGCCTCGCACGCCCGTCACAATGGAAGCATGATTCAACGAGTCACTGAGTACTAGGCACTCTTTGCCAACTAAGGCAGGGATGATGATACTATTGGTGGCAAAGCCCATGCCAAAGGTGATGGCGTCCTCCTGTCCGACAAAGTCGGCAACCATGCGCTCCAAGTCCACATGCAGCTGAGTGGTGCCTGCATGCCACCCAACAAGGCTGCACTGCAAAGACATAGCCTGTTCTGCACTTGGTGTGCATGGTCCACAAAGCATGGCACAAACAGGAAATGGCTCTACAGCCAAAGCAGCAGGAGACATGCAGCGAATGAAGCTGCATAAAGCAGGCAAGGCATTTGAGCTACTTGCAGGTTGTGAGGTGAAGCTTCACGGTGCTGCATGCCGGTGCACAGGCGACTGCACATTGAATTTTGAACGGCAACGGTGAGTCATGGGACACAAAGCGGCAGAGTTTGACTGCGTGTGCATGTGGCATTTTGTGCAACAAGCCAATGCTCTAACCAGATTGTAAGTGCGATGTTGCAGCCAAGCTGGGCAGTTGTTTGGTGACTTGGTGGCAAGCCATGATGCAGGCATACCTGCTGCTATGCGGCTGCTGCACATGCCACAGCCATACTCACTCAGCACCTTGCTGACACGCGGCGTGCAGTACTCGTCTGCTGCTGCAAATCCCAAGTAGTTGTATGAGCCCAGATTGAGACATCGCCTTGTCTTGCCTGTAAGGTTGAGTGCTCTGCAATAGAACACCAACTTCTGTTATCCCTTTAGCAAAATCGACAGTCCACACAGGCATTGTTCTCGCAGCCACGAAAATTGTATGCTTACTCTTGGCCACAGACTGGCGTGCGCTCCAAGACATCAATCCATGCGTCTGGCGCACTGGCAATAGGCCTGTTCCAGCAGTCCTGCAAATTGTAAAAGCGTCAAGAGCAGCGCACAAGTAGCAAAAGATCAGTCAGGATGCAGCCTTGCTCAGCAGCGTTCAACAGTGAATTGAGATGGTAATTACGTGTATTCTATAGTACATTCTCCTGGTGTAGAAGTCCTCATAGTCCTGCCGTATGGGTGCATATCCCTGTGTGTGGAACAGCAGTGCCACTCAATGCACAGGGTCAGCAGGCTGTGCAGCTGTCTCATCTTGCTTGCTGATCATCCAGCAGTTTGAGGCAACTTTAAGCGCCGCAATGAACATACCTGTGCTCTCTTGGAATACACACGCTTCCTGATAAGATCTCTCAAGTGTCCAAACAAGAAAAGGATGGTCCACCTGTACCCGCGTGTGAAAATGAATATGCTGCCGCGTTTGGGAATGAAGACACTTATGAACACGGGAGCCCAGACATGTTGTGCAGATTGACAAAGCTGCTGGGAAGCTTGCAGTGAGTTGCCGAGAAGGAGAGGGAACTCAGTCAGAATACAAGACTGCACAACGCTGCATACAATGCTCACGTGGCTAGTGTGGTGACTGCAGCGAAGAACGGGGGCTGCAAGTCGTTATCTGCCGGCATTAGCCCTCAGGCCAGGGGTCACCGTGGTGCGATCTGAACGCACAAGCCCTTGTACGGCCGTTTTTGACTGGCACAGAACTAGCAGCTCATGAACCCTTGAATCCACTGGAGGCTTTCGACGAGAGAAGCAGTAGCTGTCGTTGGGGCCTGATCGCATCTTGTGCACAGCCACAGCATTTCAGTCGAAGCTGCTACAGCTGTTGACGGGTGCACAATACAAATTTTGTGCTGTTTGGCCTACATCTTCTTCTTGCCTCAGCATCGCATCATTTTGCTGTTTAGCTTACAATAAAGTGTGCATGCACAGGAGGTAGCATTCATGACGCTGCTTGCCGTAACTGCCGCCAAACTTGCTACAATGTGACAATGGTATCATGACCCATTCATGGCTGCAAAACAGTTGTTTTGTGTGCTTCAGTTCTGATTGTGCATAGTCTGGCATACTGCAGCTTGACGCACAAGACAACCTGTTTGTTGAAGGACGATGCTGCTAGTTATGATTGCAGCATCTGACACGGTCACAGCATGAGTCTTGCAAACAGCTGAACTGCAACAGCAGCCCAAAGAAAGTTACCACTAGCTGATCAGGCAGTAGACCAGCATGATATCAGCAGATGGACTGCTTCTTGTATGGTACTTGTACCGCCGCAATTACAATACAATTGCAGAAAGTCAATTAGTTCCCTGCTGTTTCCTAAAACATGACAGCTTTCACAAAGACTCTAGCAGTTTGTCACACTTTGCCTCCAGTATGTCTATCGCTGTCAGAAACAGCTCCTCTGGTTGCTGACCTGCAAACAACACACCTTCTGTCAGTACAAATTTTGCAAAATTGCATACTCCAGAAATCGCAGACAAGGTACAGTACTTGCTTCAGCAGCAATACCTGTTGACTCAATTGTCCAAAGAAAGTGGTCCTTGCGCTTTTGCAGCCTGAAATGTTTCTGCCAAGGCTCCTCACCAGACAGCCGCCGAGCCTGTGGACTCAAGAAGACTCAGCATTGCTTGAGTGAATTGCAATGCAGGCTAAATGCTAGGCAGTCAACATCTAACAGCAGCAGCATGAGCAGCAGCAGCAGCTCTTGCTACAAATGCAAGGGGATTGGGCCTGAATGCAAGCAAGCTGATTTAAAACAATAGCACACCCAAAGATTGCTGCCATGGACAACATCCAGCAACACGTTAACAGGTGTGTCTATGAGACAGCTTGCCAGCATGTGTCACGTGAAGCAGTACCTTCTCTAGCAGCTGTGTGTGTTCTCTTGCAGGCTTCACGCTAGCTTTCTTGTTTCTGCCTTGGCCCTCCACTTCAAACAGGCCAGGACACTCTTTTGCAATGGCATCAGCACTCTCACCAGTGATTGGCTGTGACAGATCACACACCCCATCAGCTTTGTCAGCAAAGACTGTTTATAAATTGCAGTCTGACTTTTGCTTGCAACATAGACACACCTGTTTTGGGAATACGGCCCAGCATGCTCAGCTTCACCTTGCACTCACTGAGCAGGGGGCATTGTCAAAACGCATGCGTGCCATGCTCATTAGATCTTGTAGCAAAGCCGGCATGCTAGCTTGTAGATGAAGAGCTTGAGCCAAAGCAGTTGCACGGATCAGGGCTGCTGCAACACTCATAGCATGCTTCAAGCTGAAGAGATTGTTGAGGTAGAGTAACCCAAAGGTGGACAGGTGAGCAGGGCTGCACCTTGGTGATGACAATCTCTGGCAGAAGCTTGTACCAGGCAGTGGCCACAGGAGACCACTTGGCATGCTCCTTGCCCTGCCCTGCAAGTCACTTGCTTCCTTAGTATGCATACTTCACAACCCTCCACAAAAGCTGTAAGGGGATGTGCCTGATACATGGATGGGGTGCATTGGACAGGGCAACATCAGCAGCTGTAAATAGGCTGCTGGGCAGGGTCAAGCCACAGCAAGGTATATATGCGCACAGGTACCTTTGATGCAATGTGCTTCTAGGTCGATGATCTGGCCAGGTCGTAGCTTTGCTACAAGGATGTCATGGTTGACAGCCTGCACTCCCTGTGGAAGCATTTGCTGCTGACCCACAGCAAATCTGCAGCCAGTCTCATCAGGCATCTGGCTGCCCATGGGCAGAAAGTTGAGATCCTTTGCCAGCACTGCAAGACACACTCCACTAGCTGAGTTTGCAAGACATCCACATACAGGTTCATCACATTCATCTCCTGCTGCAGGCCATTAATGCTGGCTTGAACCCTTGAGGAAGCCCAGTGACATTTCAGCACTGCATCAAGATGCTTCCAGAGCGATGTACTGTCAGTGCAGTCTTCCAGAAAGCCAAGCAGCAGTGGCAATAAGGGTCAGAAGTCAGCAGCACAGGCAAAGCAAGCTGCTGCAGCATTGGGATGGATGCTGACCTCGGTCGTTGACCATCTGAGCACCTTGCCGCGTGCACATCACTTTCAGCCTCAGCACAAAGGTATTCTTCTCACTGGCAGTTTCTTCCCCTGCAGCAGTCAGCAAGGTGAGCAATGCATGTATACAGTGATGACAGAGTTCCAGAACTAACAGATTATGCACAGAGTCAGCAGACTTACTGGTTTTGTACTCAAACAGCGCTGGATCTGCATCCAATGGGATCAAACCCAAACGATGTGCTAATACTTCATCCTGCACAGTGCATGCATCTTGTACTGATTGCATGATGTGGTGCTGGGTGAGCATGAGAGCATTGGCAAGGCAGCTGTAATGCTGTGGATGACCTCAATGAATTACCGTAATGATGGACGTGTTGTTGATGTAGAACACATGCTCAATGGCCATAGTTGGAACCTCTGCAATGAGGATCCGTCTGAGGGCATTGGCTATTGCGGGGTCAACGCCAACCATATCAAACTTCATGTCCAAATCATCTTTCTGCTGTACTTTGATTCGAAAACTCTCCACCCAATCTCGAAAGTCCCATGCATTGCTTATGCCGAGTGCCATGTACATATTTGCTGATGTCGACGAAGAAGTCTGCAACGAACGGTGTTTTCAGCTTGCCAGCAGCAGGAAGCGGACGCTGAGCCTGCAAAACAACAGTACTCACATGGTAATTGAGATCAGGCCCACAAATCACATGCGTCCGTTGTGTTTCCATATGCTCTGGCATCCGGGGATCAGCAGCAGACATGCCGGCGGCACCACCCTCCTCCGGCATATGTTGCTTGATTGGAGTTTTTGATGGCGCCTGCCAGGCTTGAGGCAGAACTTGAAGGGCAAATGCGGTCAATCAAGCTGGAAAGATACACGTTTGCTTGTGGCCGTTGCTGTTTCGCAGTTTGCTGCGGCATTGTGCAGAACGGTGTAACGCTTGCAAAGACGAACGACGAAACGCTTGTTAGACAGTGCAACATCAACTGCCAACCTGCGGAATTCTTTAAGTTGGACTGCTAGTCGACAAGCTGCTTTTCACTTGACGGGTGGGTGCGCTGAGACACTGGCATGCTGCCGTCGACTCCCGTCGTGACTGTTGATGGCGACCTCACCACTGGCATCCCCGCTTGCGAACTCCGTAAGGGTAAGATATACTTGCTGTAACAATGAATCCAAGCCTTGTGAGAGACAATGCAGACTTCCACGTGCTTTCGGGCTTGACAATGACACTGATCTATGCTGGCAGGCCTGTTCATTGGTGGCCTGGCAGTTTTAAATTCTGCTGCTGAGCTGGGCATTTCGCACGTCTTGGTAACAGCCACCATCATGTCCTGGTTGCTCAATAAGTGGTCGACAATTTTTGCAATTCCGTTGGCCTGTCATCACAATTCTGTAAATGCAAATGGAATGTCTGGTTTGCATGTAGAGCGTCATTAATGACATGCCAGACTTGTCAACAAGAGTATGGCAGCTGTTTATGAAGCATTTGCTGATTGACATGCCAGATATGGCTGAGGCAAACTTGCTGCCTCATTTCCAGCAAGCAGTCAGTTTCATCAGCTCCGCAATTGGCAGCAGCGGCAAAGTCCTGGTGCACTGCCAAGCGGGCGTGTCAAGAAGTGCTTGTGTGAGTCTTGATGGGCTGCAGCGTCATGTCATGCCATGACCATTTGCTGCCAAGCTGCTTGGCACAGTGTAAACTCGTATGATATACCGTGTAACATGCATGCAGGTGGTACTTGCATATTTGATGGCAACAGAGAAGATCAGCATGGAAAGTGCAGTGGCATCTGTTAGGCATGTTTATCCTTATGCCAGCCCTAATGAAGGTAAAAATACATGCAAAATCAGTTGCAGACTGTGATCACTGCTGTCAGCATATGTGGCCCACCCATTGATGCGCCTAGATATTGCTCAGTATTGTACATTCACCTGATTTCCTGCCACACTCTGCATGGCACATTGCCGTCGTACCCTTGGGTTTTGTACAGAGTCATCTTAGGCTGTGTTCTTTCAAGGTGCTGTATTCCAAAGACTGACATGACAGCATGATCTGCAGCTTTTGTCTGTGCCGTACAACATTTGTGTGTGCCGTACAACATTTGTCTGCTCCATGCAGGATTTTTGCAGCAATTGCAGCTATGGCAAGAGATGGGATATGTCTTCAAGCCTGACCACCCAGGATACAACTTAATCACCATGCGACAGCTGGCCATGCGGTATGATGCTGGTGAGGGGCTCGCCAGCATCACCACCGACTTAGCTATTCCCTCAGAGTCTACCACACAGGTTGACATGGGACTTGCATCATGCTTGCTTCATCCACTGCAAGAAAGGCACAAGATGTCTTCCAAATATGCTGTTGGCAGCAGCTCACCACTGGTTGCAGTGTGGTGGCTGTTCCTGTGCCATGAGCTAAAACACACTGCTGCACAGCGTGGTGTAAATGCTGGGGTATGCCATTGTCGTGACAAGCTATCGATAGTCTGATGTAGCCTGTACGCACAGGGCATGCTGTACAGATGTAGGAAGTGCAGGCGGCTGCTGGCAACCCAGAATAATGTTGTGGCAGTCACTGAAGGCCCTGGCAGCATAGCTTTCAAGTACAGGTGCATAGTTCGACCATGCATGGTCATATTCATGGCAACCAACTCTGAAACGCACATCCCATGTACCATCAAGCACATACCCATATCATGGTTCCAAGTATGCACAGCAGCAATGACTTGTTGATGGCATGAGGCTGCAGAATTAGGTCTTGTCATGCACACCTTGCAACAATAGATTTGCATGACTACAATGGCTGCGTAGTCATACCACCAATCATAGGCTGCAACAGCACCTGCAGCATGTCCCTGCCCATGTTAGCATCAACCAACTATTTTGGTGTGTTTGCAGGAAGCGGGGTAAAGGGGGGAGCGAGCAAGGTGAAGACAGGGGGTCCCTTTGGGTGGAGCCCATGCAGTGGATGCAAGAGCTGTCCAACGGGGCAACGCAAGGAAAACTATACTGCCCGGGGCAAGTGACGCGTCTGCAGATATTGGCCTCACTGCTTGGTCTACATTGACAACCGTACTGCGTCAGTATTGCAACAGGGCCGCAAGAGTACTGTTGCACTGTTGGCAGCTTTGCTTGCTTGCATGCAGCTAGTCATTGCCATGCCTATAAGTTTTGGTTCAGCGTTGTGGGGATCTGTTTTCGGTGACCAAGTAAGCTACACCTTAGTGGTCACATGCTTGGAGTGATATGCTTTCTGCGCTCTAGCTGACTCATGTTTGTATGCTGTGCAGGTGCAAAGCACGTCTGGGGTCATACAACTGGGCAGGCAGTCAGTCAGAAAGTGGGGCTTGGGTGACTCCTGCCTTCCAGCTGCACCATTCCAAGGTTGATGCCATGTCAGCACAAGCAGCAGCACCTATGAACATCCGGCGACCCCTTATAGGCCCTACCACAACACGCAGCACAAGCGCATCACAACCCACAGCAGCCAAGGCAGTTTGTGATCCCATGTCACAGACAGACAGTGTGCAGCAACAGCCGAGTCCAGCAGATGGTGAAGCAAACAGCATGGAGGATGACTCGGTTGTCCCTGTTGATGCAGCCAGGACGGTTTCAGAAGCTGCGCACTCTGCTGCTCTGATAGCATCTGAGATTGATAGGCCTGCAGTTGTGCCCAGGAATGACAGCAAACATCCTCACGAAGATGCTTCTGTGGTGAGATAGCACTAGTGCGCAGCGCTTTGTTAGCAACTCATTAGTTGAATTGGACTATGTGGGTAATATGGATGGTCTGTGCTGCTTGATAGATTATGCATACTGGTTACATGCACGAACCATGTGTGATCTTGAGTATGCTGCGCATTGGGGTTTTAAAGGGTTTAGTGGTGATTAGCAAGGTTAGGCAAAAGCAATGTGGGCAAGTGCTGCCCTCTTAGCCACCTTGGCCAGTTTGACCAAGGTGTTTCCAGGATGCCGGACGAGGAAAGGGGCCAGCAGTGCATCCCGTGGGCATAATGGGCAAGTAATGGTGATAGACAACTGGTGGGCTTCAGAAGTGATGATTGTCCCACTGTTAGTCCAGTGATGGTGATAGGCAATGAATGCATGGCGGGTACATGCTTTATTTTTGTGGGTCGGAGAGCTTGGGTATGGGACGCGGAAAAGGCGTCGTAGTTGTGCCTTGCAGTGCGGACGTCCGATCCCAATAGAACGCTGTCGCCGTTCACCCGGTGCTGACCGTCCAGCCGACCTTGTAGGTCAAGGCAGTAGTCCGCAAGGTTCTGTTCAGCCAGATCGTATTGATCACCATACAAAAGTGATAGCACTACAAAATATATGCTGGGCAGCCTCCATGTCTTCTCGATATCCCAGACGCCAAGGAAATGTTTGTCCAATGCGTTGTTTACGGTCCAGGCGCTGTCTTGCGCTGCGTGCGATCCCGACTGGTCAAGATTCGTTGACTCGTCCAGTGCAGATACATGTACAGTGGTCGTCAAAAGTCTGGATCCAAAACCAGTCCTTGCTTAGCAGAACAGTTCGTGTGCGATGACAGCTCAATCTGACTGGCGGTACGGCCAGGTAGGCCTAGTGAACCATCGAACGCGTGTATAGGTGGGACCAGTGCGGCAGATATCGTCCGTAGCGCTAGCTGCAGAGCTTTGACCCTGACTGTGCGTTGACCTAGGAAACCTGTTGTCAGC
>JAABUP010010384.1_pt1 | contig 11014 bp, 11 predicted proteins | sample 5559201 | NCBI WGS metagenome assembly JAABUP01 (sample SAMN10711887, study PRJNA513373) | rock metagenome | isolation source: Antarctica rocks | place: Antarctica | reverse complement strand
GCGTGGCCTGGCTGCGCCGCTACACGCGCGTGGCGCTCCTCGATCTGCCGGTGGTCGGGCTCCTTTATGCCCTCGGCGGCGAGCCCGGCGGGCCGCTCTTCCTGCTGCTTTTCCTGGCGGTCGACTGCGCGGCGGTGAGTATGCCGCTGCGCGGGGCGCTGTTCTACACCGTCGCCACCATGGGGATCACGGCAACGACCGATGTCGCGCTGCTCATGCTGACGCCATCGCCCGGCGACAGTCGCATGCTGGTCGCGCGCCTCGCGATGCTGGCATTGGTCGCGCTCGGCATGGCGATCCTGACCCGGCGGCTGACGATGGAGCAGGAGAGTATCCAGATGACGCGCGAGATCAACGAGCAGCTGCTCATCACCAGCCTGAAAGAACGGGAGGCTGCCCTGGTCAACCGCCTGGAGGCCGACCGGCTCGGCGCGCTCGAGCAGCTCCGGGCGGATTTCATCGCCACGGTGTCCCACGACTTGCAGACGCCGCTCACCGCCGCCCGCGCCGGGCTCGCGCTGCTCGACCTCGACACGCCCGCGCTGCTCTCCGCCGAGCAGCGCGACTTGCTCGATACCAGTCGGCGCAACATCGAGTACCTCACTATCCTGATCGGCGATCTCCTCACCTATAACCAGCTCGAGGCGGGGACGTTCCAACTCGAGCGCGAGCCCGTCGACCTCCGCGCCGTCGTCGCGACGGCGATGCGGGTGGTGCACCCGCTGCTACGCGAGAAGGGGCAGTCGCTGGAGGCCGACCTGTCAGAGCCGTTGCCCTGCCTGGGCGACATGCGGCGGTTGGAGCAGGTGGTCATTAATTTGCTTGCCAATGCGCACCGGCACACTCCATCCGGCAGCCGCATCGCGATCAGCGGCCGGGTGGCGGCGGATACCGTGCAACTGACCGTGAGCGACAATGGTCCGGGGATCCCAGACGAGGAACGCGAGGCGATCTTCCGGCGCTTCCACCGCCTGAGTGTGGCGGGGGAAGGATCCGGACTGGGTCTGGCGATCGCCCGTCGTATCGTCGAATTGCATGGTGGGCGCCTAGTCGCGGACAGCGCGCCTGGCGGCGGCGCCAGCTTCCGGATCACACTGCCGAGTACCACAACGGAGGGGACCACATGACACTGAAGGTGCTGATCGCCGACGACGCGGCCGATGTGGCCAAGATGGTCGCCTTCGGCGTGCGGATGACCTGGCCGGGATGCCGCGTGACCGTCGCGGCGGATGGCGAAGAGGCGCTGCGCTGCTTCGCGGAGGATGGGGCCGATCTCGTGATTCTGGATGTGTCGATGCCCGCCCCGGACGGTCTGGCGGTCTGCCGCCAGATCCGCGAGACCTCCCAGGTACCGATCCTGATGCTCACCGTCCGCGGCGACATCGTCAGCAAGGTCCGCGCCTTCGACTCCGGTGCCGACGACTATTTGACCAAGCCGTATGACCCGTTGGAACTCGTCGCGCGCCTGCGCGCCCTGGCGCGACGCGCGCAGGCACCACAGGGCGCGACCGGCCCGGCCTTCGTCGCGGGAGACTTCTCGCTCGACTTCACGACGCATGAAGTGCGCGTGCGAGATGCGTCGGTCCACCTGACCTCCACCGAGTACCGTCTGCTGGCCACGCTGGTGCGCCACGCGGGCACGGCGCTGCCGCACGAGTTCCTGCTCCGGGAAGTCTGGGGGCCAGAATACGTGGGCGATGCCCACTACCTGAAGGGGATCGTGCGACGACTCCGCCAGAAGCTCGGGGACGACCCGACCGAGCCGCGCTATATCCAGACCGAGTGGGGTATCGGCTATCGCTTCGCCGCCCACCGCTGAGCGCGGAATACCGCGCGATCAGCGGCGGGACCATCAAGCCCGGCAGCAGCCCCTTGCCATTTTAGAATCAGGCGCGGGGAAATCGTGAGGGGCGCCCCCCGTTCCCAGGCGTATATGACGCAGTCCCGCGCGGCGCGATCGCCGGGCGGTTCAGCCGGGAGGGTACCAAGACCGAACACGATCCCTCGGGTTTCTCCCTCGCCGGGCACCTCAGCGCCCGCGCTCCGACACTGATCGCGCAAGGGCAAACCGTAGTAGCCATCTCCTCCAAAACACGGACCCGCTCGCCCATGGCGGCACGCCGCTCGCCGCCGATCACGGCGCTTCGTGCCGGTCAGCGACACACTCCCACCGATTCCGGACGATCTTGGCACCACCTTTTACCATCTCGCACCTTGCCCTCCGCTAGCCTGATCGTGACGGGCGGGCGCACCGTGGGCCCAGCCCGACCGGGCGACATTGCGGGGAGGCGAGTTGAAGGAAAGGAGTGGACATCGCCAGACCCCGTGGGTAACTGCATCCTCAGGTAGCTGGAAACTGGACGGATCGCTCACGAGGAGGAGATCAATCATGCGTCGAGCGAACCACTCGCTCTCGATCGGCGTCGCGCTTGCCCTGGCACTGCTCCTTCCCCTGTTCGCACGGGGCGGCCCTGTCGCTGCCCAGCAGAATACCAGCACGGGAAATATCTACGCCCTGACCAATAGCTTCGTCAAGAACGAGGTCGTCATCTACGATCGGGCCGCCAATGGCGCGCTGACCGAGGCGGGCCGCGTCGACACCGGCGGTATCGGGACGAACGTGTTCGAGTCCTCGACGGGGATGCTGCTCCTGGGCAGCGCGGCCGGGCAGTCGTCGCCGGTCGACCTGGGGGGCGGCTCCGATCTCCTCTTCGCGGCCAACGCCGGCAGCGACAATATCTCGGTCTTCAAGGTGACCCCCACCGGCCTCAACCGCGTTGAGCTGGAGCCGTCGGGCGGCGAGCGCCCGATCAGCCTGACCGTCCGCAACGGGCTCCTCTACGTGCTCAACAGCGGGGGGGATTTGACCGGGGCCGGGCTCTGTAACGGTGGGACGCCCAGCATCAGCGGCTTCCGCGTCAGCGCCGACGGCCAGTTGACCCCGATCCCCAACTCGACTCGTCGGCTGAGCGGCGGCATCAGCGCCGGCTGCACCCAGGTGTCGTTCAACCCGGCCGGCACCGTGCTGATCGTCACGCAGTGGGTCGGCAACCGGATCGACTCCTTCACCATCGGTGCCGATGGCGTGCCGAATGGGCCGATCATCAACCAGCCCGCCGGCGCGAACGACAACCCTTATGGTTCCGGGCCATTCGGCTTCACCTTCGACCGGGGCGGTCGGATGCTGGCGAGCCAGAACTTCGCGCAGCAGGTGGGCCTGGGCGGAGCGGCCTCGTACAACATTGATAATGACGGACGGATCAGCCCGATCGGCGGGGTGGTACACAACGGCTCCACCGACCCGTGCTGGATGGTGATCACCCCCGACGGGCGCTTCGCCTACATGCAGCAATTCGGCCCCGTCCCCTTCGCCGATGTCAATGTGACCCCCGAGAGCCGCCGGGGCTACACCGGCAGCTTCCGGGTCGGGGCCGACGGCGCGCTCACCTCGCTCGATCCGCATGCCGCCGATGTCGGACCAGGGGCTGCCGACCTAGCCATCGCCGGGGGTGGGCGCTTCCTCTACGCCCGCAACAGCCTCTTCGGGACGATCAAAGGCTTCCGCATCGAGGATGACGGACGGCTGACGCTGGTCGCGTCCGCCGACGGGCTCCCGACCAACGGACCGGGCGGGGCCGTCGGCTCCGGTCTGGTGGCGCGGGATGTGCCATCGGGCGCGGCGATGCCCGCGCCGACGCCGATGGTGCCGGGCGCGGGCGCGCGGACCTTCCCGGAGACGAATAAAACGATCCGCGGCCTCTTCCTGGACCGCTGGCAGTCGGGTGGCGGCCTGGCGATCAACGGCTTCCCGATCAGCGACACGTTCACCGAGACGCTGGAGGATGGCAAGCCGTACACCGTGCAGTATTTCGAGCGGGCGCGCTTCGAGTACCACCCCGAGAATATGGCCCCCAACAACGTGCTCCTCGGCCAGTTCGGGCGGCGCATCCACCCCGACGATTCACCGGCCCAGCCGCTGATGGGCCAGACCTTCGTTGCGGCGACCGGGCACAACCTGGGCGGGCGTTTTGGTGCCTACTGGCAGAACGGCGGCGGGGTACCCCAGTTCGGTCTCCCGCTCTCCGAGATCCTGACCGAGACCCTAGAAGATGGCAAACAGTACGAGGTGCAGTACTTCGAGCGGGCGCGCTTCGAGTACCACCCCGAGAACCCAGCACCATACGATATCCTGCTCGGCCAGTTCGGCCGACGTATCCTCGCCGAGTCGGGCGGATCGCGCTGAAAGGGGGCGCGGACGCCTGCGGCAGGCGTCCGCGTCCAACCATGCGAACGAAGATGAGCCGTGCCCCTGGCGGGAGCCGGTATCGCCGCGATCCGCTGACACCAGGACAGCGAGATCGCTCGGTGCTGTCAGTACACAATAGGCAGGTAGCGGCCACGACACCGCAGCACTGGTCGTCGAAGGCGGGGAAATGACGCAACTCGTGGAGGCGCTACGCGCACTCGGCCTGGACGCAGAGCTTGATCTCGCCGGCCACTGGGCGCGGTTTCGAGGAGAACAATGCCAGGTCTATGTCGTCGAAGCCGCGACCGGATGCTACTACACATGGTGCGATCGCCCAGGGGAACGGGCGGTCCAGTTCTATACCGACCCGACCGATGCGGTGCGGGCAGGGCTGGGCCGCGCCGGACACGAGGGGGCGGGAGCTGATAGCGCGCCAGACGGCGGATAACGCAGAGCCCCACTCCGACCTCATTTTTCGGTCCATAGGCGACCAGATCCGACGGAGGTTGTCGCTATACGCTCCGTTCGAGGGCTTTTTATGGCTGATGCGGGAAGAGCGCGTTGGCCGCACCGAGCGGTTAGTCACCGCCGGTCGTCGGGATCAGCCCCTGGCGAGAGGCGATACGGATGGCGGCGGCGGTATTGCTCACGCCGAGCTTGCCGAGAAGGCGAGCGCGGTGGTTATCGACCGTGTTGACGCTCAGGTCGAGGTGTCGCGCAATCTCCTTGCTGGTGCAACCTTTGGCCAGGTGGGTCAGCACCTGCCGCTCACGAGCGCTCAGCGCGCAGACCCGCTGATCGTGTCCGCGAGTGTCCCGCACTTGCGCCAGCAACCGCCGCGCGACGAGCGGCGAGAGCGCGACCTCGCCGCGCGCGATGGAACGGATCGCCGTGACCAATTCTTCCACCGCGACCTGCTTCAGCACGTAGCCATCGGCCCCGACCGCGATCATGCCGCGAATATATTCGTGCTCCGCGTGCAAGGTCAGGAGGAGGACATGCGGCGCGCTCTCGCGTGCTCTCGCGTGCCGGACCACGTCGAGGCCGCTGATATCGGGGAGGAAGAGGTCGGTGACGACGATATCAACGCCGCACAACTGGTCGAGGAGCCGCAGCCCCGCCCCGCCGCTGGTCGCCTCACCGACGACCGCGATGTCGGGCGTGGTTTGCAGGATGAACCGCACACCCTGGAGGAAGATCGGGTGGCCGTCGATCAGCAGGACGCGGGTTTTCGCGGCGCGCACCGTTGGTGTGCGCCCAATCGTCCCTGACTGTTGCTCCACAATTTCTCCCCGCCCAGCACCCATCGATCCTTCTCCTCGGGCGTACCCATAGACTCGGGTCGGTGAGCGCGAATCCCTCGGTGAGGCTGCCGCCGCAGCCTACCTCGCGCCTGTCCGCCGGGCATGTGAGGGAACCCCGGCTGCCAGGCCATCACTCTAACGAGCGATGGTGTGCGCGTTGGTAAGGAATGGTGCCAAGCAATGAAGAGGGCGGTGGAGGTCAGTGAATTCATCGTCGGCAGTTGGGCTCGCTGCGGCGGATGCGATCCCCACGTCTAGCGGCGTCGCGCGCCGCCAGGCGGATGGTCGTGCGGGACTTATCTGGCTTCGGGAGAGACAAGGTGCTTCGGATCTGCAGCTCCCCCGTTGACGACCACCGAATTGCACCATTTCGCACCGATCCCGAAACCTACCTTTACCGTCACGTTGACCCTTGCCTGCTAAGCTCCCACGGTGGGATAGGTCGGGGGCGAGGCGACCGGGGCCGGGTTACGCCATGATGCCGAGGAGGTGCGCCGGAACGGTCGCGGCGCTCCCGATAGCATGAATAATGGGCCTGTAGTGGCTACCCAACTCATCCGCCCAGCAATGAGGCGACCTGGCAGGAGCATCGCCGGACCGACGGCGCAGTACAATCCGTAGCGGACAGATCGCCACGGCGAATCTGCTCACCTTGGTGCTACCGTTTCGCCCGGGAGATGTGCGTGCGTGTCCAGGGCTTCGCTCACCTGCGCCAGTTCGCCCGGCGCTGCGCCGCCACGGTACGCGCACGGGTCCGCCGGTGGACGACGCCGCGCCCGTGCTCGCTCGCCACGGGCTTGGCGACGGATCTTGTCCGCCCCCGCCAGGAACTCCTGCTGGAGAACGCGTTCCTGCGCCAGCAGATCATCGTCCTCGGCCGGATGGCCATGCGGCCGGCGTTCGCCCCCCCGGACCGCGGGCTGCTGGTCCTGCTCGCCAGTCGGCTGCACACCTGGGCGAGCGCGCTCCTGATCGTCCAGCCCGAGACGCTGCTGCGCTGGCACCGGCAGGGCTTCCGCCTGTTCTGGCGGCGGAAATCGGCACCGCGCACCCAGCCCGCTCCACTGGCCACGGCGACCAGCGCTCTCGTCAAGCAGCTGGCGCGCGACAACCCGCTCTGGGGTGCCGAGCGGATCCGGGGCGCGCTGCGCAAGCGCGACATCCGGGTGAGCAAGCGCACCATCCAGCAATACCTGCGGGGGGTGCCACGGGCGCGCCCGCCCGGTCAGGAGTGGGCGACGTTCCTGCGCAACCATGCCCACGAGGTCTGGGCGTGCGACTTCCTCCAGGTGACCGATCTCCTCTTCCGACCGCTCTTCGCCTTCTTCCGCGTCGAGCCGGGCTCGCGCCGGGCCGTCCACATCGGCGTCACGCGGCACCCGACCGACGCCTGGGTCGCCCGGCAGCTCCGCGAGGCGACGCCCTCTGGTGAACAGCCGCGCCTCCTCGTGCGTGATAACGACGCCAAGGACGGCCCGCGCTTCGCGCAGGTAGCGGGGGCGAGCGCCATCACCGTGGTGCGCACGCCCATCCGGGCACCGCGCGCCAATGCCAGCGCCGAGCGCTTCCTGGGCAGCGTCCGGCGCGAGTGCCTTGGCCACCTCCTGCTCTTCGGCGAGGCGCACCTGCGGCGGGCACTCGGCGAGTACGTCGCCTTCTTCAATCAGACTCGCCCGCATCAGGGGCTGGGCCAGCACGTGCCCGTACCGGGACCACGGCCGGAGCAAGCGGGGCACGGCGTGGGCGCGATCGTGGCCAGCCCTGTCCTCGGCGGGCTGCACCACACGTATCGGCGCGCCGCCTGAGGCGGCAGCCGGCGGTCGCATGCACGGTCTGGCCGCCGCAGCGGCGACGAGGCCGGCGCGAAGCGCGCCTCCGCGCGCTCGATCGTCGGCGCGGCGTCCTGATCGGGCACGACCAACAGGGCTGCGGCCGTGGGTGCGCCAGGGGCGGGCGTCCCGTGCTGCCGCGCGCCTCGGTCCGCCCGTCGCTGGTGTATCGCGCCTTCATCATAAGCCGAGCGCGAACCACGTCCGATGCCGGGCGGATGAACGGGGTAGCCATTACAGGGATGCAGATGGGGCGCGACCTGGGGCTGCTCCTCCCGCAGATCGCCGTATTGCTCACCGCCGTCGCGGCGCTCGTTGCGGAGATGGTCCGGAGGCCACGCTGGGCGCTCGCCCTCACGGTCGGGGGGCTGCTCGCCGCCGCCGCCCTCGCCATGCCGCTGATCGGGGCGCGGATGACCGTCTTCATGGGCACCTACCGCATCGACGATCTGAGCCTCTGGGCGATGATCATCCTCGCCCCCGCGACCGCCCTCTGCGCCCTCCTCGCCGCGCCCGAGGTCGGCGGGACCGACCGCGAGGGGACGGTCTACAGCCTGCTGTCGTTCACCGCCCTCGGCGCGCTCGTCCTCGCCGGGGCGGGGGACACGATGCTCCTCGTGCTGGGCGTGCTCCTGGCAAGCCTCGGCTCTTTCGCCCTCGTCGCCTACCCGCGCGACGACCGCGCGACCGAGGGCGCGCCGAAGTATCTCGTCTTCGGGTAGGTGGCGAGCGCCGCGATGACCTATGGCCTCACCTTCTGGTACGGCGCGACCGGCTCGACGCTGCTGGCGGACCTCGACCGCCTGACGAGCGCCCCGCTCGCGGCGGTCGGCCTCCTCGGGGTGCTCGTCGGCCTCGGGTACAAGGCCGCGCTCGCGCCGTTCCACTTCTGGGCTCCGGACGCCTACGACGGCGGGCCGCTGGCGGTGGCCGCGTTCCTCTCGGTCGTACCGAAGGTCGGCGCGCTCTACGCGCTGGCTCAGGTCGCCCGGAGGCTGCCGCCGACGCCCCTCGACTGGCACCCCGTCGTCGCGGCCCTCGCGGTCGTCGCGATGCTCTGGGGGAACCTGGGCGCGTTATCGCAGGAGAATGTCGTGCGCCTCCTCGCCTACTCCTCGGTCGCGCAGTCCGGCTACTTCCTGCTCGGCATCGTCGCGCTCGGGCGCAGTCCCCTGGCACTCCAGGCCTTGATCGTCTTCGCGGCGGCGTACGCCGCGATGAATATCGGCGCATTCGCGATCCTCGCCCGCGCCGGGCGCGATCTCGCCGCCCTGAGCGGCTTCGGGCGATCGGCCCCTTGGGCGGGCGCGGCCCTCGTCGTCTTCCTCCTCTCGCTCGTCGGTGTGCCCCCGCTGGCCGGTTTCGGCGGTAAGCTGCTGCTCTTCGGCGCGGCGCTCGATGCGGGCTACGGCTGGCTGGCGGTCGTCGCGATCCTCAACAGCGTGCTGTCGCTCGCGGTCTATCTGCGGATCATCGTCCCGCTCTACCGATCGCGTCAGGCGACGACGCGCGAGAGCTGGCGGTCCATTATCATCTGGCTGATCGCACTGGTCGTCACCGTGGCGCTCGGTGTGGGGACGCAAGCGCTCGTGGGACGGCTGCCATGACACTGCTCGGGGGCGTCGGAGCGTTCTCCCTCCGCAAGGACAGGCGCGCGCGCATGGTATGCTACCGTTGCGGCACCACCAAACTGTCGCGGCGCGCTTGCCGTCGACGCCCTATCGGAATGCGCGAGGGATTCGCCTGTAGCGCGTCTGCGCATTCTCACGTGTAACCAACCTCTCCAGCGTGAAAGGACACCGTATATGGCCAGCTCTCCGACGTCATCCCCCACCGGCCCTGCGATCGGCACACCGTTCCCCGATTTCACCCTGCCTGACCAGCATGGCGAGCTGGTCAACTTTACCGCCGCGCGGGCTGGAAGGCGCGCGATGCTCGTGGTCCACCGCAGCGCGGCCTGGTGACCCTTCTGCAGGGCGCAACTCGTCGAGTTGCAATCACAACTCCCGGCCCTCGCCGCGCATGGCATCGTCCCGTTCGCCCTGAGTTACGATGCCGTCGCGACGCTCGAGACCTTTGCAGCGGCGCACGGCATCACCTATCCCTTGCTGTCCGATGAGGGAAGCGCATTCATCCGCACCCTCGGCATCCTCAACGAGAGCGTCCTGCCCACGGACGACCACCATGGCATCCCCTACCCCGGCGTCTACTTCATCGCGGCGGATGGGCGCGTCGAGGACAAGGTCTTCCACGCCACGCACCGGACCCGCGACGCCGCCGCGACGATCTTGCGCGAGTACTTCGGGCTGGCCGAGGTGGGCGATGGTCCGCACGATCGCCAGGCGACCGATACGCTCGTCGCCGTCGCCGCGCTGGATAGCGCTACCTTCGTACGCGGGGAGCGCGTCGGCCTGCGCGTGACGATCGCGCTGGCACCGGGCGTGCATACCTACGGTAAGCCACTGCCCGATGGCTATATTCCCACCACGCTGACGGTTCACGGGCCGGATACGATCGCAGTCGAGCCGGTGGTCTACCCACCGACCCGGCCGTTTCGCGCCGATTGGCTCGACGAGGAATTGCCGTCCTACACCGGACAGGTGACGCTCACCACGGCGATCGTCTTCACCGCACAGAGCGAGGACATCACGCTCACGGCGACGTTACGCTTCCAGGCATGTACCACCGAGGAATGCTTCATCCCCGAGCAGCTGAGTTTCACCCTGCCGCTGCAATTTCACGCATTCCCTTCCTGACCGAGCGGTCAGACGACTCGTAGACGTATCAAGTATGGAGGTCACGATGGATGCCACGATCCACCCCGGCGCACAGCTCGGCGAGCGCACGCCCGACTGGCAACTGCCGCTCCTCGATGGTGGCGAACTCGGCACGGCGCAACTCCGTGGCACGCCGACGCTGCTCTTCTTCTGGGGCAGCTGGTGACGATGCCGCGAACAGCTACCCGTGTGGCAGCACTTCGTGCAGCGGAATAGCGACAAGGCGTTCCGCTTCGTCTCCATCGCCGTGGATACGCAAGGCCTGGAAGCGGTGCGCCCCTGGACAGCCCGAGCGGGCGCGACCTACCCAACCGTCGTCGATCGCGAGAATACGCTCGCGGCGCTCTACGACTACAAGCTCGTCCCGAACGGCATCTTCCTTGATGCGGACGGGATTATCCGCTACCGGAAGTTCGGCGGCTTCAGCGTGGAAAACGCGGCGGATGTCGCGGCGATCCAGCGGCTCATCGATGGCGAGGTGACGCAGATCGCGCTGGATCAGGCGGAGGTGCCATACCGACTCGCTGCATCCGAGCGCGCGCTGCGGGACACGCGGATGCGCCTCGGGACGGAACACTTCGCGCGTGGGGCGCGCGAGCAGGCGATCGCGGAGTGGCGGCGAGCCCTCCACAGCGATCCCGAGAATCTGACGATTCGCAAGCAGATCTGGATGGCGGCGCACCCGGAGCGTTTCGAACCGACGATCGACTTCGACTGGCAACGCGGGCAGTTGGCCGAAGAGCGCGAGGCCGAGATCGCCGCCGGCATCTGCGGCCCGGATGGCTGCCCGTTGCCCAGACGGGTGTAGAGCGGCGTACAATCTGTAGTAACCGAGTGTATGTCGCGGGGCCCCAGTCG
>JAABUP010010382.1_pt1 | contig 11017 bp, 10 predicted proteins | sample 5559201 | NCBI WGS metagenome assembly JAABUP01 (sample SAMN10711887, study PRJNA513373) | rock metagenome | isolation source: Antarctica rocks | place: Antarctica | reverse complement strand
GGCTCCCGCCCACTGACGGCAGCGCCGACTGACGGCGTCGCTCACTGACGGCGTTGTCCGGAACCGCTCGGTCCGTGGTAGACCGGCCGACGACGCCGTGCGCCCGTGGCGGGTCGTGCGGGCGGCCGACGGCGGGGTCGCGCCGGAAGCGGGACGGAGCGGTGAGATGAGCGTCATCGAGAACGTCCTCTACATCGACGGACGTCGAGCCGAACGGCCGGGTTCGCTCGGGCAGACCTACCGGCTGCTGCGGATGTATCGCGGCGCTGCCGGCAAGGAGATGGCGTGGATCGGCCTGGCCGGCGCCGACCAGTCGGAGCTGTCCTCGCTGGCCGACGAGTTCGGGCTGCACGCCCTGGCCGTCGAGGACGCTGTCGTCGCCCACCAACGACCGAAGCTGGAGCGCTACGGCGCAACGCTGTTCGTGGTGCTGCGCGCCGCCCGCTACGTCGACGAGCTGGAGGAGGTGGAGTTCAGCGAGCTGCACGTCTTCGTCGGCGACGGGTTCGTGCTCACCGTCCGGCACGGGCACAACCCTGACCTGGCTGCCGTCCGCCGGCGGATGGAGGGCAACCCGGAGCTGCTCGCACTCGGCCCGGAAGCGGTGCTCTACGCGATCCTGGACCGGGTGGTCGACGACTACGGGCCGGTCGTGGCCGGGCTGGACAACGACATCGACGAGATCGAGGCCCAGGTCTTCACCGGGGCCCCGGAGGTGTCCCGGCGGATCTATGAGCTGTTCCGCGAGGTCATCGAGTTCCAGCGATCGGTGAAGCCGCTGGTCGGGATGCTGTCCGCGCTGTCCGCCGGCTGGGACAAGTACGGCATCGACGACGAGCTGCGCCGCTACCTGCGCGACGTCTCCGACCACGTCGTGCAGGTGGCCGAGCGCGTCGAGGGTTTTCGTCAGCTGCTGCAGAACATCCTCACCGTAAACGCTGCTCTGGTCGGGCAGCGGCAGAACGAGGAGACCAGGCTGCTCACCGAGACCAGCGTCGCGCAGAGCGAGGAGGTCAAGCGGATCTCTGCGTGGGCGGCCATCCTGTTCGCGCCGACCCTGGTGGGCGGGGTGTACGGGATGAACTTTCGGAACATGCCCGAGCTCGCGTGGCGCTACGGCTACCCCTTCGCCATCCTGCTGATGGTGCTGGTGGGCGTCGTCATCTACCTCGTGTTCCGCAAGCGGAAGTGGCTGTAGCAGCCAGCCGCTCCAGGCCGTTCAAGGCGCGGGGAAGGCGAGGCAGCCGGCGGGGTCCAGGCGGACTGTCAGGGCGGTGCCCCGGGGGTGGGAGTGAGGGTGGAAGACCCCGCTGAGCGGTCCGGCGGCGGTGCGTAGGACGTGGTCGTAGCCGCGTCCGCGGTAGGCGACGTCGACAACCGTCCCCGCGAGCAGGTTCGGGGTGGTGGGGGCGCCGGTGTGGATGGCGGTCGCGGCCGGGCGGATGAGGACCTGCACCTGGGTTCCGGTGGACGGACCGGGTCGACCCTGCCACTGGGCGGTGAGGACGCCGGCACCCACCTCGACCGTCACCGCAGCATCGCGGCGATCAAGCACTCGGCCGGTGACCTCGCCGGCCAGTCCGGTGAACCGGGCCACGAAAGGTGTGGCGGGGTGGTGGTAGACGTCCTCGGGGCGTCCGCGTTGGACCAGGTTGCCGTGGTCCAGCACACCGATCTCGTCGGCCAGGGCGAATGCCTCGGACTGGTCGTGGGTGATGTAGACGGCGGTGGCCCCCGACTCGCGGGTGAGGGTGGCGATCTCGACCCGCAACCGTTCCCGTAGGTCTGCGTCCAGGTTCGACAGCGGCTCGTCGAACAGGAGCAGGCCCGGTCGGGCGACGACGGCGCGGGCGAGGGCGACCCGCTGTTGTTCCCCGCCGGACAACTCGTGGGGGTAGCGGCCGGCCAACGCGCCCAGCCCCACCCGGTTCAGGGTGTCCCGGGCGATCGTCCGGGCCCGGGGGGCGGTGAGGTGGCGGCGGTGCAGCGCGAACAACACGTTGTCGATGACGCTGAGGTGCGGCCACAGGGAGTAGTCCTGGAACACCATCGCGAGTTCACGGCGTTCGGGAGGCAGGTGGACGCGGGCGTCGCCGACCACCCGGCCGGCGATGGCTATCTGGCCGCCGTCGAGGCGTTCGACCCCGGCGAGGGCGCGGACCAGAGTGGACTTCCCGGAGCCGGACGGTCCCAGCAGCACCAGGAACCGACCGGGTTCGATCTCGAGGTCGATCCCGTGCAGGGCGGTGGTGGCGCCGAACCGCTTCACCGCCCCGCGGATGACGACCCGGTGCCCGGGGCGCCCGCCGACCGCCGTCGGGTCCGCCGCCGAGGGCCCGATCTCTCTCGCGGCGGTCCCGGGTGTGAACACGGGTGTGGCCGAGCTCATCGGGTCCGCCCGATCTGCCGCCAGCCGGCGGGCGTGAGCACCCGGAACAGCCCGAAGCTGATCGCGACCACGGCGAGCGCGAACAGGACCGCGAGAACCTCCATAGCGTTTCCTCCGCCGTAGTCGTAGGTGCTGAGGGCCTTGGTGATCCCGACCGAGATCGGGGCGTGCCCGCTCGGGTACAGCAGCTGCGAGACCGGCAGTTCCAGCAGGGTCGCCGCGAAGGTGAGGACCCACGCGGCGAGCAGGGGCCGGGCCAGCAGGGGAAGCACGGTGCGGGTCCAGGAGGTGAACGGGCCACCGCCGTGAACCCGGCCCGCAGCGCGGAGGGAGTCCTGGACCTGGCTCATGGTGCCGAGCAGGACCCGGGCGGTCGACGGGAGCGCGGTCGCGAGGTAGCCGAGGAACAGCAGCGTCGAGGTGCCGTAGAGGTGGATGCCGAGCGCATTGGTGAGCTTGAGGTTGTACGTGAAGATGTAGCCGGCGGCGAACACCACACCGGGCAGGGCCACCGCGGTGAGCAGCAGCAGGTCCAACAGCCGGGCGGAGCGGCGGGCTCCGCGGGCACTGAGCAGTCGCGCGGTCACCGCCCCGAGGACCGCGGTCACGGTGGCGGTGAGGAACGCCAGCTCCGCGGAGTACAGCAGCGGCCCGCGCAGGTTGGGGCTGGCGAGGACCCGTCGGTAGTTGGCGAAGCTGAAGCTGTGGCTGCCCAGCAGTGACCCGAACCCGTTGATCAGGGACGCGCTGACCGCGCCGAACGCCGGCACGCCGACGCCTATCGCGACCAGCACCACCATCGCCGCCGTCGCCACGATCCGACTTCCACGGCCCAGATGCGCGCGTCGGGCGGGGCGGGTCCGCCCCCCGAGGATCCGGTAGCTGCGCCCGCGCATCGCCCGCGACTGCAGGGCGAGCGCGAGGCCGGCCATGGCGAGCAGGATCCACCCGACGGCGGCGGCGACCGGAAACTGGACGGGGAAGTTCGCGACCGCGTTGTACAGGACGAAGGTGGCGACCGGGAAGTGCGCGTCATTGGCGAGCGTGGCGGCCACGCCGAAGTCGCTGATGGATTCGGCGAACACGATCGCCAGCGCCGACCACACCGCTGGGGCGAGTAGCGCCAGGACGATCCGCAGGGTCGCGACCGGGCCGTGGCCGTGGACGCGGGCGGCGGCCTCGAACTCTTCCCCCAGCCCGCGCAGGGCTGCGGCGATGGCGAGGTAGGCGAACGGGATGCCTTTGGTGGTGAGGACGACGATGACCCCGACCGGCCCGAACAGCGCCGTCCGGCCGCCGCCGGCGTGCACCCCGAGGGTGTCCAGCACCCCGGCCAGTTCGAGCAGTCGTTCCCAACCCAGCGCCACGAGATAGGACGGGGCCAGCAGAAGGGCGAACATCGACCCGGTCCAGAACCGGCGTCCACCGAGGTCCGTGCGCTGCAACAGCCACGCCACGGCAAACCCCACCGCGGCCGCTGCGACGGCGGTCACCACGCCGACGAACATGCTGTTGCGCACCCCGACCAGCAGGGGCCCCTGCAGGGCCGAACGGAACCCGTTCAGGGTGAACCACTCCGGACCCTGACTCAGCAGCCGCGGTGATACGGCGGTGAGGAGGAACAACACGATCGGCAGGACGAGGATCGCGATGATCAGCGTCCAGAACGCCACGAGCGGTACGCCCGCCGCCCGGGAGAGCAGCAGCGCGAACCGATCGCCGCGGCCCACCGGGACGGGACGCGGCGACCCCGACGCGGACCTGTCGGGGGTCGCCGACAGCGGCTGCCCGGCCGGGGCGGCCGCGATGTCGCGGGTGGTCACTTGATGGTGTTGTCGAAGAAGGTGTTCACCTGGCTCTCCAGGGGCCCCCAGAAGTACGGGTCGAGCTTCTGGTAGCTGGTCGGGAGCGCGCCGGCCGCGGGCAGTGCGGTGACCCCGGGCACGACGGGCCAGAACAGCGAGTCCCCGCTCGGATCCCCCGTCTGCATCACCTTCTGTCCCGCGGGGGACAGGACGTACTCGATGAACTTCTTGGCTTCGGCCTGCTGGACCGGGGATGCGCCCTTGTCGATGCCCAGGTTCGCCGGCAGCAGGGTGGATTTCGGCGGGTACACCACTTTTGCCTCGAACTGCGCGGACTTCGGTGCGGTGGCTACCTCACCGGCGGCGGCCGAGCTCTGGATGAGTCCGTAGTCGATGCGTCCGGTCTCCAGCGCGTGCAGCGTGTCGCCGTTGGTGGGGAACACCTGCAGCCCGTTGGCCTTGAGCGCGGTCAGGTACTTCTGCCCTGCGGCGACGCCGCCGGCCTGCCCGCCGAGCTGGTTCATGACGCCGGCGATCAGGGGATAGGTCGGCCCGGACTGTGACGGGTCGTTCATCCCGACCTTGCCCCGGTAGGCCGGACCGAGCAGATCCTGCAGCGACGCGGGGACGGCGCTGACCCGGGCCGCGTTGTAGATCAGCGCCGGGACGACGGTCGTGCTCGCCGGCACGTAGGAGTGGTTGGCCGGGACGAGGGTCTTCCCCACCGCGTTGAGGGGCGCGGTCGGGGTGTACGGGAGCAGCTGGCCCTGCTTGTCCAGCGCGGCGAACGCCTCGTCCCCGTCGACCCAGAGGACTCCCCACTGCGGGTTGTTCCGCTCCGCGGCAACCTTCGTCAGCAGCGGACCCGTGCTGTCGTCGGTGAGCTTGACCGGGATCCCGGTGGCCGCGGTGAACGCCTTGGTGACCGCTGAGTCGTATCCCTGCGCGGAGTACACCACCAGCGGTGCGACCGATCCGGTCGCCGGGACCGACGGGGACGCACCCGCTCCGGACGAGGTCGCAGGTGTCGGCGCGGTGGCGGCGGACGGCGTCCCCGAGCCGGGGAGTGCGGACGCCGACGTGCCCGACCCGTCGCCCGCCGGGGTGGACGAGGACGCCGCGGCGCCGGTCGACCCGGTCGAGCACGCGGCAACCGCGGCCAGCACGGCCAACGACAGCACGGCCGGCACGCACCGGCGTCTCTGAACCCGAGAGTTCATCGTCTTCTCCTGTGATGGTGGTGGTGTATCTGCAGACATGTCCTTCGACGAACAGCTGATCAGGCCCGGGCGGTCGGGAGGTGTCTCGCCCGTGAACAGCGCCTCTGAGGTGGATGAACACGAGACGTCATGCACCCCACCCGGCCCGAGCAGGGAGTGGGGCGACCAGCCGCGGCCCCGTTGTGTGCACGCCGTGCACCGTGGCCCCCGGAATCGCGTGCACGGGACGGATAACCGTCGTTACGATGCTTGGGAGCAGTCACCGACCGAGGAGGACACGGCATGAGCCGGAAAGCACAGCGAGCGCCGGGCGGTGTCCGGTGACAGCCGCAATCCTCGTCGTGTCGGTGTTCCTGGCGTCTCTCGTGGAGAGCGTCGAGGCGCTCACGATCATTCTTGCGGCGGGGGTCAGTCGCGGGTGGCGGTCAGCGCTGCAGGGGGCCGCCGCCGGCTTCGTCGTGCTGGCGTTGATCGTCGCGGCCCTCGGGCCGGCACTCACCGTGATCCCGCTCTCGGTTCTGCGCGTGGTTGTCGGCGCCCTGCTGCTGGTCTTCGGCCTGCAGTGGATCCGCAAGGCCGTCCTACGCGCGTCGGGGTACAAGGGCCTGCACGACGAGACCGCCCTGTTCGCGGAGCACCGGTCCACCGCGGAAGCCGCCGCTGCCGGAGGCCGCGGGGTGGTTCGGGACTGGTACGGGTTCACCCTCGCGTTCAAGGGGGTGCTGCTGGAGGGCCTGGAGGTCGCGTTCATCGTGTTGACCTTCGGCGCGAACGCCCACCGGACCGGCCTCGCCGTCGTCGGCGCCGTCGCCGCGGTCGCCGTGGTCACCGCGGCCGGCTTCGCGGTCCGGGCGCCGCTCGCCCGCGTTCCGGAGAACACGATGAAGCTCGTGGTCGGGGTGATGCTCACCACCTTCGGGATCTTCTGGGGCGCCGAGGGTGCCGGCGCGCACTGGCCCGGCTCCGACCTCGCGCTCCTGCCCTTGGTCGTGTTCATCACGGTCGTGACCGTCGCGCTGACCGCCGTGCTGCGCCGCCAGCACGCGCGGGCCGGCTCGGCCGCGTTCGCCGGGAGCCGCTGACATGCTCCGCCGGTTCGGGTTGTTCTGGTACGACTTCGTCGTCGGCGACGACTGGCGGGTCGCGGTCGCCGTTGTCGCGGCCCTGGTGGTGACGGCGGTGCTGGCCGCAGCCGGAGTGCCGGCCTGGTGGGTGCTGCCCGCCGCCGCGGTCGCCATCCTCGCGGTGTCCCTGACCCGGGCCGCGCGGGCGGCCGACAGCAGCCGCCGGTGACCGACCCCCCGGCGGGATGGGTGGTCCTGATCTACCGGATCCCGGCCGAACCGACCCGCCTGCGCGCCGGGGTCTGGCGGCGGTTGAAGGCCGCCGGTGCGATCTACCTGCAGAACTCCGTGGCCGCTCTGCCACGGTCGGCGGCGGCGGAGCGGCTGCTGCGGTCGCTGCGCAAGGACATCGTCGAGATGGGTGGCACCGCCCAGGTCCTCGCCGCCGAGGTCCTCACCGGAGAGGCCGACATCGTGGGGGCGTTCAACGCGGCCCGCGACGACGAGTACGCCGAGATCGTCGACCGGTGCCACGACTTCGAAGTGGAGATCGCGCACGAGATCGACACCGGGCACTTCACCTTCGGTGAGCTCGAGGAGAACGACGAGGACCTGAGCAAACTCACCGCGTGGCTGGCGAAGGTCGCAACCCGCGACGTTCTGGGCGCCACCGGTCGCCACGCCGTCGACGAAGCCCTCGCAAGGTGCACCGCCGCCCTCGAGGGCTTCGCCGAACACGTCTACGCCGCCGACTCCGACGCCCGCTGACAGCCCCAACCTGCGCGCCCGTCACCGGCCGGGTGTCGGTGCCCGGTCCAGACCGCACGGGACAGGTCCTGTGCGCGCGACTGGATACGCTCGGCGTCGACCCGGCTCCGGCAACACCGAGGCCGATGACCACTGCCGGACTGTTCGGCCACACCCCTGCGGACGGGACTGTTGATGACGCCCACGCGTGCCTTGCCCGGGCCGGTCGCCTCCGGACCGGACCCCTCCGGACCGGACCCCCGGTGAGCTGGCCGATCGCCGCCGCGACCCTGCCGTTCCCGGCGGTCCTCCCGGACGGACGGGCCGTGCAGGACGCCGACCCCGCGGCGTGGTCGCAGTCCCTGCGGCAGATCTCCGCGGCCGGGTTCGACCACGTCGACATCACCGATTCATGGCTGCGGCCGGGCGACCTGCACCCGGCGGGGCTGTCCGGGCTGGCCGACGCGGTCCACGACGCCGGCCTGCAGGTGTCGGCGATCTCGGCGATCCGCCGCAGCGTCGTCGACCCGGACGACGGCGAGGACAACCTCGCCTACAGCCACCGGACCGTGGACGCCGCGGTCGCTCTCGGCGCGCCCGTGGTGTCCGTCGGCCTGCACCGGGCGCTGACCCCGGCGCAGCGGCAGGTGCTGTGGTTCTGGACCGTCCCCGGCGCGCGGGACCCCGACGATGCCGGGGTCTGGTCGACCGCGGTCCGCAGGCTGCGGGAGCTGGGGGACCACTGCGCCGACGTCGGCATCGAGCTGTCGCTGGAGATGTACGAGGACACCTACCTGGGGACCGGGGCGAGCGCTGTCCGGCTGCTGACCGACATCGACAGCCCGGCGGTCGGGCTCAACCCGGACCTGGGCAACCTGATCCGGCTGCAGCGGCCCGTCGAGTCGTGGCGTTCCCTGGTCGAGACGACCCTGCCGCACGCGAACTACTGGCACGTGAAGAACTACTTCCGGTTCGAGGACCCGGCGACCGGAGCGGCGCTCACCACGCCGGCGCCGATGGAGCTGGGCTTCGCCGACTACCGGTGGGCGGTGGACTTCGCCGTCCGGTCCGGGTACCGAGGCGCGTTCTGCTGCGAGCATTACGGCGGTGACGGTCTCGGTGTCAGCGCGATGAACCGCGAGTACCTGCTCCGGCTGCTCCCGCAGTCGGGCCCGGCGACGGCGGAGTCCGGCTCGTGACCGCGGCCGTGACCGACGACCGTTCCGCCCCGACCGACGGTCCCGTGGTCGCCGTCCTCGGCCTCGGCGCGATGGGCCTGCCGATGACCGCCCGCCTGGCCGGTGCCCACACCGTCCGCGCGTTCGACCCGGTCCTGGAGCGGCGCGAGCTGGCCGAGGCGGCGGGCGCCGGGACGGCGTCGACACCCGGCGCGGCCGCGGCCGGCGCCGACGTGGTCGTCGTCGCCGTCCGTGACGCGGGTCAGACCCGCCAGGCGCTGCTCGGCGACGGCAGCGACGCCGCCGGGGGCGCCGCGGGCTCCGGGGGCGCTGCGGGCGCGATGGCGCCGGGCGGCACCGTCGTGCTGACCTCCACGATCGGCCGCGACGCGGTGGTGCAGCTGGCCGCCGAGCTCGCCGGGCTGGGGATCGCGGTGGTGGACGCACCGGTCAGCGGCGGCGCCGTGCGGGCCGAGGCCGGTGACCTGTTGATCATGGTCGGCGCACCTGACGAGGCGTACGGCCGCACCGCCGCCGTCCTGCACCGGCTCGGGTCGTCGGTGTTCCGGGCCGGGTCACGGGTGGGTGACGGCCAGGTCCTCAAGACGGTCAACCAGCTCTTGTGCGGCGTGCACACTGCGGCCGCCGCGGAGGCTCTCGCCCTCGCCGCCCGGCTCGGCCTGGACCTGGACCGGACTGTCGAGGTGCTCGGGTCCGGGGCGGCGGCGTCGTTCATGCTTGCCGACCGGGGACCGCGGATGGCCGCGCAGCTGCAGTCCGGGTCACCGCCGCTGCGCTCGCGGATGGACATCATCGACAAGGACATGGGCCTGGTCGCGGAGCTGGCGCGCTCGGTCGGCGTCGCAGTGCCGGTCGCTGCTGCCGCGGGCCAGCTGTGGGCGACCGCGATGGCCAACGGCCTGTCCGCCGACGACGACTCGGCCCTGGTCCGGCTGCTGCTGCCGAGTGGGCCCGACTGAGCGGCCGACGCTGGGTATCCGCCGTCCCGGGCCCGGGGGTCTGGTGGCGGGGCATTACTATCCCGCTGATAGTCGTCCCTCGGCAGTCCGGCCTGGGGGCCGCGTCGTTCCCCCGGCCCCATGACAACCTGACAGATCCGACATGCCGCGCGCTGTCATCCCCGCACCGGAAGGCTGTGCCAGTGACCGAGCGCTCCGCCCCGCGGGCCGTCAGCGTCGACGCCCGGCACGGCAGCAGCGGGCCGGCATGACCAGCCTGCTCGAGCGCCTGCTCACCGTCCCCGCAGCGGTGGTGTACACGGTGGTCGGCGTGCTGGTCTTCGCCGAGGACGCCCTCTTCGTCGGGTTCGTGCTGCCCGGCGAGACCGCCGCGGTCCTCGGCGGTGTCGCCGCGAGCCGCGGGCATGTGCAGCTGTGGGCGGTCATCGTGGTGGTCGTCCTGGCGGCGATCGTGGGTGACTCCGTCGGGTACGAGGTGGGGCGCAAGCTCGGACCGCGCATCCTGAAGGTGCGGATCCTCGCCCGCCACCAGCGCCGGCTGGACGAGGCCCAGGCGTTCCTGCAGCGCCGCGGCGGCTCGGCGGTGTTCCTCGGCCGGTTCGTCGCGTTCTTCCGCGCCGTGATGCCGGCGCTGGCCGGTACAGCCCGGATGCCCTACCGGCGGTTCCTGCCCTTCAACGCCGCCGGCGGCCTCGTCTGGGGCACCGGTTTCGTCCTGCTCGGCTACCTCGCCGGCAACTCCTACGTCGCCGTGGAGCGGACGGTCGGACGCGGCGGGGCCATCGCCGTCGCGGCCATCGCCGTGGTCGCGGTCCTCGTGTGGCGGATCCGCGAGCACCGCCGATCCCGGGCCTGACCACCGACAGCCTGGACCCGGGGGCCCGAACCGTCCCGACCGCGTGCTGGCGGGCCGCCAGGCGCGGTCCGGAGCCCACACCTACTGCCGGTTTCGGCGGGCGGTGACAGGACCCCGCCGGTCCCCGCCCGGGAAATGACAGGTTCGCCCGAGCCGGCCCAGACCGACCCGGGCGAGCTGTTCCGGCGTCTGCGTTGTGGGGTGTCCGGGGGGCTGGCCGCACACCGCGTAACACCTGTCTTGATCGGAGGGGCCACCCGTGACGACAACGCCCACGAACGCGCGCGGGCTCAGCCTGACGGCCGCCCCGGCTGCGGACCCGGCCACCGCTCCGGTGACGGTGGGGTGCACCGACGGCTGCTGCGCACCCGCAACAGCGGTGACGGCCGCCGCCCCGCCGCAGGAGACGGCGGCGGGATGCGCGGACGGCGCCTGCGCGCCCGAGGCGCCGCCGTCGGCGCGGGACCCTGGCTGGCACCGGGCCGCCAGGACAGCGGTGTGGCTGTCCTGGGCGAGCCTGGCCTGGATGACCGTGGAGGGCACGGTCGGGCTGGTCGCCGGGCTGCGCGCGGGGTCGGTGAGCCTGGTCGCGTGGGCGCTGTCCAGCGTCGTGGAAGGCCTGGCGAGCGTGATCGTGATCTGGCGGCTCAGTGGGAACCGGACCCTGTCCGAGACCTCGGAGCGGACCGCGCAGCGGGCCGTCGCGGTGTCGTTCTGGCTGCTCGCGCCCTACGTCGCGGTGCAGGCCGGGCACGACCTGGTCACCGGCAGCCGGGCC
>JAABUP010010381.1_pt1 | contig 11018 bp, 15 predicted proteins | sample 5559201 | NCBI WGS metagenome assembly JAABUP01 (sample SAMN10711887, study PRJNA513373) | rock metagenome | isolation source: Antarctica rocks | place: Antarctica | reverse complement strand
CCCCCGCGTCGCCCGCCGCTGCTGCGCACACCCGGTGGTGTCCTCGCACAGCGCGCGGCGTGTGCGTGGTGACGACGGGGCATGCGCCGACGCCGGCTACTCCGGTGCGTCGTGTCGGGTGGTCCAATGCGTTGGCAGGTCCGACCGGAACCTCGACGGGCGGTGACGGGGACCGCCGGCGGTCGGTGGATCAGGCCGCGCTGATCAGCAACGACGTCGCCAGGGCGGTCATCACCGCGGCGATGGTGGCGTCCAGGATGCGCCAGGCCCTTGGTCGGGCGAAGGCGGGGCGGAGCAGCCTGGCGCCGTAGCCGAGGGTGGTGAACCACGCGATGCTGCCCGTGACGGCGCCCGCGGCGAAGTACCACCGCTCCGCACCGTGGGTGCTGGCGATCGAACCGAGCAGGACCACGGTGTCGAGGTACACGTGGGGGTTGAGCCAGGTCAGCGCCAGGCACGTGCCCACGCTGGCGGCCAGACCTGCGTCGGCGCCACCGGGGTGCAGCACGGTCGGCCGTACGGCTCGCCGGGCCGCGAGCAGCCCGTAGCCCAGGAGGAAGGCGGCCCCGGCGACGCGAACCACGCCCACCAACCACGGCAGGCGGGTCAGGACCGCACCGGCCCCCTGCACCCCGGCGGCGATGAGGACGGCGTCGGAGATGGCGCACACGGCGACGACCACCGCGACGTGCTCACCTCGCAACCCCTGCCGCAGCACGAAGGCGTTCTGGGCACCGATCGCCACGATCAACGACAACCCCAGGCCCAGCCCGGATGCGGCGGCGACCACAGCGGGCATCCCCCGAAGCTAGGGCGAGAACGGTCGTGATTCCAGCTCATGATTCGCATGCATCATTAGCATGACTGTTCGTGGACTTCGATTTCGCTCAGCTGCGCGCCCTCAGTGCTGTGGTGTCCGCGGGCACCTTCGACGCGGCCGCGCGAGCGCTGCACGTCACGCCGTCGGCGATCAGCCAACGCCTCAAGGCACTGGAGGCCGCGGCCGGCCGGGTGCTGGTGGTGCGCAGCAAACCGGTCCGGGTCACCGCCTCGGGCCAGGTGGTGCTGCGCCTGGCCCGCCAGGTCGAGGTGCTCACCGCAGACACTGCCCGCCACCTGGGCACCGAGCACGCCAGCAGACCCGTAACGTTGCCCATCGCCGTCAACGCCGACTCCCTGGCGACCTGGGTGCTTCCCGCGCTCGCCCCGCTGGCGGACACCGTGTGCGTCGACCTGCACCGCGCGGACCAGAATCACACCAGTGCGCTGCTGCGCGAAGGTACGGTGATGGCCGCCGTCACCGCGGACGCCGAGCCGGTGCCCGGATGCAGTTCGATACCTCTGGGCAGCATGAGCTACCAACCGATGGCTGCCCCGGGCTTCGCCGCGCAGTGGTTCCCGGACGGGGTCACGGCCCGGGCCCTCGCCAACGCCCCCGTGGTGGTGTTCGACCGTGAGGACGACCTGCAGCACCACTACCTGCGCCTGCGCACAGATCAGCTGGACCCGCCGGTGCACCACGTGCCTTCCTCCGCCGACTTCCTCACGGCTGTGGCGCTTGGCCTCGGCTGGGGGATGCTCCCTGACCTGCAGAGCGCCGTGCACTACCGCGACGGCCGCCTCGTCGACCTGGACCCGGATGGCGCCACCGACGTCACGCTGCACTGGCAGCAGTGGCGACTGCGCTCGCCCACCCTCGACCGCGTCGCCGACGCGGTGCTCGCCGCCGCCGGGACACACCTGGACCAGCCACGCCGCGGACGTACTACCTGACGGCCGGGCACCATCTTCGCCAACCGTTGTCAGTTACGGTCCGGTCGGGTACTAGCGCTCGTGTGTAGTGGCCGCGGTGGGCGGGATGATCCGACAGCTCCAGGGCATCGTGGGGAGTTGGCCGAAGGCGGGATGTGTCGCGGGCAGCGGGTCCCCGTTGACCGGAGGCATGTCGAGGTAGAGGTGGGCGAGCGCGTAGCTGAACCCGCCGCCGTGCTGTCTTCGACGCCGGTGGTTCGCCAGCCTGCGGGGTCGCGACGTAGTTCGCGGGCGCGGGAAGCGGTGGCCGGGTCGGTGAGCAGCAGCGCCCAGAATTCGTCGTCGGTCATCGCGGCAACCTCGGCGCGGCGTTCGGGGCAGGCATGGTCGAGCAGCAACCCGGCCAAGTGGCGGACGACTCCGTTGGGCACGGCGTTGACCGGCGAGCACAGCCAGCGCGCCTCACCGGCGACGAGTTCGGCGAGGTAGGACCCAGTCTCGGGGTCGGTGGCGACGCCTGCCTCGACCACGTCGAGCCGGGCCAGGGTGGCCGGTGGCGCCTGTGTGGTGCGGCCGTGCGCGCGGCCACTGCGGACCAGCGATTCGAGATGATCGAGCTTGAGCACACCCGGCCAGCCGCTCAGGACCGAGGGCCGTGCGCCGGAGTCGGTCGCGATCACCTCGGCCGGGTCCAGTCCGTGCCGGTGCAGCAGGTCGGTGAGGTCGCCGATGCGCCGAGCTCCGAGTTGGTGGTGGTCCAGCCCGGCGACACGCTCGAATGTGTGGCTCAGCGGTAGGTGCCCAACGTCGTGCAGCAGCGCCGCCGCGCGGGCGAGGTGATCGGTCGGGGTGAAGTGCGCGGTCAGCGCCAGCAGCCCGAGGGAGTGCTCCAACCGCGAGTAGGACTGGGTTGTGGACATCGCTGCTGCCCCTGCGTGAGCAATGAACGCCAGCCGACGAACCCACCACGTGCGCAGCAGCTCGATCTCCACGCTGCTCAGCGCAACGCTCACCCGCCACATTGGGTCGCGATAGACGCCATCGACACCGAGCACATCGGCGACCGCGGGAGGCAGCACACGATCACGAGCACTCATCAGCTCGGCTCCTGACTCCAGACGACCGACCACGATCAGTAGCCACCACTTCGACGACGCAGCACGGCGCGTTCCGAGGTCTACCAGATCGTTGACGCGGTTGAGTCAGCCGCGGTGGTGAGACGAGCGCGAGGACCCGGGATGTGGCGTGGCTACGTCCGGATGCGCGCGCTGGTGGACTGCAGATGTCCCGTGCCACCTCGACCCGAGGCAACGTGGCCAGTCTGGTGCGTCGCCAGGCTCATCCAGAGAACTCGCGTACCACCGTCTTCCGTGCTCGCCGACACAACGGAAACGATCATCCACCAACCGCCGTGTGGACGTACGTGATGTTCGTCCAGACTCCGCGTTCAACCGCCGATCCGAGAGCCGGTGCCAGGGCCGAAGGGGACGCCGGTGAAGTAGAAGATCGCCAGCACCGCCGTCCAAGCCAGCATGAACGGAACCACGAACGGTACCATCCTGGCCATGGTTGTGCCCAGCCCAGCCTGCGGCTCGTAACGGCGCAGGAAGCCCAGCAGCACGATCATGTACGGGTTGAGCGGGGTCATCACCTGGGTGGCGGAGTCGCCGATGCGGAACGCGGCCTGCACGAACGCCGGCTCGAAGCCGAGCAGCGCGAACAGCGGCACGAAGACCGAGGCCAGCAGCGTCCACATGCTGGACCCGGAGACGATGAACAGGTTCAACACCGAGGCGAGCAACGCGAACGCGAGGATCGCCCCGAACCCGGTGAAGCCGACCGACTCCAAGCTCTGCGCCCCCTTGACGGCCAACCACGAGCCGATGCCGGTCCAGGTGAAGAGGGCGATGAACTGTCCCAGGATGAAGGCAAACACCACGAACGGGGCGAAGTCCCGCACCGACCTCACCGTCGAGCGCTTCCCCCACCTGCCGTTGCTGCCCAGGGCGTGGGAGCTTCGCGACACGGTCAGCGCGTACGACGCCCTTGCCGAGTTCCTCGGCGCGCCGCTCGTGACCGCGGACGCGCGGCTGTCGCGGGCTCCGGGTCTACGGTGCGTGACCGACGTACTGCGCTGAGCCCACGCGGCCAACAGCCTCTGCCCTCGACATTGCGCCACGGAGCGACCCCGACGTCGTCACCGCGCCCCACCGGGTACCGAACGCAGTCACGCCGAGGTGTTCTGCTGGATCCACCGTGTACCCCGCTACGACGAGTCCTACGCCGACATCACCGGCATCCAACCGGTCGCCAGGATCCGCCTCCTGAAGCGACGAGGACGGCCCGATCGGACCGAGATCGGCCAGCTCGGACGCCAGATCACCACCTACCTCGGCCGCTGAGCGGGACCCGATCAGCGGGTGCGGTGCTGAGGTCGGTCATGCGCGGCTGGGGACACGGTGGCCCAGGCGGCGAAGATGCCAATGTTTGCGGTGACCCCGACCGAGGTCTTGGAGGCGATGCATCATTGCACACCCAGCGACGCGTAGCCGTAGTCGACGAGGCGTCCCTGCTGGAAATAGTCGTGCACCTGGTCGGAGGTGAACCCGAGCCAGATGTCTGCCTGTTCGGTGCGCATCCAGTCGTAGTGGTGCACGATCTCGTCGGTGATCGCGATGGTCCCCCCGGGGCGAACCACCCGGGCCATCTCGGTCAGCATCGCGGCCGGATCCGGGGCATGGTGTAGCACCATATTTGCGACTGCGACGTCCACGCTGTCATCAGGAAGGCCCAACGCGTCGACGTCTCCGGCGGCGAGGGTGACGTTGTCCACGGCGAGCGCGCGGAGGTTGTCGGCAGCGACGGCCAACATCGCAGGGGAGTTGTCTACCCCGATCACCGCGCCGCACCGCCCGGCCAGACCGGCAGCGACGAACCCGGTGCCGGTGCCGACGTCGACCACCGTCGAGGTGGGCGTGACCCGGGCGTGATCGGCGAGGGCGTCGATAACACGGGCGTTGTAGAAGCTGGACCGCATGTCGTCCCACTGGGTTGACACCTGTTCGAAAAACGCCTTGACGTCTGCGCTGTCCACCCGACGACCCTGGCACACTGTGCCGCCAAGCGCATCCACTCACCGGCACCCTCGCAGCCCGAGGAACCCGCAGGGCATCGTCGGGGCCGGGATCGAGTTGCGGCCGCTGTATGTGGTGTCGAGCCCGTTGACGGTGTGCTTCACAATTGTGGCGTGCTCCCCGATCAGACCGCACGTTGGGTCAGCGCTGTGATGGGTCCAGGGAGCCGCATCGTGCGGGTTCGACGTCTGAGCCTGGGCAGTTGGCACGTCAACCACGCACTCGACGTCGTCGACGCCGTCGGCCACATCGACCGCCTGGTGCTTCGGCGCTGGGCACGGCCGGGCTGGGAGGTGGACGACCCCGACTACACCGTCGAACGAGAAACCCGCGTGCTCAATCTGCTGCGTTCGACACCAATTCCGACTCCCGTGGTGGTGGCGGCGGATCCCGGAGGCGAGCAGTGTGATGTACCTGCGATGCTGCTCACCCGGTTGGTCGGTCACCCACCCCGTCAGGCAACCACCGGCTCCACTGGATTCTGTCGGCAGCTGGCCGAGGCCCTCGCCCAGATCCATGATGTCGACGCAGCGGCAGAAGCCCTGCTGGATCCCTACCGCCTGTATTACGACCGCCCACGGGCAACTCCGGCACCCTGGATGCCGGCCACTCCGATCTGGTCGCAGGCGGTTGCCGCGGTTCACCGCGAGCCTCCGGGCACGAGGAAGACCCTGATCCACCGCGACTACCACCCAGGAAACGCATTGTGGTCAGAGGGACGCCTGACCGGGGTCGTGGACTGGACGCAAGCCAGCTGGGGGCCGCCCGAGCTTGACCTCGGGCACATGCGCTGGAACCTGGTCGTCGACCACGGCCAGCCCGTCGCCGACGAGTTCCTTGCTTGCTACCGGGCGACAACCGGCAGCCCGCTCAACGACCAGCCCTACTGGGACATCGTGAGTCTCCTCGACCTTCTTCTCGACGGCGACGGTCCCGGCGACCTCGGACCTGACGCCCTGCGACGCCTCGAGGCCTACGCCCAAAACACTTCTCGCTGACTCCACCTGACCATCCGGCAGCCGATCCTCATGCCGGACACTGGTGGGTATGGCGCTGCCCGGCCCGGTCTACGGAAAGCGGGCTCAGTGAGGGGGCGAGCTCGTCACACAACCGACCGACGAGGCTCGCGACCGGCGTGAGCTTGGCTGCCGGTACTCCCAGGGCTGCGGCCAGCACCACGACCGGCACGGTCCGCGCCAGCGGCAAGACGTCGAGCACCCCGGTCCTGTCCCGCAGGTCAGCGGCCGTCCGCTGGGCCGCCGCGGCTTCCAGGCCGGCTCCCGGCGCTGCAGGTCACTGCGATGGCGTGCACCATCGGGGCACTGGCCTGCCTGCCGTTCGCCGGGCAGCTGGTCGCCGACACCCGCGGCGCTTCCCCGGAGGCGCTGGCCGGGCTGCGGTATCTGGGGCTGGTTCCGACCGCGGTGGCGTTCGGAACCTGGGCCTACGCGCTGTCGGCGATGACCGCCGGCCGCCTCGGCGTCACCACCTACCTGGTGCCGCCGCTGACGATCCTGGGCGCCTGGCCGCTGCTGGGCGAGGCGCCGCCGCCGCTCGCGCTGGCCGGCGGTGTCCTCGCGCTGGTCGGGGTCGCGCTCACCCGCCGACGGTGAGCCCGATCGTGCGGAACAATCGCGATGTGCTGACCGCCGACTCCCTCGCCCGGTTCGCCGCCGTGCTCGCCGACCGCAGCCGCGCCGGGATCTGTCTGGCGCTGCTGGACCGGCGCGCCTGGACCGCCGGCGAGCTAGCCCGGCATGTCGGAGTGGCCCGCTCCACGGCCAGCGAGCACCTCACCGTGCTCGTCTCGGCTGGGCTGCTCGCCGAGGAACGCCAAGGCCGGCACCGCTACCTACGCCTCGCCGACCCCGAGACCGCCCAGCTCGTCGAGGACCTCGCAGCCGCCGTCGGCGTACCAGTCCGGCCGTCCTCGCTGCGCGCCGCCCGCGCCGCCGGCCAGCTCGCCGCGGCCCGGACCTGCTACGACCACCTCGCCGGCGTCCTCGGCGTGAGGCTGTTCGACGCGCTCGTCGACGCCGAACTCATCAACGCCCGCCACGGCCTGGCCCTCACCTGCGCCGGCCGGGTCTGGTTCGCTGACCTCGCCGGAGCCGGCGCCCTGCACCCGAGCGGCACCCGACCGTTGGTGCGCACCTGTCTGGACTGGACCGAACGCCGCAGCCACCTCGGCGGCTCTCTCGGCGCAGCCCTGTGCCACCAACTCCTGGAACGAGCCTGGATCACCCGAACCGCACAGCACCGCGGCGTCACCGTCACCCCCACCGGCGCCCAAGCACTCGCCGACCGCCTCAACCTGAACCTGCACGCGCTCCACGAGCAGCCCTCAACAGCGGCACCGACCATGTGCCGGTAGCGAATCGTGTACCGGTCATCGTCGTGATCGCTCAGCCGGTACCTTCGGACGGCAGGGCCACTGCGGCGGCGACCAGGTCGCCATTGCCTCGGGCTTGGCGTCCGTCGGGCAGTACCGGGGTGTCCTCAAGCCCAGTGCGGATGCCGTGGCCGCGGGACATCGCCCGGCGGTGACGGCCCACGAGGCGATGCCGTCGCCGTGATGGACCTGCTCCAGGATGATGCCTGCGTCGAGGAGGGTGTTCTCGATTGGTGAGGTGATGACCAACTCAGACGCCATCCTCGGGCGCGACGAAGCGTCGGTGGCCGAGGTCAGCCTGACCTGCTCGAGGACGTGTCCGGCAGACGATCCCCTGCGGGGCGGCCGTAGTCCTCGGGTCGTTCGTCGGCGGTCACGTCGTCGCTGCGCGCTCGGCGTCGCTGCGCAGGACGCAGAACTCGTTGCCCTCCGGGTCGGCCAGCACGACCCAGCCCGATCCGTCTGGGCGGCGTCGGTCGGCGACCTCGCGGGCTCCCAGCCCCAGCAGCCGCTCAAGCTCTTGGTCACGGGTGCCCTCTGCCGGCTTCAGGTCCAGGTGTACGCGGTTCTTGACCTGCTTGGCCTCTGGGACCTCGATGAACAGCAACCGCTGGGTGCCATCGATGGAGAAGATCATGCACTCCTCGTCACCGGGCTCGTTCGGGTCGTCAGGGTCTTCGACGAAGCCGAGCACTCCAGCCCAGAACACCGACGAGGCGTAGGAGTCGAGGCTGTCGAACGACGTGTGAGAAATCAGAGCCGCCATGGTGACCAGCCTGGCCGCACGCGAGCGCGGCGTCCACCGTGTGCCAGAGCGGGCGGGCACCGCCACCCCTCTCATTGGGCTGACCGGTTCACGATCGCCAACCGAAATGGTTGCGCGCGTGTCCGCTCGGCCACAGGAATTCGGCTCATGCGATCGCGCACCCTCGTTCTCGTTCTCGTTCTCGTTCTCGTCCCGGCTTCGTGCTTGCTGGTTATCGGCACCGTGTGGTCTTCCTGACCTTCGACCGACAATCCCACTCAGCGAGCGACACTCTGCGGCCGATCTCGACGCAGGTGATGCGGAAGCCGCGCCGGGCAAGGGGCAGAGTTTGCCTTCCCGGTGGCGCATCCCACCTCCATGAGGCGATCACCGGCGCGGATTCCGGCCACCTTGACAAGAGCGTCATAGAGCGGCTCGGGGTACTCGGGCCTGACCTGCTGGTACAGCTCGGCCGCGGCGTTGAAGGTCCTGCCCCGATGCAGCCGGTCTTGTTCCACGCAAGCATCATCGCCCCACTGCCCCGACTTGCTTGCGGCGCTCTCAGCTACCGGCCATGCCGGGCTGACCGTGCACGGTCAGCCATCGTGTTGTGGAACACCCGCTACCTCGACGCCGCCTTGGCCCAACTCCGCCGCGACGGATACCCCGTCGAAGACGCCGACGTCCAGCGGCTCTCACCTTTGATCCACGACCACATCAACCTGCTTGGCCGCTACCACTTCACCAACCCCGACCAGGACGACGGCGGTCAGCTCCGGCCACTCCGTGACCCACGCACCACCGACGACTGAAAACCGCGATCGCCCACTCTTAACCGCGATCGCCCACTCTTAACGGAGGATCCTGCGTGGTTGCTACTCACACCCCTGAGTGCGCTAGTCGACACGCAGTCGCATTCGGACGATCATCGGGCACATCCGTCCCAGGCAGGAGGACCGCATGCGTGCCACGGGCATTGTGGCCAATCTTCGAGTGGCTGACGTTGAGGCAACGAAGACCTTTTACACCGACTACCTCGGGCTGAGTACCGAGGAGTTCAACCTGGGATGGGTGGCCCGCTACACCTCGCCCGACACCATGGCGAACGTTCAGCTCGTAACGCGCGACGCAACCGCACCCGAAGACTCGGTCATTTCCGTTCTCACGGATGACATCGAAGGTGCTTATGCAGAAGCTCAACAACTCGGCTACGAGATCGTGCACCCGCTAACTACAGAGCCATGGGGTCACCGCCGGTTCTTTGTCCGAGCACCAGACGGCAACGTGATCAACATCGGGTACCACCCGGGACTGACAGGAGGTACCGCGGGGACCATAGGCTAAGGCTGCGATCATGTCGGGCTTCGAGTGCGCTGCGTCTCTGGTGGGCTCGCTGGCGTGGCCGGTCGTGGTCTTGATCGTCGCGGTGCTCTTCCGGAGGCAGTTGTCCGCGCTGTTGGCGAGGCCTCTGTCGAGCCTGAAGGCCGGTCCGTTGGAGGCTGTCTGGGACCGGCAGGTCGCCGAGGTCGAAGCCGAGCTGCCGAGGTCACCGTCAAGTGCGACCTCGGGTGGCGGTGCCGCTGACACTGATCGCCTGCGTGAGATCGCTTGCGCCGCTCCGGCTGCAGCTGTCCTGGAGGCCTTCGCTCTGATTGAGGAGCAGTTACGTCAGATCCTTCTGGACGCGGGAGTGGACGCGGGACGAGGGGGTGCCATGCAACTGGCTCGGCGCGCCCTGGAAGCGGGTCTGGTGCGGCCTGAGGCCGTCAAGGCGGTCGAGGGTGCGGCAGTGCTGCGGAACCTCGCGGCCCATGGGCGCGAGGCTGACCTAGGCGAAGCTCGTGCGCTGGACTACTTGGCTCTGGTCGACGCCGTGAGATTCGCCCTGGGTCACCAACCCCTCCCACCCGGAGGCACATCTTGAGCGCGCAGGGCGCACTTCCGCGTTCCGCAGGGCGATCGCTAGCGGAACAGCCTCCGGCATTGGTCTTGTAGGTGACGTGGCGTCAGGTCTTACCGTTTCGGGCATGGCATCCAACGGCGTCGAGTTGAAGGTCGGCGAACTTGCCCGCACCTCAGGACTGTCGGTCCGGACCGTGCGCTTCTACGACCACATCGGTCTGCTCACCCCGTCGCGGCGCAGCCCGGCCGGTCACCAGCTCTATGACGACGCCGACGTGCGCCGGCTCTACCGGATCTGCCTGCTGCGTGACACGGGCCTCCCGCTGGCCGAGTTCGGCCGAGCACTCGACGAGCCCGGCTGGGATCTGCACCACACCATGGTGACGCACCTGGAAATGCTTGATCACCAGGCCATCGTCGGCGCAACCTTGCGCCACCGCCTGACCCGGATGATCACCGCACTCGAAGACAACAACTCCCCCACTACCGGGGAGTTCTTGGAAACACTGGAGGACATGACCGTGCTGAACGACACCGTTGAACAACGCATCTCGATCCTCGTCTACGCAGATATCCCGACCATCCACGCCTACCTGGTGCGGGTGTTCGGTCTCGGCGCAGGACGGCTGGATTACGACCAGGACGGCACGTGCATGCACGGCGAGGGTCCAAGCCGGAGACGGAATGATCTGGCTGCATCAGGTCTCGCCTCGTTTCGGGCTGGCCTCCCCCCAGACCCTCGGCGCCCCCACGGGCACCACCGCGGTGATGGTCGGGGACGTCGACGCCCACCACCAGCACGTCACCGAACAGGGCGCAGAGATCCTCTACCCGCCCACCGATCAGCCCTACGGCTACCGCGAGTACAGCGCCCGCGACCCCGAAGGCGGCCTCTGGTCGTTCATGAAACCCCTGGACTGACAAAGTCACCGAACAGGGCTATCGGGATGTCGCAGTGACCCATCCCCAACCGGAATACTCGTTGTGGGTTATCCATTTCACTGCCGGCTGAGCACGTGAGTCGTAGTTGATCTAGTCGAGGGCGGTGGTGGTGCGCCAGGGCCGGTCCTCGGGTGGCTGGTCGAGGCTGCGG
>JAABUP010010380.1_pt1 | contig 11018 bp, 12 predicted proteins | sample 5559201 | NCBI WGS metagenome assembly JAABUP01 (sample SAMN10711887, study PRJNA513373) | rock metagenome | isolation source: Antarctica rocks | place: Antarctica | reverse complement strand
AGCACAGAACCCCCAGAAGTGTCCCCCCCTGATGGACCAGCACCCCCCCAGAACGGGTCAGAGCCATCGTTGATCCAGTCTCTGACTGGCAGAGTCAAGTCTTTCAGCCAATCATCAAAAGGCATTGCTCAGAGGGCAATGGCAAGGGTCTCCGGTACAGAAAAGGGGGAGGGAAGGGCATGTGGGGTGACACCATGCCTGCACTGGTATATGGAGCATGTGCACGCACCAACCCTTGCAAAGCCTTTGGTGCAGCTGGTGGTACTGGCAACCTTTGTAGGGCTGTTTGTGCTGTCTCTGGCAGCCCTGCCCCATGTCTCCAGGTCAGATTGCCTGTGCATATGCATTGCTGTAACTATGTGTTGACTCATGGTCACCAAATGTGTATGTGCCTTTCAGCCCTCTGTGCTACAGACCAAATGCACAGCTGTGCTTGCAAAAACTGGTGCAGGCATCTTTTCTGTCAGAGATAAATCTTGGGATTGCTGCAGCCCTTGCTGCGTATGCTTGGACCTTCAATGATGGACATGCCTACTCCATTGTCATGAGAACAGGCAAAGGGCACGGGGCATCTATGCAGAACTCCTCATCAAGCAACGTGAATGACTCTTGTCTTGCTGTGATGCACCTATGGTGACCAGTCCACCCCTTCAGTTTATGAAGCCCACCCTCCGGGCTGCCGTCTTAGGAGCCTCCAATTGTGATCGCTGAAAAGCATAAAAGTTTCTTTTCTTTCTATGAAGCCCACCTTAGCAGCGTGGAGCGGTCTTCACCAGTGCACAAAGAAGGAATCGTCATTTCAGTCAAACCTGAAGTTGTCAACTATTTGCAGGGGACTGGAGCAGCAGGTGGCTTTGCCGAGGGACTCGTACCTACAGGACTACTTCACAGATCTGTATGGGGTTCTGCGAGTAGGGCCGCCTCTGTACTTTGTGGTACCCAACATCCACATGGACCCACAGGACCCAGACATCAACATGATCTGCTCTGTTGGAGGCTGCAATGACACCTCTTTTGTCAATGAAGTGAGTGACGCACCACTTGCATGCACACCTTGCATACAGTGTCTGCAGGATGGGCATGATGATGCTGCCAGTGTTATGTGATCATGCTGCTGTTGGCAGATAGTAGGTGCTGAAATCACCAACCTACATGACTCACAGCACATGACATCACACCTTCCCCCTCACTCCCCCCCCCCTTCACAGCAGGTAACATCAGGCACCTGCGCATGACACAATGTTTGCTGCCAATAGACCTAAACTCAAAGGTGCATCTCTGTTTTGATACTGTATGTGTTCTGAATCAGGTGATGCCATGGTCTGCATTCTTTCTGCAAGCAGCTTGTCTGCATCAATGCGTTGCTGTGCTGTGACTGGACAGTGAGAGAGGGGTTGACTGGTACAAGGGGTGATGACATGCAGGTGAGCGCAGCAGCACGCGACCCAGGCAGGACTTTCATAGCAGATCCTCCAGCCAGTTGGCTAGATGACTTCCTATCATGGCTCAGCCCGGGGCTACCCCACTGCTGTAGGGAGGACCCCCAGGGGCAGCAGTGCCCCCCTCCTGACCAGTTCCCCTGCAACACTTCTGCTTCTGCCTGTGCTGACTGTGCCACCTGTTTCACTACGGGCTCTGGGCCTGACCCACGAGTGCTGCCACACAACCGCCCAACCTTGCACCAGGTCATCTTCTTTCTGTGCAACACTGTGTTGTACAGTTAACCAACCAGCTGTTTGAGCAGTATGCCTCGGCGGTGGCTTTGCAGCATTGTGCTGATATTGTGCATCACAGCCTGCCTTTGTGAAGCTGTTATGGCTTGCAGGTAGCAACATGTCTTGTTGCTCCTGCAGCAGCAGCAGGCTTCTCCTGCTGCTGCTGCTGCTGCTCTTGCTGTTGCTGTACATGCTGGATGCTGTAGCATTGCTCATGTCACCATGACTGCATTGTCGGAGTGGTGTCCTGCGACGTCACAACATCATGGTTGAGGTTAATTTGTACAAAAAGTCCTGCTGCTCCAGGTGCAAGAGAAGCTGCCTTGGTTCTTGAAGGCCGTTCCCTCTGCAGAGTGTGCTAAAGGGGGTGTAGGGGGGTACAACAATGCTCTGCAAATGGACCCTGCAGACCCGACTGGCATAGCTGGCCTTTCTGAAGGCCGAGTCACCGCTTCCAGCTTCCGAACATACTATGTTCCTCTGAACACCCAGCAGAACTTCATTGATGCTTACCAGGTCAGCCATGCATGTTCTGTGGTGCATGCTTGCAACAAGGTACAACAGTCACTGATGGGGGCATGACTTGCATCTGACACATACGTATGGGCTCTCCCTTGATTTTGCCGGCCTTGGATCTGTTTGCCTCCTGGATTGCATCTGTCTCTTCTGTTTGACGTGGCATGTTGAACAAGGCTTTGTTTGCAATGGCGTACCATTGTAAAGTGTCAATGTGACCCAATGCAAGTCACTGCTGGCCTGCTGTACAGTGGTTCAGCATGAGCTTTGAAAAAGTTGAGACTGGCTGATTTGTGTGCAGGCTATCAGAGATTTCACACATGCCACCAACAAGAAGCTTGGCATCCAGATGTACTCTTACTCCATCTTCCACATATTCTTTGAGCAATACCTGTATGTGGTGCAAAGCAGCATCTGGTTGCTGGGCGGAGCTCTAATTGGGGTCTTTGCAGTTTGCTGGCTGTTTACTGCAAGTGTATGGGCCAGTGGACTCATACTGCTCATGGTGGGCATGATTCTCATGGATCTATTGGGCGTGATGTATCTGTGGGGCATTCAGCTGAATGCAGTTTCTGTGGTCAACCTGACAATGGCGCTGGGAATAGCAGTGGAGTTTTGTGCCCACATTGTTCATGCATTCTTGGTTGCTGCTGGGAGCAGGCAGCAGCGCATGGCAACAGCGCTGCAAGACATGGGGGCTTCAGTCCTAAGTGGCATCACCATCACCAAATTTGCAGGTATGCATCACACTCATGTGAAGTGGTTCTCTGCAGAGCTGCATGATTGCACAGCAAGCCATCCTTCTGGGTAAGCATTCCCATCCCAGGTGCTCAGCTCTTTGGCATTGCTGTTGGGCAATGATGACAGCAATTTCTCCGGTTATTTTTGCAGAAGCAACAGGCTACACGTGTTGACATGACGTCATGCATGCGGTAATTAACATAGTGCTGTTTGTGTTGCAGGTGTCCTTGTGTTGGCATTTGCAAAGACTCAGATTTTTGAGGTGTACTTTTTCAGAGTGTATTTTGGGTTGGTTCTGTCGGGTGCCGGTCACGCCCTGGTACTGCTGCCTGTCTTGCTATCTCTTTTTGGACCTCCGCAGCGGCAGAGTGTTGTTCAGCTAGCATAAATGCGCCAGTTTCCTCATTGGAGTCTGCTTTGTGCATGTATGGACGCCAGTGTGTCTGATAAATCACGACCTTCCCCCCAAGACCGAAATGTATCCGATAGATTCCTTGTTTCTGGTTTTTTATCATAGGATGACCGTTGGAGGTACAATACCAAGCTTGAATCTATCCAGGCAGCCAGAAGACTTAGGCACACCTGTCAGTGTGTATGCACAACTTTCAGTGTGTACATTGGTGAAAGTGCTACAAACATGTGACAGAACGAGCGGGGAGCATACTTGTCATGGGAAATTATGGCTTAGGTTTTCAGACAGACTCTCTGCAATATTGGATTAATGGCTAGTTGTCTTTGCCAACTACATCGTGAATGGGTGGACTTTGATGCATCCAACAGCAAATGCCCCTACGCTGCGATCAATGCATTGCTCATGTGAGGGAGTTTCGCGGGTCTGCAAGCAGAGCACCACTAAAAAAAGCAGAGTACCCAAGGTCAAGCAACTTCTTTGTCGCAGTGCGTACTCATACTCAAGCTTTTGAGTCCCGTGTCTCTGCCGCGAATTCGAGACTACCTTTCGTGACTGACTGCGATCTGTACCGGTGAAGATGTCAGATGCAGACACTTACAGACTTCTGCACACATATAGCGCCGAGTTGGCAACTTTGGATAGCTTCTCTAGATCCTGTGTGAGTACCTGGTGACAGCCTGTGTTATTCCGGTGTGTCCACGTGCACAGCATCGTTTGCTGAGCATACGTACTGCTCGCGAGGTTGCGCTGCCAGTCACAGTCACGGCGTCGGTGTCAGATAGCTGCACAGAGGTGTACCGGCTCACGATCTGACTCAGGTCTTGCCGGCACCCTCACTTTTGAATGATCGCACTCTGTTCGACTTGGAGCGGATAATCTGGCCAACTTATGAAAGGACAGCTTAGGACCGACACTGCCTATACTTTGCTATATTTGCGTTGAGCTGCACCCATGCCAAAGAGGCCTTCGGCACGAGGCAGCCTTCTCCGCCCCTCAGCTTATGAGGAGCTCGAAAGCAACTCCTACCTAGGACGCAGCAGGATCAGGCTGTCACCTGACGAGGTTCCTATATGTCAGCGCAAGCCTTTTGGTGAAGGTGGAGACAGCTGTGGGGACGACTGTCAAAACAGGCATACTAATCATGAGTGTGACCCAGCGTATTGCCCCTGCGGTTACCAGTGCCAAAATCAGCAAATTCAGCGCCACCAGTATGTTGAAACCAGGTACGTTGGCGCCTGTACAAGCCTCATATCCACTGACATCTCTTCTGTGCCTTTGTAGTAGCACGTGGCCATTGTGGCCATCATGCAAATCTAAAACACATTCGAATTGTCATGCAGTGTTCAGCATGTGGGGAGCAAAGATTGGGGGCTTGTAGCAGCACAGAACATTCCTGCAGGCTGCTTTGTGACTGAGTACATAGGTACAGTCCCGTCTCAGAGGGGAAGGATGTGCTGCCATTGCTTGACCTTCACAGCTCAAGCTGCATATTGCCTTCTAAGCAACTGATTGCTGCAGGGGAGGTGATTTCTGCTGCTCAAGCTGCTGAGCGTAGTGCTGTATACAATGCCATGGATCAGCGGCACACTTACTTCATGCACCTCAGGTACTCATTCTGGTGTCGGAATCTTTGCATTATCTCAGAAATGCTGGCCTTCACTGTACATGACCATGCTCCAGTCATACCGCATGTTTTTCTCGGCTGCTGTGACAGCATGCAGCAGCAGCAGCAGCAGTTGATGCAGAGCTTCAACTGTATGCTTGCACAAGCAAATGCTGAAATGCAACACTCACTAGGGCTTGAATCTGCAGTCGACATGAAGTCATTGATGCCAAGCACAAGGGGAACAGGGCTCGTTTCATCAATCACTCCTGTCAACCCAACTGCGAAACCCAGAAGTGGCTGATAGATGGGGAAACTTCCGTCTGCATCTTCAGCATTCGTGACATAGCAGTAGAGGAGGAGCTGACCTATGACTACCATTTGCAATGGGGTGGAGGCAAACGTGTCAGGTATATTCATTTCTCATTGTTGATGCAAGCTCAATATCACGCCTCATTGGTACGCTGGCGAGCATATCAGATCATATCAGAGCATATCCGCCATCACAGACATCTGCATCAGCTGTCCCTGCCTTGCCCTGTGGGCATGCCTCGATCAAAGCCATGAACCTATGATGTGCAATGTTACCATCTCTGCCTGCCCAGAGAAACAGCGGATGTGGTTGTGGCTGTGTAATCTCTGCTCAGCTATGCTGTGCTGACCTGTGCTATGCAAAGTTTGCTTTGTATTTTGGGCTGGACTGTGGTGCTAGGTCATGCTGTGCTGAGCTGGGCTGTACAAATTTGCTGAATTTGGCTGTGCTCCTCATGACACAAATTGTGTTGCTACTGCAGATGCCAATGCAAAGCTGCCAATTGCAGTGGATACCTGGAAGCTGATCCGTCTCAGCACAGGGACAGTATGCACGCGGATGCAATGCTGATTGACTCCTGCCATACTGCCTCTCATCAAGCTGATGTTGACTTCTCACTCATGGTGAGCATGCATGTACTGCCCCACTGCATGCTTCGTGTTGATTGCATCCTGCACTTCCAGATCATCTGAATGCTGCGCTGCCTCAACCCACACATGACTGCAGTCCAATTCCTCAAAATTCGATATCATCAAAAGGCCATACATGCAGTGCTAGCTCCTGCTGAAAGCCACTTGTACAGACCTAACAGTCATTGACTGACTTCCCTGTCATTCCCTTCTGGAGCATAAGCGTGTAGATATGACCTTGATGGTGCGCAGCAGATGCCTTCCCTCATTTTTGCCTTTGCTGGTTGAGGGCATGGATATAATCTTGTTGGCGCACAGCAGTTGCCCTCAGTCGGCTCTGTTCTAACAGTTTGATTAGTCAATGTTGTCAATTCAGGTGGATCCATGTCTGGATAGATATGATTCAGATCAGGATGCTGCTTTGGGCTCAGCAGCAGCAGCAGCAGGTCCCAGTTCTGCTAGACTCAGTCAGACACTGCTGCAGCAAGGCGCCACAGCCTCTGGCAGGCGCTCCCATCCTAGCTTCCCCTCTGTGGCTGCAAATTCACCCTCCATGCCAGCTGATGAACGCCACCACAGTCCAGACTCATCTGCCACGCTCAGTGGCTCTGGACCTTGCTCAGATGCCAGTGACCTTACCTCCAGTCACCCATCCAACCTTCCCAAGCACCAGCACAAGCGCATGAAGCTGAGCAGTGCACAGCCATCCCGGCCTGACTCTCTGCGGCATGCTGCTGCACAGTATGCACCTGACCCAAACCTGCTGGAGTTAGGCAGTGTTGAAGAAGCGCCTGCTCAGCGGCAAGACCAGCAAGGGCTGCAGCTGCCTGAGCTGAATGCCTTTGGCATGACACAGGCAGGAGCAAATGGACAGCTGCATGATTGCCATGTGCTGTTTCAGCCGGCCTTGTCACCGCCAGCGCAGCCTGCACAGGGGCTGCATGGCCACCCTGATAGTTGCCAGGAGCTACCCATCACCACTCAAGCACCTGCCTACGTTTCCTGTGTGGTACCTGGTTTGACACCGAGCCAGCAGCTGGTCAAAGACAGAGAGGAACAGGAGCTTGTAGAAGCTCTTCGGCGTCAGCATTCTCTGTATAAAGCTGGCTATGAGCTGGACGACAATGGCTCTGTGCAGCTTCCTAGGGGTCAATACAAGCACATGGTGTCCATGAAGGTCGTGTTTGCCCAGCGGTGGCAGCACAAAGCAAGGACTGCTCATCTTTCCATGAAGCAGCTTCTGCTGGATCCAGCTATTCAACTTGAAGTTGAGCAAGCTTCTGGAGTATTGCCAGCAGAAGGCAGGCTACCTCAGGGTGCTTTGCAAGTGGCAGCGCAACCTGCTGTACCTCATGCAAAGGTGCCAATCAGGCTTGCAAACCTCAAGAACGCTATGCGCAAGGCTGAGTTGAGTGGACCTGAGCTGTCATCATCGACTTCAAGCGGCATCCATGTAGCAAAAGCTGCAGACAATGGGCATATTGCTTGGCAAGTAGGGCAGTTGAGCAACACACCTCTGCTGAACAATGTTTGGGTGGAGCACTATGTTGACAAATTCAACACAGAATTTGACAGCTCATACTGGGCAATGCTGGAATACTTATCTGCTGGAGTTCAGTAGCATGTACAGTGTATCACTGACGCTTTGTTGTGTGCCATAAAGTCAGACTTACGTGCATTGATTTTGTGAAGTTTGCCATAATTACAAGACTTAATAAGCCTTCTGAGCTTTTGAATAAGGTGAATTGAAGTCGAAGCTGCAGTCAGATTTATTGCTATGATCACAATGACACTTACAGATGAACTGCATCAGAAAATGTCTTGATGCACATCATGAGTTCATTTGGCTTGTACTCTGCAACAATGAAGGCATACAACGGTACAGAACCTCTAAGCCTGTTGTTTTTCTGAACCTTTTACGTGGTTGAAAGGGCGACGCCTGTTGACACAATTGTAATGAACTGTGCATACTCTGAACACTTCCTGGCACTGTTGAAATCATGCCACCATGGAGAATTGAGCTGATGGGCTCAGCACTATGTACTGGTGATGTCCTGGTGCTTTGTTTCTCAATCAATTGGACTGCAGACTCTGGCCCCTCCTCTCGTTTGCGCTTGCACACATCATCATGAAGTGCACCCCTTCTTGTTAAGTGAGAGCAGTGTTGCCTCTGAGACCCAACACCGAGAGTGTCTGTGCGCAAAGAGGAGGGGTGAGGCGCCATGCTTGCCAGCCTTGAGCTGAGAGCTGCTGCTAGAGCATCATCCTCTTCCTGGCTAGCAGACTCAGCATGTGGCATTGCATCAGGCTCTACCGCAGCATCCACTGCCCTTGAGGCTTGGTCCATGCCGGCTGTTGATGCTCCTTGACAGTTTCTCTGCAGTGAACCTTCATGTTCATTGCTGCTTGTTGTTGCCTGCTGCTGCAAGGAATCATTGGCAGGCAGCGGTGCGGGCCTTGTCGTAGCTGCCGGCTTGTCTGAAGCGATGCTATTGTTTGACGCAGACCGCGTCTGAAGTTGCCATGCAGCTGAGCTCCTTGGTGATAACAGGTCTGCCGCCTTCTGAAGGTTCTGCAGCTGATGAACTGTCAGCTGATCTGGCCTGATCTGCAGCAGGTTGACTGGCAAACTGGTTTGTGTCTCTCTGATGGATGTATTTGCATGACTCGTCAGCTGCGCCAACTGCTGTCCAACACCTGACTGCCTGTGGCCATCTCTGTCTTTGTTGGTATTGGCCGTTGGGCGGCCCCCAGACATAGGCATAGCATTGAAATGCTCAGCTGACTTGCCTGGTGCCCAACCAAACATGCCAGCCAGCTTGCCCAAGGGTGTCAAGAAGCCACCAAGGGCACGGTTTTGCATGTGATGGGCACTGCCAGGCTGAGCAGCCCTGTCTGGTGCATTTGCAGCATCTAAGCCTGATACAGGGGTGTGTGTGCTGTTTGACAGCCGCTGCATCTGATCCAGATTGATTTGCAGCCCTGCTGCACCATGACCTGCAAATCCAAGCAGTCAGGACGACTTGGTCACCAATACCTGCTTTGTGGCACACATGCAGAGCTGATCATGGCACACCTTTGGTATCAGCACTTGGAGTCATGCACGCTTCTCCTTCTGGCATGGAGTCGGACATGTCCAGCTGCTGTGTCAAGTTGAGTTGCAGAGGGGAGAAGGCGTCAGGTGAGCTGACACAGGCTGTGTGCTCGGACTCCCTGCAGAGCACATTCACACTGAACACAAGTCAAAGCAAGGGCTGTGCCAGATGCTTATGTTTGTTGAGCCAAGGCCTCTTACAGCTTCAGCGACAAGTCAGCAGTGGCTTCCTGATCTACAGTTCTTGAGGGTGACACAGGCAAAGACGAGCCCAAATTGCCCACAGAGGCAGACTTGGCAGCCTGCTGCTGTTCACAGCATCCGTCCAGGTAAGCAGCTGGCACGTGCGGTTGGGTCTGGGGCAGGACGCTTTGGGCATCGTCGTGCTCACTGTCCTCGTCAGGAGTCTGCCCAGCGTCAGGCCTGTCCCAACCTGCGGTCAGGCATTACCATCAATCAAAAAGACCAGCAAGGCGCACTAGGACGCAGATGCATACCTGGCAGTCTGTCAAGAAAGGTTGACTGAGACATCGGGATCACACACAAGCTGGGATCCAAGACAGCGAATCGTTCCGTCATGCTTATACTTGCAAGCAAACAAAGTTGAGCACCTCACGCACTACATCTCAACAAAGCTATCCTTGCAGCGAAGGCAACAGCATGCAGAACCACCTGTTCTGCCCACTGAGCGTGCTGTGCATGCTTTGCCAGCTCCATGTGCCTTACCTGCAAATGTGAATGAGCTGGTAGGTGAATGGCTGTCACTGCCATCGACACTAGGGCTGAGAGGAGGTGCTGAGATGTTGACCTGCCCTGGTTCATTTACAAGACATGTCAAATCCATTCCTGCTGTCAGACCATTGCAAACCGTGGTGACAGCAGGACTCCACTGACTGCCTGAATCTGGACTCGACTGACCGTCAGTCGGACTGCCTAAACCTGTTGCAAAATCACAGTCTGGACCTGCGTTGCAACAATCGACAGGGCTGCTGCGTGGGGACTGCAGGTCCTCTTTGCTGACCACAAACTCCTTGAACATATCACACTCCTCATCACCTTCAGTCACGGCAACAGAGCCAGCCTCAGATTGTACTGTGAGCAGTGTTGCTCAATGCATACATGTGGGACATGTTCATGATCAGATCTAGAAACAGCAATGCGTCAGCAGCACATAGATGCACGACAGGCAAATGAGCATAGCAGCCTGACTGTTTGAGCACTGCCGTGGCAGTAGCCGTGTTACCTGTGACAGGCATTGCTGACCAAGCTGCAGCGAGTCTGGCCTGGCAAGATCTCGACAGGGGCTGCATACTGGGCTGCATAGGCGCTTTTGGCAGGACTTTCGGTCTGGAAGGGGTCAAGTCAGCTTGCCTGGTGCATGACAGTCCCTGCTTCAGCATAATTCATAGGCATCTTGCAAGCGGCAGCTAAAGGTCTGACGTACTCGTAGCTTGCAGTTGACAAGGCTGCCAGTGGGCCCTGTTCACTCTTGAGCATAGCTGCAGACGAGAATGGCCGTGCTGCGCTTCACAGAGCTGCGCAGCGTTGCAGTACAAGGCACTTCGATGAAGCCCGCAGCAGCAGGAGAGACCTTATTCCCCTTTCAGACGTTTGCGACGTCTGAAACCACTGCAACTTGACTGATGCCATTCCAATCTGATTGTCACCTCTCCAATTTGCTTGTGTACGTACCCTTCCCGCCTGTTTTTGTGACTTACCGCCGTGCAGCCCGATTAAGCTGTACCTGATATGCAATCGACGACTGATCGTGCATCACCACCCCTGACAGGACGGACGCGGTGCCCAATCACTCCTGAAAGTCGACTGAGACGTCTGAGATCCAAGATATCTACGCTCATGCTGAAACAGCAATGCTCAGCAGGGCCAGCAGCTACCTTTTGCGCCGCTCGCCAACCCCGGGGCCTCCGGACAGCGGCTCCGGAGGCACCATGCCTTTCCAGGGCACGCGTGGGGCTAAACGATCTGCAGTATCCG
>JAABUP010010379.1_pt1 | contig 11018 bp, 14 predicted proteins | sample 5559201 | NCBI WGS metagenome assembly JAABUP01 (sample SAMN10711887, study PRJNA513373) | rock metagenome | isolation source: Antarctica rocks | place: Antarctica | reverse complement strand
ATGGTGACCGTTTGGCTGACCGCTCTTGTTGCTACCCACGCATCTGGTACAAAGATAAGTACCTCTCAACATTCCTCGGCCTTTGTTTGGAATTCCATCCACACTCGTTCGCAGCAAGTCACCATCTTTTGCAATCTCCAATTCCAGTCCTCGCAATTCGAACCCCATCACCATCAATCCAATGTTCCACTGCGGTTGCTCTCCCCTCTCAACCTTCTACTCCCTCAACTGTTGCGCCCACATCTACACCCCCACTCTCGCTGCCCCTCTGACTCCTCAACGACCCATACGAAGGGCCCGTCGGCCAAAGCACCACTACATACCACCCTTCCCACGTCCACCCACAGGAATAAACCCCACAATATGCGCAACCCCGCCCGCCTCATCGCCGCCCACCTCCCCTCTACCTCCGCTACCCATACAACAACAACGTCGTCCTCGGACAACTCGCCGACGACTTCCTCCGAGGCCGGTCCATTGAACCTCCACTTCGCCCCAATACGTGCCAATACCGACTCTTCTACCTCAAGCAAGACCTCCAAGTCTTCAAAACGCAGCTCCACCTCGACAGCAACCATCGATTCACTTTGGTCGGCCTCCCTCTCCAGATACACCTTCTGTTCTTCTTCCAATTCGCGACGATCGAACTCAGACTCTTCGACATCATCTACTCATACACGAAGTCGCAAGAGGGAGCAAAAATTGAAGCCAAGGAAATCAAACACCACCATGTCGTCTGGACGGCACGGGGACGAATGGCTGTTCGGAGGATGGGGCAATGTCTTTAAGGGAATATGGAGATGAATATCTTACCATCCATAGGTCAGGCATGGAACATCGGGAACTCAACAATGGCGCAAGAGAATGAGATTGGCACAATGGCTTGGCGTATGGATTTCAAAACCTGGAGAAGATTGGGATGGATAGATTGATATTGATACCTGGGAATGGACAACGACGTGGCTGCATTAGGGTCGGGAGCACAGCATCGTATATACCCCTCTGTCATTTATATTTCTTTTCTCTAGAAAGGCACAATGAATCGCTTTGCTACAACAGTACTTTGGGACTTGTGTGAGAAGGTTGATGGGCTTAATCGCTTGATTGGGCTACGTCGTCGATTATCATCGTCTGCAAGTGGGTTATTCTCTCGAGTCCTTCGTGGCTCATTTGCATCATGCTCTGGCAAACATTCATTGCACGCAGTGCCGATAGAGAATCTACTAAGCACAAGTAATCTAGGAACGTGGTAACGTATCAAGTTACTGTGTAGCATGGATCTAAGGTTGCTCCTAGAATTCATGTTAATTCCACCTATCCACACATAAACCCTTTTCCTTTAAAAAGTGTCATCAAAACATAGTATGATCTAACAGACTTTCATCTCAAAGTCGTGCAATCTTAGAAGACTTATCTCGCGATGATCTTCCCCAGTGAGAAGATGTGTTGCGTTCTGCGTAAATCGGCTAGAAATGACCTTCGAACCGTAATATTTTGCCATCGAAGCACTCCTCGTTCGACCCAGCGCAGTATAGGAAGAACGATGGTACGAGGGTTTGATTTGTAGCGTTTGCTCTCATCGTCCCCTCGGTCCCTACCCAGCATTACTGAAGCGGGCAGCAATCGTCTTACTGCGGCAAATTCTCTTTTCGTCTTCTGTTGCTCTCTCCGGGGCTGGCTTTCTCACGCCGGATACGTGTTTATACTCATGTGTAGTGCGACGATTGGGTTCTTCGGTCTCAAACCTGCGTCTGTTACTGTCATTTGGCTTTGGTGGTGACGATGACGAGGGTTCTGCCAGCTATAACCGACTCACCCTGAGCCTAATGTTTCCCCCGTCAGGGCCGGCCGCCGCCTTGGCTCGGGGCACTCTAGGGGCCCAGCCACCGGACCGAGCAACACCCAGGATGGCTAGAAAGCGTTGGGAATCAGCCTCAGCCCTACTATGCTTGGCACATAGCATAAATATGACACGTCTCCCATAGAACCAAATCAAGTCGTTTCACCTATTCCAAAGGAAAGGCGATATCTATCATAGCCGGGTATAATTGTGCTCTCATGAACGTAGTTCCGCAATGTACGCAAACAGCTGCAGTAGACGTCTCTGTCGTCTGAGCAGCCTTTGAGGTCCTTTAAAGGGGTCTATGAAGGTTCGTTCTAGGGCTGCTTCAGGGGCTTAGACCCTTGGGGGCACCCTAGGTAAGTGGGAAGAGTAGGTATCGCGCCCGCAATAAGTCTGTCCTAGCGCGCCTTTTGACCCCGACTTACAAGTCAGCCAGACGAGTACACATCTTTAATGAAGACACCCTAAAGGCACTATCAAATGAGTATCGTTAAGTTATTGAGGGGTTGCCCTTCCTTAGGGAATGATCTTTAGGGGATTAACCCTTTCCTAGGGGTGGCATTTAGGGGCTGGCCCTTCCTTAGGAGAGGCCCTTTAGTGGGTATACCCTTCCATAGAGGGGTCTTAGGGGAGCGGCCCTCGTAAAGTGATCCCCGTGCCGAGTCCCAATTACTTGATATATGGCCAATTGCTGTATCCCAAACGGCCAAATTTGAAGCTATACCCACAAACATCAGGCCTAGGCCCCACCAGAGGGATGGGGTACGCTTGGGTGCTTTCCATAATAGAATGAAGTAATCTACCGCTATGCGCTTTGGCACGGAATCTCGTGGGCAGCCATCCCCTTGGCTGCGGTGCCGCTGCCGCCACGAGACCAGCTAGTCACCATCAGCCATGTTCTCTCAAGGATACATCGATGAAATTAGAGTTTCCGCCAGCAGGGAGGCAGGAAAGATATACTTGATTTTATCGCCTTCTTAGGTTCGAGAGTATCTAACTGTGCTTGTGTCGGGAGAAAACATAGCCCAGGCCTGGCCTTGGGTGTGAGGCTCTAGAGGATGGTGAAAAGGTGAGGATTGTGAACTTTCAGAGGTGAGTGTAAATCTTGTTTCCCTCCCTCTGCACCTTCGTCTATTCGACCAAAATTCGTAATCCCCAAGACTAAACTTCGTGATTCGCCATGTATTAAACCATATATCGTGGTAGCAATCCCCGCCAAAATATGCTCTTCGCAGCGGCAACTTTTAAATCCTTTGAAACAAAAGCTCCATCAACCCAAAACTTAGGAAGAAGGACTACCAACATCGCCCGAATCATCCCTCTGCCTGAACACCGGCGAAGACTCAACCACGCTTTCGAGATCGCTAAGAAAGGCTTTGCTGATACGGACCGCCTCCCGCTGCTGCTTGGAATTCTCCAAGAGCTTGACGCATGGGTTCATATATTTCTGCTTCGCGGCCTCAACAGTTTGTCCAACTTCTCCAGCTGAAGTCTTAGGAAACTTCTCTAGGAGTGTGCTGGCTCTGAACCCTTTCGCTGCGCTTCTTCCTTTTGACTTGTGCTCTTTCAGGCTTCCTGCACTAATCTTATGATATGCCCCATCCACCGCGAGTGATCTCTGGAGTCACCCTACATCTCTGACAGGTCTCACAACCGTATTTCCAATACTGTACTGTACACGAAGCATGGAATACTAACAGATTTAACGCTCGTATGGTCCCCCGTTCATGCAGGAGGATTCGAGCGTGGTGCTTCGCCATTGATCTAGCTTATTCCACACCTCGTCCAGTTTCCCCGCAGTTCAAGACCAATAACCCGATTATGATTCCCGACTATCGTTATGGCTGTCTCTACCCTCGGTGGATGTAGTGATGCCAGTAGTAACAATAATATTCTTGCCCCCATTCTTGTCTTCGATCCTTTCTGACGCCGGGGTCGACCCAGCTTCAACCTCCGTGATCATCATCCCTTCATTGCCAAAAGGCCCCACGCGTTCAGACCCTTTAGGTTTGCCTCTTAGCCAAGAAGCCCCCAAGCTAATGTGTGCTAAGCTACCTTGCCTTGTCCTTGAATGAAATCTGGGACGGCTGTGGCCAGAATCGCGCTCGGAAGGGCTAGGGGGACTTCTTGACGGGAACCTGCGATGACAGTTGAAGCAGCTGCCAGGACCAAGGCGGTAGACCTCCATGACTTTGTTGAGGACGGCGAATTCGAGTGTGAGCTTAATGGCGTATGCCAGGGACTGCGTGGCTTCTTCGTACACCCACTCGCCGCTGAAGACTTCACAGTCAATGGCGATGTCGAGCGCGATACATAGGATATTAAGGTAAATAAGAAATTTCTTCGTGTGGCGCATTATCTCTGGATCACTTGGTGAAAGCCACGTCACAGCGGCACGGATATATATGATGGAAATAATAAGCTCTTGAATGGTGAATACGACCAGCTGAACGCGCTCATAGACGTGATATACCGTAAGCCATACTTCAGCATTCGTTTGGGTGCTGATAAATTTCTGGACAGTGGTAGGGACCTGGAACAGACAGAAATCGACGAGTATCATAATGAGTACGGCACGAAGGATCCGTTGGTCCCGCACAACGAGATGTAAGCGCGAGTAGAGCACCAAGCTCTGTCCAGTCACCATGCCCCACCATCCGAACGAGGAGAAGGCCGTGTAGACTTCCCAAGGGCAGCTGCCCACAAACCATTTGAGTATCACACCTAGGGAATGGTTAATGATACCCCAGGATGTGATCAATACAGACCAGAAATAGAGCGTGTTGCGTCTCTTAAAGGTGGTCAGCGCTCTGAGGTCGACCAAGGCGGACATGTATATGGAGATTGTCAGCATCGCGATCAGAATAGAAGTCCTCGCTGTGTCTTCTGGTAGTGGTCCACGAAAGATGTCGCTAGGGTCTCTTGGAACAAGCATCATGGTTTGGTGAATGTGTTCTTCGTAGAGCTTCAGATTTGGTAGTAGTACTAGGATAGTCTGGCTAGTGTACCACCGGTGATTTTATAGAGTTGCACGTCTGGGATTTGATGAGCAGAGAAGTTTTTGGTCGGCTACCCAGCGAGGAAGACGACGCAAGTTTGGAGACAAACAAGGAAAATCTGGCCAGTACGGGCCGAAGCAGACCGAATTGTTGAGGTGTATGGAAGGATTTCCTCACACCGCCGCACGAGTGTCCAATCTCGCGAGCCTTGCCAGTAGTTGTTCCGTAAGACCGGGGTATCGTCACTGAGAATATTTGGCGGGTGTAGTGAGTGTGGGCCCCCACAGACGATATCTCTGGCTAGGCCTTAGTCGCCCGTGAGGCCCTATAGGTACCTCGTGTGAGATCAATCAATGAACGGGGACATCTGGAGCGCCAAGATCCTTTAAGTAGCCAATAGTGCCTCGAATGATACTTGTCTTGGCCTAGAAGCCTTCGTATTATCGTAAAGCGCAGATTTTTCTTCGTTGACCCATCCCCTCGGTACTAGGGCTGACTATGCAGAGCAGCTTATGGTGCATAATCAGGGTGGTGTCGAGCTGGCCTTGGATCGAGACGAATCGGATCTTCCGAAATGCCTTGCAGACACACCGCAAAATAAGCATGAGTGCAAAATGCATTGATGGAGAGATGCGATAGCTGGCCCTGCAATGTATGCAGAGCTGCAGTAATGTACTATCTTTATCGTGTTCTCACTTCAGTATACCTACAGCAGATCCCTTACTGACGCTTGGTCTCAGCGGCTCTTTGGTCGGTCCGTTCGCAAAGCCAATAGCCTCCGCTTTCACGCATCTATTGCCCATCATCACCTAACGAGAGAAACTTGGTCATTTTAACACTAGGAGACAATCGAAAGAACAAGCAAGAAGTGCAGATGCACCGTACATATTTGGGAGGGTTACACTCAAATAGATACAGCTCAACAGGAGGTTATTGGTATCGAAGGGAATAGGTTTATCTAGACACGCTTGCAGGGGCCGAAAAAACTCGAAATACGTAGCCTGAGCCGGCAGCACCAACCGAGCCTTGGCCGCTTACATAGATACATATGAAACCTGAGTCACCGAGTCGCGCTTCTCACTCTTGCCAATTTTTAAAATGACTCCATCTTTGGCGAAACTTAGTTGTCATAGTCAATAGTCAATACTGAGTGAAACAACGCGTTGGGACCTTTTGGGCTGTTTGGGCGATCGCGCGGGCCGAGCTCCGGGGGGTGAAGGCTGACTGACACCAGGACCAAATCGAACCACCAGATCTTACTTTCTGGTTTTGAGGAAATCTCAAAGCCAGACTTCAACCTTGAATTTCCCCTCATGCCCTAGAACATGCGCGCTCATTTCCACGATATAAGTCAGAGACCTCATACAGCTTACATTTGCATTTGCACTGTATGGAAAGCCTCACGGTGGCCCGCTTCCTAAACCACCAGATCAGTATAGAGACGAGAGCCTCTGACCAGGAGATTTTTCCTACTCAAAGGAAGAAGGCTCTTTCTGGTCTCTCAAGGATTCAAAAAGAGCCTAGATTGAAACGATGAAGGCTTCCATCGCACAGCCCCTGCTGGCGCATCTGATTGCATAACTGTAGCCCGGAAATTTTGGCAGTGGCTTTCAACGCTACTCATAGAAAGGCATCAGTATTATCTCCTTCCCAAATCGTAAGAAAAGAGTGTCTGCCCAACAGCAGCAGGCTCGCACGCCTGCGTGTAGAAGCCATCTCGGAAACGGCCTTGAGAGCCACTGTGTCTTTTCACCATATTGAGCTGATCCATGTGAAGAATGCGCCTAACCAGAGAGTCAAGGCGTTGTAAGCAACGAGATTGTTTGACTTTGATGCAAATCCTCCATTCGCCGTGAAAAAGCGATGACCACTGAGGGACTTCAATATCTTGTCCCAGGAACCTAGATATTCTCTCTATCGTCGGTAAAGAGAATCACCTTGATGCTTATGATGTCCTGTACACTGGAATCTGTCCCAATTTTGTGCGTGATGCTTCCAATAGTGCCTCCATACTACCACTTCTCGACCATTTGTCTCCATTCTTGGGACATCCAATACATCGTATCACTTTGCAGCTACACAGTGGTTTGGCCATTAGCTGTCACCGAGATTCCTCGAAATTCAGACGGTCTTCACGAAAAATCTGCCCACATGCAGCATGACTTGAAGCTTCAAATATTCTACCTTTTTGGCAACGGTATTGTCTTGTATAAGCTAGAGCCGCCCAGTGGATCACCATCAGGCTATAATACTAAGGATGGAGAGGGTTCTGCATTTGGTCACGACGGTCCTATCAGTATATGCAACGGACTTGACCACTGACGCTGATAAGGGTTTTGCAGTCCATTTGAGGTTATTTTCCTCCCTTTCCACACAGCAGTATAGGTGTCCTCTAGCAACCACCATGACAGCTCTCACATCACTAAGAGACTTCACTATGTCTATCCAAACCTCGCTTCCTCAAACCTTCACTGGCTAACCGTCAAAACCGTTGTCCCCTTCTCGTTGATTGATTCAGTATTGATCTTCAACGCGGTTCCATTTGACGAACTAGCACCAGTCAGGGACGCGGGCCCAATGTGTTCAGTATTGAACCGCCCAAGCGCCCCTTGACCATCTACCACAATCTCGGCCTGAGTGAGATGATCATTCGATGTAGTCTGGAAAATCGTCTGCATTCCCAAAGTCACGTCGATCACATTCTGATATGTCAGCTTGTTTTCGTACGATTGGATGACAAAGCTGAAGCGTTCATATCCAGGTACCGTCCTTTCCCCTAAGTATTGGATGATAGGCTGATCTGCCGCCTCGAGAGGGCCGTCGCCGTGGAGACGTATGTGGTCGTGCATCGGGTTTCTGATCCCGATTAAAGCCATATAAATGGCATATTTGGTAAGCTTGAGTGATTCGTCGTACCCCCATTCGCCTTGGAGCTCGAGGTTCGTATTGGGGATTTTGTAGATGAATTGATGTGGTTCGAGGGTTCGTGTGGCGGGGGGAGAGACTTGGACGGCGCTGGGCGTTGGAAATCAGCCTCAGCCCTACTATGCTTGGCACATAGCATAAATATGACACGTCTCCCATAGAACCAAATCAAGTCGTTTCACCTTTTCCAAAGCTGGGGATGGGTGATTGGACTGGGGTAGGTGTGGCGATGGCTGTGAGGGCTGAGGTGAGGATCAGGAGTTTGGTTGACAGTGAGAGGAACATTATTACTTGTGGGTTACAGCGAAGAGGAGCAACAACGTTAGAAATGAACTAATAATGGGTTGTTAGAGACGGGAATCAAAAACAGAGCAGGCCAGTGAAGGGTCATCTTTTAAATAAATTGTCGCTTGAAGTCACGGATTCCGTTGTCGCAAGATTATACACACCCCTCCATCGCTATGGATATTCCTGTTCGTATACACGCTACCAAACCGAGCGTGTGAAGAGCAGCGCGAGAACGCCTCGTTCACTCGACGCTGACGGAACTAACAGGCTAGCGAGGGAGGGATACACATCTACTGGCCTTGTATTTGATAACCGACAGCTAGAAAGCCGCAAGGCCGATTCTACACATTGCAAATCAAAAGAGAAGCGCGCTTCCACGATGGCGGGGCGGACAGGCTCTTCGAGCTCTCGGTATCCGCAAAAGTACGTATTGTTGATGCAGGATGGAACACGAATTTTCCGAACTGCCGCCAAGAGAGCTAGAATAGCGATGTCTATTTTAGAAATAGCGCCCGAAGACTCAGCCGCATCGGCAGGATCTGAGCTGTCAGTCAGCCTTGCATTCATACAGCTTCTGAATCGTCGCGTAGAATAGAAAGTATCTCTCGAACGGAGAATTGCTCCTCACCACCCTCAGAACAATCCAGCGCGCGGGATCTCTACCATTGATGGGGTCGCTCGTTACTGAATGCCTCTAGAGCTTTCCTCATGTCCCGAAGTTTCCCCCCGGTCTGATAGATGCCATTTCAGCTCTTCATGTAGTCGGTCCTTTCAAACATCAATATGTGTGTCTTGTTGTATTTCTAGATTTCTAGGAAGACTTTGGCAAAGACAACAATCAGATCATAGACTGCTTTCAGATGCAGTCATTGTGCGAGAGTCCAGCCTTCAGAATTCATCATAGGCTCGGCGATATTGTTCTCCCTTCGGTGGGAATCGAGGTCTATTTACCGTTCCTATTCCGATAATTTATACAACAGATGTCAAAGACTGGGACTGTTCAACTCCACTCTCCGTGGCCATATCTTTCAACAACTGCCATATGGCGGAGGAACTCATCAAGGCTGGCTCAAATTTGAATAAGGCCTCAGCTTTCACCACCTCATACCTAAGATCTGTAGCTGTCTTTGGTGACGAGCAGATGATACGGCTCTTCATGGATACGAGACCAGCAATCGACGTAGACCTGAAAGATCCCCAAGGCTGCACTGCACAATGCAGAATGAAGGAGCGTTTGCTTAGCATGGGACCATCAGATCCACGAAAAGATCGAATCGCTGCTGCATTTGAGCAACTGGTTGACATCTGCTCCACAGAGTACCGAAGAGCTCACGATCCAAAATGGCAGATATCCGAGTTTGAGGTGGACCCTTTTGATGAGGAAGAGATCTTTCATGATGCCTTAGAAGGCTAGCGTACCTTGAGAGTATCGTATAAGCCCATTTAGTGACTCGTGTGCGAGGCGCAAACGGAGTCAAAGAATCGATCGCCGATTCATTGGTATGGTTCAAGCTCGTATGGAAAATTTCTGATCAGGCCAAGTATTCTACAATGATGTGGATTGTGGTGAGGGCCACTTCTCAAATGACCCGCCTTTCAGCATTGTGGCTTCTTCGCTATTTTTGCGACGCAGGAGAGATACTATAGGCGCTGTGCTCGGGGGCCAGAAGCGACCGCGGGAATTTTGATCGAGTGAAACGCCCTTGTTCTCAGCGGAAACATCGAAAACGTGTTTCTATGCGATTAAGCTGAACTTTAAGGCCAGCGAGCTGCGCGTGGCTTTTTGTTTTGAGCAGGTCGTCATTCGGTGGTATTTCACCATATTGTTAACCAGAGTCCTTTTCCCTAGAAAAATGAGGCCATTCGGCAGGGCACTCTATCTTGCTATATGGTCTCAACTTCTCCCAGCAATACTGGCCGTGCAGATAATATCTCCGGCCAGCTTGACGCAGCTGAATGTTACGTGAGCAGATCTTCCACTTAGACTCGAGCTTGGATGTTGACTCTGATACCACCTGTTCAGCAACGACGATATTCCTCCTGATCCATACCAGATGCGAGTGTTCGGGACAACCACCAGTTTGATCTTCTCCAAGTTCACGAAACCAATCAGACTTATCGATTCTTACTCCCTCTTGGATATTTGCGCGGGAGCTCAGTTCGTCTTCCCTGGCGTTTTTCCTTTTCCCAGCTTTCCTATTTACTCAACAGCATAGCGTCAAACTCCAATTTTACTTCACCTGCGGAAGAACACATGCCTCCTTTTGAAAAATCCGAGATCTAATAATCACAGATACGAAATCGTCCAAGGCGCCATCAAAGCCCGCGGCGACGCCCCCATCGCCCAGCCCAACTTCGAATGGCATCTAGGGAGGCTGCACGTTCGGCTCAACAACCCTAATCTGGAACTCACTTGGATGGTCATGAGTGAGGCGATTCAGGGACTCAGGATGTGGGGGTGGGATGTCGGGTTTATTACTACGGAGTTTACGATTTTGGATGATACGGCTGGGCCGGTGGGGAGTGGGACTATTGGGATGGGGTATGAGGGGGCGGTGGGGAATGGGAGCGCGGTGGTGTAGAGGGTGGGATGGGGTAGCGAGAGGAGGGTGAAGAGATGTTAGAGAATAGTGAAGCAATATACATCAGAGCATAGACACCAGAGAATTCACAATCATATTTCCGCTTGACTGGTAAAGAAAGGGTTTGTTTCGTGAGAGCATAAGGTATTAGTGCAGAGCCACCGCGTCCCTGAGCGCTATGAGCTAGTCGGTCCAATCTTGAAAAGTCGACGAAGATGCTTCTATCGAACGTGTTGTGGATAATAACCCTGAGGGCGCCAGCAAGATTTAAGAGACGAGAACCCTGTATCCAGTCTGCAGCGCGGGACAGAGCAGGATTGACTCGAATGGATTGCTATCCTGATTCCCGCTAGACAGCAAAGCTCAGGGGCTTCCTCCCGA
>JAABUP010010378.1_pt1 | contig 11019 bp, 16 predicted proteins | sample 5559201 | NCBI WGS metagenome assembly JAABUP01 (sample SAMN10711887, study PRJNA513373) | rock metagenome | isolation source: Antarctica rocks | place: Antarctica | reverse complement strand
CACCACCCGATCCGAGCTACTCGATGAGCTGGCCCGCCGCGACCCCGAAGGATTCCAGCGATGGCTGGACAGCGGGGCGCGGGCCGCAAGTGACCCCGCCCGCTTCGTCACCCACCTCCATCACACCCCTCGCGTGCCTGGCCAACACCGCGAACCGTGACCGACGATCCACCGTGCGACTGCACTCGCGGCGGCGTCGCCGCCACTGCGCTGACGGACCGCAGCTCAGACGTGCATCACCGCCTCCCCCAATTTGTCCCGCTCTCCCTCCCACTGCTCCGGGCTGCTCGTCGCCCGCTTTGACGCCGATCAGCTCGCCGCCGAACTCGGCCCGGACTGGGAACTGCTGCGCTCGAGCACCGAAGAACACACCACCCCCGGCGGCGGGACCCAACCGTTCACCTGGGCGCTGTTTCGCCAGCGGGGCGCTCTCACCCCCGACCCTCCGCAGGACGAAGCCTCACGGCACTGACGATCCGCGGTCCTGTGCCCACCTCGAGCCACCCGCAGCCTCCCCGGCCGGGCACGACCCCCCGCGAACCGAGGTCCCACACCGGGCGATGGTGCAAACCCCGGGTGATCCTCACACCGGGGTGGTTCGGGCCGGTCCGGCGGAAGAATCCGGCCACCACGGGAACCGGTCACCAAGAGGTGCTCAGCAGCAGTCCTGTCCGCGCCCGGCGTGGATGCCTTCACGGACCGCGAGGGCGGCGATACCCACACCGACGACCGGGTCGAGCCACCACCAGCCGAGCACGATGTTGGCCAACAGGCCAACCAAGACCGCCGCGGCGAGGTAGGCGCAGAGCAGGTTCTGGGCGCCCTCGCCGCTGGTCGACCCGGAATCCAGCCGGGCGCCCAGACGCTTCTTGGCCCTACCCAGCAGGGGCATGACGATCAGGCTGGTGACCGAGAGCCCGATGCCCAACCAGCTGCTCTGGGGGTGCTCCCCGGCGAGGAGGGTGGCGACCGCGTCGTAGGCGATGTAGGGGGCCAGCAGGAAGAACGTGAGCGCCACCAGCTTCTGGGCCCGGGCCTCGGCGGTTTCCGACAGGGTGCGGGTACCGGTGAACCGCCAGATGACGATCACACTGGCCAGGCCCTCGATCGCCGAGTCCAGACCGAACCCCAGCAGGGCCACCGAGCCGGCCAGGAGCGCCGCAACGATCGCGACCGCACCCTCGGCGCCCATGTAAGCCAAGCTCAGCCAGGACAGCAGCCGAGCCTGCCTGGCCGCCCGATGCCAACCCGCATCACGGTGGGCCGGGGCCGGGGGCACACAACCATCGGTGCAGGCACCGCTGCCGTCCCCCGCAGGCAGGACCTGATCTTTCGGGTGGTCGGACAGGCTCACGACGCGTCCTCCGCGCCGCCGCTGGTGCCGTAGTTCGGGCACAGCGCCACCGCGTTACCGGTGGAGGCAAGCACCGTCTCGGCCGCGGCCAATACCTCGACCAGCGCCGGCTGCGTCAACCGAAACAGCGACGCCCGCCCCACCGCCTCGGAGGTGACCAGACCGCAGCCCCGCAGGCACGCCAGGTGCTTGGACACCGTCGACTGTCCCAACCCCAACGCCTCGACCAGATCAACCACCCGCGCCGGCCCACCGGCCAACAACCGCACGATCGCCAGCCGCGCCGGATCACCCAACGAACGGAACAACGCCGCCGCCGGCACCAGTTCCACCCGCCCCACCTCAAGATCAAGCGCTGTCATTCCCATAAGGCGATGATATCACGGCACCGATCGCATTTGCGAAACCCGTCGAACTGTTGCTTACCCAAGGACGGCCGGGGCGCGTCCGCTGTCCTCTGCGGTGTGTCAGTAGTCGATCCGCCAGTGGGACGCTCTCGCCGGCGGCTCTAGCCCGTGGACGCACTGATGCCGAGCTGCCTCATCAGGTCGACCAGCTCTGTGGCGACCTGCAGCAGACGGCGCTGCTGCGACCCGGCGAAGTCGATTTGGTGGTCTGGCCGGAGAACGTGGTCAGCCTCACCCGGCCGCTGGCCGGGAGCCCGACCGCGGCCGTGCTGGGCGCCGAGGCCCGCCGCCTGCACGCGGCGCTGCTCGTCGGGGTCACCGAACCCGCCGGACCCGGTCAGTTCCGGAACGCGGCTGTGCTCTTCGATGCCCACGGGACCCAAACGGGGCGTTACGACAAGGTCCACCGAGTGCCCTTCGGGGAGTACATCCCCGCCCGCGGTCTGCTGAGTCGCGTGGTCAACCTCTCCCAGGTGCCCGCCGACGCTGTGCCCGGTACCGGTCCCGGCCTGCTCCGCAGCGGTGGCAACCAGCTCGGCGTTGTCATCTCCTACGAAGTGTTTTTTCCTGATCGCGCCCGCGCGGGGATCCTCGCCGGCGGTGAACTGTTGTTTCTACCCACCAACGCCGCGTCCTACACCGGTCAAGACGTGCCCGCCGAAGAGGTAGCCGCCAGCCAGCTCCGCGCACGCGAAACCGCCCGGACCGTGGTGCAAGCCGCCCCCACCGGCTACAGCGCCCTCATCGACGAAACCGGGCAGCTACACCAACGCAGCGTGCTCGGCCAACCAGCGGTGCTCACCGCAACGCTCACCCTGTCCGACCGCATCACCCCCTACGTTCGCACCGGCGACACCCCCGCCCTCACCCTCGCATTCACCGCGCTCGCCGCGGCGGTCATCCACCGGCGCCACCGCCCCAGGCGCCACACACCCGCGAGTGACAGAACAGCCCCGAAAGTAGCTTATGCGGGTTGGAGTTTGTGCAAGGCTTGGAGGTATGCCTCGCTGTAGGTGGGGAACTGGGCGACGCCGTCGAGGAGGACGTTCAGGGGGATGTGGGCGCGGATGGCTTGGGCGGCTTGGTGGATCCACTCGCTGGCCATGGGGGCAACGGCCCAGGCGCCGAGCAACCGGTTTTCCTGGCCGTCGGCGACGAGACCGAGGGTGCCGCGAGGGTCCTTTTCATACGTCCAGGGGCGGGCAATGCTCTCGGCGAGGTCCAGTTCGGAGGTGAGGACCTGGTGCCCGGCGGCGCGGGCCGCTTTGGCGGTGAGGCCGACGGCGGCGATCTCGGGGTCACCGAACACCACGCGGGGAATGCCCTCGTAGTTCGCGGTCTGCGACTGCCCGAGGAGGGTGGTCGCCGCGACCCTGGCCTGGTACATGCCGACGTGGGTGAACGGCATGATCCCGGTGACGTCCCCGATCGCCCACACCCCCTCGGCCGCACGGCAGGAAGCATCAACACCGATCGCACCCCGCTCATCCAGGGTTACCCCGACGGTCTCGGCACCGAGACCGTCGGTACGGGGTCGGCGTCCGGCGCCGACGACGATGACATCGACCCGCACCCGGGTGCCGTCGTCCAGGGTGACGACGGTGTCCTGGCCGTCGCGGCGGGCGGAGGTGGCGGTCCGCCCGGTGCGGACGTCCACACCGCTGTCGGTGAGCTGGGCGGCGACGAGTTCCCCGACTCGGGGGTCTTCCCGGTCCAGCAGGCGGTCCGCGGACTGCACGAGGGTGACGTGGGTGCCGAAACGGGACAGGAACGTGCTCATCTCCACCCCGACGGCGCTGCCCCCGATCAGCAGGGCCCGGCGGGGGATGTCGGCCAGTGTGGTGACCTCACGGTTCGTCCAGAAACCAACATCGGCGAGGCCGTCGATCGGGGGGATCACCGGGGCGCTACCGGTGGCAACAACAATGTTGTCGGCGGTCAGGGTGCGGTCGTTGACCGCCACGGTGTGCGGTCCGGTGATGCGGGCGGTGCCTTTGATGACGGTGACCCCTTGGTCGGCATAGCCCTGCACTTGGGCGCTGTCGTCGAGGTCGCGGATCATGTAGTCGCGATAGGCGCGCAACGCCGACCAGTCCAATTCGGCACCGATGACACCCGCCGCACGCTCGGCCTGGGTGCGGGCTTCGGGGGCGCGCAGCAGCGTCTTGGACGGGATGCACGCCCAGTACCCGCACTCCCCGCCGATCAGCTCGGCCTCCACCACCGCGACCTTCTTCCCGGCGTCGTGCAACAGGCCGACCATGACCTCCCCGGCCGGTCCGGTGCCGATCACGATGGCATCGAAAGTGTCGGTGGCGTCATTCATGGCTGCTCCTGGCTCGTTGGGGCCAGTCATTAGCCGGCCGGGGCGTGCAAGGGAAAATGGACCAGAGTGCTGGGGGTTCAGGCGCAGCAGGAGGTGGGTAGCTGCTCGCCGGGTTCGAAGAGATTCGCGGCCAGGCGCAGGCTTTCGGCCATCGTCAGGTACGGCGCCCAGGTGTCGGCCATGGCGTGCACCGTCATCTGAGCTTTGATGGCATAGGTGGCGGCGAGCATCAACTCCCCGGCGCCCTCGGCGGCGGCGTGCACCCCGAGAATGCGCCCGGTGGCGGCGTCGGCGACGAGCTTCACAGCACCCATTGTGTCGCCATTGACCAGAGCGCGAGGCACATCAGCGAGGTTCAGGGTGCGGCACACGCAGTCGTAGCCGGTGTCGAGGGCCTGCTGCTCGGTCATACCGGCCGATGCCAGTTGGGGGCGGGTGAACATCACCGCGGGCAGCCCGGTGTAGTCGACGCTGTCACTAGCGCCGAAGGCATTGGCGGCGGCGACTCGGCCCTGGGCGGCAGCCACATACACGTACTGCGGTCCGCCGGTGACGTCCCCGGCAGCGAACACCCGCGGGTTCGAGGTGCGCTGGGCTTCATCCACGATGATGAAGCCGCGTTCATCGGTCTTGATTCCGGCCGCGGGCAGGTTCAGCACCGCGGTGCGGGGGCTGCGCCCGGTCGCACCAAGGACCCGGTCGGTGGTGATGCGCATACCCGTGTCGGTCACCACCGCGACACCCCGCTCCCCACCGGCCACCTCATCCACCGCTTCCACCGCTACAGCCCGGTGCTCCACCACACGGATACCGTCGCGTCTGAACGCGTCCCGCATCACCGCACGCAGCTCGGGTTCGGCCCCCGGGGCGAGGGTGCCGATCAGGGTGACCCGTACGCCGAGCCCGGCGAACAGTTGGGCCTGCTCCATCCCGACGTAGCCACCACCGACCACCACCAACGTGGCGGGCAGCTGCGTGAGTTCCATTGCCGTGGTCGAGGTGAGGTAATCCACCTGGTCCAAGCCGGCCAGCTCGGGGCGGGCGGGTTGCGCCCCGGTCGCCAGCAGGTACGCATCTGCCGGTTGCGGGCGCCCGTCGACGGTGAAGGTGCCGTCCTCGGCGAAGGTGGCGGTGCCGGTGTGGACCTCGAAACCGTAGGCGTCGGCGACCGCCGCGTACTTCTCCGCCCGCAGGCGGGCGACCAGGTCGTCCTTCTGAGTGATCAGCGCGGCCAGGTCAATCGGTCCGGCCGATGTCGGGGCGCCGGGGTAGAGGTTCGCCGCGGCCGCGGCGTAATGCCCAGACACGTGCAGCAGGGCTTTGCTGGGGACGCACCCCACGTTGACACAGGTCCCACCGAGGGTGCCGGCGCCGACGAGCAGCACCGTCTTGCCGGCCTGGCGGGCGGTGATCGCCGCACTCATCGCCGCACCCCCCGACCCCACCACCACCAGGTCATACAGATCGTGCGAAGCGTTGCCGTCATTGCTCATGGTGCGATCTCCTCGTCATGCCCGGGCATATCGGTCAGATGCAGCCAGGGGAGTTGCTCGCCAGGCCAAGCTCGGGGTCGGTCAAATCCAGTCGGGGCCGAGGCGGGTGCATCCGGCGAGGTATTCCGCGCGGGGGGCAGCGACCTCACGGGCATGGGCCAGCAGACCCAACACACCCTCGTCGAGCAGCGAATACACCACGTGGCGGCCGCGTTTCTCGCTGGCCCACACCCCGCAGTGCAACCCACACGCCAGGTGGTTGCTCAACCGACTGCGCGGGGTACCCAACGCCTCGGCGAGCTCTCCCACGGTCTTCTCGCCCTCGGCGAGGAGCTCGACGATCCCCATCCGGGTCGGATCGGCCAACAACCGCAGTAACAACCCCGCAGCAGCGCGATCCGTTCGGGCACCGACCGGGGCCACCGTGCTTGTCGCTGTCATACCCCCACCATAAGCGCCAGGCTCACCTGGCGCAACAGGCCAACCTGTGCTGTTATGAGTGGGTGGCGGTCGTCGTTCGCCGCGCGAGCTTCGCCGAGCGGTCTGTGCTGGCGCAGCGATGCAGAAGACAGGAGGCCTCGATGACCACGGACGTACCGACCCGACTGGAGCAGGCCGGTCTCCCAGCAGGTGACCTACTCACCAGGCGGAACGCCCTACCCGCACCGCTGCAGGCGCTGCACCGCCGGGTGCTGCTCACCCTCGCCCGGACCGGACAGCCACCCACCGATACCGAGCTGGGCGCCTGGGCCAGTGAGCTGCACCTGGACCTCGACACCGCCCTGGGTGCTCTCGCCGCCACCGAGCTGGTATTCCTGGATTCGACCGGTGGGCGCATCAGCGGCGGGGTCCCCTTCGCCGCCACCCCGACCGCACACCAAGTCCGCATCGCTGGTGGCCCGGTCGTGTCGGCGAACTGCGCGGTCGACGCCCTGGGCATCGGGGGGATGCTCGAGCGCGACACCGATGTGCGCTCCACCGACCCGCACACCGGGGAGACGATCACCGCGATCAGCCGAGCAGGCCAGTGGAGCTGGCAACCCACCGGCGCGGTCGTGTTCGTCGGCTCCACCACCGACGGCCCTGCACAGGGCGGGCGGCTGACCGACACCTGCTGCCCGGTCATCAACTTCTTCACCACCATCGACAACGCCCACACCTACCAGCAGGAACACAACCTGACCGGGGTGGTGCTCGCGCTGCCTGACGCGGCCGCCGCCGGCGCCTTGGTCTTTGGTGACCTGCTGCACGAGCCGTACCCTGCAGAGAGGACATCTTGATGCCGACCGTCCGTGACGTCACCGAAGACCTTGCTGTTGCTGGCCTCGCCGGGTATGTGGGCACCAAGGCCATGGAACCGGTCAGCATGGCCTTGTACGAACGGGAGTCCGAGCACGCCAAGCAGCAGGAAGACGCTGCCCGGCCAGGTCCGCCCTACCAGATCGCGGCAACGAAAATCGCCAGCAGGTTCGGAATCAACCTGCATGGGGCCGCCCTGGACCGGGCGTCGCTGGTGATGCACTACGGCCTCGCCCTGAGCTGGTCACCGCTGTACGCGCCGGTGCGCCGCACCCGGCGGGCACCCCGTCGTGGGCGGGTTGGCCACCGGTGCCGCGATGTCGTTGATCGCCGATGAGGCCATGACCCCGCTGCTCGGGTTCAGCGCCCCCAACTCTGCTTACCCGCTCAGCACGCACCTGCGCGGGTTTGTTGCGCATCTGGTGTTCGGTCTCGCCGTCGCCGCCACCACCGAGGCCGTATGGGCTGCCCGCGGCCGCCGCCCATGACCACCCCCCGGCGGCACCCCGCCGACGGACGTCCCACTTTCGCCCTCCGTGGCGCCCTGCACACTTCCGCACCGACCGAAGGAACGACCATGACCTACCCGCCCCGGGCTCCCCACCGATCCCACAGCCGTCACCCCCAGCCGGCACCATCACCCCAAGCCGCGTCACCCCAACCGGTGGCACCGCAGCGGGCGGTGGGATCACCGCAGCGATCCAACTGGTGGCTGGGGCTGCTGGCGCTGCTGCCCATCGCCTGTTGTGGCCTGCCGGTCCTGCTCGCGGCCGGGGTGAGCGTGGGCACAGGTGCCCTACTCGGCGGGATCACCGGCGCGGTCCTGCTGGTCCTGGGTGTTGTCCTCGTCGTGGTCGCGGTCCGCCGCACTCGTGCGGCGGCCCGTCGTGGCACGGGTGCTGGCACCGACCGGGACCGGTGCTGCTGATGGCGTCCCTCCGTGAGGAGACCGCCTCCACCGACACATCTGTGCGCCGGCCCACCGCCGGGTCGGCGGCCCACATGATCAGCGGCGACGCGCCCAGCCGGGTCACATTCGGGGTCCTCACCGTGCTGATCAGCACCGCCTACACCCTGCTGTTGCCGTTCGCGTTCACCCAGCGGTTCTCACTGCACAACTGGCAGTTCCTCACCACCCGGCTGCTGGTGTTCGCCATCGCTCTCGGTATCGGCATGGCACTGGTGTTGACGGTGCAGATCTACGCGGTGCGCCGTGCGGTGGCCGCCCGCCGCGCCGCCGGTGACAGCACCCTCAGCGGGGTCGCGCTGATCGTCAGCGTACTGCCCACATTCCTATGCTGTACCCCGGTGATCCCCACCGTGCTGGCCACGTTCGGGGTGTCCGCGGTCGGTGTCTACAGCACCACCGGCACCCTGCAGCGGTTCTTCGACGCCCACCAAACCGCGTTCTTCGTCGCCAGCCTCCTGCTGCTCGCCGCCACCGGGTGGTGGGGTCTGCGCCGCGTGGCCCGCGCCGCCTGCCTCACTCCCGCCGGCTGTACCACCGACTCGCCCCGCCCCTGAAAGGAACCCGATGCACCCCCCGAAGCGCCACCCGCACCGTCCGCGACGCGCCGTCGCCGCGAGCGTCCTCACTGCTGCCACCCTGCTCCTGGCGTCAGCCTGCGGCAGCAGCACCGCCGCCACCCCCGGCGCCGCCCCCGCCAGCGTCGGTGCTTGGGCTCCCGCACCCGCCGCGGCCGCGGCCGCGGCCGTTGGTGCTACCGCCCCCGGCGGCACGTTCACCACCCTCGACGGCACCACCCTCGACGTCACGTCGTTGCGGGGTAAACCCACCGTGCTGTGGTTCGTCGCTGCCGGCTGCTCCAGCTGCACCGCCAGCATCCCCGCGGTCGCCGATCACCTTCAACAGCTGCGAAACGCCGGTGTGCAGGTCGAGGTCATCGACCTCTACGGCGACCTCGGCTCCGGCACCCAAGGAGCACAGGACCTCCGCAACCTGGGAACCAGCCTTGTTGGCGCACGCCTGACCGATCCGGGCTGGACCTGGGGCACCTCCTCGAAGGACCTCAGCTTCAGCTACGACGCCTCCGGGCAGCCCGACGTCTACTACGTCCTGGACCGCACCGGAACAATCACCTACACCGACGGAGTCCCCGTCAGCACCATGGACCAACTCCTCTCCCACGCCCTCACCGCCGCGAAAACCTAACGCCGCTTCGGTTGGCGGTGCACCCGGTACGACACCACCGCCGGGTGCACCGGAGCATCACTCAGGTGGTTGTGCCAGCACGGGGCGGCCCCGGCGTTGGCCGCTGCCCGCGGTGGCTTGCCTGAAGTACGTCGGGGTGAGAGAGGTCCGTCCGAATCGGACCCCGGTGGCAGTACGGGGCCAGTGGGGGTGGCGTCAGCCGGTGCGGGCCAGTGCCGCGAGGGCGGCGGCGTCCGCGACGAGCAGGACCAGGACGGCGAGCCATGGCGGTAGCCGCAGCAACCGGATCAGCGGGGCGGCGAGGAGGTCGGTGAAGTACCCGGCGAACGGCGCGATTCGCTTGGCGGGGTCGGCTGGTCCGGGGAGCACCGGTAGGAGCACCCGCCACACAAGCCAGAACCCGTAGAACCCGAGCACAATCTGGCCGATGTGGACCAGCATCGCGATCCCGAAGCTGAGCACTCAGCGCCCACCCGTCGTGGCCACCGGCACGCCGATCAGAGCGGGGCCGTGTCCGGGGGGCACCGCCCGCGTGGGGGCCGTGGGGTCGGTTGATCCTCGATGCGCTCGATGGCATGGGCGCTCCGTGGTTTCGCGGTCAGGTGACGGGCGTGGTGGCTGGTGGGTCCAGTGGCCGGTGGTGCGCGGTGGTGGGCTGGATGCCGGTCGGCTTCGATGCGCTGCCAGGATTTGCGGGCGGCGATGAGGACGGGGTCCCACAGCGGGGAGAACGGGGGAGCGTAGGACAGGTCGATGTTGAGGAGGTCCTCGACGGTCATCTCGTGCCATAAGGCCACGGCGAGGACGTCGATGCGTTTGGCGGCACCTTCCTGCCCGGTGATCTGGGCGCCGAGTAGTCGACCGGTGCCCCGTTCGGCGACGAGTTTGGTGCGGATCGGTTTCGCCCCGGGGTAGTACCCGGCGCGGGTGGTGGAGTCCACCGCGACGCTGAGCGCCGAGAATCCGGCGGCCTCGGCGGCGGCCTCGCCCAGACCGGTCCGGCCGACCTCGATGTCGCAGATCTTGGTGACGGCGGTGCCCACGACACCGGGAAATGTTGCGTAGCCGCCACCGATGTTGATCCCCGCGGTGCGGCCCTCCTTGTTCGCGTGTGTGCCCAGCGCGATGGGCGCTCAGTGCCGTCGCCAGTGCCTGCGCGCGGGCGGTGACGTCCTCGCCCGCCGTGGCGAGCTGTGCGGCATACCGCGCTTCGAGCTCTGCGCTGCGTTCGCGGGCGAACTCGCCCACGGCATCGGCACCGGCGTGTTCTGCAAGAAAGCGTAGCGCCGAGGTGGCCACGTCGTCGTAGTCACTGTCCAGGCCGGCGTGACCGGCCTCGGAGAGGATGTATGCGCGGGCGGGCCGGCCACGACCGCGCCCGGACCCGCCAGCGTCAGCGGGCGCGCGTTCCTCGATGGCGCCTTGTTCGGTGAGCAGGTCGAGGTGACGGCGGACCGCGGCGGGCGTCAACCCCAACCGCGAGGCCAGGGCGGCAGCGGTCAGCGGTCCCTGCTCGGAGATCGTCTGCCGGACCCGGTCCCGGGTGCGCGCCTCAACACCGTGCGGTCCGGGGTTGGACCCGTCCGCACCGTCGGATACGCGGCGGGCAGCGATTAACACAACATCAGTGTGACCTAATTCGGCCCGGCTATCTAGTCAAGGTCGCCTTACTCTCGTCTCCTACGGACGTGACACCGGTCATACAGCGCGAAGTCCGTACTCCCCCGTGACCGAGGCCGTGACTGTGACTGTGACTGTGACTGTGACTGTGCGCGATCTTGCCAAGCGATCGTGACTCTTTGGCACCGCTTGACCCACCTTCCAACGTACTAAGCTACGAAAACAGTAGTAGACGTCGGTGGGAGTGTGTGCAGATCGCTGGTCGTACCCGGCGGGATGGCTCGGCCGTGCTGGGTGTGCGCTCCGCGTCGTCCGGGGGTCGAGCACCCGCAATACTACCTACAATA
>JAABUP010010377.1_pt1 | contig 11020 bp, 10 predicted proteins | sample 5559201 | NCBI WGS metagenome assembly JAABUP01 (sample SAMN10711887, study PRJNA513373) | rock metagenome | isolation source: Antarctica rocks | place: Antarctica | reverse complement strand
GGGCAGCGTCCCACTCCCAGCCCTTGTTGAGCAGCGGCTTGGCGAACAGGATCACGTCGAGCAGCAGCAGGGGCGTGGTCACCGACCAGTCGACGTAGCGCGGCAGGTAGAAGCGGTGCGCGAGGTCCGCCGCGGTCTGGATGCCGACGGGATGGTAGACGCCCACCCCCAGCGCCATAGCCAGGTACGAACACGTCGCCGTCGCCACGATCAGGATGCTCTTGTCGTAGAAGCCGCGCGACGTCGCGGTCGCCTTGCGCAGGCGCAGGTAGCCGAAGGCGAGGACGCCGAGGAACATAATGGCGCAGGTGATCCACAGCATGGTGGTGTCCAGGCCACCGGCGGCGCTGGATATGACGCCGATAGTCGCGATGTCGAACATGAGGTAATCTCTCCCGCATAGTGTCTTACAGACGTACATGAATCGCGGCGGGGCACTATCGGGGCATGTAGATGCATGATCCGGCGCATCCGTGATGCGCCGCGGCGTTTACCTGGAGCAATCGAGCGCCGGCTGCATCACCTCCCATATGTACCAGGTCCGGAGGGGTCGCGCTATGCGCGGCGTCTTCCCCGCCCATTTAAATTGCCTCGCGATCGAAAATGGGGCGACGCAGCCGCGCCCGCGCACGGTCGCTCACGGCTGCGTCGCGACACGCGACACAACGGCGCGTCCGGGCAGGTGAGTGGCCCAGCGGCCGTAGGGCGCGCGGTCGTACAATAGGGGGGTGATGAAGCTTTTATCCCGCGCGCCCTCGCTCAGGCGCACCGTACTCGGCGGCCTCGGCGGCATGGCCGTGTTGCAGGGCGCCATCGTGGCCGTGATCTCTACCCTCGCCGCCCGGCGCAAACGCCGTCACCAATCGCAAGGCTTCCCGCACGAGCGTCTGGCCGATACGGCGGTGGGCGAGAACTACCTCCAGGTTTACAGCTACGGGCGCGAGCTGTACGACGCCATGCTCGCCGCAATCGACGGCGGCCAGGAGAGCGTTTATCTCGAAACGTTCATCTGGAAGGACGACGCGGTCGGCCACGAGTTCAAGGAGCGCCTGGCGCGCAAAGCGGCCAGCGGCGTCGACGTCCGCGTCATCTTCGACAGCTTCGGCAACCTGGTAGTGCCGCGCGCGTTCAAGCGGTTCCCCCCCGCGGTCCATGCGCTCGAGTACCGCGCCATTTGCCGGCCCTGGCACGTGCTCGACCCTCGCCACTACGCGCTGGAGCACCGCAAGCTGCTCGTGGTAGACGGCCGCGTGGCCTTCATTGGCGGCTACAACCTCGGCAGCCTCTACGCCACGGAGTGGCGCGACACGCATCTACGTGTGGAGGGTCCGGGTGCCGCGCAGCTGGCGCAACTGTTCGTGTACTTCTGGAACAACCACACCGCGCGCGACGAGCGCATCGCGCGCCACTACCCGCGCGCGTTCGACCCCCTGTTCGTCCCACACGGCAACGACGCGGCGCGGCTAGCCTTCCCTATCCGCGACACCTACATCTCGGCCGTCGACCGCGCCGAGCGATACATCCTGATCACCAACGCCTACTTCGTGCCCGACCGCGCGCTGCTCGGCGCCCTCACGGCGGCGGCGGCGCGCGGCGTCGACACGCAGGTGCTCTTGCCGCGCATCTCTAACCACACGCTGGCGGACTGGATGGCGCGGCGCCTCTTCGACGAGTGCCTGCGCGCGGGCGTGCGCATCTTCCGCTACAAGGCCATGATCCACGCCAAGACCTGCACCATCGACGGCCAATGGTCGATGATCGGCAGCGCCAACCTGGACCGCCTGAGCTCGCTGGGCAACCACGAGCTCAACGTCGAGATCTACAGCCCTGATCTGGCCGGCCAGATGGAGACCCTGTTCGAGAGCGACAAGACCAACGCCGTCGAGCTGACCCTCGATGAGTGGACGGCGCGCCCCTGGTACGCCAAGGCAGCCGAGCACATCCTGGCCCCCCTGCGCGTGCTCGTTTGATCACGCCGTGAACCCGCGGCTGACGTCGCATGGCGGACCCACGGCGTCCCCGCAAGGCGTCCATGGTCATGACCATGAAGTTGTGTTGCGCCAAGGGCTCGCTTCTGCTAGGCTTCTGCCTTGTACGCGGGCGCCGCGTGACGGCGCGTCGCGCCGAGAGCCAATGAGGGGGCGCGCCGCGCATCGTAGGTAGGAGTAATTTCTACTTACCGACAACCGTCTACTTGGGTAGGGGTATGGGACAGAGTATCGCCAATTTCGTGGACGCCCTGATCGGCCTGGGGTATGGTGGCATCCTCGTGGCCATGGCCATCGAGAGTTGCTGCATCCCCCTGCCGAGCGAGCTTATCATGCCCCTGGCCGGCTTTTACGCCTTCCAGGGCCGCTTCAACCTGTTCGGCACGGCCCTGGCCGGGGCCCTCGGCTGCGTGGCCGGCTCGGCCTTGGCCTACTGGATCGGCGCGACCGGCGGACGCCCGCTGCTGCTGCGCTACGGGCGCTACGTGTTGATCTCACCGCACGACGCCGACCGCGCTGACCGCTTCTTCGCGCGCTACGGCGACGCCACCATCTTCCTGACGCGCCTGATGCCCATCGTGCGCACCTTCATCTCGCTCCCCGCCGGGATCGCGCGCATGAACTTCGGCAAGTTCCTCGTCTACACCTTCCTGGGCTCGCTGCCGTGGTGCTTCGCGCTTGCCTACGCCGGCTCTAAGCTGGGGGAACACTGGCATGACGTGGGCGGTTTCCTGCGCCGCTACGACTACGTCGTCGTCGCCGTCGTCCTCGTCCTGCTGGCGCTCTACGTGTATCGCCACCTGCGCCGATCGCGATCGGCCGGCGCGCGGTGAGCGCCTCGGGGCGATCCGCGCACGCCCGAACCCGATGACCTTCGCGTCGTAGGAGCGCGTCTAGCGACAGGCGTGGGCGTCTACGGCGTGGGCTATGCGCGCCGCCACGTCGATGGCCGGGGCACGCGCCCCCACGTTGATCATGGCGACGGTCCTCCCGGAGCGCAGCAGGACCGTCGTCACGGTGTCGCCGACTAGTTGGTCGCGCGTGACCCACAGGGCTATCTGCTGGCCGATGCGCGGGCCAGGCGCCCGATGATCCCCGTGCGCCAGTTGCACGGCCGTCGCGTAGCGGCGACGGGCCGCGGCCCCTGTCGGATAGACGTCCGGCGTGACGATCAGGTAGCCCCAACGGTAGTGGGCCTGTTGGAAGCCCGAGGCGACGGCCCCGACGTTACGCGCGGTGCGCTCGCTCGCCCACCGTGTCATTCCGCGGGGGAACGCGGCGCGCGGCAGCAACGCCGAGCACGCGCCCGCGCCCACGCTCGCGCGAGGTCGCTGGGACCGCGGCGCGGGCGCCCCGCGTACCCGCGCCTGTTGGCTGGCCGCACAGAGCGACGCGACAGCCAGGGCGAACGCCATCCCGCGCCATCCTCCTACCATGTTGCGCCTCCCACTCTCCACTCTCGTCCCACTCTCGTCGCGCCGCCACGTTATACTTTTACCATCAATCGCCGTAAAAACGGGGAAGGCGCAGTCTCTTGCACGAGGAGGGCGACTATACGACCGCTGGCGCGGATGCCGTCGTGAGCGCGACGAGGAGGACGCGCCCGCGCGCGCGCCTGCTCGAGGCCGTGCTGCTCTCGCGGCGCGGCGCCGTGCTCGGCGCCGCCCTCCTCATCGCGTTGCTCGGCTCAAACGCGCTCGTTTTCCTGCTCAGCACGCAGACGCTGCTCTCCCAAGAGCGATGGGTCGCGCACACGCAAGAAGTCCTCGCGGCCGTCAACGGGTCGATGGCCAGGATCACCAATGCCGAGAGCGCGCAGCGCGGCTACATTTTGACCGGGAACGCCGCCTACCTACGGACATACATGGCGGCGGCGCGAGAGGTACAGCCAGAACTGGCCACCCTGCGGCGCCTCATCTCAGACAATGCGACGCAAGTCCCGCGCGCCGACCAGTTGCGCGCGCTGACCAGCGAGAAATTGGCCGACCTCGGGCAGACGATCGCGCTGCGCCGCGCCGGGCAACAGGCGCAGGCCGAGGCGATCGTCCTGGACGACCGCGACAAGGCGGTCACCGACGCCATGCAACAGCGGTTCGACGCCATGACAGGGACCGAGTTGGCGTTGTTGCGCCGGCGCGATGCGGACGCCAGGTCGGCCGCCATGGCGACTCAGGCGACCCTCATCCTGGCCACTGCCGCCGACGCGCTGTTGCTGGCGGGCGCGCTGCTGCTGATCCAGCGCACCTTCGCCGGGCGAGCGCGGCTGGCCGAGGAGCGCGGCCGCCTGCTGGTCCACGCTCAGCAGGCCCGCGCCGAGGCCGAGGCCGCCGTCGAGGCGCGCGACGAGTTCCTCTCGCTGGCCGCCCACGAACTGCGCACGCCGCTCACGGCTCTGCTCGGCAACACGCAGCTGCTGCAGACGCGACGCGAGACGCTGGCCCCGCGCGACCAACGCCTTGTCGTCGCGATCGGCCGGGGGACGGAGCGCCTGCGCACCCTGGCGGAATACCTGCTCGACGCGTCGCGGCTGGGGCAGACGACGCTCGACCTGGACCTCCGCCGGCTCGACCTCGCCGCGCTCGCGCGCCAGGCCGTCGCCGAGATCGAGGACACCGTCCCGGGGCGCGCCATACGGGTCGTGGCGCCGCGGGCGCCGATCGCGGTAGAAGCCGACCAGGCGCGCCTCGAGCAAGTGGCGCACAATCTCCTCGCCAACGCCATCAAGTACAGCCCCGACGGCGGCGAGATCCTCGTGACCGTCGAGCGCGCCGCCGACCGTGCCCGGCTCGTCGTCGTCGACAAGGGCATCGGCATCCCGGCGGACGCGCTGGCGCACCTCTTCGACCGCTTCTACCGCGCCCCGAACGCCAGCCCGCACATGTATAGTGGACTGGGCCTGGGGCTCTACATCGTCCGAGAGATCGTGGCCGGGCACGGCGGGGCGATCAGGGTCGAAAGCGCCGAGGGCGTGGGAAGCACGTTCGTGATAGAGCTGCCCGCCGCGCCAGACGCCCCCGCCCCCGCCCCCAACCCTTCTCCCTGACGCGGGGGAGAAAGCAATTCTTCGTATGAACACGCGCCCCGTCAAACGCGTGAGCTGGGCGCGCCCCTATTGTGAACGAGCCCGGCCTCGAAGGAAGGAAGCAAGGAAGCAGGGACGGACCCGATCCGTGACGTCACCTTTAGCAAGGCGCCGGTTTCCTCAGTAGGAGAATGGCCCGCGCACGGCCACGGTATCGGTATAGGCGTCGGCGGCAAACAAGCGGCCTGTGCCGTCATCCACGGTAAGGGTGAGCAGACCTCCAAGCGAAAACGTCTGCAGGGATGCCCCGTTCGCGCTGCCCAACTCGCCGATTCGCCCATTGCCACCCGCGAGGAACACGCGCCCCCGTCCCTCGTCGATCGCGACGCTCTCGACGCCCCCTGGTGCGGCGATGGCGCGCAACGCCGCGCCGGTCCGGGCATCGAGCATCGAGCATCGTCACCCTACCGCTCTGCGCGCTCTGATCCTGGCTCGTGACGAAGAGGTGGGCGGTGCGCCGATCCTCTCGGACCGTCCCGATCAACTGGTTAAAGCGCGTGACGCCGATGAGCCGGCCCGCGCGCAGCGCCAACGTCGTCACAGCGCTCGACGAATAGCCCATGGCCGAGCTCTCTGTCGCCCGGCTCACCACGATGATACGATCGATGCCCGGATCGACGAGTATGTCTTGCGCCTCCGCCCGCGCGGGGGCCACGGGTAGCGTGCGCAGCAACTGGAGGGTCCGCCCGTCGAACTCGCGCACGACCGACGGGCGCCGGCTCACGACGAAGAGGCGCCCGTCCCGCCTATCGACGGCCATGGCCGTTTGAGCGATGCTGACGCCTGCGACAGATGTCCGCCGTAGGAGGGCGCCGGTGGCGATGTCGCGCATCGCCAGGCCGCCCTCCTCGTCGAGGACGAAGACGCGTCCGGTGCGCTCGTCCGGCAGGGCGAACGGGACGGGGCCGGCGAGGATCGTTTGCAGCAGAGCCCCGCTGCGCGCGTCGAGCACGCTGATCGTCCCACGAGCCGGAGGCAGGTTCTCATTGGACACGAAGACGCGCCCCACGCCAGGGGCGACCGTGGTCGCGTAGGGCGACAGACCGCTCGTTACCGTCCGCAGCACGGCCCCGGTGTCCGTGGCGAGCACGGTCACCGTGCCGGTCGACGGGACACTCTGACCCATATTGACGACGAAGGCGCGTCGCGTGCGCTGGTCGAACGCGATGTCCGCCGGCTTCGTACCGACCGCGATACGCCGGGGGAAAGGCGCGAGAGCGCGCGCACGGCCCTCGACACTGGTTGGGCCTGCCCCACCATACAAGGCGCCCGTCAACACCACACCCACCAGGATAGTCGCCACTTGCTTCATCACATACTCCTCATCACGCGCCCACCAGCAGGGCTTTCCACCCCTACGACATCGAGGCGCGCACAGGTCGATAACGCGGGCGGCCGGCGAAAGGTAACGCACGGCCCTTGCGTTACCTTTTGCGCCGTCCCGACGTTGGACAACTAGAGGATGGTCGTGGTGGAGAGCGCAGGAGGGGACAGGAGCGTGCTAGAGGAGGCCGGAGCCAGCCTGATCGAGCGCGCCAGGCGCGATCGCACGGCCTTCGGCGAGCTCTACGATCTCTACCTCAACCGCGTCTACGCCTTCTGCCTGGGACAGACCGCGAGCCGCGAGGAGGCCGAGGACATCACCGCGCAGACCTTCGAGCGCGCGCTGACCGCGCTCCCGCGCTACGAGGACCGCGGCGCGCCCCTCTCGTCGTGGCTGTTGCGCATCGCCGCCAACGCCGCCGTCGACCGCGCCCGCTCGGCCAAGCGCGTGACGTTTCTAACAGCCTCCGCGGCGTCCGACGAAGACCAGGCCCCCGAGGAGGACGCCGTGCGCTCGGCGGAGCCCGGGCCCGCCGAGCTGGCTGAGCGTTGGGAACAGGCCCGCTCTATGCGTGAGCGGCTCGCCGCGCTGCCCGCCGACCAGCAGCGCGCTGTACGCCTGCGCTACTACGAAGACCGCGCCTTGCTCGATATCGCCGCACAGATGGGGCGCAGCGAGGCGGCCATGAAGCAACTCCTGCAACGCGCGCTCAAGGGGCTGCGGACACAGCTGCAACAGGAGGCGTCGTTCAATGTCTGATGATGTGACCCGCCTCGAGTTGGGCGGCGACGACGCGGCGCTGAACCGCGCGCTGCGTGACCTCGGCCCGCTGATGCGCGACCAGGAGCTACTCGACTCCCAACCGCCCGACGCCGCCTTCGCGCGCGGCCTGCGCGCCCGCATCGTCGACGCCGCCGACGTAGCAAGTGGCGCGCCCGACCCCGCTTTTGCGCGCGACCTGCGCGAGCGGTTGGTGGGCGACGCGCCGGAGCCTACGGCCGCTCCGCCCACCGCCGAGAATGACGCGCCTGCGCCCGTTACAGCCGCCATCCCGGTCGATCGCTCGCGTCGCCGTCCACCGCCCATCGCCTGGGCCGGTCTCGCGGCGGCGCTCGTCGCCGCCCTGGCTGCCGTCGCGCTATGGCTCCCGCATGCGCTACCTTCGACCGAGAGCCGGCATAGCGCGCCGAGCGTCGCCCTTGGCCGCGCGCCACAGCCCAGCCTCGGCGACATCACGCGCGGCTTCCAGTCGGCGCCGGGGACCGGCGGTGGCGGCGCCGGCGGCGGCGGGACTATTTCGCCCGTGCGCGGGTCGATCCAGCTACCGTCCAGCCCGCAACCATTCTATGGGCCGTTAACCATCACGGCGGCCGCCCTACCTCCGGCGCCGTCGACGCTCCCGGGCTATCGCCTTGGCGCCCCGCTCGATCGCGCGGGCGTCGAGCGGACAGCCCGGCGTGTGGGCATCGCGGCGCGCGTCACGCGCCTCGCGGGGCAGAAGGCTTTCTGGAACGTGGCGGCGGATGGCAGCGGGGCTCCTGTCACGAAGCATCCGCTACACAGCCTCGCCGTCTCGACGATCACGGGCGAAACTATCTATTACGATCGCCGGTACCAGGACGCGACGACCGCCGGGTCACGGCCACTGAGTCGGAGCGGAGCCATCGCCGCCGCGCGCGCCTGGCTGGCCTCGTTCGGCTGGAGCGGCATGGGGGTGCGCTCGGCCATGTCGGTGGCGGGGCCGAACGAATGGAGCGTCGAGGTAGGCTGGCCGGGGGCGGGAGCGGCGACGACGCCGGGGGCGACCGTGCTGGTCGTGCCCGGCGGGCATGTCGTCGAGGCCCATCTCTGGCCGCGCGTGGCCACACGGCTGACGATCCATGCGCGGCGGGGAGTGCGAAACGCGCTTACCGCGCTGCAAGCCAACCGTGTCCCGCTGTCGGTCACCGAGGACAACGGCTTGAATATCGCGTCCGCGGGAGGGCGGGGGACGGTCACGCGCGTGGAGGTCGTGGAGGTATTGACCGCTGATGTCGACGGCAAGCTCTACCTCGTGCCGGCCTATCGCTTCTCCGGCGTGGCGCGACTCGTGGCCGCGCGCGGGCAGGGCGCTCCGCGGCATCCCGCTCCCATAGCGGCCACGTGGTACGCCCTGGTCCCGGCCACCGGCAACCAGTGACGATGATAGCGCGGGAGGAGGGGTTTGTGCGCGTGCTCATGCGACGGATAGCTGTTGTATCGGGGTTGTTGCCGGGATTGTGCCCGGGCGGGGTGGCGCGCGTTGCGATGGCGCTGCCGCGCGTCGACGCGAACGTGGCGCATGTGGCCGGCAAGACGGCGCCGGCTATTTCGCTCGGCCAGAACGTTTCCGCCGCCGTGTTCGATCCCACCCCGGCGCGCGAGGCCCCGGACGGCCGGCTTTTCGTCGCGGTACAGGGTCCCTTCGATGATGTCAACAACCCGCGCGGCGTCGGAGAGGTGCGCGCGCTCGACGCGCGCAACGGACGGGTCCTGCGCTCTATCCCCGTCGGCTACTCGCCCGATAGCCTCGCCCTCGACCCATCCGGCCGGCGTCTCTTCGTGGCCAATAGGATCGACCGCACGGTCGACATCGTCGATAGCCGCACCGGCGCGCGCCTGAGAACCGCCGTCGTTCCCCCTACGCCGCTCCAGATGGTAACGGACGCCAGCACAGGGCGTGTGGTCCTCGCTAGCGGCGGGGTGAGCGACAGCGCGGGCACGCCTCTGGGCAGTGGCGGCGTCAGCCTGCTCGACGCCAGGAACGGGCGCCTCCTGAGCACGACACCCGTGGCCGGCATTTCGCAGGGGCTGTCTATCGACCACAGGCGGGGGCGCGCCTACGTGCTGGCGGATGCCGTCGGCGTCGTCAACCTGAAAAGTGGCGACCTTACGGGTCGCATCCCGATTCAGGGAAATGGTGTGTCCGTCGCCGAAGACGAGGGAATCGATCGGGTGTTCGTCCTCACATCTCGCCAGGTGAATCCGGCGGCGCCGGTCGCCTCCGATCTCTCGACGCTCGACGCCAGCTCCGGCCGTCCCCTCGATGTAGCCACACTGCAAGGGGACGCTGCGAGCCTGGCCGTGGACACGGCGGCGCATCGTGTGCTGGTCTTCGCGAACGACTATCCTGCCATGGGCATGCGTGTGGACGTCGTGGACGCCCATACGGGCAAACTGCTTCACATCGCGCGCCCCGCGGGCTTGATGAACCTGTCGAGCTCCGCCGCGCCGGTCGTCGATACGCGTCACGGCCGCGCTTTCGTCGGGGTGTCGAGCCCTACCTCCGCCGAGGTAGGCGTCTGGAGCACCCGGACCGGGATGCTATCGCGCACCATCACGGTAGCGGGCTCCTACGTGCAAGCAATGGCCGTCGACGAGCGCAGCGGACGGCTCTACGTCATCGGCGCCGCTCAGGGGCCGAACCCTTGCGGCTATCTCACGATCATCGACCCACTGCCTTGAAAGGCCGCGCGCAATCGCAACTGTTAGAGCGTGGCCGTACATATACCATCTCGGGGCATGGGGCGCCTGAATAGACTAAGCGGCCAGCATACCGGGATAGCGACCCGCGCGGCCGGACAAGGACAGGCCACGGGCGCGCGGGTCACAGGGCGCCGCAGAGTGCGGGGGGTGCGGGAGGCAGCGCAGACCTACGCGCCGCGGGCCGCGAGCTCGGGGGATCGTCCGGAGGCCGCCGCGACAAGCTCGCCGGGCGGGACGATACTATGAGCGGGATCGGCGCGCTTACGGTCACGCTCGGAGCGGGTCGCGCGATCCACTGTGTGCACTTCGACGTCCTGGGCCCCCATGAGCTCCTTGGCGAAGCGCACGGCCACGTCGTAGTCGAAGGGCTGGCACGAGCAAATGTCGACGTCGAGCTCGTGGTAGGGTCCCCACGCGTGCAGGGAGATGTGGCTCTGCGCGATGATTACGAAGCCGGACAGGCCGTTGTCATCCTCGTCGGTGCATTCCCTGATGTCGTACAGGTGGACCGGGGAGACGGCCGTCATATCGATGAGGGGAGGGAGATCGCGGAGAAAGGTGCGGAGGAGGTCGGGGTTCTCGAGGCGCTGGCGATCGCAGCCATACAGCTCAAACATCAGATGGTAAAGCAAATCAGGTGTCTCCTTCTTTGTACTCAGCGTACACATCACAACAAGCCTGCCGCTCACCGGGCAGGGCACAGATAGCCAACCACGGCGCTACCGGCGTCGCAACTCGCGCAACGCGCAAGGCTCGCCGATGACAACCGAGCGTCAAGCCGGACTGCTCGCTCATACAACCTCTCTTACTACGGGATTGGCGCAACTATGTGGCGGCGAGGGGATAGCGCGCCCTTTAGATAATAGCGCCAGCCTCACACATAACACGTGGACGTGGCCGGCGATAGCGTGCGCGGGAGGCTTCGTTGCCCCGTGGGTCCGCGACGATTTGTCCCTCGCCGGACCCCGCTCGCCTCCATCGGCAAACAAGGTCCCAGGTCAGTATGTCACAGCGCCGCGTGCGGCGCAATAGGTACAACGATATGTAGTGCGCCACGTTTCTTCAAGGGTTCGATCACGGTTTTGTGGCGTACCCGGACGCGGACATCGAACTCGACGCCAG
>JAABUP010010374.1_pt1 | contig 11022 bp, 9 predicted proteins | sample 5559201 | NCBI WGS metagenome assembly JAABUP01 (sample SAMN10711887, study PRJNA513373) | rock metagenome | isolation source: Antarctica rocks | place: Antarctica | reverse complement strand
GTGAGGGATATGGGTCCACTGGCAGGTAGCGGGATCGAAGACATAGGGAGGGAGGGTGACGCCAGTATCGGCATCGCGCGTGGGCAGGGCGGCGAGATCGGCATAGGTGGGTCCGGGATTGCCCGGATCGCCCGCGATGGCGATCGCCGCCGAGGTACGCTGCTCGAAGGCGGAATCTCCGGTTTGCACCTGCCCGTGTTCCAACTCCACGACGAGCAGGCCGTTGGTGAAGACATCCTTCAAGCCACCCGGCTTCGTGTAATCGAGGAACCTCCCCTCCATCCGCCCCTTGTCGAAATACTGGACGGTGCGCTGGCCAGAATGACCAGTACCGGCGCAAGCGACAGCAACTCCCGGCGGCGCCGGAGGTGGATGCGTAGGACACATGTCACTGGCTTCATAGCCTTCGTACAGTTCATAGCGCGCCGTGGAAGTTTGCAGCGGCCCCCAGAAGCCGGGAATGATCGCCTCGTCCGTTTGCCACTGCCGCTCAAACCCGTACACCCAGAAATACGGTGTGCCGCGAACAGGACTTGTCCACCCAAGACTACCCGCGAGCGCACTCACGAGCGCGACGGCGACAAGCACCCGTCGTGCATCGGGATGAAGTTGTCGCCGACATCCCACACCGCTTATGCCATGCCCCACTCCTCCCTCGTGCGGAGCGATAGCTCGCCTGTGGTATTTTCTTACACACCAAAGGAGCATTGTGCCCTCCTCAAGGGCCGTATATGGGCCACCACCATCGCGGTGCGCTGGTCAGCAGTGGAGTTGACCCGGTTTAGTGGCTCTTCCGAGCTTTGTGTGATGGGAAGAATCGGTTCCACCATGCAGCGGCGCGAGAATACGCCTTTCCGGTTCGATCACACTGTGAGTCTTGCTCCCGGGGCCGTTTCTTCCCGCGACGCCGAGTAATGTCGGCAAGACTGCTTCACACAAAGCTCGGAAGAGCCACTAAACCGGGGTAACTCCAGTTTGTAAGCATCCGCAGCGGCCAGGGGTTATGCTACATGCGCGAGAGTCGGAACGTTGGAGTGACGATATGGTGACCGCTGAGATGCATCTTCCCGATACGGCGATTCTCGATGCGACCATCGGTGAACAATGAGCGACTCTCTGCCCGCGCATGAGGATCTTGGCATCATCGACGTCGCGACCATCCTCGTCGCTGCGGACGAAACCGCATTCGTCGCGTCGCTCCGCAGTTTGCTTGAGGGACATGGCTTCGATGTGCTGACGGCGTCCGACGGCGTGGCCGCTTTGGATCTCGCGCGCAACTTCGCCATCGATCTGGTGATCCTCGATGTCATGCTCGCCGGCCTCGACGGGTTCAAGGTCTGCCAGGCGCTCCGCACAGAATGCGATGCGGCAATAATCATGCTGACAGTCGCGGAGGAGACCGGCAAGATCGTTTGTCTGGAACTGCAGACGGATGCGATCTCCCAGCGACCCTTCGGCCTCCGCGAGTTGCCGAGTCGGGTCGGCGCCATCCTGCGGTGGCGTGATCGGTTCGTGGTCGCCCCGCCGGTTGACCATCGTGCCACGCTTCCGCGCACCGCACCGATCATTATTGGTGACCTCACCATCATGCCGCAGGAGCGGCGCGTGTTCCGGCACACTGCAGCGGTTCCGCTGACCGATCACGAGTTCAAGGTCTTGGCCTTTCTCGTGGCTAATCGCGGACGTGACTGTTCATATCCGGAGATGATCGCCGGTATTTGGCAAGCGGGTGAGCACGTCACGCCGCACTTGATCGCCTACTTCATCGGTCAACTGCGCAAGAAACTCGAAGCGGACCCGAGCCGACCTGTCTATATCCATACAGTATCTCGGGCAGGCATGCGGGGATATCGCTTCGAGGAACCGTAACGAGCGTGCGCCGCAATCGCATAGTCTCTTACGACCCCAGAACATTCCCCTCATCTCTTGATGATGCGCGGTCTTTAGGATGAGGTTGTGCGTGCGTGCAGAAGTTGCATGACGCGTGCGAATACGACAACGAGGTCGTGCAAGTGATAATCAGGAGGTTGATCGTGGAGAGCGAAGTGCGGGGCATGTTGAGCCGACGGTCGCTGCTGGGCGGATTTGCCGCAGCAGTCGGGACAGCGATTCTCGCCGCATGTGGCGGGAGCGCGACGAGTACGCCGGCACCGGCCGCTACTGCCGTGCCGACGACGGGTGCCGGAGCCGCCGCGACCGCACCGAAGCCTGCGGCGACAACGGCCGCAAGCTCCGCACCCGCCGCGACGACGGCCGCACCCGGCGCGACTGCTGCGGCAACTGCGGCACCAGCGGCAACGACGAGTGCAGGAACGACAACGACCGGTGCGAGTACGACGGGGACCGCAGCTGCCAGTTCGGCGACGACCGGGACGACCGCGAGCGCGGCGCAGCCGACCTTTGGACCGATTGCGGGCGGCGCGAATCTCCAGCTGACAGGCGCAGGCTCGACCTTCATCAATCCGCTCTTGACCACCTGGTCACAGGCGTTCAATCAGACGGTCGCGAAGAACGTGACGATCAACTACCAGTCGATCGGCTCGGGCGGCGGCATCCAGCAGATCACACAGAAGACCGTGGACTTCGGCGCGTCCGATGCGCCGATGACCGATGACCAGATCAAGGCAGCGGCCGGCATCCTCCACATCCCATTGGTGCATGGCCCGGTCGTCGCGACCTACAACCTCAAACTGAGCGGCACGAAACCCCTGCAGTTCTCGGGGCAAACGCTCGTTGATATCTATTCCGGCACCATCACCAAGTGGAATGAGAAGGCGATCGCGGCGGACAATCCGGGCGTGACCCTCCCCAGCACGGACATCGCGGTTGTCTACCGCTCCGATGGCTCGGGCACGACATCGATCTGGGTCGATTACTTGTCCAAGATCTCTAAAGACTGGGAGAGCAAGGTCGGCCGAGGCACCTCGGTCAAGTTCCCGGTCGGCATTGGCGGGAAGGGCAACGAAGGCGTCGCCGGGCAGGTCCAGCAGCTCGAGGGGAGTATCGGGTATGTGGAGCTCGCCTATGCGCTCTCGAATAAGCTCCCGGTCAGCGCGGTGAAAAATGCCGGCGGCGAGTACATCACGCCGAATGTCGATTCTGCGTCCCTTGCTGCGGCATTGCCGTCGTACCCGGATGATCTGCGCTTCTCGATCACGAATCCGCCGGCAGAGGTGAAAGGTGCCTACCCGATCACCGGCACGACATGGCTCCTGCCCTACACCGCGCAGACCGACAAAAATAAGGCCGATGCGCTCGTCACCTTCATCCGCTGGGCCATCAGTCCGGCGGGTGACGCGATCGCCAAGCAAACCAACTATCCGCCGATCCCAGCCCCCTTGAAGGCAAAAGTTCTCCAGAAACTCATGCTGATCACCGTCAACGGTACGCCGGTCTTCAAGGGGTAAGTCCTGTTTCACTTCCACACGGCAGCGGCGGTATCATAGCCCCGCTGCCGTCTTCGTACGGTGAAGGAGCTTGCATGGGCGCAGTTCAGCAAGGGGCGCAGCGTCTGCGGGCGGTGCCTCCGCAGGGCACCGAAGGCCCGGAGCCGCAGACCGCAGTGGCTATCCGGTCGGGAATCCAGGGCGACACCGTATTTCGCCGCCTCCTTGGTGTATTCGCTGCGGTGATTGTGGCAGTCATCGTGCTCATGCTCGTGCTCCTTGTTGCCCAGTCGAGTGCCGCGTGGCGGACGTTCGGCCTCGGCTTCATTACCGGCACCGACTGGGACCCGCCGCACAATCATTTCGGCGCACTCCCCTACATCTACGGCACGGTGGTGACTGCCGTGATGGCCCTCCTGCTCGCCGCGCCGATCGGTGTTGGCTGCGCGGTGTTTCTGATAGAGTTTGCACCACCCTGGTTGCGCAATCCCCTCGGCTTCATGGTGGAGCTCTTGGCGGCGGTCCCATCAGTCATCTTCGGCCTTTGGGGTATTTTCATTTTCGTACCCTGGCTCCGGGGCGGGCCGGAGAAGTTCCTCACCAATAATCTCGGCTTCATTCCGCTCTTCAAGGGGCCGGCCTTTGGGATCGGGATCTTCGCGGCCGGATTGATTCTTGCAATCATGATTGTTCCGTATGTCACCGCAGTAACGCGCGAGGTGATGCGCCTTACCCCGACCGCGCAACGTGAAGGGATGCTCGCCCTCGGCGCGACGCGCTGGGAAGTGATCCGCTACGTCGTCCTGCCCTTCGCCCGCAGCGGCATTGCTGGCGGATCGATCCTCGCACTGGGCCGCGCCCTCGGCGAGACGATGGCCGTGACGATGCTGATCGGGAACCGCGCGCAGATCAAGCCGTCCCTTTTTGCGCAGGGCGCAACGATGTCAAGCGTCATTGCGAACGAGTTCGCGGAGGCGGCGACTCACCTGTACACCTCCTCGCTCATCGCCGTCGCGCTCCTTCTCCTGGGGGTGGCGCTCATCATGAATATTTTGGGCCGCTTGCTCGTTTGGGGCGTCGCGGGAAATCGGTAGGAGCAGACATGGCAGCAAGTGTCGAGCAGCAATACGGACAGTTCACCGCCCAAGGACTCAGGCGGCGGCGTATCGTCAACGTGATCATGATCGGCGTCTTTTCCCTCTGCGCGCTGATCATTATCATTCCGCTCCTGCATATCCTGGTATATTCCCTGATCAGAGGGGCAACATCGCTGAATATCAACTTCTTTACGAAGCCCCCCGCGCCTCCGGGCGTGGCGGGCGGTGGCGTCGGGACTGCAATCGTCGGGAGCCTTATCATCCTCGGGATGGCGGCGATCATCGGTATTCCAACGGGTATCGCCGCTGGTGTGTATATGGCGGAATACGGCAATCGGCAAAACCGCTTCGCCACGGCGGCACGCTTCATTGCCGACATCCTTCTGGGTGTCCCGTCGATCGTGATCGGCGTCTTCATCTGGACGCTCCTCGTGCGCCCGTTCCATTCGTTCTCCGCGTTCGCTGGCGGCGTGGCGCTTGGCGTGATGATGATCCCGACCGTCTCGCGCACGACTGAGGAAGTGGTGCGCGTCGTGCCGATGTCGATCCGCGAGGCGAGCCTGGCGCTCGGTGTCCCCTATTGGCGGACGGTCATCCATGTGGTGCTTCCGGCGGCGCGGGCAGGTATCGGGACTGCGATTGTCCTGGCGGTCGCGCGCGTTGCGGGCGAGACCGCGCCGCTTCTCTTCACGACTCTTGGCAACAACTTTTTCCAGAAAGACTTGCGCCGGCCGATGGACGCGCTGCCGCTCCGGCTCTTCAACTACGCGATCGGTCCCTACGAGGAATGGCACCGTTTGGCCTGGGCGGCGGCCTTTATCCTGATGATGGCGATCCTGCTGCTCACCATCACCATCCGATTGATCGCCCGCGGGAGGTTCAAGAATGCAGTCTAGTGTGAGGACCCACATGGAGTCGCCACCGGTGAATGTTCGGCCACAAGTGCCGTCGCCTGACGCCGCAACATCGCCAGCAGCGCTTCATCCTATGGCGGCACCGGCCGTTGCGGTGAGTGTGGAGAAGCTGAGCGCGTATTACGGCAAGATGCAAGCGATCCACGAGATCACGCTCGATGTGCAGAAGCAGAACGTCACGGCGATCATCGGGCCGTCGGGATGCGGCAAGTCCACGTTCCTGCGCTGCCTCAACCGGATGCATGAAATCATCCCCGGCGCGCACGCGGAGGGCATGGTACTCCTCAATAACGAGGATATTTACGCCCCAACTATGAATCCGGTCATACTGCGGCGGCGTGTCGGGATGGTCTTCCAGAAGGCCAATCCGTTCCCCTCGATGTCGATCTACGACAACGTCGCGTCCGGCCTGAAACTCGCCGGGCGCGTGCCGAAACGACACTTGGATGAGGTGGTCGAGCGCAGCCTCATCCAGGCCGCACTCTGGGCCGAAGTCAAGGACAAGCTGAAGCAGTCCGCCTTCGACCTGTCCGGCGGGCAGCAGCAGCGCCTCTGCATTGCCCGCGCCATCGCGGTTCAGCCGGAGATTGTCCTCATGGACGAGCCGGCGAGCGCGCTCGACCCGATCTCGACGCTGAAGATCGAGGACCTAATGCGCGAGCTGCGCAACGAATATACGATCATCATCGTGACCCATAATCTGCAGCAGGCCGCGCGCGTCAGCGACTGGACGGCGTTCATGCTCGGGGCCGAGGATCGCATCGGTCACCTCATCGAATACGCACCGACCACCAAGATGTTCACGGCACCGAGTGATCAGCGCACCGAGCAGTACATCTCCGGTCGCTTCGGGTAAGGGATACGGGGCGTCGCCCGCAGTACTGCTGACTCGGGCCACTGGCGATCGGTGAGAAGGGAACGGAACCGTGGTACGGGTCGTACTTGATGCGGGACTCCACACACTGCAATCCGACGTGCTCACGTTGGGAAGTATGGTCGAGAAAGCGATCCACCAGTCCATTGAGGCCCTTCGCCATCAGGATGCGACGCTGGCACGTCAGATCATCGAGAATGACCGGCAAATCAATGCGCTACGCTTCAAGATCGAGGACGCGACACTCGCCCTGATCGCGACACAGCAACCATTGCTGCATGATTTGCGTACCCTCGCGGCGGTGCTCAACATCATCACCGACCTTGAGCGGATGGGCGACCACGCGGAGGGCATTGCGACCATTTGTCTCATGCTGGGTGATGAACCACTCATCAAGCCACTGATCGATATTCCGCGTATGGCCGCCACGGTCGTCGACATGTTGCGGCGCGCACTGCTCGCCTTTGCTGAGCACGACGTCGTCAGCGCGCGACAGATCGGGCGTGCTGACGACGACGTTGACGCACTCTATAATCAGGTGTATCGGGAGCTCCTGACGTACATGCTGGACGATACCCACACGATCCATCAGGCGACGCTCCTGTTATGGGTCGCACACAACTTGGAGCGCATGGGGGACCGGGTGACTAATATTTGCGAGCGGGTGATCTTCACGGAGACCGGTCGCATGCAGGAACTCAAAGTCGGTTAGCCGGGACAGCACCCTTTGTTCGGCATCAGACCATTTTGTGTCTGTTATTGAATCCATCATAACCTTCTGTAGACCGAACGATTCGCCAGGGCAAACGCATCTAAATGAGGGGTTCTCCGGTAGGATGGGTGATCGGTCGATCAGGCATCGCACGGAGGTCTTCGATGACTACCGTTCCCGGCTCCACGCTCTTCGAGCACTTTGTCACCCTCCCCGATCCCCGGGTGGAGCGCACGAAAGAACATCTCCTCCTTGATCTTCTCACCATTGCCGTCTGTGCGGTGATTTGTGGTGCTGACTCCGTTGTCGAGATGGAGGAGTTCGGCAACGCCAAGCAGGAATGGTTGGCGAGCTTTCTTGCCCTGCCCAGCGGCATCCCCTCGCACGATACCTTCACCCGCGTCTTCGCTGCCCTCGACCCGGAGGCATTTTCGCGCTGCTTCCTGGCGTGGGTGCAGGCGACCGTCATCCATACCGAGGGGGCGGTGATCGCGGTGGACGGTACGTTTGCGCGCCGTTCCCATCATCGTGGCGCGGGCAGAGCGGCCATTGATATGGTCAGTGCGTGGGCGAGCGCGAATCGGGTCGTCCTCGGACAGCGCGCGACCGACGCGAAGAGCAACGAAATCACCGCGATCCCGGCCTTACTCGAGCTGCTCCTGCTCAAGGGGTGCATCGTGACGATCGATGCGATGGGTTGCCAAACCGCGATTGCCCAAACGATCATCGACCGGGAAGCAGACTATGTGCTCGCCCTCAAGGAGAATCAGGAGACGCTCTACCATGAAGTGCAGCATCTGTTCGCCGATGCCGAGGAGACCGGCGGTGCCGACGACGAGAGGGATCATGCCAAGACGGTAGACGGGGGACATGGGCGGGTGGAAATCCGGCGCTACTGGACGATCAGTGACCAGGAAACGATCGCGCATCTTGACCCGGACGGGGAATGGGCGGGGGTGCGCGGCATCGGGATGGTCGAGGCGGAGCGACGGGAGCAGGGGAAAGTCAGCCGCGAAACGCGGTATTTCCTGACCAGTCTGACCGACGCAGCAACATTTGGGCGGGCGGTGCGCGGTCATTGGGGCATCGAAAACGGACGCCATTGGGTGTTGGACAGGGCGTTTCGCGAAGACGAGAGCCGCGTTCGGGTGGGGCATGGCGCCGCCAATCTCGTCGTGCTGCGGCATATGGTCGTCAATCTGTTGAGGCGCGAGCGGACGGCGAAAGTGGGAATCAAGGCAAAACGATTGAAGGCAGGGTGGGATGAGCAATACCTGCTCAACATCCTCGCTCATTAAGATGCGTTTGCCCTGCACCGGCAGGTCGGCATCACCGGCCCCGACAGGCTGCGTGACGACAAAACCGGCGAGGAGTAGCAGCGCGAGCAATGGCGCGGCGAAGACACGGCATGATGCGAGGCGAGGAAACATGGCACCCTCCTGACCCTGACGATACCGATGGTAGCCGACGGGGACGCGCCCCCTGCACGGGAGGATACGGTTGACGGGTGAGAGGGATGTCACGGTTCGATGACGGCCAGATGAACGGGTAACACATGAATGCCGATGACACGGGTGCTACCTGCAGCGAAGAGGCGTCTTAAAATCTCCCCTCCATGTGAAGACACGCGGTGTCTGGCGTGGGATCTCCTAACACGCTGTTCACATCGGCGTGTGATGATTGCTCTCAAGCGATCCGCCCAGACAGCGAGAGAGGCCACCCGATGCCACGACCACGCGACCCGTTCCTCATCCCCTGCGGCTTCTTTGTCCTCGGGCTGCTCTCCGTACTCGCCGCCGCCTCGGGCCGGTTCGGGCCAGTGCCGCTGCTCGCTGTCGGCGCGGTCGTCTTCTTCATCGCCGGGATGATGACCTACCTCCCACGCAGGGGTACGCCACGTGCATCGGGGAGCGGGAGGCGGCCGGGCGGCCTGCGGAGACAGCAGAGATCGCGCGGGTACCGCCGAGGGAACGGGAGAGGGCGTACGGAACGGGGCGAGCGGGAGAGAGCCGACTGACCGCCGGGCGGGCGGGGCCGATGGCCGAGGCAGGTGCGGCAGGCGCTCGCGTTGCGGGCCTACACCGCTCGTCTACACCGACGACACGAACGCCTCGTCGTGAGCCGCATTGCCTACCCAGCCGCGCATGAAAGCACGTATCGCGGCAAGCGACCGCAACATGTACGGCGAACACCGGACTACTGCGGGCCAATGCGCGAAGCCGATGCCCCCTGAGCGTTAGGCGACCACAGGGCACATGCGTCTACGCTTGTAGGCGATGAAGCAACGCACCACGAACTTCCTGACGACATAGAGCACGGCCACGATATCTGCGATGCCACTCACGACGGCCCAAATGCTGCCCATCTGGTAGACCCTCTCTTGACGCCACGGACCAGTCTGTACGTACATCATGGCACGAGCATGTGAACACCGTGAGAAGACACCATATGCCGGTGGTGAACGCGCTATGAAGGCGCATTGAGCAGTGTTGCGTCTTCGTAGCGCGGGTCACGCAGACGACGGAGGAGCCCGGGATGCCCGATGTGGTCGCCATGCACTTGCTCCAGCGCGGCAACCCCGGTGATACCCGCGATCACGGCGCGCCCCTACCCAGCTGCGGACATGATCGGTCCGGCCGCATCTCGGAGCGTGTTTGGTAAAGCGCACAGATCGGGGACAGCAGCATCGGCGCTGTATCTACTGCGTCAAAAGGGTCGGCTGTATCGGCGATCCTCTTGAACAATAAGGCAACCGACTACTCATACCGCCACAGCACCAAACACGCGCTCATAACCATCCCTCAAATCTCCGGTCATTCCGAAGAAGCGCATCGCCACGCATCGATCTTCATCTCGGATGAGTAGTTATGAGAAGAATCGCACTTTTCTCATGGTCCCTGAACCTTTTTGGGAGTCAGATGCCCGACGCGAGGGGATACCCTCGCCATAGCGGAGAACGCTACGGTTCGATACGGGCCTGATGAGCGGGCAATACGGCGATGCGAGCGCAGAGCGGTGTTGTGCTCACCGCCTATCGACCGGGTACCTCACTCGGGCGATCGGTGCGCCGGTGAGCGAAATCGAAGCAGTCCGACATGTCGTCGGCCGCTGCATCGATGTCGCCGAGCGGAGCCAGGCCGAACACCGTCTCGCAGAAGCGCACCAGGCTGGCGTGGGAGCGGACCGCAGCCGCGCTTATCGTCACGGACGAGAGGTGGTTCTGCTTGGCATAGGGGCTGATCACCAGGCAGCCGACGCGCGGCCCGAAGCGGAACTGCGAGTCGTGATAGCCCCGCGGCCCCCCATCGGTCCATTGCTCCGCCAGCGGCGGCTCGACGTGGTCGAACCAGCCGCCCCAGTCGTCCCAGGTGATGAAAATGACCGTGCTGTCCCAGTAGGCGCTCTGCGCGACTTTGTTCACGCGCTCGACGGTCCAGCGCATGCCTGCGGAGACGGAATCGGTCGGATGCTCGCTCTGGCCCCCGCCGCGCCCGTGGCCGTGCGACTCGCTCGCGTACAGCCACGACACGCTCGGCAGCGTCTTCGCGTCGATGTCCTTGTCGAAATCGTCCGACGACACGTTGTTTGGGCTGCCGGCGAGGGCCGCGATGTGCTGGTGATAGAAGCCGCCATAGTTCCGCCACGTCAGCCCCTTCGCTTCCAGGCTGGCGGGTAGCGAGGACATGTCGAAGGGCGGCTGCGGCTGGAAGGTGCGATGGGCACTGCTGTTGTCAATGATCGGCGCGGCGGCGGCGATCAGCATCAGGTGGTTGGGCTCGGACTGGCTGGCGACGACGGTGAAGTAGTTGTCGCAGAGGACGTACTGCCGTGCGTAGGCGAAGTAGGCCGGGATATCCGCCTCGAGATACTGCTCGCGGCGTGCACCGTGCGGCGGCGGATCGGCGCGACGGAGCCACGCGGCGTGGTCATGGCGCGGGTCGGACGGTGGCTGGTCGAGGGCGCGCGGCAGCCCGGTGACGCCGTCGGCACCCGGGAAGGTGCCGAAGTAGCAGTCGAAGGTGTGGTTCTCCTTGACGAT
>JAABUP010010369.1_pt1 | contig 11027 bp, 11 predicted proteins | sample 5559201 | NCBI WGS metagenome assembly JAABUP01 (sample SAMN10711887, study PRJNA513373) | rock metagenome | isolation source: Antarctica rocks | place: Antarctica | reverse complement strand
TGATTGAAAAACTTTCTTTTTCATGAATAACTTCATGATCTCTGAATGATGAATTGTATGCTTCGTGAATATGTATAACTTTCTGAATCATCTGTGTATCATTTGTTAATGTCTATAACGTAATTGTGCTTACATCTTTGAAGTGTCATGTTGAGTGTCAGATGTTGCTGTCAATTCTTTTGTTTATGTAGAAACAGATTTTATTCTCATTATTCTTCAGCATGAAGTCAACAGTTACTGAGCAGTATGCTCTGAAATTCTCATCAAATCATCAGAGTTCTTGAAGAATCAAAATGTCATAATTCTTTATCTTTTTCTCATGTAGTAACACTATCATCATCTTTTCTCTGAACTTGTGAACATTGTACTGTAGTATTCAAATCTTCTTTTGCTGAAACATTAAAATTCACATTCAAAGCTGTTTGATGTTCTCTTGAATGTTTGCAATTTGCTTGCTTTTCTTGTAAAATCTTCAAAAGAAGATGATATTGAAATTGATGTAATTGATGTTGATTTTAACTTATTTGTTTTTGACTTCTTGACTAAATGATTTAATATAATGTTTTTGAATGTGATAATTATGTTGAACAAATGAATTTTATTTGTTGAGCATCTCTGTTTTCTCTTCAAGTCATTGTTTATCAGCAATCTCAGATTGATAAATGTTTCTGTGAACATCTTCAATGTCATCACTTTGAGTTCTCTCTGTTCTTGTATGACGTGATATAGAGATTTGTGTTTCATGACTCTTTTTATTCTTTCTTTTTCAATCTGTTGTTTATGACATTGAGAATCAAAGACTTTGTATATATTTTGACATGTTTTACATTTTCACATGTCTTGAATCTGTTTATGAGAACAGTGCTTTAAGCGATGATCTAACGTGCAGTAAACACATCTTTGTCTGTTTCTGCATTCATATGTTTTATGATCATAGTCTTGATACTTTAGACATTGATGTGTTCTACAACTCAAATCATAAAACTGCGTGATTTTTATGTTGATCTTGTGACATATTTTCTCATTAATTAGCTTGTTTATCATCTCAGCGCTGATTACATGTATCATCAGTGAAACATATCTCTTCTGTTCACTATTCTTTGTGAGTCACTTGACTTTCTCAATCATCATTTTTAAATGTATGTCTTTATTAATCTTGATGAGCGCTTTCGCTCTCTTCTTCTTTATGTCTTTAGACATTTCTTCAATTTTAATTTCATGTATCACTACTTTGAAACTGACTTTGCACAAACTTGCATTTGATGAAATTTCTTTGATTCAAAAAACGTTTTTCTTCAGTATTCTTTTGCTATCTTTGATCTTGATTCAAAATATCAGTAAATTTGATCATTTCTTCATAGTCTTTATATTCTTGTGCGTTGATAACATCTCATCAACATCAATTTCTTTCATTCATTTCACTATGTTCTCTGTTGTTATCATCATGATTCTCTTGATCTTCTCTTTTTCTTTAACGAAAATCTTAATCTCAAATTTCTTGCAATGATTTCACACTGACGATGCAACGTCAACATTGAGAACAAAATGATTTTCAAACGACATTGTTGACTTCTCGTTCACTCTCTTCGCTCAGTTGTCAATGCATTTCTTCTTCTTCGCGAACTTCTTTTCAAGTCTGCTCATTATCTTTTTCAATCTCTTCAGCTGATTCTTCATGCATTGATTGATAGTCAATGCAGTGACGCGTTGACACGTCAGCTTTTCTATCATCTCTGTCAATCTCTTCATCTTTTCTCAGAGCATCAGCTCATTGTTTCTACATTCGTTGAACTTATAGAGTACTTGCAGCTTGTTCAATTTCTCATGTATATTCTTCATCTTAATTGAATTCTTCTGCGAGATAGCAATACTTGCTTCTCGCTCACTCATTGACGTTGCATCAATGATGCTCATCATTTGTCTCTGATAATCAGAATGAAGCGTAAGTATCATGTTGATGATGTTTTATTGTCAAAAGAAATTGATGTCAATTTAATAAGATTTTAAGTTCAATTTAATTCATAATTAAATGTTTTTATTATCATCAATTGATAATAATTTATTTTGAAAGAAGTGTTGAAATTAAAGTTGTTGTATGTAAATAGTGATGTCAACATGATGTCAAAAAGAACTCATCTTCGCATTCTTCACTTGTCATTCGTAGTACGATAAAGTTTCTAGTCTCAAATATCTTTTGATCAAATCATCTCAATGTCATTTGTATTAATTTATCTTATTTATCTTAATATTAGTTGTTAAGCATATCTGAAGTTTCTTTTGTCTTATTAGATTAGTTGCAATAAAAGACTTAAACACAGTAAATGAATAGTAGTTGCAATAAATTTACATCATTCATCTCTGCAGAATCTGTAGTAGTAATCTCATTCTTTTCATTCTTCTTTCTCATGCATTCAACAATCTTCATGATTTCAATAATTGACTTATTTATCTGATTTACAATAAACAAAAATAATGCAATTACAGTGAAGATAAATGAAAGTGATACATCATTTTTATCATCTTCTTCAATCAATTTTATGAACTCAATGATATTTAAAGCATCAACATTCTTAGAATTGATCATGTTTACATTGATTGCAATAAATGAAATGTCAGAATTAGTCAATAATTTTAAATACTTAACATCATGATCTTGCTTACTGATGTTACTATCATCAAACATGTTAAATGTTGCAATAAGAAACTTGAAATTTCTCTTTTTTCTTGCATATTTTCATCTTGTTTGCTTTGCTATCTTATTATTAATCTTCTTAATCTTGAGTATTTCATCATTATCATTCAATTGTAACAAAGTAGCATCAATTTAAGTTTTTGCTTAAATAATCATGAAATTAGAAAGAATGTATCTTGTTGTGAAATGACAAGATCTCTTTGCATAAAACTGCGTAGTAAAAGATAATAAGATAGCACTTTATTGATAATAGAATTAATTGTTAAGAAATAAATACAAGAATTGACAGAGTTTTCATCTTCTATCAAGTCATTATCTTTATTCACTTGTTAATTTCTTTCAATCTAATCTTGTGAGCTAATCTTGCAAATATGCATCATTTATTCAGAATTGAACACATAAATCTTAATGTTTATCTGCACTTAAGAAATGTTTTAAGCATGAATAGTTTGCAATGTGACTGCAAATAAAGTCATCAAATAACAAAGCATGTACTCATGCATTGCTTGAATTGAACGCATCTGTGATTAAGAATGCTACATGATACATTGAGAAATCTCATTGAGTGTTTAATCACGTAATTAGTTGATAAATTAAATAATTTATCATTTTGATCAATCTCTTTTCTTATAAGATCACTTTGACGTGATTAGCTGCAAGCACATGTCTAATAGCTTAAATAACATCATTTATCACATTGACATTATTTATCACAATAACATCATTTATCACATTGATATCGTTTATCACATTGACATGAATCATCAAAATGACATGAATCATCAAAATAACACTGATTATTTTGATTTTATACGCTCAATTCTATCTGCTTAAACGCATGCAAAAGCAAGATATTAAATCAATAAATTTATTATTTAACTAGTTATTTAATCATCTATTTGAATAAATTGTTGACTATGTAGAGTATTCGATAGAAAATCATAAAGAGAGTCAAACATGAATGCTCAATAGAAAAACATGAAGAATGCTTGATAGAGAAACATGAAAAATGCTTGATAAAGAAACATGAAGAATGCTCGATAGAAAAACATGAAGAGTGCTTGATAGAGAAACATGAAGAGTGCTCGATAGAAAAACATGAAGAATGCTTGATAAAAAATCATGAAAGAAGTCATGTAGAAAGCACTGTTCAACTCATGTTATGCGCTTAATCAACAAGTAATTTGAAGTATGTAAAAAGTTTGATAGAATGTTTAATAGAAAGCTTGATTGAAATCTCGATCGAAAGCTCAGTAGAAAGATCACTAGAAAGATCAGTAGAAAGCTCGATCAAAAGATCACTAGAAAGATCAGTAGAAAGTTTAATTGAAAGATCAGTAGAAAGATTAGTAGAAAGCTTAATCAAAAGATCAGTAGAAAGCTCAGTAGAAAGCTCGATTGAAAGATTAATAGAAAGATCAGTAGAAAGATCAGTAGAAAAATCAGTAGAAAAATCAGTAGAAAGCTTAATTGAAAGATCAGTAGAAAGATCAGTAGAAAGCTTGATCAAAAGATCAGTAGAAAGATCAGTAGAAAGCTCAATTAAAAGATCAGTAGAAAGATTAGTAGAAAGATCAGTAAGAAGATCAGTAGAAAGTTTGATATTGAGTCATGAAGAGTACATTCTATTAAGTCAGTTAGCATTATTTCATATGAAATAGAAAGTAGAAACTATTCTATGAAGAAAGAAAGAAGTGAGAAGAAGTAAATACTCTGAATTCTCTGAATTTTCTAACATCAATCTTCGACTGAAAGCGAAGATTATTAATCACAGAGATAACAGTACTGTTTTCAAGTCATGTAGAAAGCATTGTTTGAAGCATTGTTTGACATGTTTTATGCGTTCAATCGACGCATTTAATAGAGCGTTTGATAAAGAGTTTAATAAAACGTTTGATAGAAAGATTGATAGAGTGAGTAAATGAGCGAGTAGATGAGTGAGTAAAGTGATGAGCATGTAAAGTGACGAGTAGAATGATGAGTATGTAAAATGATGAGTAGAATGATGAGTATGTAGAATGATGAGTAGAATAATGAGCATGTAGAGTGATGAGTAGAGTGATGAGTATGTAAAGTAATGAGTAGAATGATGAGCATGTAGAGTGATGAGTAAAGTGATGAGCATGTAGAATGATGAGTAAAGTGTTAGTGAGTATGTAGAATGATGAGTAAAGTGATGAATATGTAAAATGACGAGTAGAATGATGAGCATGTAGAGTGATGAGTAGAATGATGAGTATGTAAAGTGACGAGTAAAATGATGAGCATGTAGAATGATGAGTAGAATGATGAGTATGTAAAGTGACGAGTAGAATGATGAGTATGTAGAATAATGAGTAGAATGATGAGTATGTAGAATGCAAAGAACAAAGATGTTGTCAAACTGTTTAATGATGCTGTTAATTATTTAATTATTTATGTGCAAAGATAAACGATTCAATTTATCAATTATTAAATTTAAGTACAAGATTAATGATGTAATTTAATGATGTTTTTTTTAATTCTTACTCGATTCAACACTCATTATGAATCTATGCAAGATTCTATATACTGTAGCGAGCGCTGCGCTAGCGCAGCGCTCTTTTCGCATCAAAAATTACTTCTTTCTGCGCTTTATACTATAACTGTTTTCAATGCGAGAACTTTATAAGTTTATTTCTTTCTTATTTTCTTTCTCTTTCATCTGATTCTTTAATGATGTCACAGCTTGAAATTGATTCAATATGCTCATTGAAAGTATTATTTGAATGATCATTGTCGCTGCGCTCATGATTTCTAAAAGCTTTCTCAAGTTCGTGATGTTCTCTTTTCATTGCATTGCTTTTTGTTCTACTTTTCATCTGAAACATGTTAATAAAATGTGCTTGATCGACATTTAATTCTTATTGCACTCACACATCATCATAACAACATCAAGTACTCATCTTTCATGTAAAAATTGATTGAAGTCAATTTTTCTTATGCATAACTGCATCAATAATGCACTGTGAGACTTTGCATGATTTTTGTGCAGTTGCAAATATCGATGTGTCATCTCTGATGTCAGATATCAAAAATGAGCTGCGTTAAATCTCTTTTTTCAAACTATTCTTCATGTTTATCTGATCTGTTTCTGTATGAGCATCAATCTTATTGTCACTTCAATGCATTAATGCTCAGTCAGTAATAAAGATAAATCATGTGCATCATCAATCATTTTGTTCATCACTTCATTTTCAAGTACTTCTGCATGTCTCATCACTTAATGTAACTTCAGCGTGACTTCTCAAGATTAAATGCTCTCATGTGTAATCTGAACTCATTGCAAACGTGTCTGATCTTTTGTTGATATCATAACTTTCACTGTTTTCAGAAAAGTCTGACTATCACTGTATACTTTGTATATCTTTTCATGATACTCTCAATTCTCTGTTGCTACGTCTGCACAATGTTTTGCTCTCATGATCAATTCTTTCAGTTCTTCATGATGAGTTATGACTAAAGTCAATCTTCTCAATCTCTTATTTAGCTCTCAGTTAATTCTCATTGCAATCATCATAACATTCTCTTTACTGTCACTATCATTTAAGTAAACTCTTTGCTTCAATGCAAATGTGTCAAGATGATGTTAACTTATTGACATTTTCTTGTTTGCAACTATAACTATTCTTGATGATTCTGATCAAAGAATCATCATGTAGAAATGACTTCACTTCATCTTCATCTGTTTGAGTGTTTCTTTCATTCACTTTCGTTTATCAAAAATATGTTGTATACGTTGCATGCAATATATATAAAGCATGATCTTTATGCTGATTTTTCTCTTAAACTTGAAAGATTACTCAGAGAGAATTTCTTGTGACAGATTCACAGTTCAAGATGAATAAGATCTTTCACTGCTCAAATTTCAACAGTTTACTTCTTAAGCATGAATTGCAGACGTGTCATTTGCAATATGCATGTGTATTGCAGTCGATTTCTTCTTTAATCACATCAACATGTGCTATTGTTTTCTCAAGCTATACAGATGATGTCTTTGACTAAAGATTGACTTTATCATCAAGACATTCAAGAGTCAGAACTCAGTGAAGAAATAAGATTCTTAAGATTGACAGTCATCATCATTGTATATCACGTCTTGCAGACACTTGCTTCGCTTGAAAGCGTGCAACTCATCTGTTTCACATTATCTGTAAAGATTTTTCTTATGCAGATTGATCATGTCTTGCAAAGATGTTCATATGCTACACTTCTAATCAGACAGCGTAGTTCAATCATTCTTTACTGTTGCGAGCATGCATCTCTGTTACCTCTGATTAGTCTGATTAGCCTAACATAAACTAGTATAGAGTTGTGAGTAGAACTGTTGTTGACACGCTAGCGACCTAGCGTGCCTTCGTGAGTAAAACTCACGTCATGTTGCATCTTCTTTCTACTTCAGCTTTGAACTTCTAGTTAGAATATACTCATATGATTCGCTCTATGCAGACTCATAACATTAGTTCAAAGCTCATCAATCTTGCTATTGACGTGTAGATGATATAAAAACAAGCTACATTACTCAAACTCAAATCAGAATCAAAATTCGAAAATCAAGTTCAGAAGACTCATTAGAAACCAAGAAATTTCTAGAACAGAACAGAAGAACATGAATGCATTGCTTTAGACTAACTTTTTACTGAGTTCGTCGTCAGAACAGAAGAACAGAAGAACATGAACATGTTGTTCTAGAACTGAAATCAGAAATTTCAGTTGAATTTCAATCAGCAATTTTCTACTCACACAATGACTAGAAGCACAGAATCAGAATCAGTGAGCATTGCTCGCTATGAACTTTGAAATGCTAGAAGAGAATCACTTCTATCACAGAATTGAACAGCATCAGAAGAAGAAGGCACGAATGCATCATTGAATACAGAAGAAGAGAACATGAACACGTTGCTCTTCAATCACGAAATGATCAAGATCAGCATCAGCACTGAACTGAATGCTTGAATAAGCATTCATGAAGCAGATGATCTCGTTGCCTTTATCAAGTACATGTGTCAACAGCATGACATCAAAATTGAGACTCACAATGACATGATTCATGTTGAATGATGTTAACAAGATCAACATCAAGTTGAAAGCTACGCAGATAATGTTGAATGCTGTTCAAATGAATCTACAGAAAGAAATGAAGAAAAAGAACGTGATTATACATCATTTAGAAGCAACATCAAGTCGACTAAGCACTTTGATTTTGAAAGATTAATTCTTGAAGTTGATCAAGCTATCTGAATCATCTTTGTTTGAAGATTTAAGACAGAATGTAAATAATTAATTGTCTTGAATGCAAAACAAGCTGAAGATGAACAAGAATCATTTTTCTATCAAAGAAATGAAGATTGCATATGTGAAAAGTCAAGTCAGTGAAACGATGATTAAACACATAGCATTCAGAATGAGAAACATGATCACGAACTCATTTCTTGAAGCAGAAGAGATACTGTTGATCATAAATAAGATGTATGATGATTTCAATTGACATCACACGACTCAACGACAGTTTTTGAAGCTGTATCAAAACAAGATCTTCTTTCATGAATTTTGAATGAAATTTCAGAGACTTAGTGTGAAACTAGAGTACAATAACGAAACTTTACTAGATGATCTTCAGCATAAAATTAGCTCAGATCTTCAGCGAGTCATGATCAATGAATGAACTATGAATTTGAATGAATTCGTTGACATCTGCATGCAAGTCAACGTTCGATTGACGAAATTGAATGCTCGATCAGCTCTCAAGACATCAATGATTCAAGTCACTCACTCTATCGCTGACATCTTGACGATGATCACTACTGCGATCTCAGCTTCAATCTTTGCATGAAAGAAACTCAGAATATCAAACGTTGATTCTGCTAAAGAGAAGTTGTTTAAAAAAGAACTCTGCTTCAAATGCAAGAAGTCAGAACATAGAGCATGCAACTGTCTTAAGTCAGCTCAGATGCATGAAATCTCAGCGAATTTGAAAAACGATCTGCTCTCGTCAAAGTAGTAATTGAGAGTGACATGCTCATATCTTGCTTCATCAATAAACTTGTTGATTCATTTGATTTCAAACCGTTTATTGTGAACGTCATCTTAAGTAGTTTAGAAAAGATATTTCGATCTTTCGCTCTGATAGACATTGAAGTCACTGACATGATGTTCATAAATGATTCATTGATTTCAGAGCTATGTGAATGCTTTGATATTCAGTCAATTTCACTGTTCAAATTGAAGTTGATTTGTTCATATGACAAAACTCTTGATCGAAGATCTATTACACATGCTCTGTATATCTCAGTCACTATACAAGAACATAAGAATGAAATGATGCTTCTATTAATAACTCGTCTAGATCAGCACAAGATAATCATTGACAATTTCTGATTGAAAAGAAATCAAATTTTGATAGATTCTGCAAATGATTGATTGATATCTTCATCAAATATTCAAATCTCGAAACTTATTGTTTTGAAAACAAGCAGTCAATCAGCATTTCATTGACTTGAATCAAGTGAGATCTGTGAAATGAAACAAAAGAACTTGAAGTCTATGTCAATGATCATCTTAAAGCGAACTACAAATTCGAAATCAGTGAATTGATTCATTGAATCAGCTTTCATACGAAAGCAAAGCACTTAAGTTGATCTCAATCAACATGAATTCATTCAGTCATCGAAGAAGAAAGAGCTCGTCAATATTGTCATGATTAAAGTCACTGTTTATCGAACTTTAGTCAAGAAGAAGAATGTCAAGATCTTTACATTGATCATTAGTGAAATCAACAAGATGCTTAGCTCAATCAAAGATTCAGCGAAACTGAATGAAATGATCTCTGTCATGTCATTAAAGAAACTGAAGAAGAAGCTTTTGATAGTCTATTATGATTTTCTGAACGTTTTTAACAGAGAAAAGACAATTCAGTTGTTCTCGCATTGATCATATGATCATAAGATTGAATTAGAAGATGAGAGTCAATCTTCTAGAAGTTGATTGTATCTCATGTTGAATCACAAGTTGCAGAAGATCAAGAAGTATCTAGAAAAAAACTTGAAGAAGAAGTTTATTACACTCAGCAAAGCTTCATTCACTTTCTCAATACTATTCATCGAAAAGAAAGATGATAGTCTTCGCTTTTGCGTGAATTATCGAAAACTGAATGCTCTGATCAAAAGAAATCGTTATTCAATACTCTTGATAAATGAAGTACTCACTCAAATTCAAGGCAGTAAATATTTGACTCAACTCAAAATTATTGTCACGTTCAATAAGCTTCGCATGAGCATTGAAAGTGAGAATCTAATCACATTCATCACTTTCTTTGATGTTTACAAATATAGAGTAATGCTCTTCAAATTAATCAATGAATCAACATTCTTTCAGCATTATATCAACAATGTGTTGTTCAACTGTCTGCATAAATTCTGTCAGATCTATCTGAATGACATTCTCATTTACAGTAAGATCTTGAAGAAACATAGAACTCATGTGAAAGAGATGCTAAATAAGCTTCGTGAAGTCGATCTGCAGATAGACATTGACAAGTGCAAATTCAAGATTCAGAAGATCTCGTTTCTAAAACTACTGATATTCATCAATGATCTACGAATGAACTTTCGAAAAGTAGATGTGATTTGAAGCTGAAAAGTGTTTCGATCGTTGACTCATGTACAGATCTTCATTGACTTCTGCAATTTCTATCAATGATTGATAAAGAACTTCTTGAAGATCGCTCGATCTATGATAAAGCTGATTCAAAAAGATCATTCATTTGAATGAACAGAGATTTGTCAGACGATCTTTGAGAAACTGAAGTAACAGATGATGACAGCTCTCGTTCTGAAGTATTTTGATTCAATCAGAGAAGCTATTCTGAAAACGAACTTCTCAAACTATGTCAACGACGAAGTATTGTCTCAGTATGACGATGAAAACATTCTACATTCAGTGATCTTCTATAACAAGAACATGATTTTTGCAGAATGCAACTACAAGATCTACGACAAAGAGCTTTTGACTATTATTCGATGCTTGAAGCATTGATGTCTTGAATTGAAATGTACTGATATTTTGATCAAGATCTTCATCAATCATCTGAATTTAAAGTACTTCATAATCATCAAGAAACTGATCAGACGACAGACTAGATAAGCTGAGAAGTTATTCAAATATAACTTCAAGATCATATATCAATCAGAAAAGCAGAATCTGAAAGCAGACGCGCTGATCAGAATGTCAGACGTCAAGTCAGTTGAATCAAATGATGATCGAAAGCTATATCAGCATCAGATACTATTATCAGCAAGCACATTTGAACTGCAATCAA
>JAABUP010010366.1_pt1 | contig 11028 bp, 8 predicted proteins | sample 5559201 | NCBI WGS metagenome assembly JAABUP01 (sample SAMN10711887, study PRJNA513373) | rock metagenome | isolation source: Antarctica rocks | place: Antarctica | reverse complement strand
CAATCGGCAAGCTCAAGCAGTTCAAACGCGTCGCCATGCGATGCGAGAAGACCGACACCAGCTACTCAGCCATCATCAGTTTTGCGTGCGGACTGATGTTGGTTAAATCCGTCCACACGGCCTAGGGAGGATCGGGTCGACGTGCAGTTCATCATTGCCACGAGCGCCGCCATAGGCACGGGCGAGACGTTCAAGGAGCCACACGTCGAAGGCGCACGGAGCCTCTTCTATTGCTACCTCGGCACCCGGCTCATCCCGGCTGCGCCCGAGATCGCGCTGCCGGCGGGCGCGCCTGGCCCCCTGTGCCTCTACGCCGACTATCGCCCCCGCCAGCTCGAGACCCTGGTCTATCTCTGCAACGCCGGACCGGACCCGCTGGCCGAGGTCACGCTCGTGACCGACACCATCGACGGGAACGAGTTCTCTACGTTGAAGCCGGACAAACGCTGGGCGGAGGCTCGCGATCCACAAGTGCAGCAAGTGAACACGGTGCCACCGGGCACGTGCGTGCTGGTGAACGCGCTCTGCCACCAGTTCTCGGAATCGGTCAACCGCCACCGCCTGACCTTCAGCGACGCGGCGGGGCGGCGCTGGACGACCTGGGCGCATGACCATCCCCTGAACGCCTGGTGGCTGGCCGAGGACCCGGACGAGGTCTGGGTGACCTTCCGCCCGGCGTGCCCAGCCGACCAGACCGGAGCCGAAGAGCAACCCAAGGAGGCTCCCTGACGCCAGGGCGGCTGCACTACCCGCCAGTCTCGGTTCCCTCGTGGATGAGCAGGAGGTCGACCGAGCCGGTGACCCCATCCAGCCGCTCCAGGTCGGTGAACACCACGTCGCCGTCTGGCGCCAGGAGCAGCTCGCGGCACACGGTCGCAAAGCGGTCGATTTCCACCAGGCCCTGGCCAGGGGCATCGGGGTCGAGGTGGAACCCGATGCTGAGCGCGCGCACGCTCCGCTCGGCGGGCAGCGGCACCCCGCGCAGGGCGTGCCCAGCGTCTCCGCGGGCGAAGGGGATCACGTGCAGGTCGGCAACCCGGCCCGGCCGCCAGATGTACATGTAATCGGCAAAGTCGACGCAGATCAGGTGGCCCTCACGCGGATACGTTAACGTACGTACCGGCAAGTGGTGCAGGTGGTCGCCTGCCGCGCCCACACCTGGGCGCACCACAAAGGCACCCTTGTCGAGCAGCGACCGAACGTATGCGTCGGTAGCCGCGCATGGCGAGGCATCAACCGTCACCACCACGCCCAGCGCCCGCCCGCCCGGGTCGCGACGCGTCCGCAAGGCGCCGACCAGCCCGAGTGCGGCCGCCTGCTCGGCCAGCCCGGCCCCATGCGGGACGGCCACCGCCGCGTGCCACGCGCTCGGAAGGGGCTCCGACGCGAGGAAGGCCTCGGCCTGGGCGTCGTCGTCCGTGTCCGTCCTGGCGCCCCGGGCATCTGGCATGGCCCAGCGTCCGCAGGGCGCGCCACCGGAGATGGCGAGGTCCTCTGCCTGCGGCTCCAGCCCCGCGAACCAGCTCGAATGCGCCAAGCGCGCAAGCCAGCCAGCACCGCCCGTCCCTACTCCGAATAGCAGATTCGAGACCCCATGTAGCGGTTCCCCGCTGTTAGGCGGTCGCGGCCAGTGTTCCGATCGGGTCGAGAGCCACGCGATGTCCACCGTCGCCTGTGCGCCCGCGCGAGCTGCGGGTGCGGCGCTCACCGCGATGGCGGCAGGGCTGTGTCCGGCCTCAAGCGAACCCTCGGCTTGGTCGTCCGCAATGAGGTGCGTGTGCTCGTCCATCCAATTCTCCTTGTGCAAGACACCCACGATGACGATCCACCACGACAAATGCGGTCGCGCGGAAACACACGGTGCCGGACGTTAGCGCCTGAAGCTTCTGGCGCTGAACCGATGCAGAGTATCTACCCACGCGGACCGGCTCGGCCTCCTGGTCAATCCCGAGACAGCCGCGGCGAGTGGAGGAAGCAGACCCCGGATGTATGATCCGGGATCAGTTATCACACGGGATGGCCGTGTACCGGCAGCAGATGCGCGGGCGTTCCCCCATTCTCCTCGAGGGTCCAGCCCCTCCTCACCACCCTGCCGTCGCGAACCAGACGCGCCCAGGTGGCGCGATTGGGCACCTCCCACATCGCGAGGTGCGTCGCATGCGCGAGATCCTCGTTGATCCAGGTCAGCAACGGCTCGAACACCTCCGCGCGCCAGATCGCCTCGAGCGTCGGATGGACGACCTGGTATTCCGGAGGCAGGTCGCCGCTGACCCAGCCGACGCCGCCAGGTCCCGGCTCCTCGTGCGCGTCCAGCCACAGCAGCGCGTCCCAATGCTCCTCTTCCCACACGACGCTGACATTGATCTCGGTGTAGTCGCTGAGCGGAATGTGGATCACCGGATGCACACCAGCGACCTTCAATTGAACCTCCAAAGATGATGCCGTGTCGACCGACGCTGGCAGGGCAAAGCGCCCCGACTCCGTGCGCAGCCAGTCCCGGAACGCCGCGAGGAACAGCGGATCGCAGGCGTCAGCTTCCGCCACGTCCTCGTCCGGCTGAACCAGAGCGGCATGGGCGGTGCCTTCACCGCCGCTGGTGCCCGGTGCTGCTGTCAGGACTACGGCTAGGCCGCCCGACAGCACCCCGCGCCGTCCCAATGTATTTCTGCTCATCCTGTATCGCCTTCGGCCCTATGGCCGATGACCATCGCAGGTGATTGCGTCAGGATCGGTCGCACCGAGATCATCAGAAATGTTCGGGCGCTGGTCGCCCGATCAGGTCGAGAGCCGCGCCATGACCACCGGCGCCTCTGCGCCCACAGGCGCCGCAGCTGTGGCGCTCACCCCCACGGCGGCCGGACACCCTGGCTACGTCGCCGGCATGCACCTCAGGCACAAGAGCTGTTGGCGACGGACCAAGGCAGGGTGTTTACCCACGCCGATTGACACGGCCGGGTGGTCATCCGAAAGCGACTCGTGGCAGGTGCAGGAAGCAGCCGCCCCCGGGTGTGTGGCCCGGAGCGCTCGTCATGCCTGATAGCCGTGGACTGGCAGCAGGTGCATGGGCGTCCCTCCGTTAGTCTCAATGAACCAACGCGACCTCAACACCCTGCCGTCACGCACCAGCCGTGCCGTGGTGACGCCATCGGCGATCTCCCACATTGCGAGGTGCGTCGCATGCGCGAGATCCTCGTTGATCCAGGTCAGCAGTGGCTCGAACACGTCCGCGCGCCAGAGCGCCTCACGCGTCCGATGGACAACCTGAAATTCCGGACGCATGGCGGTGTTGATCCAGCCGCTGTTGTCAGGTCCCGGCTTCTCATACGCGTCCAGCCATACCAGCTGGTCCCAATCCATCCCCTCCCACTCGACGTTGACGGCGATCTCGCAATTCTGCGGGAACAGAATCTGGACCGCCGGATGAACGCCCTGAACTCGTAGTTCGCTGCACGAAGGCACTGCCGTGTCGACCGACGCTGGCAGGACAAGGCGTCCCGACTCGGTGCGCAGCCAGTCCAGGAACGCCGCGAGAAACGGTGAATGGTCGGCGTCCCCTCGCGCAACGTCCTGGTCCTGGTAGGCCGGAGCGGCATGAGCGGTGCCCTCTCCGCTGCTGACGCCCGGCGCCGCTACAAGGACTACGGCCAGGCCGCCCGACAACGCTCCACGCCGTCCCAATGTCCTTCTATCCATCATGCATTGCCCTCTGCCGTGTGCCCGATGACCCTCGCAGCTCATTGCGTCAGGAATGGTCGTACCAAGATCACCAAACGCGTTGCATCTGATTCATTCAGGGCGTTCCAGATCTGATCAGCGGTATGGATCGCGATCACGACAGCGCCGCATCCAGTCCTACTTTCTCTGATCGAACATGCTCGATCTGACCAGGGGTCAGGAACACGATTATCCCCGCCGTCACGTTGGTTGCCATCAGGTAGGCCCCGACCTGACCGCGATATTGCGCGATGGTCGCCGGCGCCGGATCAACATCGCTTTTCCAGTCCACGACGAGATCCAGCGTGCCGTCCGTTCCGCGCACGACCGCGTCGGCGATGCCCAGCGTCACCCACTCGACCTCGCCATCGAGCACGCTGCTGGCCACGGTGCACTCCGGCACCAGTCGGTCCCGGACGGCTCGGATCGGCGGCAGCGCCAGACCACGCAGCACGGTCCGCGCCGCTTCCGCCCCGTCCAGCGCCGCGGCTCCCGGTGTGTCGTCCAGCTGTGCCGCCAGCTCCACGGCACGGGTCTCCAGCACGGCGAGGTCCTCGGGCATCTCGCCGGTCAGTATCTCCTCGAGCAGCTTGTGCAGCACCAGTCCGCGCGCCAGGCTGCCGCGTGGAGGCGCTATCTCGATCATCGGATCGTTCGCCGATGGCGGCAGTGGCGCCTGCTCGGCCCCGATCGTCTCGTTGCCTTCCTTCAGGTGCGGCGTAATACGCTCGATACGCTGCGTGCGCGCAGCGATCAGCGCCGCCTCGGCCTCGAACACGGCACAGTCCTGGCCGTTCGCCAGCTCCTCCGTCCTCTCCAGCCGCCCCTCGTCCAGATGCTGCGCGTCGAACGGCTCCAAGTCGTCGTGCCGAAGTCCGAAGCGCTCCATCCACGAGTTCTTCGGGATGCCGTCCGAGAAGGCCGGCAGCAGCAGCAGGTCCCGGGCCCGGGTGGCGGCGACATACCAGATGCGGTGCCGCTCGCGCTCCAGCTCGTCGCGCTCCGCTTGCAGCGCCGCGTCCGCGCCGGGCCCGCGCACCCCGAACACCGGCAGGTGCAGGCGACCCTCCGCGTCAAGTGCCGCATGAACCTGCGCCTTGAGCTGTCCGCCCATGTTGACCGGCACCACCACTGGCCACTCCAGCCCCTTGGAGGCGTGCATGGTCACCAGCGAGACGGATTGCTGCTCGGTGTCCGGGCGCCCCTCCATGGAGCGCTGAGCATCCTTCCACTGCCCCGTCATCGCCCGCGCGAAGGCTGGCAGCCCACGCGTGTCGTAGGCCCGCGCCGCTTCCAAGAACTGGTCGAGGTTTGCGAGTGCCCGCTCGGCGGTGCGGTCCTGCCGGCGCCGCAGCAGCGGCCGCACCTGCATCTCCTCCACCGCCTGGCAGAGCAGCACGAACGGCGTCGTGCGACGCGCAAGACGCGCCAGCGACTGCAGGATCCCCAGCGTATCGCGCAGCAGAGGGTCGTGCACGTCAGTGACTGGCGTACGCCGCGACAGGCGGCTCGGCGTTCCGTCCTCAAGCGGCGGCAGGGTGGCAGTCGCGTCCAGCAGCGCCTCCTCCGTCATCCCGACCAGCGGTCCACGGAGCAGGGCACCCAGTGCCAGCGTGTCGGAGGATTCGGCCAGGGTGCGTGCCAGAGCAATTAGGTCCTGCACCTCCTGGCGCCGAAAGAACCCCTTGCCCGCCTGGGTAGATACGGCGATGCCTGCCGCCTCGAGCGCCCGCTCGTAGCGCCACAGCTCGGTGCCGGTCGGCGCCAGGAGGGCGATGTCGTCGGGGCGGCAGGGCCGGGCGCCGTCCTTGCCGCGCACCGGCAGTGCGCCGATTACCCGGGCGCAGAAGGCGGCGACCGCCTCGGCCTCGGCGTCCCGGATCGCATCGGCCCCGCCGCCAGGCACCTCGATCGGTAAGGTGGCGACGGCGGTGTGCCCGTCAGGCGCCACGGAGGTGGTGAACAGCGGCTCGAAGCCCGGCTGTCCGCTGGCCTTGAGTGGTGACTCGAAGCGTTTGTTCACCCACTCGAGGATGGGGCCGAGCGAGCGGAAATTCTGCCCGATTACCACGCGGGCATCGGCGTCCGTTGCGGTCAATCGGTCGCGAGCAGCGACGTAGCTCGCTACGTCTGCCCCACGGAAGCGGTAGATCGCCTGCTTGGGATCACCAACCAGGAACAGCGAGCCAGGCCGCAACGGCCACTCCGTCCAGGGTACCGCCGGGTCCGGCGTGGCGGCGCAAAGGTGCCAGAAGATCTCGCTCTGCAGCCGGTCGGTATCTTGGAACTCGTCGACCAGCACGGCCGCATGACGGGCGCTTAGCGCGGCGCAGACCTCGGCGTTGTCGCGCAGCAGGTCACGTGCCTTGACCATCAGGTCGTCGAAGTCGATCAGCGCAGCCTCGCGCTTGGCTACGTCGAAACGGGCCAATACGGTGCGCAACTCCCCGGCCATAACGTGCAGCACCCGGCCGGCGGCGTAGGAGCGCGTTACCTCGTGCGCCTCACGGCAGGCGGCGTAGTGCCCGGCAGCCTCCTCATGCAGGCGCTCGGCGGTGACGGCAGATCGGCTCGCCTTGGCAGCAGCGCGCCACTTCCCGATCTTGCGGTAGGCTGTCCAGCCGCCATCAGACTTTGCGCAGACATCAGGCGCAGCCATCCGCAGTAGGAACGGCAGCACCTCCGCCTCCTCCGTGCCGACAGCCGGCGCTGCACGCAGCATGGCCTCTAGCCCGGCGGCGATCGCCACCGTCTCCTCCTCGCGGCAAGCGGCAGCGTCGAGGAAGCCGCGCAAGCCCGCCGTAGCCTCCCGCAGGGCTGCCAGGGGGTCGGTGTGCCTCGGCACGTCCGGCACGGGAGCGCCGCGGTGATGCGCCATCCAGCCCAGCAGGTCCCGCACGAGCGTCCCGGTGCGGCGGGCATCGTCCACGAATAGCGCGACCAGCAGGTCACTGGACCGGCGCGGGCCGGATAGGCGCTCTCGCAGCCAATCCTCCAGCACCTCTGCCAACATGGCATCGGCGTCGGCGCGGTCCATTACCGCCGCCCCTGGGTCCATGCCGGCTTCTACCGGGTAGGGCCGCAGCAGGCGCTGGCAGAAGCCATGGATGGTCGTGCAGAGCAGCTCGTCCAGGCTGTCTCGCGCCTTTGCCAAGCGAGCCCGCTGCGCAGCATCGGGGCCGCCAAGCGGAAAGGCGGCGCGCATGTCGGCGCGCACGATGCCCTGCGCCAGCTCGCCCACGAACTCCACGACGCGCTGCCGCAGCTCGCCGGCCGCCAGCTCGGTGAAGGTGATGGCGGCAATCTCTTGCGGTCCTCGGCCCGAGGCCAGCAGAGCTGCCACCCGCCCGGCCAGTACGGAGGTCTTGCCCGACCCGGCGCCGGCTTCCACCAGCAGGGTGCGGTCCAGCGCGGTCAGCGCCGTGGTGCGCGCCGCGGTGTCCGCCGCCAGCAGCTCCGCGTCCAATACGGTATCCGGCATCATGCCTCCTCCCAGATCAGGGCCGCATCGCCTAGTCGCTCGCGAGCGTCAGCCTTCTTGCGCTCGGTCAGCGAGCCGGGGCTGGCCGGCAGCGCGAAGACCAAATCGTCGTAGCTGCCCGCGGTGTCCGGCCCTGGCAGCGCGCGGCCGGCGCGCAGGCTGTCGCAGGCCCGCAGCAGCGCTGCCGTCAGCGTCGCCAGGGCGGTTCGCGTGTCGGCAAGCGGATGGTAGGCGCCGTTCTCCAGCGGGAAGAGCAGCGCCGCCTCCACCTCGACCTCCGACCCGAGCAGCGCCTGCACCACATAGCTGTAGAGGCAGCGCTGCAGCTCGCCCCCACCGTCCAGCACCCCGGGATCCCGTAGTCTGCCGGTCTTGTAGTCCACCAGGCGGGCGGTGCGACCGTCGCCAGACAGGTCCAGCCGGTCGATGCGGCCACGGATGCGCAGGGTCGTGCCCTGGATAGTCACGGTGCGCGTGGTGTCCCACGGGCCATCCGCATGGACGGCGTCCAGACCGCCGAACGCCACCTCGGCATGACTGCTGCCGCCCGGCAGCAGAGGCAGCGGCCAGGACAGCGCTGCCATGGCCATTGCTTCCGCCCGGTCGAGCGTCAGCGTCCACAGGATGGCGGGCGGCACCGCCGCCTCCGCCTCCCACGTTGCGGCGATGTTGGTCCGGGCGTCGTGCAACGCGTCGGCGATCGCCGCCGGCGTGGCCCGTCCAAGGCCGCCTGCCGCCTCGACGGCCGGCAGTGCCGCGTCCAGCATCGCGTGTACCAGGTTGCCGAACTGCAGCGCGTCCAGTTCCATCGCCTCTTCACCCGCATCCGGCTCGCGCCAACCGAGGGCGTAGCGCCAGGTGAAGCCGAGCGGGTTGCGCAGCAGTGACCGCAACGAGGTGGCGGAGTGCACTCGCTCCAGCGCACGGTGCAGCACCGGGTGATCGGGGCGCACTGCGCCATCATGAGCGGTGACCAACGGGTTGTTCCAATCCTGCCAGCAGGCATGGGCAGAAGCAGAGCGCAGGGTGCCGGCGAACTCCTGCGGCCGCGCCATCAAGCGGTCCTGCTCGCTCATCGCGTGCTCCGGCACCCGGGCACGGCGCAGGCGCTCGGGAGCCATGCCCTCCGGCATGAGCGGCGACAGGCCAAGCAGGCGGCCGGTGGCGTCGCGGCGGCTGGCACAGCACACCAGCTGCCGAGCCGTGGTTCCGCGGATCGCCTGGAAGGTCAGGCGGTCGGCCTGCGTCACCGGCAGGGGGTCGAGGCGGGTGGCGGCGATGACGTGGTCCGGCAGCAACGGGTCCTCGGTGGCAGCACGCGGCCACGTGCGGGCATTCAGGCCGAGCAGCCACACGTAGGGGCGCGGGCAGCAGGCCAGGGTGGCAGCGTGCATCCAGCCGATGGAGGTGGCGACCTCCGCCGTGTCCGACAGGCGCAACGCGCCCAGGCTGGCTTCCAGCGCCGTAGCAGGCGCGCGCAGCAAGGCGCGCCGCCAAAGGAGCCGACCGGCGCCGCGCAAAAAGGTCTCGCCTGCCTCTGTCGCCGCAGCCGGGCCCTGCGCCAGCAGGTCGATCGCCGGCAGCAGCACGTCCGTGATCTCGTTTGACAGCCCGGCGACGGCCTGGCGCCAGCGCCCGGGCGAGGACAGCGGGGCGGGACGGGGCAGCTCGCGCGCCCAGCCCTCCGGAAGGGAGCCGAACGGGGTACCGGCGGCGTGCGCCAGGCCAGCCAGGCGACGCACCCGGTCCTGCGACAGGCCGTGTAGCAGGACGTCGGCCAGGGCCGCCGCCTCCTGCCCGTCGCGCGTAGTTAGGGCACGGCGACCATGGGCGAAGTGGATGTCGAGGTTTGCCTCCTGGCCGGTCGCCAGCATCAGGTCGTCGTACTCACCGGGCGAGGCCGCCGCAAAGGCGATCTCCCCTGCCCGTACGGCACCGGTCGCGAGAAGGCCTCGCGCCCAGCGCAGCGCCTCGATCACCTCGTGCCGGGCCGTGGCGCAGGTGACCGCGCGCAGGGCCGGCGTGGTGAGGTCCTCACAGCTTTCGTCCTTGCCAAGTGTGGCCCACCAGTCTGGCGCGACGTGGCCGCCGCTGCGCCACCGCAGCCCACCGTGGCCGTGCACTGCAAGGAGCAGCGGACGCCAGCAGGGCGCCGCGTCCAGCAGGTAGTCGAGCTCGATCTGACCGAACACCGCAGGCGTGTGCGAGAGCCGCTCCAGCGCGCGGTGCACCAAGTCGCTGGCCCGCAGCATGCCGCGGGGTAGCTGGTCCAGCACGGCCTGCTCCAGCCGGGCCAGCGTCGTGAGCCGGGACACTTCCGGACGGGCTGCTGCCTCGGCCGCCAGGTCGATACCGGCCAACCACGCTTTGCCCAGCGTGGCGGCAACCGCGCCCGGAAGGCCGGGTAGGCCAGCGATCGCCTGCAGGTCGCCCAGTTCAGCTGGGGACAGCACCGCCACTGCTCCCGCCGCGGCACCGGCGAGGGTGTCGCCATCCACCGGCCGCAGGAAGCCGCCGGCCAGGCGCTGTGCCACCTGCTCGATCGTGCGGACCTCCAGCCCATGCTCGCCTCGGCGGGCGGCCTCGAGCCGGCGGGCAGCGGCTGCGGCACCGCCCGCCACGATCAGGGTGCGCTTCATGGGGCCTCTCCTTGCAGGGCGGCGAGCCGGCCGGTGCGGTAGTGCGGATCAGCCAGTAGTCGGGTGCGCCCGGCCGGCAGAGCGAAGCCAGAGACGATTCGTCTCCGCATGGAGGGCCCGTGCAGGCTCCGATCGGCGTAGACGGTGAAGCATCGGTCCGGAACGTGGAACACCACCCGGCCCCGCGGAAAGTCCTCATACTCGTTCCAGGCGATCGCGGCCGGCAGCCCGAGACGACCGAGCAGCACCGGGCCGCCGGCACGCCAGCCCGCCCAGGTCTCGCAATGGCCATTCGGGTGGGTCAGGAAGTCGCCATACGGCTCCGCCGCTTCCAGGCTCGTCGCGTCGGTCACCAGCCGCATGCCAGCCCCGTCCGGCATGGCCCAGAAGATGCCGACCTGACCCGCCTCATCGCTCCCGCTCACGCCTCGGTCTCCCCCGTCACGGGCGTTTGGGAGTGGTGCTCGGCCACGCCGCGCGCCCAGCCGGCCAGGTGCTGGCGCAGCGCCACGGGCTCGAGCACCTCCACCCTGTCGTCCCAGGTGACGAGGTGCTGGCACATTTCCAGCACCCCGCCTGCGGTGAAGCGCACCAGCAGGCTGCCGTCCGTCCGGTGCTCCAGAGCCTGCGTCGAGTGGAAGTGGTAGGCGGCTGCTTCTTCCGCCGCTGCACCCGAGAAGCGCAGACAGACCGCGAACGGCTCCTCCTGCCACACCCCGAAGGAGCGTCGGGTGTAAGCCTGCAAGCTGAACCCCGGATCGCGCATGAAGGGCTCCGGCAGCACGGCGTGCTCTCGGATTCGGTCGAGGCGGAACACGCTCGCACCCTGTGGGTAGCCCACGATTTGTGCGACTAGGTAGGGACGCTGGCCGTGCAGCAGGCCGAGCGGCTCTATTACGCGTTCGCGGGGGGCGGCCGGATCTGGTCCGTACAGCACGCGCATTCGGTGCGAGGAGAGCATGGCGTGGCGGATCGCCGCCAGCAGCGCCGCAGGCACGACCGGACGCGGACCGGGGCGGACCGCGGTGCCCTCCACCTGCATCAGTGCCTCCACGTCCGGCTCCGCCCTTAGTGTCCATCCGGGATCATGCTCTGGCCTGACAGAGCTTTCGCACCATCAGCCTGACTGACGCCCAGGGCAGGAACGCGAGTGCGTTCTGGTTGAGGCACTCCCAATCCTTGGCCAGCCTGCGG
>JAABUP010010365.1_pt1 | contig 11029 bp, 12 predicted proteins | sample 5559201 | NCBI WGS metagenome assembly JAABUP01 (sample SAMN10711887, study PRJNA513373) | rock metagenome | isolation source: Antarctica rocks | place: Antarctica | reverse complement strand
GCTGAGGACTCCGGGGAGCTTAGGTGGGCAATGTTAGCAGTTGTTGAGCCCATTGACAATATCGGACCAGCAACCTGCATTCCTCTCAGATACTGAAGCCAACAACTTGTGAAGCTCTCACTAGATGCTGTGATGCCCTGCACAAATATAAATTAAGAAAGTGGGGCTTCTGGGGCGGGGCTAAAGGCTTTTGTTGACGCGATACTTGCGCTACAAGGGGCTCTTTGTTTGGGCAGCCCCATTTTGCATCAACAAAATAGGGGCCCCAAAATGTTGATTTGACAATGATTTTGCTGTGTGCATCAAATGCTTTGAGCAACTATCATTGTGCAACATCTAGTTTGGATGTACTTACTTCACAATACAATGCAAGGTTGTGAGCACCTACAGTTGGAGACGGAGTTGTAGGTGTTTAGCAAAGCCACATTGGCTGGTGATGTTATGCCCAAGAAGATTGCGGTTGATGATCAAGGGATCAATTGATGTTACGTGCCTTACACTTGATCGACTTGCCTTATGAGGGTATTTGGCTTGACCAGCTTGAACTGGTCCCATTTGATGTTCCGCTTTTTGATAGTGGCATGTTTTTGGCCCGGCCTTTCGCTAGCATTTCCTGCTTTTTCACAGTTGATGGTGTACTTGTGGGTCTTGTAGTGATATGCATTGTATTTAGCTTTGCTCGTACGCTTACAGCGATAACTGTGACGACTAGTTTGCTTTTTGCCACAGGTTGTGTTTCGTTCCGGACTGGTCAATCTCAATGCTTCCAATTGGCTAGTAATTGCATCCATAACAGTTTGTGCGTGTCTACTTATACTGTTATCCTTATGAGGTTTTGTAACACTGACTCATGTAGTGGAAGATAGTACTTCTTGCCATGGTTCACCGCGTCAGCCATACTTTTTGGTGACCAGTCACTCCAACCGGTGAAGCCGAGTGTTCAAGGCAGCTTGTCAAGGCTTCATAGCCACATAACAAGCTCATAGGAGACATCGTGCCTCCTCAAATCTAACAACGAGAAACACTCATGGTGCGAGGAGGGCAAAGCAAGAACGACAATGCTCAAACAGACAACCTTTTCCGGCTCACTTCACCGGATTGGGTTTCTAACAAAGCATCTGAGGACTTGAGAGAAACCATTATCAACAACGAGTGGTCAAAATCTGGTTTACAACCTACCACAGTAGAGCAATACAGAGTGGCTCTACGCAAGTGGCTAAAGTATATAGTTCAACGGTCGATACACTTTTCTTGTGTTTCTGGGCATCTCGCAAGTTAAGAACTAACATGGTTTTTGGTGCATTAGGTACGAGGCACTAATGAAGGAGACAGATGCATCCTTCACGAGCTTGCAAGACAAAGAGCAGAAAGTGTGCGGCTTTTTGCATTGGTTGCTTGACGCAATTGACTTGAACAATACTGACTTGCAACAAAAGGCAACCAAAGCTCCACAAACACAGCTGGATCATGCAATCCAAGCACTTAGTTGTGTCAAAAAATGCCAAATGGGCGTGTCCGGCCAAGCTGATGGTTGGAGCCCCAAGAACTCTGTCATCAAGGGACCATTCATACGAGCCAAACACATGCAAGCAGAAGTGGGATCATCAATGGGAGTCTTAGACAGCAAGCATCTGACCAACAGACAATACAATGCTTATCTTGATGAAAGCTGGACATTTGGGACCAGCCCGGAGCATGCATTGACAGGTATGTTCATGGTAGTTGAAGCCACCACAGCCACCAATTGCGGCCTTAGGGCTGAGGACTCCAGGGAATTGAGGTGGCCGATGTTAGCAATTGCTGAAGTCATTGGCAACATCAGGCCAGCACCTTGCATCCCTATGCAGCTGGGACTTCGGAGGGCTGGCAACAAGACATCACACATAGGCAAAGCTGAGTGGTTTGCCATGGTTGAGAACGCTTTGCCACAATGCTGCCCTGTGTTAGCAGTTGCTTGCTTACTGGTTCAGTCCCAACCCTGCTATCAAAAAGCCTTTTTGGACGGTGATGACACATTCTGGGAGCACAGGCTGCTAGCTAAAGGCACACTCAAGTCAGAGCCTGTGAAATATGATAGCTTGCATGCACAACACAGCAAAATCATGGCCAATATTGGACTTGCTGATGACAAGTCTGGGACAGCACTTCACATTTTCAGGTCAACCGGTAATGCTATGTTAGAACTCGAGGGCGCTGACAAAAGCAAGGTCAGCTCTTGGGGGAGATGGGTTCAGTCAACAAAGGAGGTCTTTTATGACAACAAATCTTCTCTTCACAACGTGCCGGTGCAGATGCTCCTTGGAGGCTGGGGAAGTGACTACAAGAAAGAGTTTTTCTTAGGCCGTAGCACTGTCCCGTTGTCACCTGATGTACTTGCTGAGTTTGTGAGTCACTTACGCCCTTCGCTTGTTGAGACCGAGACCAAAGTGGCAAACAAGCTCATGGAGCTCAATGCTTTGCCTCAAAAGGAGAAGCAGTGGCAATGCAACCAGAAAATTCGCACATACTTGGCAGACATGCAAAAGAGTGTGCACGCTGAGAGGCGCCTCATTCAGGCATTCTTGTATGGTCTGCCTTTGTTGGTTGCCCAGTACACAGCAGAAAGACTTGTAGTTGTGCGCGGCAGCAAAAAGGTACAACAACTGCTACAAGATGCACGCTACAAAGAGTACAGTGCACATGTCAAACATGGTCACCGGAATGCCCTTGAGCGCATAGAGCTGGCAAGGCTCCCACTTGAAGAGCGAATGGAAGCGCAACAACAGCGACTGGCAATGCAGCAAGCAAAAACCCTTTCACAGGCTACAACAGCAATGCCTGCCGGCTCTAGAGCTCAGTTTGTGACAAGTCACACTTGTGCTGCTGATGAATCCGGATCCAAGAATCAGCAAGCACCTATTGCAAACCTGCCAGAATCAGCGTTGGTTAAAGCAAAGAGTGGAGTGCTGCATTTTGCTGATCTCACCACAGTGGAGGATGCGTTCAATGAGTGGCCAAAAATTGACTCCCAAGTAGAGGGTTGTGGAGGTTGGAAAGAACTGTCAAAACAAAGCAGAAACAACTACAACAAGCGACGTCATTTGGTTCAGCGTATTAGCATGCTCATGGAACATGGGTTGTCAGCAACATCAGCATGCAGGGTTTACGCACATATACAACAGCAAGGGGCCTTCTCTTTGGCGGAATTGCGCGATGCTGTCAACTTTGCTGAGCCGGTGCCCGATAGCAGAGCCAAAGGAGGTAGACCAGCTAGCCGGAAAGACACTGACATAATGCCTCGTGACAAAAGTAAGACTCTTGTCACCAAAGGGCAGATCCTGTTGTGGCATGCAAAAGCGTTGCAAGCTGAGCTGAGCCAAGCAAGAGACAAAGCAGCCTTGAAGTTGTAAGCCTAGATCTGACGAGCATATTAGCATGTTTGCGCAATTCCTTGCAAGGTCAATTGAGTGTCATTGTAGACAATGTATTCTCCACAAGTTTGCAAACACACCACCAACATTACAACAACCAAAATTGGGAACTTTGTTGAACCTTCCAAATATGGCACAACAATGGCTTGAAAAAATAGGATGTTGGCAATGATACATGATACGTTTACGGGAAGCAAAATTGTCTTCATGAGTATTGGCACATTGTTGGTTGTGCAAATCTGTTTTGCAAACTGACAAATAAGTTTAAAGCGTTGATGGATTCAACAACAAATTTGCTTCATGTTCAAGTTGCACGGATGCTGGCTTTTGTACTTTGGGACAGCATTGGCAAGAAATTTGGGAGATTGCCAAATTTTTTACATTTACTCAAACATTATTTTAGACTTGCTCGGACTTACAAATCTCGGCACAAAGTGCGAGGAGGTAGTTTGTAAATATGAGCAAGTCAGAGAACTTCGATTTGAAACTGCAATTTCAGTTTGCATTTTGCATTTTGCAAGTTGCATTTTTCAAAATTTGCCGGTGGCACAAACATACTTTTCCGAAAGTATTCACAAAGTCGATTTGCAATTGTGATATGTCGGTTTGCAAATCTAAAATCCGCGTGCATCTACAATACTGAATATACATATGCAACCAGAGATGACAGGAAGCTTGCAACTGTAAGGTTTTTGGCAGTGAGCACTTGCGTGCCCAAGGCTTGCCTTAGGAAGTAGGAGCATGTTGTGTGTGGGCACCAATTGGCATGCTGCGAACGTGTGCCGCAAGAGTCATGTTTCGGCTGTGCACATTGGCATAAATGATGCACCAGCCCTAGCAGCAGCGGATTTTGGGGTAGCCATGATGTTGCAGGTCAGCCTGCCTTCCCTGTTGTGACATTCTAGTGTGCCTGCCATGCGCTTTGGTGGCCCGCAGTATTGGAGCTGGCGAGCTCCAAACGCCAGCTCCAATTATACGCAGCATGCACCACGCCTGCCCATGACAAGCACGAAGTAGCTTGCTAGGCCCCATGTCATGCTGTTCTGCATTGGCTCTTTATGTCTGTTTGCGATCTGCAGGGGCTGCAATAGCTATTGATGCAGTGATGAAGGTGGCAAGCACTAATTGCACAAGCATCAACGAACTTGCGCAACCTGGCACTTTCAACACCAGAGCGCATGGACCTTGTGTTTCAAGGTTTGCGCAACATGGGCCCATGTCCCACCAAGTAGTATAGTGTACCACATCTGGGGCTGCAACCAAACACTGTAAAGAAAGGCTAGCTTGTGTCTGGCTTGTGCTGTAAGCCCACCCCGGAAAGCACCACTTACACAAACCACTGAACTGACAGAGTATGTCCCAAAACGTACAATTGGGGATAGCAAAACAAACATGGTCTAGAAAGGCTAGCTTGTGTGCAGCTAGTGCTGTCCACCCATACCCAAAAGCCCCATTTCACAAAATTCTGGGCTGGACAGTTTTCGATGCACATCTCAAGGCTTGATTGGAAGCAGCCCCGCTTCTGGGAATACAATTGGGGCTGGTCAAGGAAACATGGTCTAGGAAGACGAGCTTGTGTGCCGCTAGTGATGTCAGCCCAGCCCCAAAAGCCCCACTTTTTCACAACTCTGAGTTGAACAATGTTTGATTCCTATCTTGAGGCTCGACTGCAAGCCGCCCCATTGTTGCTGGAGATTTTTGGGGCTTGCAAGCAAACATGGTATAGAAAGGTCGGCATGAGTCCAGCTAGGGTTGTCAGACAAGCCGCAAAAGCCCCACTGTCACACAATCCTGGGTTGGACAATGTTTGATTCCTATCTTGAGGCTCGATTGCAAGCCGCCCCATTGTTGCTGGAGATTTTTGGGGCTTGCAAGCAAACATGGTCTCGGAAGACGAGCTTGTGTGCTACTAGTTGTGTCAGCCCCGCCCCAAAAGCCCCACTTTTTCACAACTCTGGGTTGACAATGTTTGCTTCCTATTTTGAGGCTCGACTGCAAGCCGCCCCATTGTTGCTGGAGATTTTGGAGGCTTGCAAGCAAACATGGTATAGAAAGGTTGGCATGGGTCCATCTAGGGTTACTAGCCCAGCCCCAAAAGCCCCGGTTCCACAAAAGTCTGGGTTTGGGAATGTTGATTCCGATCTTGAGGCTTGAATGCAGCCCCAATGAATATGATGCTTGGAATACCAAGCCTTATGAGAAACGGCCATTGTGCATGTGCTTGTGCTGGAGAGTTTGTACATGCTAGCATTATCGTTCCACACTGACACTTCCAAATTGTGCTTGTGATTCAGTAGAAGCTGACGGTCTTGGTAGTTGTTACCCATACAGACTGTCCAGGAAACAGAGAGCTAACACCCTCTGCAAGATCAAGATGCTGGCCGCCACCTGATATGGTCTTCTCCAGTATCTCCTCTAAGGTGAAAAGGTGATGGTGCAACGCCAGCTTGTCCCTTCTCAGCCAATGCTTGATGCTGCCTGCAAAAACCTACCCTTATGCCCTTGTCCTTGAAAGACAGCTTGGACAGCTTCTTGTTCACACGTCGACTTATGGGAAAACTGATGGGGTGAGTTTGCGACCTTCTTCGCAGCTGTTTGACTTACTGATGTTCTGGATGCACAGTCTACCTTTAGCCAATCTTCATAGCTTTCAGCCCTAGTACTGTGGTGCCCCATCACAGCCTGCCGCAGCAGATAGAATCAGAACTGGTATGCTATTTGTCCTCATCTTGTTCATCTTCAAGTTGTCGCATCATCTTGCAGGCTATTGATTTTGTGCCGGAGCCGTCTGCATGCCGGATGGCTCCACTGGTGGTAGATCTTGATATACAAGACATCCTCAACATCCCAAGGAGCGGCACCAGCTTGCGCTAGGGCTTGAAGTCAATATCTGTCAGGGCATTGTTCCACACCCAGGTGAACTTGTGTGGTTGGCGACCAAGCTTGGAGCTGAGGTCATCAAAACAATTTATGCTGCTAATTACTGCCTGATCCACAATGTCAACAACTGAGTTGGTAGTGCCAAAGCTTCTGAAATCAAGTTTTGCACCCCTGTTATCACATGATCGTGTGCCATCCATTTGAGCCTCTCGCAGCGCATCAGGTGATCCTGTCCTTCACAATGAAAGCCTTGCCTTTTTATTCCTCAACGTATGGATTGCCCTCCCGAATAGATAACACTTGTTGTTGTAGTCGTCCAACTGTACATACTCACCCAAATGTGAAAGTTCTTCTTCACTGTGGTTTCAACCATGTCAGACGTATACTAATGGTCTTCTACATCACCTGGAAACCTGAAGTCAAGGTCAACCACAAGGGGTCCAGCCAAACCTCGGTTTCTGTCAGCAGTGGTATTATTCCTGCTTGGATAGTTTTGGTGTATGCCTCATATAAATTGCATTATGCTTGTCTTCAGGGATGATTGGTCCATATGGTTTGGCCATGTATGTAAGTTGAATGGCTCTCCTCTTTTACTGGATAGGCTAGCAAGAAGTGATGCATGGAGCGCATCCATGCATCACATGCAAGAAGCTTTAGGCTTCCTGGCGTGTCAGCTGTCGCATTGCTGGCTGCCAACTTGTGTTATCCGGTGGCAACACAACACATATTAAGATGTCAGATGATTGCGCAGTGTACCTTTGTACAGATGTAAGCAGTCAACATCAAGCAAGCTTACTTTGAAGAGGCCTTGGCTTCTTGGCGACGTTTGCGTTGCAGAGCTGTCTCGTGTGCTCGATACTCAGGATCCTGTCGCTTCAATTGGGTGCGAGCGTTGTTACTGTGGATGACAGGTTTCCTGTAAGGAGCATCTGTGGTATCTTTGTTGTCTGTAGAAGCATCTGTATCCCAGCCTACCCATGTAGCATTTCAACCATTCAGAAGACGCACATACTTGAGCAAGCTCATGCAAGAACTCGTCATGGCGTGTTTGATACTTGCCATCAGCATGTTGTATTGCTCGCACTTGTGAGGCTCCTAGGGTCTCAGCTGTCATATGCAGGCCTGCTCTACATCAAGCTGACAACTGTTCCCGTGTCAATAGAATGTATCCATGAAGCAACATCATGTCAGTCCTCAAAGGATAACAGAAAACATAATCACACCGAAGTAATTTTGAAACTGGGGCTTTTGGGGCGGGGCTGACAGCACAGTATAGCTTCAAGCTAGCCTTGCTAGAAAGTGTTTGACTTATCAGCCCTATTGTTAAGGAGGCAAATGGGGGCTGGCCTGACAACACTAGATAGTCCCTAGCTAGCCTTGCTAGAAGGTATTGACTTGTCAACCCTGGTTTTGTCAAAGTGAAGGTAAATTGTCGCGCTTTAACACACCCCTGTTACAATTGTTTGAATCCGAGCCAGCTTCTGCTGTGTGCAGAACCAACTTGATATGAGCTCATCTGAGACTATGCACTGCGGCACTCCGAGATAGCAGGGACTTTGAGCCAGTTGATGACCCGCTGGCAAGCGTCCGCTGAGGGCAATGGCGACAGTAGTTGCAAAGAAGATGTCTGGCGGCCGCAATGGTGAGGGTATTGGGGGGTGATGTGGCGGTGTTAAATTGCTTGTTTGCTTGCTATATCCAACCTATGCCTTATATGGTTCTTAGTGAATTGGATAAGTAAGAGCCCAGTTGCCCTGCACTCAAACAGGTTAGAGCATTTGGAAGATTGAAACGTATGGGGTTGTAGGCCTTTGTTGGCGCACAGCTGGGCCTGGTGGGGCCTTTTATTTGAGGATCCCCAGTTTTGGGCCCTAGCTTCCGGGCATCCAACTGGCGCTGAGACAGGGCTTCTTTGACAAGCAACCGTTGCGGTTCTTTATCAAGAGCCAACTCATGATGTATGCAGAGCCCATTTTGACATGCGCTCACCTAAGAACACACTCGAAGGTAGTGGAGACCTAACTGTCAAGGAGCCTGTTGACAATGTTGACAGTCGTTTGTCCCAGACCATGGCGCTCTTGGTTGTGGCGAAGATGATGTCCGGCCTCATGGTTGGAACTTTGTTGTGGACTTGAAGATCGCTGCAAGGTGAATGGCAAACTGAGTTGCTTTTGCTTGCTAAATGTAGCCAGTCCCTTATGTGGCTCTCACTGATCGGAATAGTACCTTGGCTGTCCTGCACAAAATCAAGTCAGAGAGTTTTGGAAAGTGGGGCTTTTGGGGCGGGTTTGGGAGCCCGAGATGGCTCAAGCTAGCCTTGCTAGAAACTGCATGACTTACCAGCCCGGTTGCTGGGGAGGCAAAGTGGGGCTAGGAGAGGGCTTCAGGGGCGACCATCAGGATTTTACCGGAGTCTGAGCCAACTTCTGGTGCGTGCAGAACAAAGTCTTAGTATGCACTCACTTGACCATACACTCTAAAGGTAGTAGAGGTCTAGGACCCAAGAGCCAAATGATGATTTCCACAGATGTTTGAAACCGACAGTGGGCTCCAAGCTGTAGCAAAGAAGCAATTGTGGTTGTGGAGCTCTGTTGTTCGCTTAAGCCAATTGATGAAGTGCTGAACTGTTTGTGTGGGTATTGGATATAGCCAACACCTTATGTGGTTCTCCTTGACTACCGTATTAGTAATCCTGGCGGCCCTGACAAAATGAGAGTGTAGGAAAGCGGGGCTTTACTTGAAACTGGATGCTGATGTGAACATGTGCAACCTCTTAGGTTCTCCATCAGTACATGCATATGTTTGAAGGCCTCTTGACTTCCGAGCTCTGTTACGGTGAAAAGAAGCAAATCTGGTAAAGTCCATCAACACATCATTACCTGTCTACATCATGGAAAATTTGTTCAGTCTCACTTGAGTTATGATGCAATGAAGCAAAGCTGGTGCAAAGGTAAAGTTTCCATCAACGCCTGATGGAATTTCCATATACACATGATGGAATTCCAGCATTACACGTCTACATCATGTAACGCTTGTGCAAAGGTAGAGTTTCCAAAAAAATGTGATGGAATTTCCATCATTACATGTTTACAACATGGACACTCTGATTGTTGACAAAGACGCTGAACTACTTAAGGCAAGCTCTGCTGGCAATCCATAAGAGTTTAAGCAGTTTGGAAATTCATGGTCAGCATTAAATCGTCAGTGGCGCATCTTGCCAATTCAGTGGTACTTCTGTGTATTTTGATTCCACTTGATGTTGTACTTTTCCAGAGTGGACCGTTTCACATTTTTGCTGTCGTTTGCCCTCTTGATAGCTTTCACCCGATTGATTGCGTAATCATGCTCCTTGTGGTACTTTGCACTGAATTTTGCTTTTTGAACTTTATGTCTGAGGTACCATATACGATTTGCTTGCTTTTTGCCTTGTTTTGTCTTTCGATCCGGCTTAGTGATCACCATGGCCTCCAGTTTGCCTTCTAGTGCATTCATGATGTTTGTGTCCGTCTGTTTGTGATTAGCTTCCTATGAGGTCTTGTCACACTCACCGGTATAACGGCCACAGATAGTAGCGGTAGCCGCCTTGGCCTTTGTTAAGTTCTGAGACACAAGCTCATAAGGACCTGTAACAATGAGACAAGTAAGAAGCAATCATCACGGTGCGAGGCAGACAAGAACGATAGCGCTGACATAGACAACTTGTTTCAGCTCATAACATCCGATTGGGTCTCTGACTTTGAATCAGAGAAGCGAAGAGAAACTATCTTCAACAATGTGCGCCGGATTGAATCCCAAGTCAAAGTCAGCAAGTCGCAGGCACCTTGCACGGTTGCTTTGCGCAAGAGGCTTGGGTCCTAGTTGCACGGTGATTGGCTTTGCTTATTGGATGACATACATGCTTCTTGTTTTGCAGGTATGAGGCTATGATAAAGGGCAATGATGCATCCTTCGCCAGCTTGCAAGACAGCAATGAGAAGCTGTGTGGCTTTTGGATTGGCTGCTTGACGCAATTGAGGTGCACAACTGCAACCCCAGACGGAAACCATTCATTCCTCCATCACAACAGCTAGAGCATGCAGTGCCAGCGCTCAGTTGTGTGATGAAATGTCAAATGGGCGTTGCCGGGCAAGCCGACATGCTGAAGGGGCATTTCACAAGGGCCAAGGAGCTGCAGGCTGACCTTTACAACCGCATTGCGGTACAGTCAATGTAGGTCGAGTTTTGAATAAAAATCTGGATTGTAAAGTTTGACATGCCAGGATACTCCTCACAATCCAACGACACCATCTTGCTACCAGCTCATAGACATTGACCCAACCTCATCAGTTGCTTGTTGAACCCACATAGCAAATTGGCTGATGAGGATGCATGGTAAACCAGGAGAGCGGTTGACATGCTGAGATTGGGCTGGCTTGCCGCCCTTGGCATTGGGGTGCCGCACTGGGCTGCTTAAGCGAACACCATCTCGCAACTCAGCTAAAGACAGGCTGTGTCGTTGCATCACAAGCTCATATACAGCCAATGCTTTCTTCAGTGGCCAGCACCGATCTGTGGCAAGTGCTTGTATTCGCAAAGGCAGATGCCGTCGCCTGCTCATGTTGTCAATGGCCTTCTTGCTAAGGCGCTGACCGCGCTGGATTGCCTGTTCACACAACAGGGGGGGTGCTGGGAACCCTTGAAGGCCTGTGAACCACTCATCTACAGCTTCCTGCACCGAACTCAAGCCTGAGGACAAGCCG
>JAABUP010010362.1_pt1 | contig 11032 bp, 9 predicted proteins | sample 5559201 | NCBI WGS metagenome assembly JAABUP01 (sample SAMN10711887, study PRJNA513373) | rock metagenome | isolation source: Antarctica rocks | place: Antarctica | reverse complement strand
GGCTAGACACCGTGATCATCAGCGGGGCCGTACCCGCCCCCACGGAACACCGGAAACACCGAGGTTCTCCGACACTCCAGTCACATCGGTCCCAACGGCCCCAAAGCTCCGATGTGACGGAGCCCTGCGTCGACCCCCCTGGTCACTTGGAGTCAACCTGCTGGTCGCCGTCGTTGCACGTCATCGTCTCGTTTGGTCTTGCGGCACCGTTCACGTCCCCGCCTGGCGCCGCGACTTCGGAATCTCAGCACCTGGCCGCCGCTCGGGGGTGGTCCCGGCTTGCCGACTCACCCAGCACCGACACGTCGAGTGCCGCAGCCGGGCCACGCGGCCTGGGGACCCGTCGGAGCAGAACGAGCCCGTGACTGTGGCCGTGCCGGTGGAAACCGTGGGCGCGGTAGAAGGCGACACGCTCGGACGTGCAGCGCAGCAGTACGGGGACGTCGGCCGCGTCAGCTGCGGCCAGCAGCCGGTCCAGTATCCGGCCTCCGTGCCCCTGTCCGGTGGGGAACGCAGCCAGCGCATCGACCCACCAAGCACCCGGGTCGTCGCGCTGTGCTGTCGCACCTCCGTCGCGGCGAGCGGCCAGCGCCGGTCGTAGCGAGGCCAAGGCGCGCAGCAGGGCCACCACGAGCACGACCTCGTCAAGGTTGGGATGCGCCAGGGGGAGCAGCCGGGTCAGGCCCCACAACAGCAGCGAGACGGCCAGGGCAACCGGAACCTCCAGGATCAACCCGACCAGTACCCCCAGGGCAAGTCCGGCGGCGGCACGGCTCCACCGTTCCCGGTCCCCCCGGGTGCACAGCAACGCAGCCCGGTCAGCGAGCAGTACGTCGCCTGACGGCCACCTGACCGCGGCGCGCACCAGCAGCCCCCGGGCCTCCCGAGCGACCGCGCGGGCCCCCGCGCCCGGTACGGCCAACCCCAGCGCCAGGATCAGCGCGACACGAGGGAGGTCGACCAAGCGCACCCGCACACCATCCGATCGACACCAAGGGCAGTCCAGAAGATCACTCGGATGGAGCAACCCGAGTGCAGCCCCGCGATCCCCGCCACGGCCAGGGCCGCCCGCGCAGGCGGGCCGACGGCCCGCGTCGCGCTGACCGCACGACACCCGTCCGCGTTGTCCGCCCGGGCCCGCCTGACGGGGGTTGCCTGGCGATGGGGTTGCCTGGCGATGGGCCGGACAGGGCCCATGGAATCGGGGACAGGGCGCCAGCGCGTGGTCTACGTGGAGTCACCCAGATCACCTGCGCAGCCACAGTGCGATCAGAGGCACCGACGGCGCCCGCGCCGGCGTAGTCCTGGCGCTGGGGTTGCGATAGTGCGCCGACCGAGGCGAGCGAGGTAGGAGGTTGTCCGTGGCGACCTGCCCAGAGCCGGCGCCCTACGGCAACAGCGTTACCGGGCTCGCCGGCCTCCAGCAGCCCGCGCGCACGTATCGATGCCAGTCAATGCCAGTCAATGCCAGCCGGACTCGAGCCAGGCCGTCAGGCTGGGAATCAGCGCTCTGAAGGTCGCCAGACTGTGATCGCCGTGCACGACGACCTCGTCGATCTGCTGTCCCGAGCCGATCAGGCTCTGCGCGTACCGCTGCGTCTCGCCGTAACTGCTGGGGTCGGTCTGCTGATCTCCGTCCCCCAGGAACACCCGCATGCTGCTCGCTTGCGGCGCCAGCAAGTCAGGATCGTGTTGCGCTGCCTGGTCACCGAACACGTGGTCCGGATCGTCGATGTGGAAGTAGCCAGATACCGCTGCGAACTGCCCGTACTCGGAGGGGTGTCGTTCAGCGATGCTCGCTGCCGCGAACCCGCCCATGCTGAAACCGCCGAGGGCCCGATAATGCCGCGTCCGTCGGTGTGCGCCTTCAACGGCGCCGATCAGTCTCCCGGTGATGAGCGACTCGAGTTTGAATCTCCCGGCGGCGTCGTCCGCCCACTCATTATCGAATGTGGACGGAGTCGAACCGTCGGGCGCCGCGACGACGAACGGCGCAGCGCCCCGGCACATGGCACGGTCCAGGTCGTAGGCGATCCCAGAGTTGTAGAAATCGTCGCTATTGCCCGGCAGGCCGTGGAGCAGGTACAACACCGGTAGGGTGGTGCTATCTGGAACCGCTGGTCGGTACACCCACACCCGGCGCCGACCGCCGTCGGCGAAAGCGTCGGCGACAGTCATCGTCACGGCGTGGCCGCGACTCGGGCACACCCTGCTCGCAGCACTGACCCGGTACGGAACCCCGACCGGGGAACCCAGCGCATAAGCCGGTCCGATCGAGGACGCCACGCCGAGAGTGGACGCGAGCAGCACCATCCGCAGTCCGACGGCACGCGACCCCACCCGCCACGACAACATCATCCTGAGATCCATTCGTCCATCGCTACCAACCCGTCTGCAGGTCGTCGCGGACGCTTCCGAAACGCTACGCGCGCGTCACCACCGTCCGCCCCTCCGCTGCCGGCACGGGGCCTGGCCAAGGGGCTGCTCGCCCGTCGATCTGGACCTACGGTTCAGCCCGGGTGCAGGCGACGAGTCAGTTCTGCGTGCGGGAAGCGGCCGGGGGTTGACTGACCGGCAGTGAACTTGCGAAGGTGCTGGTATAGGTGCGGTCGTGGAACAGCTTGGCCGTCACCACATGCCGCTCTCGCAGCGACGCGAAGAAGGCGACAGCAAGGGCGCCTCCCAGGGTCGGGCCGGCGACATAAACCCAATAGGGGCGGAGCAAAGGGGCCAGTAGGGCGGGTCCGAGGCTGCGGGCCGGATTGAGGCTTGTTCCGGTGTAGGGGGCGCCTTGCCATACCAGTGTCGCGATGAGCGGCCACAAGACCAGTGGAGTCCATCGGGCGGTGGCGGCGCTGCTGGTCATCAGAAGGATCACCAGGATGAGCAGGGCGCTCATCCCCGCCTCGATGGTGACGGCCAGGCTGTCGCTGACCCCGTTGCCGGGGGCGGTTGCCCCCAGGTCGACTGCGTTGGCCTCGTGGCCCCACAGGACCGCGACGACCGCGGTTCCGGCCACCGCACCGACGAGCTGGCTGATGACGTAGCCGGCGACGTCGTGCGGATGGATTTTCCCCTGGGTCCAGAACGCCGCGGTGACGACGGGGTTGAGGTGGGCGCCGCTACGCCGCCCGATCGGGCTGAGCGCGAGCAGGCTGCCGGCGCCGGCGAACATCAGCCCGGTCAACAGAAGCCGCGGCGAGGTGGGCAGCGCTCTGAGCGGGGAATGCGGACCGAAGTCCAGGCAGACCGCGGACAGACCAGCGAGCAGCAAGACAGCCGTACCGACCGCTTCGCAGGCCCACTCGACAGGATGAAGGCCACCGCGAGCCGGCTGCGCTGCCGGTTGATCAGCACGCGCGTGTGCGGAGCCCGGCATGCGGTACATCATGCGCAGGCCAGCTGACGCACCGGGCACTCGGGGACGGGGCGCCAGCGGTGGCGAGTTTGGCCCCGGCCCCGTTGGGGTTGCAGGACGGGTGGGCAGGTCATACCGGTAGCGGCAGGGCCAGAACAAGCGGGCGGGACAATCAACGGGGGTTCTCGTGTGGGCTTTGGCCGTCAAGCCTGGCGTGAAGGACTCGCTCGCCCTCGTCGATGTCCCCGAGCCGCCGGCTGCGGACGGGCCGGTGCTTGTCGATGCCCTCTCGGTCGGGTTGTGCGGCACTGACGTCGAGATCGTGTCCGGGGCGTACGGGCAGCCGCCGGCTGGCCACGACGTGCTCGTGCTCGGCCACGAGAACCTCGGTCGGGTCGCCGTTGCCCCCGACGGCTGCGACCTGCAGGTTGGTGACCTCGTGGTCGGGATCGTCCGGCGACCTGATCCGGTGCCGTGCCCGGCGTGTGCTGCGGGCGAGTGGGACATGTGCCGCAACGGTCGGTACACCGAGCACGGGATCATGGGACTGGACGGGTTCGCTCGCGAACGGTGGCGCGGCCAACCGGACGCCATGGTCACGCTCAACCCCTCACTGGCACAGGTCGGGGTGCTGCTCGAGCCCACGACCATCGTGGCGAAGGCATGGGAGCAGATCGACCGGATCGGTACCAGAGCCTTCTTCGCCCCGCACGTCGCGGTGGTGACCGGCGCCGGCCCGGTAGGGCTGCTGGCGGCGCTGCTCGGTGTGCAGCGCGGGCTGGAAGTCCACGTCTTCGACCAGGTGAGCGACGGGCCCAAACCCGGCCTGGTCCGCGACCTGGGCGCCACGTATCACACCGACTCGCTGCCCGAGTCCGGTGTGTCAGGCGACGTGCTGGTCGAGTGCACCGGCGTCACGTCCGTCGTGCTCGACGCGATGAGTTGCGGCGGGCTGGACGCCATCACCTGCCTAACCGGCGTCTCGACCCCGGGCAGCAGGGTGCCGGTCGACATCGGTGGCATGAACCGTAACGCCGTGCTACGCAACGACGTCGTGTTCGGCAGCGTCAACGCCAACCGGCGGCACTACCAGGCGGCCGCCGAAGCGCTCACCGAGGCGGACCAGGGCTGGCTCGAGCGGCTCATCACCCGCCGCGTTGCGCTCGAGCGCTACCAGGACGCGTTCGCCCGCCAGAGCCACGATGTGAAGGTCGTGCTCGACCTGCAGGGCCGCTGAGCGTGTCCCGGATCGAGGACTACGCCCTCATCGGGGATCTGCACACCGCAGCGCTCGTCGGGCTCGACGGTTCGATAGATTGGCTGTGCCTACCGCACTTCGACTCCGCTGCGTGCTTCGCGGCGTTGCTCGATACCCCGGACGCGGGTCGCTGGTTACTGGCACCAGCCGGGCGAGGTGCCTGCACCAGCCGGCGCTACCAGAGCGGCGGCCTCGTCCTGGAAAGCGAGTGGCACACCGTGGACGGTTCGGTGCGGGTGGTGGACTTCATGCCGCCCCGCGGTGAGGCCGCCGACGTCATCCGGATCGTGGAGGGAATAAGCGGCGCGGTCCGGATGGTCAGCGAGCTGCGGCTGCGCTTCGACTACGGCCACATCACCCCGTGGGTCCGCCGCGACGAGCGCGGGATGGTGGCCGTCGCCGGCCCCGACGCCGCCTACCTGGTCACTGCCGCACCGCTCGAGGGCCGGGACATGAAGACCGTCAGTGAGTTCACCGTCCGCGCCGGGCAGCGGGTCCCGTTCGTACTTACCTGGGCGCCCAGTGCCCGCACCCGTCCCCGGCCGGTCGACGCCGAGACCGCCCTGTCCGACACCACCAGCTTCTGGCAGCGGTGGTCCGCGCGAAGCCGGGTGCACGGGACCTACCGCGACGCGGTCCAGCGCAGCCTGATCACCCTCAAGGCGCTAACGTTCGCCCCGACCGGCGGTATCGTCGCCGCCGCGACGACCTCGCTGCCCGAGCAGATCGGCGGCCCGCGCAACTGGGACTACCGCTACTGCTGGCTACGTGACGCGACGCTCACCTTGCAGTCGCTGCTCGCGGCCGGCTACACCGACGAGGCGCGCGCCTGGCGCCAGTGGCTGCTGCGAGCCATCGCCGGCGACCCCGCGGAACTGCAGATCATGTACGGCCTGGACGGGACCCGCCGGCTACCGGAGTACGAGCTGACGTGGCTCCGCGGCTATGAGAACTCAGCCCCGGTCCGGATCGGCAATGCCGCCGCCGACCAGCTTCAGCTCGATGTATGGGGCGAGGTCCTCGACGGGCTGTCCCTGACCCGCAAAGCGCTGCTGCACCGCCCCGACGACAGCTGGGACATCCAGACCGCCCTCATGGAGCACCTCGAGGGCACCTGGGATCAGCCCGACAACGGGCTGTGGGAGATGCGCGGCCCGCGCCGGCACTTCACCCATTCCAAGGTCATGGCCTGGGTCGCCGCCGACCGTATGGTCGACGCCGTCCTCACCAGCGGCCTTCCCGGCCCGCTCGAGCGCTGGGCAGCGCTGCGCGACACCATCCACGCCGAGGTGACAACCCGGAGCTTTGATGCTCAGCGCAACACCTTCGTCCAAGCCTACGGCGCCACCGACCTGGACGCGAGCCTGCTGCTGATAGGAAGGGTCGGCTTCCTGCCACCGACCGACCCTCGGGTCGTTGGGACTGTCGAGGCGATCCAGCAGCACCTCACCCAGGACGGCCTGGTCCTGCGGTACCAGACCGGCAACGGCCAGGACGGGCTGCCGGCAGGCGAAGGCGTATTCCTGGCCTGCTCGTTCTGGCTCGTCGACGCCCTCTACGCCGCCGGCCGCCACCAGCAGGCGATCGCACTGTTCGAGCGGCTGCTCGACCTGCGCAACGACGTCGGCCTGCTGTCCGAGGAATGGGACCCGGTGGCGAACCGGCAGCTCGGCAACACCCCGCAGGCGTTCAGCCACTTCCCGCTCGTCATCAGCGCCCTGCAGCTGCACTCCGGGAGGCACCACCTCAGCAACCACCCCCACCCCAGCCCGGTCACCCCATGACCCAGCCAGGAACGCGGCCTACCGTCGTCATCATCGGCGGCGGGTTCGCCGGCCTGTTCGCCGCCCGGCGGCTGCCACCGGCACGGTGAACGTCACCGTCGTCGACGCCACCGGGGTGCACCTGTTCCAGTCGCTGTGGAGAGGTACCGGTTCTCCGGACAGGGCCCCTACGTCAGTGACTCTTCGCAGGTCGACTTCGGGGTTCGTCGGGAGCTACTGTCCGCCTCGTGGGGCCTGGACGCGGATGCGGCCGCTCGATGGGCGTCGGGTACAGGCCCCGCCGCCGTATGTGGCTGATTGGGTTCCGGTGTATCCGGTGGGTCAGCCACGCACCGACCGTCCACCCCGCGGCGGGTCGCCCGACTGGTGCCGACGTCGCCTGCTCCCACGCGCGCCGCGCGGCGGCGTCGCTGTCATACCCCCGACGCGCAGCCGCTGCCGCCTCCCGTCGGGGTCGGGCAGCAGCTCAGCAGAGAAGTACCAGCTCCCGTGCCAGGGCTCCTCCCACCGGAGACACACCCACGGCCGCGCCTCGCCGCCGGGGCGGCAGCCGCACCGGTGGAAGACCCGACCCACCCGTGCAGACATTGCGCGCCCCCGCCCAGCATCACGCGGTCCGCGCACACCGGCGCAGGCCCAACCTCACCTGAGGTGTCGGCACCACCGCGCGGAGCCAAGCCATCGCAACGGCGACCCTCGCGGACCAGCCCCCGAAGCAGCACCGCCCGCCGAGACGGGTCGCTTCACGACCTCGGCTGAGCCCGCCACCGCCAACGGCGGCGGGGTGTACCGGCCCGCGTCTGCGCCCAATGACCGCATACCGCTGGCCGGTGGCCACCCCGCCGCTTCGAGCACTTCGCGGGTGGCGGTTCAACGTCGCCGCCGACACACATTCGGGGACATTGACGCGGAGGTGACGGCGAAGCGAGGCGCAAGGTTGCCCTCAACTATACGGTGGACGCGATATCGCATCGTGGTTATAGTTCACCTGTGGCAGAGCTCGCTCCTTGGGTGATCGAGCTGTCGCAGGAGGTGGAGAGCTGGTACGTGGGGCTGGCGCTGCGGGACCGTGCGTTCGCCGACCGAGCCATGGATCGTCTTTCTGTTGAGGGTCAAAGGTTGGGGATGCCGCATAGCAGGTCCCTCGGTAAGGGACTGCGGGAGCTCCGCTTCGGCCGCGAGTCGGTCGCGCGACGCATTACCTACGTCATCGACACAGAAAGGATCATCACCCTGACGACGTTCCGCAAGCAACGCGACAACGAGCGGCGTGAGATTCAGCGCGCCAAACAGAGCAAGAAGCGACGAGGTGAGTCCACGTGAGCACACTTGACGAGGTTCGACGTGCCAACCCCGTGACCGATCAGGCGGCCTACGACAGCGCCTACGCCGAAGCGACCTTGGCCTCCGAGCTTGCCGAGGTGGTTTACCAGCTGCGTACGGCCGCAGGCCTCACTCAGACCGAGCTAGCACGCCGGATGGGCACCACCCAACCGGGGATCGCCCGGGTTGAGGCAGGAGGGTCTACCCCGACGCTGGATTTGCTGGACCGGGTCGGAAAGGCGCTCGGCGTGGAACTCACTCTGTCCATCCACGGCCACGACATCCACTTCGGGGGGCGAGCCGCCTAGCCGAGCGCGTTCCGGGACCTCTCGATCCACCATCGGCTCGATTGCACTCAGTCCATCATGACCCGTAGAAGCAATCCACTGAGAAGCAGCCGGGAGATCGCTGGCTCGCTCAGGCTGTTCCGGCCGATAGCCGTGGCACGACCTCGAGGCGCACAATGACCGACGAGCCTGTCCAGCTCACGACCGAAGGTATGTCCGCCGCCGGTCTTGACTACAACGGCATGCGCTCCGGTGACGTCGCGGACCTGCGGGCGAGGCTCAACGAGGTACAGGCCGAGAACGTCCATCTGCGCGGACTGCTACGGCTGACACCAGAGCAGGCCAGACAGCCCGGCCCCTCCCAGACCGCCATCTTCGACAAGTCGCCAGGGGCGGTGTCGGGTTCCTCCGAGCTGCACGCGAAGGTGTCCTTCTACGCACGGTTGTTCCGTGCGCGCCAAGACGTGTACGCGGTGCGGTGGGACAACGCCCGGACCGGTAAGGGTGGTTGGATGCCCGCCGTGGAAGGCGGTGTCCGCAAGGGGGTTCGCCCCGCCGACCGGCGTTACCTTCCATTGACCGAACAGGTGCTGCACGACCATCTGGTTGGCGACCGGGAGATCGGGCTCTACCCGATGCTCGACGGCGACCGGTGCCACTGGTTGGCGGCGGACTTCGACGGCCCCACCGGCATGCTTGACGCCCTCGCGTACCTCAAGGCTGCCCGTAGTCGTGGCGTCTCGGCGGCGCTGGAGGTGTCACGATCCGGCGCAGGCGCACACGCCTGGATCTTCTTCACTGGCTCCGTCCCCGCTGCCCAGGCCCGCCAGCTCGGCACGGGGTTGCTCCGGGAAGCCATGACGCTGTCCGGCACGATGACTCTCATCAGCTATGACCGGCTCTTCCCATCCCAGGACCTGCTGCCGTCGGGCGGCATCGGGAACCTCATCGCTGCCCCGATGCACGGGCGGCACCGCAAGCTCGGAACCACCGTGTTTCTGGACTTGGTGGCCCTGGAGCCGCTCCCCGATCCATGGGTGTACCTCTCTTCACTGGACCGGGTGTCACCGGCCGAGCTGACCCGCGTCACGCGCAGCATCGGCTCGGTGCGGGTCGGAACATCGGTCGAGCGTCTGCACCCAGCCACTTCGACCAAGATCTCTGTTGCGGTCCCGGGGACAGTGCCCGTCGTTCTCGGCAGCACGATCACTGTCAGTGCTGCGGGCCTTCCACCGGCACTGCTGGCGACGCTGCGGCACGCGGCATCACTGGCCAACCCCGCCTTCTACGACCGGGAACGGCGCCGGCTGTCAACGTGGGACACCCCGCGGTTCCTACGTCTGTACGACGAGACGCTCGACGGCGACCTGCTGCTCCCACGGGGACTGTGGGACCGCCTCGACACCATCGTGCGGGAAGCCGGCAGCCGCCTCGAGATCACCCACGACTCACGCACCGTCGGCCAGTCCCACACCTTCGAGCTCTCGGCCACCCTCACGCCTGAGCAGGAGGCCGCTGTTGCGGTCCTACGACGGCATGAGCTCGGCGTCCTCGAGGCACCACCCGGCGCCGGCAAGACCGTCATGGCGTGCGCCCTGATCGCTTCCCGAGGCCTGCCGACCCTGGTGCTCGTGAACAACAAGATCCTCGCCGAACAATGGCGGACCCGGATCCAGCAGCTCCTCGGCGTTAAAGCCGGTCAGCTGGGCGGAGGGCGCACCAGGACGACAGGACTGATCGACGTCGCCCTGCTGCAGAAGCTGAGCCGGGGCATGGACCCTCGCTGGGCCGAACAGTACGGACTGGTGATCGTCGACGAGTGCCATCACCTGCCAGCCGCTGCCTACACCGACGCGGTCCAACGCATCCCAGCGCGCCATTGGCTCGGGTTGACCGCAACCCCCTACCGCCGTGACCAGCTCGATGAGCTGATCCACACACAGCTCGGGCCTATGCGACATAGATTCACCGCCCCCGGCAGCGACACCCTCGACCACCAGCTGGCCCCGCGACCACGACCAATGCTCACAGTTCATAACACCGGCTACCACTACGTCGGCCCTGCCGACCCACAGGCCCCCGGCGGAATGGCCGCCATCTACCGTGACCTCGTCAACGACGACGCGCGACTGGCACAGATAGTGCGCGACGTCCTCGATGCCAACTCACGCGGACGCCACTGCCTCGTCCTGACCCAATGGACCCGGCACGTGGAACGACTCGTGGCCCGACTGGTGGAACACGGTACCGATCCTGTCGTGCTTCGCGGCGGGCTCAGCGCCGCCGCCCGGAAGACCGCCATGGAGCGGCTCGGCGCGCCTACCGAAGCACACCCTCTACTGGCTGTCGCGACCGGGCCATACGCAGGCGAAGGCTTCGACTGCCCCGCCCTCGATACGCTGTTTCTCGCGTCGCCGATAGCCCAGCGCGGCACCCTGATCCAGTACGTCGGACGAGTACTCCGCCCGTCTCCGGGGAAGCTCACCGCGGAGGTCCACGACTACCACGACATCCACGTCGGCGTCCTGGCATCCTCCCTCGCCAAGCGGGCACCCGGCTATCTCAAACTCGGCTTCCCCGACCCCGAAGCGCCGCCAGATAAAGCCGAGCATCCACCGAGCATCCACCGAGCATCCACCGAGCAAGCTCCGACAGTCCCCGAGGTCGGCGGGCAGGGCTGACCGTGGGCTTGCGCATGTTCGTCGAGCAGCCGAGCTGGACCCGGGTGATCAGCAGCCTCACGTCGGCGCGGTCCGGGTCTTCCAGATCCTCGGCGCGGTCGCTGAGTTCGAACTTATGTGGACACCTGCGCTGCTGGCTGCGTGAGGGCCTTCAGGAGCTTTGACGGCCCTGCCACGTTAGGTTCGGGGGCATGGAATGGCTCCTCACTTGAGGCGCAGGGCTCCGTCACATCGAAGGTTTGTCCGGTTTGGTGGGCGGCGGAGTAGCCGCAGGATGGTGGCCGGTTTGAGGGCGGCTGCGCGTCGGGCGGCGGCGATGTTGAGCGCTCCGGCGAGCCGCA
>JAABUP010010358.1_pt1 | contig 11036 bp, 14 predicted proteins | sample 5559201 | NCBI WGS metagenome assembly JAABUP01 (sample SAMN10711887, study PRJNA513373) | rock metagenome | isolation source: Antarctica rocks | place: Antarctica | reverse complement strand
CGACCGAACAAGCGCCCCGGCCGCCACCCCCTACCGGCGAAGGAGGCCACCGAGTAGAACATCACCACGGGCCGGGCCCTGGGGAATAACTTGATCGCAGCCCTGGGGAATTACGTGATCGTCGACAAGCGCTGGCTGCGCGCCACCCTCCCCGAGGTCCACCGGGACGCCGACCGGCGAACCCTCGAACGGTTCGCGACCTGGCACCTGCGGCGCCGGCTCCAGACATTCGCCGACCGCGGGCCGGTCACCGGGAACCAGACCCAACAAGCCCGCGAAGAGGCCCGCCAGGCGATCGCGTTCCTGGCCTGGCTGCGCGACCGCGACCGCGATCTGTCCAGCTGCGGCCAAGCCGACATCGACGCCTGGTACGCCGGCACCTACATCGCCCGCCGGCGCACCCACGCGTTCCTGCGCTGGGCCATGAGCAACAAGCTCCTGCGCCGGGTGACGATCCCGCACCAGGACACCCGCAACCCGATGCCGGTGAGCCAGCAGCAGCGGCTCAGGGTGATCCGCCGGCTGCTCACCGACGAGGACATGCCGCTGCTCACCCGGGTCGCGGCCGTGCTGATGCTGCTCTACGCCCAACCGTTGACCAGGATCCTGCGGCTACGCCTCGACGACGTCACCGAGCACGACGGGCAGGTCGCGATCCGGCTCGGCGACCCACCGACACCGGTCCCGGCCCCGTTCGCCGAGCTGCTGCTGCGCCACCGGCGCAGCCGCCCCAACCTGATTACCGCGACCAACCCCGACGCCCCATGGCTGTTCCCTGGCCGCCGCGGCGCCCAGCCCATGACCCCGACCGCGCTTGAGAAGCGCCTACGCCAGCAGGGCATCCCCGACGATCACCGGCCGCACGGCAGCCCTGCGGCACCTCGTTCTCCAAGCACCGGCACCCGTGGTCGCCCGCATGCTCGGCTACACCCACGACCACACCGCCCGGCTGGTCAGCGAGGCCGGCGGAACCTGGAGCCGCTACGCACCCGGCGATCACTCTCGGTGAGCCCGGCCAGGGAACACGCGACGGTCGATCACGCGAGCTCACCAGTGCCGCACCCCAAGTACGTCTCGCCGGAGGATCGGCATACGGGAGCCTGGGCGCTGTACTGGCCCCGGAGCATGTCCGGTTCGGGGTCAGCTGCATCGTCGCGGCGCGGCCGGGCGGCCGCTACGCTGCCCGCGTGTCCCAGCCCGAGATTCAGCGCCAGGTGCGCCAGCAGCGTGGCGACATCGACGCTCTCTACGAGCTGGTCCAGGGCGTCGACCAGAAGGTCGACGCCCTGGACGTGAAGCTCGACCGTCGGTTCGACGAGCTCAGTGGCCAGCTTGCTGAGGTCCTGCGGCAGCTCGGCGCCCGATAGCTGATCTCGTTGGGTTACGCACGACCCGGGCCGGACCAGGGGCTCATAGTTCGAGTTCGTAGTAGAGCATCTGCGTTTCCGGCCTGCCCGGCTTCTCGACGTTCGTGAATCCGAGGCTCTCGTACAGCCCGCGCGCCGCGGTGTCGCTGGCAGCGGTGCCGAGCTCCATCGTCGTGGCCCCGGGCTCACGGGCGATGTCCAACGCGGTCTGCATCAGCATCCGGCCGCAGCCCTGCCCGCGGCGCTCGGGCGCCACGTACAGCTCCTCCAGGTAGCAGATCGGGACGCCGGTGAGCAGGTACTCGCGGAACCGCAGCTGGGCGACACCGACGTGCGGCGGCCCGGCCAACAGGAACACGCTGAGGTCGCCCGTGATGTGCTCGCGGACACGAGGCGCAAGAACCTCGACCCCCGGCGTGTACTCGTCGAACTCGGCCTGGAATCGATCGAGCAGGTGGGCGACCTCATGCGCGTCGAGAGGCGTGGCGATGCGACTGCGCTCCGTTGGGGACGTCACCAACGATAACCGTACAGCTCGACCAGGCAGCCTGCCCCATCTCGCTGAGGGATCCTTGGGTTCTCGCAGTCGTCGCAATCGATGCGCGCTCCCGGTCGCGCGGCCGCGGCCAGACAGTCCTCGATGGCCCACAGCCGCTCCGACGACGGGCCGGGGTAGGACTCGCGAGCCCATTCGAGAAGTCGCTGATGACCAACGTCGGTGGCCGGCAGTGCGCGCTGGGCGTGCTCGCGACCGACTTGGTCGGCGGCGACGGTGGTGTGCGTGCGCTTGGGCGTGTCCACACCGAGCATCATCATCGGCTACGGACCTCCTCGTCGTTGACTCCTGGTCAGGCGCGGAGGTGACCGGCTGGCCGGCACGCTTCACTGCGGATCTCTCGAGATCACGCTCCTATCAAGCCAGGCCAGCAGGCCGGAAGCCGGCGGTGGGCGGCACTTTCTACACAGGCCACCCGCAGCCACGGGGGCAACGACAGTCTGAGCCAACCCACCGCCGGACTCCGCGCACCGTCGATGATGACGGCCACCCAAGGGTCACAGTGAAACGACAGTAGAACGACAGGCCGACAGCGCCATCAAATTGGCAGTGCCGCAGCGGCCCGGCGACCAGCTGGTCGGTGGCGGACAGGGCCAGGCCCGGCGCGGCCGGTGGCAAGGTGGAGGGTGAGGGTCTCGCCCGGCAGATGCGGGAGCTGCGCCGGCGCGGTCACGTCATCACGGGCTCGCGGGGTCGTCGATACAGCAGGATGGCCAGCCCGAGGCACACGCCCCAGACCAGGAACCACAGGTCCCACACGGCCACGTGCCACCGCAGCGCGTGCTCGTCGACCGGCGTCGAGGGCACGGTCGCGCCGGTCAGCACGAGCCCGCCGAGCACGACGTTCCCGCCTCCCCAGAGCACGAGCGCGACACTGGCCGCGCCGTTGAGCGCCGCCACCCACCAGCGGCGCACCGAGGCACGCACCAGGGTCAGGGCCAGCAGCCCGGCGATCACCTTGGCTGCCACGGCGCCCATCACCAACGCGATGCCGGCCGCCGTCCGCGTGCGGGCGAGCTCCTCGATCGCGCCGCCGACCGTGTCGAGCAGGGCGGTGCCACCGAGGGTCCAGTAGACGCTGACCGCGGCCGAGGCGAAGGCGAGGACGGCGGCCGCGACCGCGAGAACCGTGGCGCTCGTCATCCGTCCCACGGCTCGGGACCACCTCCTTGCTGTAGAGCAACGGTCCCACGCGGGCGAGCCGTCGTCTTCCGTGCTCTCGAGCGAGGGCCCTGCTCCGCGCCGCCGTCCTCGCCACCCGGCACCCCGGACTCCTACTGCTCGACCACCACGGCCGGCTCCACCTGGCGCGTCGCATGTCCAACCTTGTGGAGCGACGGGAGAACGACAGTCCGTCTGCGCCACGAAAATGGCACCGCCCGGCTGGTTCTGCACCTCAGGCCTGCGCCAGTGGCGACGTCGCCGATGTTCAGTGGCTCGGCCGCCGGGCGGCCATGGCTTGGCCGAGTGCCTGGAGCGCGGACAGCGGTCGAGCGAACACGGTGAACGTGGCGATCCTGTCGTGGTGGTCGACCTCGAGAAGGTCGATCCCCTCCACGGTGTGGTCCCCGATCCGGGCCCGGAACACGACCGCCTGGGTCTCGGCGATCGCCTCGCCAGGATCCGGGTCGGTCAGGACCTGGACGTGTTCGAAGTCGTCGAAGACCTCGTCGAGCCCGGCGAGCGCGGCGGCGACCGCGTCACGCCCGGCGAGGGGTTCGGCGCTCATGGGGTTGTAGAGCCGGATGGCGTCGGCGAACTCGCGGGCAGCCCGAGCGGGGTCGCGGTCGCGGGCCGCGGCGCGGAAGCGGTCGGCCGCCGACATGCTCAGGCGCCGGCGGCGGGGTTGTAGGTGCCGAAGGACCACAGGTTGCCTTCGAGGTCGCGGGCGCTGTATTCGCGTGAGCCGTAGTCCTGGTCGACCAGCGGGCGCACGATCTGCGCGCCGGCGCCGACCGCCCGGACGTGGTGGGCGTCGGGATCGGTGACGGCGAGGTAGATGCTGACCGTGGACGCGAACGGGTCCGGGGCGGTCCCGCCGAGCCAGCCGCGCTCGTCGTACTGCCCGAACACCGCCGAGATCGAGCACCGGCGCGCCGCGTCCGACCCGGGCCGGCCCGACGTGCTCAGCCTGCTGGTGGGCAGCCGGGACGAGGACGGCTCCGGGCTGACCGACGTGGAGATCACCGATCAAGTGATCAGCCTGATCGCGGCCGGCTAGGAGACCACCAGCGGCGATGGCTTGGGCCACTCTGGCGCTGCTGACCGAGCCGGAGGTGTGGTCGCGGGCGGTGGCCAGCCTGGACGGCGGGGGCTCGTGGCGGTATCTGGACGGCGTGGTCGCCGAGACGCTGCGGCTCTATCCGCCGGCGGCGCTCAGCGCCCGCACGATCGCCGAACCGTTCACCTTCGCCGATGCCCAAGTGGCAGCTGGCCGCACCCTGCTGTTCAGCCCGTATGTCACTCACCGGCTGCCCGAGCTGTGGCCCGAGCCGCTGGGTTTCCAGCCGCAGCGGTGGGATCCAGCCCGACCCGGTTTCCGGCGGCCGGGACCGCACGAGTTCCTGCCGTTCGGCGGCGGTCCACACCGCTGCCTGGGCGCCGCGTTCGCCACGACCGAGATCACCGTGCTGCTCGAGCGGCTGCTGCGGCGTACCACGCTACGGCTGGACTCGGCCGACTCGAGGCCGGTCGGGCTGGCCGCGATGCGCCCCCGCCGCGGGCCGGTCGCCAAGGTGCTCGCGGTGCGCTAATCGCGTGGCACTGTCGTTTCCCGGCGCCCGGCGCACTGTTGTTCGTTCGATCGTCGTTCTACAGCGAGCACACTGTTTCGGGTGCAGCGGAGCGCACCGCAGACCGACCGGCCCGTGCCGCCGTGCCGCCGGCCCGTCCTCACCGCCGGGGTGCTGGTCGTCACAGCGGCGATCTCGGTCGCCGGGCTGCTCGCCCCACCGTTGGTCGAAGCGCTACGCCGCGATGGCGCTGCGCTCTCCGACGGTCATTTGTGGCGGTTGGTCACCGCGCTGCTGGTGCAGGACGGGTCGCGGCACCGATCGACTGTCGTTGGTCGAGTCGTCGGCGATCGATAAGAAGCGGGGAGCCGGTGGTGTAGGTGGGGACCATCATCTCGGCGATCCTGGAGCTGATCGTGCTCAGCATTCCCTCTGGGGTCTATCTGGCGGTGCGCGGCACGGCCACAGCCGCGAGTCGCGCGGGCTGGTGGGGCTGTGCTGGCCCACCGCGACCGGGTGGATCCTCGCGGTCGGGGTCTTCGTCGTCGCGACCGGGCTGGGCTACGCCGCGTCCCGCGGTATCGCCGTGATCCATCCCGCCCCGCCGCACGCCGGCGACAGCAATCCCGGGGTCAGCGACCCGCGCGGTGGCCACACCGGTGGCGGCGCGGGGTTGAGCGTCGCCACCGGCTCGCCGGCCGGCGCGGGCGGCTACGCCGCCATTGTGCTGACCACCCTGGCCGAGGAGATGCTGTTCCGCGGGTTCCTCGCCGGGCTGCTGATCCGCCGGCTGGGCTTCGCCCGGGGCAACACGGTGCAGGCCGTCCTGTTCCTCGCCCCGCACGCGCTGTTGCTGGTTATCGGCGTGGCGTTCTGGCCGCTGTTGCCCGCCCAACTCATCGCGGGGTGGCTGCTAGGGTGGCTGCGCTACCGCAGCGGGTCCATCGGCCCGGGCTGGGTCGCCCACGCCGCCGCGAACATCCTCGCCCCCACCCTGCTGGCCCTGTGACCGCGCTGCCGGCCAGCCAGTCCCGGCCGCCGGGAGCTATGTCGCGGCAAGAGGGCCGCGCAGGGGCTCGGGCAGTGAGCCGGGTCGCGCGTGGTTGATCTCGGCGAGCAGGTCCGGGTCCTGGGCCAGCCCGGTGAGCAGGGACGCCGTCTCGTCCCCGGTGGCGCGGGCCAGCAGAGCTCGCAGCGCCTCCAGGCGGACCTTGGGGTTCGGGTCCTCGGCCACGCAGCGCCGCAGCGGCCCGGCCACGTCGGCGCCCAGCGGTGCGGCTTTGCACGCGTCGCAGCTCAGGGCATGTACGGCGTGGCGCCGCACGCGCGGAACCGCATCCGAGAGCGCCCAGTGTTCGGCGGCGGCCAGCTCCAGGTCGGAGGCCATAGCCTCGACGGAAGCAGCTCGCCAGCCAGGCCGGTAGGGATTTTCCGTAGCGCGGCGACGAAACCCGGTCGCGGCGATGCCCACCTACCCGACACGCTCGGTGGGTGGAGGTGACATTCCTGCCCACCGAGCGCAGGAGCTCGGCCGCTCTGATCGCCCGCGACGACGGGGTGCGGCTGCGGCTGCGGTCCTACGACCGGAAATTCGCCGTGCCCCACGATCTCGCGCATTTCGTCGCCGAGCAGACATTCGGCCTAGAGCACGGGGTGTGGGGCAGCATCGCCGCCGGCGCAATGTTCGACAGCATGACTGTGATCTCCGGACGGCTGCGCCACGACAGTCGACAGCGCTCCACCACGTTGCTCAAAGCCAACCAGCGCGAGCTCGTGCTCGCCGAGGTCCTCGCCGGTGTCGTCCATCAAGGCCTGCACCACAGCAATGCCGCCCTGGCCCGCGAGCTCAACGAAGCATGGGGCACCCTCCGCGAGGGCCCCTGCCCCTTCACCCCTTCCCAAGCCCACAACGGGGTGGCCGAGCTGGCCGCGCTGGCCGAACAATGGACAGCCACCACCCCGGAGCACGGACTGAACCTGACCTGGCCGAGCCGCCGGCCAACCGGCAAGCGGTAAACCCGCGGCGACAGTCCGCGACCCACTGTCGTTCTCGTGGCTCCGAACGACTGTCGCTCGACCATCGTTCCACAGGTGTATGTGAGCGCGCTCCGGAGACCGGGTACGTCGAGCCGGTGCAGACGGCTGCGGGTAGGTCTCCACCCGAGGGTGGAGCGGGCCGGGTTCGCTCGACCCTGGGCATGATGGCGTGGGGCCGGGCGGCCGGGGACGGTGGGTCGTAGATCCTGTCCGTTCTTGGAGGTTCACGTGGTCGTCGCTTGTATCGTCGCGGCTTTCGCTCTCGGCGGTGGCGCGGGCTTTTTGCTCGGTCGGCGGAGTCGAGCGTGAAGGGCTTGAGGGGCGGCCGCGGTGAGGGAAGCGGAAAGCGCGGTACAGCGTGGGTCATTGCCTCCTTTGCGGCCTGCCCGTGTCATCTCCCGGTGACGCTGGCGGCGCTGGCCGTCGTGCTGGGGGGCACCGCTGGGGGCGCCCTGCTACGCGATCACATCGTCCTGGCAGGTGTTGTGGTCACGGCGGTCTGGGCGGTGGGCACCGCGCGGGGGCTGTGGCTGCTGCGCCAGCCCGCGGCCTGCCCCCTGCCATCTGCGGGGGCGGTGTCCGGCGGGTCGAGGTCACCGGGCCCGTCTGAGCTACCGATGCGGGTCACGCCGCCCTCGGCGGCGCCGACGGGCGAACCGTCGCCGCGGGTGGCGGCGCTGGAGGACACTCCGCGGTCATGACCAGCCTTCTCGCGGCCCTGGGCTGCGGGGTCGCCGCGGCGGCGGCGCTGATGCCCCTACGGCGGGGCGTGTTCGTCGCCGTCGCGGTGCTGGGCGTCATGATGTGGGGCGGGGCCGTGTGGCAGGGCGGTGTCGACGCCGCCCGTCCGCTCGCGGCGGTCTGCGTCTTCCTCGCGGTCGTGCTGCTGCGCCGGCTCTCGCAGGACCGGCGCCGGGCCGCGGAGCTGCTCGGCGCCGAACGCGCGGCACACGCCGCCCAGCTCGAGGTGGCCGCCGTCGCCGAGCGCGAACGCATCGCCCGCGACCTGCACGATGGCCTGACGCACCTGCTCACCAGCCAGCTTCTGGTGTTGCAGACCGCGCGCGCTGCGTTGGCCGACGACGACACCGCAACCGCCGACGCCCGGGTGCTCGACGCTGTCCGGCTCTCGCGCCGCACCCTGGTCGAGGCCCGCGACGTGATCGACGTGCTCCGCGGTCACGGCCCCGACCTGGACCTGCTGCGGGCCACGGTGACCGAGTGGGCAGCGGCGACGGGACACCACGTCGAGCTGCTCCTGCCGCAACGGACTCCAAACCTGGGCGGGGTGGCCTGGGGCGCCGTGCTGGCCACGCTGCGCGAGGCACTGACGAACGTGGCCCGGCACCGCGCCGGCGCGCAGGTCCGGGTCCGGCTGGTGGACGGAGCGGGCGGCCTGGACCTGACCGTCGAGAACTTCAGCACCGGCCAGGCTGCGATGTCCCCGCCCGACGCCCAGCCCCCGGTGGCCGCGGCGCCGCTGCCGGCCGGCGGCGGGACGGGCCTGCAGGGCCTGCGCGAGCGGGCGGCGCTGGCCGGCGGCACCCTGTCCGCCCGTCCCGCGGGCGACGGCTGGTGCGTGCGGCTGGCCCTGCCCACCCCGGCCCGGTGAACACCCCCGGTCAGGACCCGGTCCGGGTGGTCGTGGTCGACGACCAGACCCTGGTGCGGGAGGGTTTCGCCCTGCTGCTCGGTCGGCTGCCCGACGTCGAGGTGGTCGCCACCGCCGCCGACGGGCTCGCGGCGCTCGCCGTCGTGGCGGCCACCTCGCCCGAGGTCGTCCTGATGGACCTGCGGATGCCCGGCCTCGACGGTGCCGAGACCACCGAGCGGATCAGGGACCGCCACCCCACCGTCGCCGTCCTGCTCCTGACCACCTACCTGCACGACGCGGCGGTCCTGCCCGCCCTACGGGCCGGCGCGCTCGGCGCCATCGGCAAGGACGCCGCCCCCGAGGAGGTCGCCGCCGCCGTGCGGGCGGTGCGGGCCGGGATCCCCGTGCTGCCCACCTCGGCGCAGCGGGGCCTGCTCGCCGACGCCACAGCCCCGCGGCCCGCCGCCGGCGACCCCACCGTCAGCCCGCGCGAGGTCGAGGTGCTACGCCTAATAGCGGAAGGACTGGCCAACCCCCAGATCGCCCAGCGGCTGGCCATCTCCGTCCCAACCGTCAAAACCCACGTCAACAACCTCTTCGCCAAACTCGCCGTCCCCGACCGCGCCGCCGCGGTCGCCACCGCCGCGGCCCGAGGTCTCTTGAGCTGACACCTTGCGACCCTGGGGACGCCGGGTCCTCGAGCGCCTGGCTGGCCGCACCACCGCGGGTGACAGGAGCTGGCCCGCTGGGTCGCCCTGGTTCGGTCGTACCGAGTCCCCGACCACGTCGGACCGGCCGCAGTGGATCGACTCCCGACGATCTTGCTGCCCCCGTGCCGCCATCCCTCACCGAGACGGCGTGAGACGTGACCGCCTGCCTCCGCCGGCCCCGCGTCGAGCCGGTGGCGTCTGGGCGCACGACGTCAGCGACCCTTGCCATCGGTCGGTTCAGATGGGGTACAGGGCGTGCAGGGCGGCGACGGCGACCTGGGGTTGGGGTTGACCGCAGCGGGGGCAGGACGGACCGCCGGCGGGGATGTTGAGCCAATAGCCATCGACGGTGCCGGCGGTGGCGGTGATCGCGGCCCGCATCTGTTCGGCGCTGACCTGGTGCCCGGTCGGGTTGGTGCTGATCCCGGCGAGCACGATCACGTGCGGGTTGGCCGCTCGGGCCTGGGCGGCGGCCGCGGTGACGAACCCGGCGAAGGCGGCGGTGTTGGTCTCCGAGCCCTGCGCCTGGATGTCGATCACGTCAGCGTAGCGGGCGGCGTCGCCGGCGATGCCCAACCGCAGGTAGGCGGGCTCGACGGGTTGGCCGGGGGCGAGCACCCGGGCCAGGTTGGTGGCCGGGGTGGCGATCAGCTGCAGGTGATGGGCGTGGGCCAACGCCGCCGCCTGCGCCTCGGCGCGGGCCGGGTCGTGTTGCTCGGCCGGTGGGGTCATCGCCCATTGCTCGTTGTCGTAGATCACCGCCCGGGCGCGGGGGTCCAGGGTCGGCGAGGCCAGCGCCCCGGACAGGGCCGCCACGCTGGGGAAGGTCAGGGTCCACTGGCTGTGCCAGGCGGGCTCGGTGTCGGCGCCGGTGGCCCCACCGCGGATCAGGAACGTGCCCGGGGTGTCGAAGACCGTGCCCAGCTGCTGGGGGGTCATGCCCGCCTGACCCAGCAGCCGCACCGCGGCGGTGGACAGCAACCAGTGCCGCGGCGCCGACGGCCCACCCGGCGCGCCGCCGCCGGTCGAGGACCCCCGGCCCGGGGAAGCGGTGCCGCAACCCGCCGCGGCCACCACCAGCACCACGGCGACCACCGACAGCGCCACCCGTCCCCGACTACTGCTGCTCACCCACGGCACCTCATCAGAGTGCGCCGCGGACCTGAGGACGCGCTGAAACCTCGCCGCCGCCGCCGCGGTGATGACCCTGCCGCGGGGCGTGCTACCGCCCGACTCATCCCCGGCCTCTGGTTACACCAGAGGCCGGGACGTGGTCTCGTCGATCGCAACAAGAGACGGCCTCGTCGCCCGATCGTCCAAACCCGACCGCGCTCGAGCTGGGAGCATCACCGCACCGCGACCCACCGCCAGGAGGCAGCAATGACGCGTACTCCACAGGACAGGAAATCCGTGAGCACCACGCCGGCGCTCTGATGGCCGGGGACATCGACGAGATCGTCGCCGACTACACCGAGGACGCCGTGTTCATCACCCCCCACGGCGTGCTGCACGGCAAGCAGGGTGTGCGCGAGGGCTTCACTGCCCTGCTCAAAGATTCTGATGCCCCTCGCGGGACGCTCGCGGGTGGATGAGAGTAGGTGCCACACCGACCGGTAACGCTAGACACCTTCAGCCCCACCGGCACCTACTCACGTCTCAGACCTCCCGGACGCGGCGTGGGAGGTCCCCACCCAGATCTACGCGGGCGACGTCCTGTTCATCGAGTGGAGCGCCGTGGCCGAGTCCTCCCGGGCCATGACGGGATCGACACATTCATTTTCGCCGACGACGGCATCCGCGTGCAGACGGTGCGCTACACGCTCGAGTCCGCCTAACTTGACTAAAGGCGCGACGACCAGCCTGCCTCGACCCCGCAGGGGCGGCTGGTCACACCTTGCGGCGCTGCGTCCCGCCGGATGTCCTGACCGTGCCCGCCGAGGCCGCCGGACACGGCGAGCTGTTCGAGCTCTACCCGGGGCCCTGGCCGCGGCGACCGCCGACGCTGACGACCGCTAGCACCAGCAAGCGCCTCGCAAGCGC
>JAABUP010010357.1_pt1 | contig 11038 bp, 10 predicted proteins | sample 5559201 | NCBI WGS metagenome assembly JAABUP01 (sample SAMN10711887, study PRJNA513373) | rock metagenome | isolation source: Antarctica rocks | place: Antarctica | reverse complement strand
TGGCGGTGTCGAGGTTGGTGTTGGAGCTTAGGCGAGCAAGATCTGCTTGGATGGATTTGAGGATTTTGGCTGGGTCTTGTTTCGCGTAGAGACGAGCGTCTGCTGAGACACCAGATTCTTTGTCGGAATTGAAGAACCGGCTTTGGTCCTTGATGTTTAGGATGACTCTATTTTCCTCGGCGTCGCCTTGCAAATCTCGCAGCGCCAGCGAGTTGAACGTTTCCTCGTCCACTCCAATAGGCAAAGAGGGATCAACGTCATTGGGAGCTACGTGCGACAGAATCTTCTCACTTAAAGCATTCAGCGTCCGAATGATTGGTACTCTGTCCATGGAGGTTGGCCGCATGGTCAGATCCGGCTGATTGCCTTTCCTTTGGCTGTGGTTTTCTTCATTGCCCTCGACGTCAATTATGTGTGGGACATGGGAGGACATGAGCCGCTTCGCTCTCTCTAAATCATCATCGTATTGAAGGTACTTGTCAAGTATGTTGTCTGTTGGATCAGCGTCCGTTATCCTTTCTCCTTTGAGCTTCTTGAAAAGCCGGCTTTGGAAAAAGCGAGACCAGTAGGTCTCTTCGCTGATCTTAGGGACATTCTCATCATAAGCGCGTCGTACAAGGGGATGTTGTTTAAAGATCAATTGTATTTGTTCTTTGCTTATGCTAAGCCTGGTAGCATTGTCAACCGTTTGGGGCTTTATGCTTGATAATACGTTGTAGGCTCCTCGTGTCTGATTCTTTTCGATAGCATGTGCACGCAGCAAATGTATTCTGGTAGACCAGAATTGTGCCGTGAATTGCGAGCTAGAGATAGACTCTGGTTTGGTCCTCAAAGACTCCACGAAAGTCTTTGAAAGCGAGGGGTTCGCCTTTAATAGCGACTGTTGTAGTTCCACATCTTGTTTGAGTCTCCCATCATCGTACCATGAATTCGTGTCTCCACCTGCACCAGGAGTCGAAGACACAGCACTCGCAATAGCCATCGCTGCCGACGAGGCTGCACTTCCTCCTAGCGCAGCAAGAGGTGTCCCTCCGGATTTGGCCGACTGAATAGCTCTACTCAGAGCATCTTTGATTGCGTCTGCCTCTGCCCTTGCAGCCGTTGCAGAGGTGAACGAGAAGACATGAGTCTCGGATGTACCTGTGCCTGGTGCTTGAGCGAAGATCTTAAGCATTACCTTGCCACTGTTTGCCGGTGTCTGCTGAAGGTCTGATCATCTTGTGAGCTTCACGCATATTCAAGACCCGCAGTGCGCTCCAACTCCAACTCACTGGTGATGCTTGAGACAGGCAGCGTCAAGGCTGGTTTTGATCCTTTGGGGGCAATTGGTGTCCATGACACCGACTGACTGTCCGTGGACAGCGTGAGGGTGCCATCTTTCTTCTTGTAGGCGGCAGACCCTCTTGGTGGTGCCATGTCAAACCGTCCCCCATATCATGATCGCGAAGAAGGGTGCAAAATGTGAAATAGTATGACTCGTCTCTCTCATTATGCGGGAAGGGCAGGTTAGCCGGTAAGGTTCTGCGCTAGCGCGGGCAAGGCGGAGGGGTTGTTTGGTGACAGCAAAGGGGAGCAATAAAGTACGCACTAGACTTTTATGGATACCGCTTGCTCTGAGGCAATCACATACTCGTTGAGTATGCTCATATTCTATCTTTTTCACATGTCTCCTTCCTGTTGACACCTGAAACCTTCACCATGCTTCGTTCATCTTTGCCCAAGTTGGAGAGCTGCCTCTTGAGGGGTAGATACCCTTCGAGAGCGACAGTATGCACGTCGACAATATTGAGATCTTGCACGGCTCCCTCAGTACGAGCTTCAAAATGTCCCTCACTGTCCCAGCGTCAACAATTGCGAGGCTATGCTGTGGCTGCAGAAGACACAAACAAGGGAGTGGTGAGCGATTTTAGTGACAAATTTGTCTGAAGAATATGAACCTGATCGTATATGTCCAGGACCCTAGCGATTCCTTCCTCCAAGGCAACACTGCCAACTACATAGATGCGATGTACATGTCGTGGAAGCATGACCCTTCGAGCGTGCATGTATCATGGCAGGTCTACTTTCGAAACATGGAAGATGGCAATATGCCCATGTCACAAGCATTCCAACCTCCTCCAACGATTGTCCCTACTCCTACAGGCGGTGCACCACAAGCGATGCCTGGTGCTGGCGTTGCTACTGGCGAAGGTTCGGACGTGACGAAGCACCTCAAAGTACAGCTACTGGTGCGCGCCTACCAAGCTCGAGGACACCACAAAGCAAAAACAGACCCACTAGGCATTCGTGGAGAGGCTGAAGCTTTTGGCTACCACCGGCCGAAAGAGCTGGAGCTGGATCACTACCAATTCACCGAGAAAGATCTGGACACAGAATACTCATTGGGTCCTGGTATCCTCCCTCGATTTCAGACCGAAGGTAGAGAGAAAATGACATTGCGAGAAATTATTGCCACCTGTGAACGGCTATACTGTGGTTCTTACGGTATAGAGTACATACACATTCCCGACAGGGATCAGTGTGACTGGATACGCAACCGAACGGAGATCCCTTCACCGTACAAATACTCGGTGGATGATAAGCGTAGGATATTGGATCGTCTAATCTGGAGTTCGAGTTTCGAAAATTTTCTCGCGACCAAGTATCCCAACGACAAACGGTTTGGATTGGAAGGCGGTGAGACGCTAGTTCCCGGTATGAAGGCTTTGATCGACCGCAGCGTCGATTTTGGCGTGAAGGACATCATCATTGGCATGCCTCACCGTGGTAGACTCAACGTCTTAAGTAACGTCGTTCGGAAGCCCAATGAGTCGATCTTTAGCGAGTTCGGAGGAAGTGCTGAACCCTCTGATGAAGGCTCGGGCGACGTGAAATATCATCTGGGAATGAATTTCGAACGGCCAACACCGTCTGGAAAGCGTGTACAGCTTTCGTTAGTAGCAAACCCCTCCCATCTTGAAGCTGAAGACCCTGTGGTCTTGGGCAAGACCAGGGCTATCCAACATTACAATAATGACGAGAAGAACTTCACCTCGGCGATGGGCGTGCTACTCCACGGAGATGCTGCTTTCGCAGCTCAGGGCATTGTCTATGAGACCATGGGATTCTATGCATTGCCAGCCTACTCGACTGGGGGAACAATACACTTGATTATTAACAATCAGATTGGTTTCACCACAGACCCTCGCTTTGCCCGTTCTACCCCTTATTGCTCAGATATTGCAAAAGCCATTGATGCTCCTGTTTTCCACGTCAATGGTGACGATGTTGAGGCTGTCAACTTCGTGTGCCAAATGGCTGCTGACTGGCGTGCTGAATTCAAGAAGGATGTCGTAGTCGACATTGTGTGCTACAGAAAACAGGGACATAACGAGACTGATCAGCCATCCTTTACTCAGCCACTCATGTATAAAAAGATCAATCAACAGAAACCCGCCGTTGACAAGTACGAAGAGAAGCTTCTACAGGAAAAGTCATTCACCAAAGACGACATAGAGGAGCATAAGAAATGGGTTTGGGGAATGCTGAGCAACAGCTTCGATGCCAGCAAGGACTATCAGCCAACATCTAAAGAATGGCTTACATCAGCCTGGAACGGATTCAAATCGCCCAAGGAGCTTGCAACGGAAATTCTCCCCCATCTACCAACTGGTGTAGCCGTTAACACTTTGCGGCACATTGGTGAGAAGATCGGCAATGCGCCAGAGGGCTTCAATGTCCACAAGAATTTGAAACGTATTCTTGGAGGTAGGACGAAGACTGTCAATGAAGGCAAAAACATCGACTGGTCCACTGCAGAAGCTCTCGCGTTCGGAACGTTGTGCGATGAGGGTCATCATGTCAGGATCTCAGGCCAGGATGTAGAGCGTGGTACATTCTCGCAGCGTCACGCAGTGATCCATGACCAGGAGAGTGAACAGACATATACGCCATTGCAACACGTCAGCGACAAGCAAGGAAGCTTTATAATTACAAATTCATCACTGAGCGAATTCGGAGTGTAAGGCAAATTGAAGTGATAGAATAGCATGAGCTAATCCTATTTTGTAGGCTCGGTTTCGAATACGGCTACTCGCTGTCATCGCCTAATGCTCTGGTAGTATGGGAAGCTCAATTCGGCGATTTCGCTAACAATTGTCAATGTATCATTGATCAATTCGTCGCATCAGGAGAGGTCAAATGGCTCCAGCGATCCGGCCTTGTCATGTCGCTGCCCCACGGATACGATGGACAGGGGCCTGAGCATTCGTCAGGTAGGATGGAACGATACTTGCAGCTTTGCAACGAAGATCCAAGAATATTCCCATCACCCGACAAGCTAGATCGCCAACATCAAGACTGCAACATGCAGATCGCCTATATGACTAGTCCGTCGAACTTGTTCCATATCCTTAGGAGGCAAATGAATCGACAATTCAGGAAGCGTAAGTTCATTCTTCCACCTCTATTCTCATATACATACTAAATTTGTCGACAGCCCTGATTCTTTTCTTCTCCAAATCGCTCCTCAGACACCCTCTCGCCCGCTCGTCCATCGAAGAGTTCAGCGGCGAATCCCACTTCCAATGGATCATCCCCGACCCAGCCCACGAGGACAAGACCATCTCTCCCCCAGAAGAGATCGACCGCGTCATACTGTGTTCTGGCCAGGCTTACGTCGCCCTGCACAAACATCGCAAAGAGCACAATCTCAACTCGGTCGCCATAACTCGCATCGAGCAACTCAATCCCTTCCCATGGCAACAATTGAAGGAGAACCTCGACATGTATCCCAATGCCAAAACCATCGTCTGGGCTCAGGAGGAGCCTCTGAACGCCGGCGCGTGGAGCTTCACGCAGCCGAGGATTGAGACCTTGCTGAATAACACTGAGCACCACGATCGGAAACATGTCATGTATGCTGGGAGAAATCCTAGTGCTAGTGTGGCCACGGGACTGAAGGGGACGCACTTGAAAGAGGAAATGGATGTGTTGGAGATGGCTTTTGGGGTCACGCAGGAGAAGTTGAAGGGGGAATAGGGGTTGGTAGTTGAGGGGGGGAGATAGTATTCTAGCTCTGTACATATATCGTTATTCGTATTTAGTCTCGCTTCTGGCGCTTGCGCATAGCTCTAAAAGCAATTTCTATGATTTCTGCACCAGCTCCAAGGCTTGATGAGTGAAATGCGCTTCTTGATGCTATCCAGGGTGCTATGTAGATACTACTGATGATTTTGGAGTCTGTAGACAAGAACGATCAGTCCACCAAGTAGAGGACTCTGATTAACCAAGCGCGCCAGCACAGTGCCTTTGTTTCAAGAAATTTAGGATTGACCTTTTGGAATAAGTCTTCCGTGGCTTCTCTTCTCTTTGTAGAGAAAATGTCAGCCTCATCCATCTTGTTCCACTTCTATCAGGTATCAACATGGCCATCACGATCCACGCGTCTTCTCGGTATACTCTGGACCTGCATCTTCGTACTCGGCGGTGAAGAAACGGTCAGAGTTTTTGCCGAGCCAGGATGTCAGCTTTGCGATTTCGTCTTTGAGTTTGCTGATGGATTGGCCATCCATGTTTGTTTGGGCGATGAGTTCGGGAAGGGAGACTGACCACAATGAAACATTAGTAACTTGCACACTGCGAGATATGCAGGCAAGGGGACGAGAGTTGTACCTACCAAAAAGACGACATAGATGCTCAGCACCGTAAACATCGCCCATGTTCTTCCCCTCCCATTCCCCGCCCTTATTCAACATCTGCGTCATCTCAAAATACTGCTCTCTCTCAAAGCGATACAATAGGATCCTCCCCAAACATTTTTCGAAATAGTCCTTGCAGCCCACAACTACCTCCTCCAACAAATCCGCCTCCGCAGAGCCAAGACGACGTTTTCCCTTTTCCTCTCCAAAATAGGTTGAGAGGATTTCATTGACCGGGTGCGCGGATGGGAGGGGGATTAGCGAGCGGTTCTTCGTGACGTTCTCCCAGTCGTCGACAAGGAGGGCTTTGAGGTGGTCGGGGACGCGGATGTGGACGGCGGGTTTGTGGACGTAGACGTCTTCCTAATGGTTGGCCTATCAGTATACTTCACAGTCATTCCTTTCTTGCGCGCAGCGGCAGAAAGACGAGTGCGCTTTTTGGCCACCTTTTGGACGAGGTCCTCAGGTGTGTACTCTTCTAGTGGAATTTCAGCTGTGACTTTACAGATTGGTTTGGTACGGTGAAATACCGGTGGGTTGGTACGTTTAGGATCCCTCTTGAATTGGCATGTGTCCTTTGGGTTAGGGTGGACGAGCAAGTAACCCTCGTAAGAGCGAGCGGTGGGAGGCGCCAGAGAGGGGTCCTTTCCCTCTGCATTGAGCTCGATAGGTGGTTCAAGCCAATTACCATCGGCATCGAAATGGTCGGAAGCCGTTGGTGAAGGCGGAGTCATGCGCTCGACTTGAGGTGGTATTGGCGAGAGCACTGGGGGACGGACGGCACTCTCAGGGGCGTATATGACTGAATAAGCTAGCGCTTCTAGAGTTGGTGGAGTTCGATTGGAGACGTCAAGCCGGTAAGTATCTGCAATTCGGGCCGCTTTCTTCGCTCGCTTGGGTGGTAATTCATCCTTTTCGGGCTCTCTGGCACGCTTTTTGGTGGGTTTCGGGAAGCTTGTAGAGCTGGCAACAGGGCTATTGAGAGGCTGATGTTGGCGTGTACTGGCCTTTGAAGCGGTAGTGGAGTCTGCAGTCAGGTCCTTGCGAGGTTTTGGGAGCCGTTTTCCTGGATTTTCAGGGGCTAGGTGCCCAGCTTTCATGTCGGTATGTAGCGGATCCCGTCGTGGAGCCATTGCGTGCAAGGGAATGCGTGTAGAAAAGTGGTTAACGAACCTTCTCAATCTCAGTGTCTCGTCCGCGCTTCAGACCACGACCTGTGGTAGCAGGAGTCAGATGTCTGTCTTCGCTGCCTCGGTTCGAGCTGAAATCTGAGCTGGCGGCTTTCTTCTTCGCTGTTGTTACTTGTTTCTTGCTCGGCTGGAGCAGTTGGAGTATCTCACGCTTCAAATTTGAAGCTAATTCTCGGTTCTCGTCGTTGAGTTTGCGGAGGCGGTCTTGTGGTACCCAGTCGTCCCAGCTAGGAGGTAGCGAAGATGCGTCAGTAGCTGATGTAGTGTAGATATGTAGGAGGGCGTGTGTGGAGGGATTGAAGCGATCGGCGAGAAAAGACGGCGATGATGGTGTGCGGAGATGGTTTTCCGCCCAGCAGAAGACAGTTTGGTGTAGCGTGTAGTGCTTGTCCAGCAAGCGGTGTTGAATTTATGGTTGGTAGGGATGAGGACAGTAAATGATAGACGATGAAGTAGCTTTTTGCAGGAGAATAGCTTTGAAATAGGTTGCTCTGTTCCAGCAGAGAAAAGAATGGACGAAAACCGAAGCGGCAAGCGGTACGAAGATAAGGGGTTTGGATTTAGAGAGCAAAGACGTTCTTGACCAGCAAGATTGAAGGAGATAGCGGTGGTGTTGTGGATGGAGGGGACAAGAAACGAGAAAAGTTTTCACAGAAAAGTGCGCAGGAAAAAGAGGGGGCTGGAAGCCTGGCGTGCAACTGGCGAATTGCCTAATTGGGAACGACAATGGGTTTTCAAGTGAGGGGAGGACAATAGCCACGACAATAGAAAAAGGGACATACGTATTCTTCCAGCCTTTGTAATGCACTTGATATTGAAAGGGACTGTTTTTGTCATTCTCAATGAAATGCTTGTACTCGGTGATCTTGGCTTCGTAGAGGAGTTCGTGGTGAAAGCACAGCACTTTCTCGTCCTTTTGGAACATTGGAAGTCTTGAGGGAGCCATAATGGATGAGATCTGATTCTACGGCGGCGGTGATGGAGGTTTTACACGAGGCTACTGTTGCTATTGAAGTAGTGCCAGAAAATGCAACTTTCGAATTCGAGTGTCGTGGATGTTCAGTAAAGTGAACGCGAAGTCGTAGGGCGCTCGCCAAGCTATCAGAGGCTTAGGGTTAGCACCCTAGTTTCGCTGATATCATCCTCATGTAGCGTAGAGTGAGCGCCGCTTTACAGTTGCGCTTAATTCCATCGGCCCGAGGGCGGTTGACACTAGTTCTAATTCCGGCCTCGCAAAAGCATGATCGACGCCTCAACCACCAAAAGTACAGATTTTCAATAATCCATTCCTCAATACACAGTGGGCATCAGAACCTAAGATTAGACAAGTGCTATCTCTAGGCTCTAATCCAGACGTGTGAAATTTCTCGGATTTTCCCATATGATTTGGGTGAGTGGATGTGTCAACCGCCCTGGTCCACCATCACCCTTTTGCCAAAAAACAAAAAGGTTTCCGCCGCAAAACGCGATGAACAGAGTGGGATTCTGTTCTACGCCTCTTCCGTGACCAGGATATAACGTTGATGTAACTTAATCTGGCGCATAGCCAAGTCGGCCATTTGTTCTAACGTTTTTATGTGGAGTGGAAATATAAATATTTATATATACTATGCAATCATTTCCCTCCCATGTTGAATCAAGCGATTGGTTCTAAGGGTAAATCCATTTTCGTATTTTTATCATGTCCACGCGCGTATCGTCCGCCGTACTAGGAGTGTCCATTATGACTCAAACAATCAATTAATCAATCACTATCATCTTCCTTGTTCGAACAACGATTTGTGGAACTACTTATGGATTTCGATCGCTCATTTGATGCTCAGAAATCAGTCACTGTATAACGGAATGCGACTGTCGCCTATTCGTATATATTATAAAATGACTGTCAGAGTAGCGTTCTCCCCTTCCGCCGGTGAGCAATTGTACAATTTTACATATTCCATAGCATCGAGTCAAGACACTTAGGAAGCAACTGGGCCATCTTTTCTCCACTGAGCCTTAACGCCTTGTTGTATAATAGATCCACAATTCAATCATTGCCTAATATTGCTACTTCGAGTCTCAGACGGAAACTTCCCCAAAAGGTGGTCTGAATTGACGTGTGTAAGAATGCTGCGTGTTTCAACGCAGGAGATACAGCGGTTGACCCTTCGACAACCAAGTCGCCGATGTTGCGTGGAAGCTGGCATTCAAAGTCCTCAGTCAACATCAAGTGAATGGAATGATGTTTGTGGGGAGATTTCTAAAATTGTGGCGGTGGGAAGGTTTTGCGGATCGAGGCGCAAGCCCGAGCAGAACGAAATTCGCAATACAGTGCCTGCAGAGATTCAGAGAGTTTTCTTCTAGTCCCATTGGTCTTACAAGCTAAAAGCAGGACGCAATGCAGTTGAAGCCCGACAAGGTCGAGTTTGAATTTGTCAGATGGGTTATCCAACCACCATCCAGCCGAACGTACCTATATCGGTAACAATAGCTGCGCAATCTTGCTGTCGTCGCCATCCTTTTCGAAGCAATATCCAGCAGCCATGACTAGCAGCATTTTCACCAGGAAATTGGTACTGACAGATCGTGGCGAGTCCCAATACTCAGCACACTCCATTAGGGACGAAGGAACGTGTACGATCGTATACATCCACTCGGAGATCCACAATTAAGTGTGAAATGAGGTGTGATAGTTTTCTCGGGTGTGGACCAGGTGGTAAAAGTCAAGAAGGGGACAGGGTGGTTAAAAGCCGAATAATCGACTTTGGAGGCTCTCAAGAGATCTTTGCATTTGTTGACAAGCGGAAAATCTCTTCCTACTGCGCATCTTGATCTGAAAAGCTGTCTTTGCAGAAATGAGCCTCGAAATTAGAGCGGGTAAAGCCATCGGACTGGCCCCCGTGAGCCATTCAATGGGTCATGACCAGAGCCGAGGGTCCATCTACTTGCTTGAAACTAATCCAATGGTTCGATCCGTGACATTGCTATTTTGATTGGACACCTCGTGTCTGCCGAATAGGGAATGTTGTTGGTAAAACACCTTTACTCGAAGCAGCGACCTGCTCGCGCGTCACAAACAATAAGTTCTGTTCCAACCGATGCACTCGATAGTTGAGATTCGTGGCTATCACGGAAATAGAGCTCGGCCGAAGCCTGTCATTGAGCATTCAACGCAGTGTTCAGTGCTCGAGCAATATATATATCTCGGAAAAATGTCAGATCTCGAAGAACAAATTGTCCCAATCTCTTCGGAATTCTATTTTGACCCTCGGGTATATGTATGTATCTCTCGTGCTAGCCTTGCTTCATATCCTAACACAAACAGGAAAGAATACCGTTCTCTGTTATGAAATCAAGGCTTCGTACTACCCAAAATACAAGGCACTCTAGCAGTTGTCAATCAGAGTGGGCAAAGCGTCAGTTTATCTGATCTCAGATCCGGCGATAGAACAGCACATCTGAGTGACCTCACTGCTGAACCCCCTTGAACTCTGCTTTGACAGGCAGAGAAACCTTCTCAACGTGAGCCACACATATCGACATGGGCATTCTTGGGTTCGTGGAGATTACTCTATGAAATCAGGGTCGTTGATTGCGTGACAAAGAGATGTCATTCCTGCCCTAGGCCCTCATGGTCTTGTCCTTGATGAGCAAAGAGACATCCTATACGCCAGTGTTGAGGAGCTTGAGAAAGGAATGGGAGGAGGCTTGATTGGTGTTGACCTTCACAATCGGACAGTCACCAAGAGAATCGAAAGCAAATCTAAGCCTCACTAGTTTGTGATGACGCCAGACGGCCGAAAGGCCTATACATGCAATAAGATCCAGTTCTGTATATCAGTCCTCGATCTGGAAAAAGGATCCTTATTGGAGACGATCGATGTTCCTGGCTGCGAAGAACCCAGCATGTCGCCGGATGGAAATTTCGCCTATTTTCCCACACCTGGACTTACTATTTGGGCAATCTCCAGCCGATGCACCCGTCCAAATTATCGATACTGCGACAGACAAGATTGTCAGATCAATCTCGACGGACCTTGGAGCTCAATCAGTCCACATCACTCCGCTCTGTACGATCATGGTTGGAAAATACAGCTTCGACCCTGAGGCACCAGCCACAGCTCCAAGAGCACGAGCAGGGCGTTCAGCTTTATACTCGGCGGACATGTATGCTCTTCTTGGAGAGGC
>JAABUP010010355.1_pt1 | contig 11041 bp, 10 predicted proteins | sample 5559201 | NCBI WGS metagenome assembly JAABUP01 (sample SAMN10711887, study PRJNA513373) | rock metagenome | isolation source: Antarctica rocks | place: Antarctica | reverse complement strand
TAGGGCAGGGCAGGGCAGGGCAGGGCAGGGCAGGGCAGGGCAGGGCAGGGCAGGGCAGGGCAGGGCAGGTGAAGGGAAGGGAAGGGAAGCCCAGGCAGAGCAGCACAGCACGGAACAGCTGAGCCCAACACAATATAGCACAACGCTTGCGGTATACGGTAACATAGCTTTGTGCATAGCTATGCAAGTGGTACCCACAGGCAGGAGAATGCACTTAACACAACTGCATGCTTCGTCCTGTTCATTACGGATGCATCAGCTTGCATGGCCTGTTCTGCCAGCTGAGTGGTTTGACTGTGATAGACAGCACATCACAGAACATACTTTGCTGATGCACACCTCATCATCTGACCCCTGTCATACAGCTTTGTCACACATGTGCTTGGCACATGGCAGCATGACAAATTACAGCTTAGTTGAGTATGAAGTGGAATGACACATGTCATGCAGCTGCGTACTGCAAACCTGAGCAGAGATGTTCACAGGATGCACCATGATGATACCATTAGTGACAAGCAGGTGGTTTCATAACAAACATCCAATTTTGGACAAACAAGGGTCTGCTGTTGTTCAGCCGGCAGCTACAATCTCATATGCAAGGCTCAGCAACAGCATTTCAAGGTGACTCACCCATGCCATGTAGCTGGATGGTTTGCCCTGTTGCAGGGGCCTCTATGGTGGAGTGGGGCCCTGTGTGGCACCTCAATGTGCCTGTCATCTTCCCCCAGTGCCTCCACTTGTATGTCACCACTGGAGGCCTGCAGGGGGTGGGGCAGTCTGGCCAGTGACATACGTGATACATGTAAGGCTATGGATGCATCGCTGATGGCTGAGAAGAGTTGCAGCAGAATGGGACTCAAGATTGTATGCAGAGGGAAACATGGAATGGGAAGCAAAGAGCGAATGGCAAGACAGGACAGGACAGGTAGGCAGAAGGACTTGCAGAGCAGGATGGCTAGGAAACGCACAGAGGCAGAGGACTATCACAATGCCTGGTGTGTTTTCTGAATTCAGCAGAAAAGACAGAATGGGCAGCAACAGCAGAACGGGAACAGCACAGGGGAAAGGCAGGGGAAGGGCCAAAAGAAAAGGGAGTAACTAGGCAGCAACAGGCATGGTGTGAAAGGAAGGCAACGGTCACAGGGACAAAGGGCAGGTATGGCAAGGCAAGAAGGAGGGCATGGTAGCCAAAAGCAAGTACTACAAGCAGTGAGGTCATGGTCAAAAGAGTCAACAAGGCAGGCAACAGGCAAGTGGCGAAAGGCAATAAGGCAATGGTGAAAGGGACAGGGAAGGCCGTTGCAGAGGGACACACCCTGAGAAGACTTCAGTAGCCTCCCATGAGAAACCTCCTGGCATTGAGTCTCTGAATGCTGAGTGAGACTCCTCAAAGTCTGAAAACAGCAAGCAGCAATTGTACCAAGCTTCAAGCCAGTGTGAGCAGTGCATGCAACAATGCACAGCTACATCTTTGTGCACAGTGCTTGCACGATCTGTTGTCAATCAGCGCCACTGCCTACAACTCTGCCGTAGCATTGCATGGCAAGTTGCTTCAAAGCTGCCATGCAACTGAATCCTGCCTGGCTGTGGCCAGCAGCTGACTAGTGCATAGCTCACTGCACATGCATTTGCATTGGTCACGCACATGTGTGTATGTCCACTCTGTAAAACTTTGAGTTTCAGGAAGGCTAGTTGGCTGTTTCAGGTGTAGTTTGCAAGCACTGTTTCCCCAGTGTGCAAACATTGCTTATTCTTGCAATAGGTGCTGATGATGCAGCTTGTACCTGTGTTCTTGGAGGAGTAGTAAGCAGTCTCTCCAATGAGAGCATTGTAAGTGCCTAGCCTCAGCATGTCATCCACTGAGTACTCCTCCCCTCCATTGCATGAGAAGCTGTACTTCTCCGGCACAATGGTGCGCCACTCCCCTGCAGCAGGCAGTTTGTTGTAGACTGTTGGTAAACTCTTTGAATGACGCGCCTTGAACAGCGCCTGAGCTTTGATGTCACAAATGAGAGTTCCAGTGTTGAGCAGCACTGGTGCCTGGTCCATGCTGGTTGGCTGCGTCTGCATATGCTCCACATAGCACTCTGCATGAACACGCACAATGCTACATGTACATATATACATGCCATATGCCATATGGCGCTCATGTCTGAGCAGCAGGCTCCAGACAACATGTGATGATCAAAAGGCCTAGCTGCCATGGTGTGAACCAGTATGCACCTGATGTAGGCGAGCGACCAGGCAAATGCTACAGACAAATACTTACTTCCTTTGACCTTGTAGGAGGCTTCCTTCTCCCAATTCTTGACTAGGTTATTCACCAGGAACCCTAGAGAGCCCTCGTCATGATCCACTGACTTCTCTGCAGGCATCATAAAAATCCTCTGTGCAAAAGCACAAGGACCCAGGAACTTGTGTGCAGTGGAATCTGTGCAAGGCCTATAGCTGCAGCCTAAAACTTGTCATGCTAATGCAAGCTTGCTGCAGCTGCAATCGGGTCCTGCGCATGCGCATCGGTGCAGTTGACAAGCTCTCAATGAGCCCATGTGGTCACTGACAGGGTGCTCTGTACACTGCCAAAGTGGTTGCATGACAAAGCATAGAACACAATCAGATCAGCTCGCTGGCTTATGTACGTGGTTTGCAACTTGATAAAGTGAGAGCATCCAGCTGCAATGCTCAGTGCGTGAGATCGCTCAGGATGGCACAAATGTGGCGCAGCTGCAAAGAAAGCGCAGCTCACAGAAGCCTGCACGCAGCAAATTAGTTATTTGCTGCATGCAAGCACCTAATGAGGGTGGAAGCAAGTGGCTTTAACCAACCCATCAGACCCGTGCATGCAAATCACCTCACTGTACTCACTAGGCATCTGCAAGTGTACAGATGAGGTTGGGGCAAGCTCAGGTGACCTCACCTTTCTGGTAGTTTTCATTTGCAGCAGTGTAGTCTGGAACCTTGCCAAATCGCCAGGTAATATTCTCGTCCCGCAGAACGGCGTTCGGCTCAAGCATGTAGTTGGGGATTGCAGGGCCGTCTCCCTGGCCTTTTCCCATACTGCAATCGAACGCAGCGCACTATTGAGGCAAGGTGTCCCAAAAAGGGCATCGCATAATGCCACACCTGGCACGACAGCTGCAGATACCCGCTCGTCGGCATGCATACTGAAGCACCGTCGTCAATCTCGCGCAGCACTTGTCGATCAAACGTACATGGCGGACGAAATGCATATGCACGCGTGCAATGGTAGAGCAGATCAATGGTCCCAGCTGAACAGCTCTCCTATATAGTCTAGGTACAGCGCGGTGATTTGCGATAATGTTGTTAACACATGTGTACACGGTTCGACAACGTCTTTGGGAACTAATGTTGACATGTCCCGCTACAAAGGTGAGTTGCTGGGTGAGTTGCACGCTTTGTGTCCGACGCGCTGCTGTTCGCACCTGCAGTGGCGTTTGCAGTTGGGCCTGCCGAATCAGGATGATCCGGTACTGGTGCAGAGCGGATACAAACTGGACCCGACGTTGGTAACGGTACGATGTGGAACCAGCTCTCAGACACCGCTCCTTGCAGGCTGATTGCGCTTTCTACACAGTGTCAGGAACGCAGCGGACGCTGCCGTTATCTGATCTGCCATGATCAGGAACGCCAGCAAATGGGTGTGACTAATGCTTAAGATCAAACGGCCCTGCTATGATGCCTTGTGAGTCAGTCTGGAAGGCCTGTACGACAGTAGTTGGCGAAATGACCTAGCACAGAATTTGCGGCCATTGGATCCTGCCAGCGTACAACAATGTCATCTGCCTCAGGGGGATGACGGGATCTTACGATCTTGGCACAGAGACACCAACGGCCAACTGATTCCTTCAATGAGTCTTCGTTGCAGTCTACCATCTTCTACATCTACCAGCAAAGCTGGCTGTGAGCAGCGTTGCTACGAATATGCTGCTCACAGTATGCTATCCTTTCATGCAAATGCTTTGCTTTGACCACCAAGAAACTGACAGAAGAAGACATGCAGAACCTTCAGATGAATCTTGGATCAGACCTCCTGTACATGTCAGCAGAGGTCTGCTGGTCTTTGCCAACCTGCTTAGCTTGTGTGTGCCTGCATGTGTATACAGAGCACGCAGTAATGGCAACAAGCAGCTCGTGCTGTGTCATAAGGATTGCTGGCGTGTTTTGCACATCAACAGAAATGTGTTAATCTAAATTTGTTTCTTTGGATTATTCATCAAGCCTTGGATCCTTCAGCTTTGGGGCCTCAGCAGGTTGCCTAAACGGAGCCCAGGAAGGGGCCCATCTGTTATACACTCCATACGCGCCGTCATACACATTCAGCGCACCCTCATAGACTTGGTAGGCTGGCTTTAGCTTGCCTGTCCACCACACTCCACTTTCACCACTGCTGCTTTGCAGCACCCAACCTCCCCAGGTGCCATCTGCAAACCAACCAACAACGGTGGAAAAAGTACCCAATCAAGAAGAAAAGACCCAACCAATCGCATCAATTCCTGTCTAGTTTTCCATGCAAGAGTCAAGCCGCTGATTGCTGGAGCACTTCAGCATTGAGAGGTTGATGGTGTGCTAGCTCCTAGATGCTGAGTGCTCTGCAGGCAAGCTGGTGCATCATTCTGGTAATTATAACAATAAAAACAGTGGAGCAACAACAATGATAATAATACGGATAATAATAATAATGATAATACTAACAGTGCGGGCTTAGCCAACAGGTATCAGGTGCATATCAGCTGATACGTGGGCGCACTATTCCAGTGAGGACTCAGGCAAACATGCTGCTTCAAGACTTTCTCAGCAGTGACAGCACAAAGTTGGTACTAATGTATTTGTCCATTAAGGGTGAAACTAGCAAGCATGCAAAACGCCACCAGCCAGCCGCAAATCCTGAGAATGAGTAAGTGGCGTGTGAGCGTGCATGAGAGAATTAGTGCACAGTGAAGTGAGGGTGATCCTGCTCGTCCACACAGTATGCAGCTGTGATGCTAGTCATACAGGAAACCTTTCTAACCACCACCAATGCACACGGCACTGGGTGTGTGTGTCAGCATCACCTGATTGTGCATATCAGCGTTGCACAGCCAAGACTTGATGTTGTTTGCACCCAGAATCAGTGAGCCATTCCTCACCCGACTGGCAAAGACTGGCATGCTTGTCTCTCTGTGTGTACACATCAGAATCTTTGCAGTGCAACACCAACATGCACAAGATGCTTGCATGCCTATATGATTGCACGAAGGCTGTGCAATCAGTTCCAGCATGGCGCAACATACCTTGGTGTTGGTCTCGGTATGCTACGGTAAAGCCAGTATGCAGCACAGGGTAGACAATGGTCCATGGCATCAGCCTTGTAACAGAGGAATTGACAGCATCTCCATGTGTGACTATCAACACATTCTCTCCATCTACTTCATCAGCAATGTCCTGTAGGCAAGCAAAGGATGTTCAGTCATTCATGGGTGCCAGCAGCATGTGCAACAAGTTGACAGCATCCACAATTTTCGGCATCAACACATGCTCTTGGTGTGCTTCATCAGCAATGTCCTGCAAGACATGCATGCACGGGTTGTGAGTCTGCTGCCTAGACTGTATATATATAAGTCCGCACATACAAAGAAGTTAGTTATGCCAATCGCAGGCACACATGCTGTGATAGTAACAATAATAAATAATAATATCAACGCTTTCCGGCTCATGATGAGCTAGGTGCATGCAGGACAAGTCTTGTCTCTCCAGAGCAGCCTGTCTTGTGCATCCCTGTAAGGCTTACTAATTCGAAAGTGTTGACATGTGATGCAGAGTGGCACAGTCTGTTGTGGTGCAATGTTGGCTGCCTGACACATAGTTAGACAGACAGACAAGCAGGTAGGCAGGCTGGCACAGAGACAGACAAATGGACGCACAGACAAACAGACACACAGGCGGGTGGACAGACAGACAAGCAGACATCCAGAACACAAGCAGACATCAGAGGAGAAGAAGCTGACCTGAAAGGCTTTGGCGTATCTGGCTCTTGAATTGAGCAGATTCTCAGGAAAACGCAGGAATGTCTGCTGACCATACTTGACGCGTGAAGCAATTTCTGCAGCACAAGCACACGAGTGAGAGTTGCTGAGCTGATGCAGCATCATGTGGATCCTCTACATCAGCATCTCATGCTGAAAGCTCTCATGCTGCCAAGCCATCTGCAAAATTAACTCCGCGCTGTTGTCTCTGGAGGCTCACATCATGACCGCCAAAAGGCATATACATATCTTCCTATTTATCTGCACTGCTGACAGAAGATGTGCAAGGTTGCAATGGCTCTGACTGTATGCAACAGGCAAGGGGCCTCCTTACCAGAATAGCACACCAGATAAGGGACAAGTCTCAAGCAAAATATAAGCAAAAAAATATATATACACATATATACATAAAATATAAGCAAAAAATATATATATACACATATGTACATGAATTATAAGCAAAAGCAATTAAACGCATTGACAGCTGCTTGCTGGCAAAGGGGCGGTGATTGCAGCAGAGAAACAGGCCTGGTGAACATGACTTGACTGCCGTATGCGATGCCAGAGGCCTAGCTCATCTTTGCAGCATTTGCTTCAGCTGCTTTGTGACTGACACTTTGCTCTATGGTAGTGTCATGAGTCCAACAGGCAGGGAAGTTGCCATGTGCCTTTCATGTTTTTGTCCTGTCAGTGAGTGAGTGAGTGCGTGAGTGAGTGAGTGAGTGAGTGAGTGAGTACATGAGCGAGGGAGGGATCGATTGAGTACATGCATGAGGGAGTAATGTGACATTACACCTTTAGGGAGGCGCGTGGCCATGTAGTCTTTCATGTCCTTGTCCTCCCAAAACCAGTCATTGATGTGCCCTGGTGGCAGCTTTCCGCCCTTCTTCACCATGATCCAGGGATTCAGAAACTGCAAAAAAATGCACATACGTCAGCCCGGACAGACACCTGAAGCCAAGTCTTAGCATGTGAATGCAGTGCCCACGCCTTATTCTCGACTAATTGAAAAGCATGTACAAGCAACACACCTAATTTTCAAGCATCAGCAATGTTCGAAAGAGAATGATCAACCTAAAATTGTTATACTGACGAGCAGAGCTGACAATTTCACCTGTGCAATTCATTAATGAGTAGCAACCATGTGACCTTATGCAACCAGCTGCAGATGGGGGGGAGGGATGGGGTGGGGGGGTGCGGGGAGGGCAACAAGACCTATCAAACAAGATCTGTCACTGAGTTCAGAAGCCAATATCTGGGCATTGCCCATGCAGTGCACGTTGTCCAGCCAGCAGACTGAAAGGAAATGTCAGAACACCACACATACAACACGCAACACCAGATGCAAAGATCATGATTCATAACATAGCAAGAAGGCAGGCACAGTTGAAGTTGCTTTGCCCCTCTTGCATCTGATTGTCATCTCGTTGGTATGATACTTCATCACTGACTTTGGCACAAATATAGCAAGAAAAACTATGAGGCAGGTGCAAATGAAATATTTGCCCCTCTTGCATGTGTTCCTCATCTTGTTGGTATGATACTGCAGCACTGAGCCTCTCGGGGACCATACAAACGAGATGAGGGACACATGCAGGATGAGTAAAGCAATTTCAACTGTCAACCTCATAGACGTTTTGCTATGTTTGTGAACGACGATCTTTACATTGGCATTGACCAGATCCCTTCCACCAAATTATATTGCCTGCTTTGACAGCACGTGACGTATTGCTCACAGTCAGCTACACTTTATGCCACACTGGACACTGTCAAGTGAGCAACAATGTGTTGCTTGCTGCCCACCTATTGCTCTTCGTACCAGGACATTCCTCATGTACTATATACTTATTGTCACACAGTCCCATATCTTGTGGAACATCAGCTCCCAACCTTGAGTTCATTACGACATTTGTCAGACAAGTTTGTTGTGTTTGTGTATGACTAATGCATTTAGGTCGACTGGTCTTAGGTGGCCCCTATGACGCACGGACATGTCAATCGACCAGCATGATCAGCGCCAGTATGAGTGAATACACAGGCAAGCACAATCAGCTGACACTGGGCAAGCACAATCAGCTGACATCATGCTTTCCAAGCCAGCAAGGCACAGACGCCAGACAACTCAGACGCTGGGTGAAAGCTCACAGCGTCAAGGCTTGCCTCTGGAATCATTGTCAAACACAATGTATGGAACACAAACCTCTGAAACTGCACAGGAGATGGTCCAGTTCTCAGGGGGCACCTTCACTCCCTCCATAGCAAACATGGTGGTCTGCAGACACCTGTATAGCAGATTCTTGAATCCCAGACATGATAGCAGCATCCTCAAGTGTTTGTTAGTGCAGACCTTTCAGCAAGGTGTGCTCATGTGATCTCACATCTTCAACACCAGCCAGGTTGTTGACAAGGCAACAGTCAGTACTGCATGCAGTGGCTGGGCTGTCCTGCCAAAAAGGCGGTTGGCAAAAGCATGCTAGCTGAAACAGCATGGTAGCATGATGATGACTGCGCAGACACATGGGCTGCTGTCGCCTGCAGACGTTCCTTGCTGTTGTTACTTGTGAGCCTGTGGCCATGCAGGCCTAACTGAGAATGTTTGAGTCAGCAAGTATGCCAGACTGTGACGACACCAAGATTGTGTGCTGACTCAGCTTGAGCCAGATCCGCTGCTGACAACATGTGGTGCCAGATGACAGATAAGCAGTACTTTCTGTTGGTGTCACAACAACACAGCAGGCACAGGCATGTTGCGTCTGCACAGCAAATACCTGTAGAACGGCGATATGAACACCCTCTTGATGTCAAACTGTTTCAACTGCTCTGCCACTGCCTTGGCCTGCGAGACAAGCACTGACTTTTGCAGACAAGAGTGACTGTCTAAGAGCAAGGCCTTACACACCTTACTGTCATAGGACATATGTGAGATGCGATGCCAACTTGTCATCTCAGAGCTGCAAGACAAGACGGCATCAATGTGTCATCTTGCGCACAGCTAAGTCTTTGAGGACAACCAAGGTGTGTCATCAATGCACCATTGCTGCAGCAGATTCATGACATTTTGCGCATGCATGGTAGGAATGCAAGCTGTAATCACATGGCCGGTGCAGTTGTGCACGCACCTCATAGACCTGCCTGTGTTGATGCTACTCAAGTCAAGTGAAGCACACTGATCTCACAATGCTGATTGCTTGTGCAAATGACCTATACCTGCTCTTCGCCCTTGGGCGTGAGGTATGGGTCATACGGCCGACTGGCTTGCGCACTCCATGACTTGTCCATCTGCAATGAAATACATCTGTCATGAAATAGCTTTGTGCAGAAACATCTGTCGCAAGTGCAGCACCAACTGTCTGCCCTATGCATCAATGACACAGGAGACAGTGCACCATGCTGCCAATCTATCTGCCTTTGCAAATCTTGCCTGTCTTGTGATAAGCAAAGCACATACTCACTGGGTACTCAATGCCCCAATAGGATGCTGAGTGCATTCAGCATGTCTGCCATGCACATCAGCCAGAACTTACTAAAAAGGAACTACTAAACAGCAGGTTTGATGGGACATCCTGCAAGCCTGTTGACAGGTCACATGTAGGTGAGCATGCAATAGTCGAGATGTGTTGAGCGTGTTGGGGTAATTAGCGGTGACCTCGTCAATTCTCTCGCCGTGTCGCATGACCACAAAATGCTGCCGCTTGATAGCTGGGCCTTTGGCATCTCCCTTAGGGCTTTCAGGGTCCTCAACCTTAGTGTTGACATCATGTTTGACTTGTGCTTGAGCCCCTGTACGTGCAAGCAGAACCAGTTCCTGCTGGGTACCTACCTGCCAGGGAGGTAACAAGAATACCATGATAGGACATGCCAGAGTACTCACCTAGCTGTTCCATCTCTTCCATCATGGGCAAGTACTGTGGAGGTTCCTGGTCGTTGTGTAGTATATTTTCTGTAGCAGACCTGCATGCAGCACATATGGTTAGCCACAGCTTTTGCTGTGGCAAGCAGAAGCTTCCTGACGCGTGACGAAGACGGTGAAAGCCCCTTGCAAGCAGGGAGGGTAATCCGGAGCATACTTTTCGCTGGTTGGCTTCTCTTCTGCTGCTAAGGCTTGCACGGTAGAGATCAAGCCGGCAGCGATAAGGGCTGCGCGCCTGTTCACACGTGAAACTGAATGTGGTGATCTTGCTGACGCACAAACGCGTCTGAAGGTGCTTGTCCAGTCCGAGATACGCCTGGCGCCCGCAGCAGCTGTGCTCGGCCAGTCACTTGTGACATAGAAATGAGTTCAACCGGTGCTTGGTGTCACAACAATTGAATGAATTGCAGGATCGCTTTGCCCACAATTGCCTTGCTTACGCGCCTAGGCCCGCGACCCAAAATTTATGTCGATGCTTAGACTATGGACCTACAATAATTTGGTTTCGGAGCGCGCTGAACCATCCCAACCACCACATGCCTGCTTGCTCAAGCAGACCCCTTGGCACACGGCAGGGTGTGCTGTGTGCCAAGGGGTCAGCTTGAGAGGCCACCTGTGCCCAGAACAGTACTTCAAGGCTAAACACTTGCAAACTTTGCCAATGTTCAAGTTGCATCCCCTGGGCACTCCCGTGCCATGTCTTGCATCCCTAGAGTAGGCATGCTCAGATGAACCTAATCCGCTCTCATGCTCTGCTCACCATAGCCACGGCCTTCCCCGGTCATGTAAGGGGTTCCAATCTGCAACCCAAGTTTGGGCTTTGACCACGCATGCAGCACATATGTGCTGTCACATCAGTCTACATGGCTTGTGCCTGCAATGCCTTGGCTGCTCAGCCTGCCACTTGACGGAGCTGTGAGCCAAGTCTAACTGGGCTGAGGCTGTACAGGGATTGATAGTAACGCATACTAGTCTGAGTGAGTCTTCAGTCGCTGATTCTGAAGCTCAGGTCGTTGTCTCACGAAAATGGCAGCATATGAATGTGGCTTTCCAGTGTGAAGACCATACTCTGCAAATCGGGCCAGTTCGTCTGAGTGCTTCATGGGGA
>JAABUP010010354.1_pt1 | contig 11041 bp, 10 predicted proteins | sample 5559201 | NCBI WGS metagenome assembly JAABUP01 (sample SAMN10711887, study PRJNA513373) | rock metagenome | isolation source: Antarctica rocks | place: Antarctica | reverse complement strand
GCAAGATCCCTAAGGAGCGGGTGCTATCTCGAGTCTCGGGTCTGCCGCCATGCAGCGAACTTTGAGAAATACACCTCGCTCCAGCGCCGCACGCCGCCGTCGCGCGTCAGCTGAATGACGATGGGCAAGGCCTGCCGGATGTAGCCGATGATCTGGTCCTTCGACAGCCCGGCGCCCGACATCAGCACCTTCAGGGCGAGCTGCTCGTAGGCCCCAGAGGCTGAGTCGGCGTGGACGGTGGAAAGCGATCCCGGGTGGCCGCTGTTGATGGCCTGAAGGAAGGTGAAAGCCTCCTCGCCGCGGATCTCCCCCAGGATGATACGGTCGGGCCGCAGCCGCAGGCTGGCCTCGAGCAGCGATTGCGCGGTGACGCGGGCCGCGCCCTGCTCGCCTTTGGTCGCGATGAGCGGCACGAAGTTGGCTTGCTGGGGTCGCAGCTCGCGCGTGTCCTCGATGGTGAGGATGCGCTCATCAGGCGGGATCGCCTTGAGCAGGGCGTTCAGCGCCGTGGTCTTGCCGGTCGAGGTTCCGCCCGACAGCAGGACGGAGACGCGGGAGTGGATGGCGAGTTCGATGAAGCCGCGCCGCTCGCCCGCCTGAAGCAGGCGGCAGAGCTCGGCGTCGAGCGGCGTGAAGGCGCCCTCCTCCGTGACCGCCATCCCCTCGAACACGCCCATGCGCTCGAAATCGTCGAGGCTGAGATCCTTGACCACCTGCTTGCGGATGGCGAAGGCACCGCCGCCGGGTGCCGCGGGCGGCAGCACGGCCTGGAAGCGTTCGCCGCTCGGCAGGGCGGCCGACAGCAGCGGGTGCTCGGCGCTCACAGCCTGGTCGCTGAAGGACGCGACGCGCTCGGCCAGGAATCGCACCGCATTTTCGGTAAGGTCCGGCACCTCGTGCCGTTCCATGCCGGGCCGCCCCAGGCGCTCGACCCAGATCTCGCCGGGGCGGTTCAGCACGATCTCGACCACGTCCGCTGCGTCGAGCCAGGGCGCCAACGGCTGCAACGCCCGCCTGACGTGGACGAGCGAGGCCGAGGGTGCCGTCGTCAGCTGTACGGGTTCGGCCAACCTTCCCCCTCCTCGGCTCCCCTACCCTTTTGCGACCCGCTCAGTCCTTGCGGACGAGCGGGCGACGCGCACCACCGACCTCGCCGTCGCTCGACGCACGCGCCCTGTCTCGCTTGAGCGCTTTCACCATCTCGCGCACCGGATCGGGGTAGAGGCTGGAGAAGTCGAGGTCCCGGCGCACGAAGATCATGATGCGGGTGCCCTGGTCGACGTTGATGGTCGGCGGGATGTGGAGCGAGTTCTGCAGCGCCTCACCCGCGATGGTGTTCATGTTCTGCGACACTGTCTGGGAGGCGATCTGCTGCCCGTAAGCGCCTTGCGGGTTCGGCTGCGTCGTCGTGGTGGTGCCGGTGGCGGGATCGTAGGTGCTCACCACGCCACCGTAGGTGTTGGCGCCCTGCCCCATGCCGGCCACGAATTGCGAGCCGCCGCCGACGATGGAGAGTAGGATGGCAGAGCCGAAGCGCTGCATGTAGTGCTCGTCGACCTCGCCCGTGAGCCCGGTCCGGCCGATGTCGTCCGTGCCTGTCGAGCCCAGCATGACCGACACGCCGTCGGAGCGCAGCACCCTGGTCCATACGATGAAGACCCGGGTCTGGCCGGTGGCCAGTCCCGATTTGTATTCGCCGATGAGGCGGGTGCCTTGCGGGATCAGCACGCGGCGGCCGTCGAAGGACCACACGTCTTCGCTCGTCACGGCCCGCACCCTGCCGGGCAAGTCGGACTGGATCGCGGTCTCGAGCACGCCGCGGATCATCGTGCCCTGGGCCACCAGGGCGTCGATGCGGCGGTTCTGCGTGGCATGGGACATTTCCACGCCTTCGGCCGCCTTGGCGTGGAGGAACCGCGAGTTGCTGTCGCTGTCCTGATAGACCTGTTGGGCGCCCTCCCCGCTGTTGGCGGCAGCCGTGCCGACGGCGCCGTTGTCGGCCACCATCATGGGTGACTTCAGGCGCGCCCAGCGGCCCTTGTCCTCATCGTCGCGCCCCGCGGCCCCATCGCTGGTCACGACCTGATCCTCGGGCGGTGGCGGGGGATCGGGGACTGCGGCGGACGGGTTCAGAGGCGGGAAGCTGCCGCCGAGGTCGGCCACCCTGGTGGGCGGGCGAGTGGGAGGCGCTGGCGGGAGCACCGGCGCGGGCTGCGGTGCCGGCGGGGGCTGGATTACGATGCGGCCGAGGTTCGTCGCGGCCGGCCGCGTGTCGACCACCGGGGCGCGGTACTGGGTGGCGCGGAACTCGGCGTCGTCGGCCGACAGCATGGTGCGCTTGGTCGGCGCCCGCGTCGACCAGAACATCCACAGCACGAGCGCGGCCGCCACCAGGGCCACCAGCGCCATGGCGCCCGGCCCCGGCCCGTTTCGCGAGCGGGCGAGTTTCGAGGCCGCGTTGTCCTCGAACTCGAGCTGCCGGAACTCCTCGCGCGTCGGCATGGGCTTACCTTTCGACAGTCACTCGGCCCATGGCCGTCTTGGTCAGCTTCTGCGGCCCGAACGGCTCCATGCCGGTGGGATCGGGCTTCGAGGGCCGCAGGTTAAAGATGCAGGTGGCGAGCTCGCCGCTGCGCAACGTCCATTGCCTGTTCACCTTGTCGACGACGAGGAAGCTCTTCTCGCGCCGGTAGTTGACGAGGCTCTCGTGGCGGTCCTTGTCGACGATGAAGATGGCCGGGACCTCCCCTCCGAACTGGAACCAGGTCTTGACGCCGTCGTCGAAGACCGCGACGGGCTTCAATGCGGTGTCGCCCTTGAAGCCGTAGTCCGTGTTGGCGTGCTTGACCTTGAAGGCGCGGCGGTTGGGATCATTCACCAGGGCCTGAGCTTCCTTGACGAGGCGCTTGTCCTCGTCCTCACCGGGGTAGGAGAACTTCACCTTGTAGACTTCAGCCTTGCCGGGCTGCTGCTCGTGCGAGCGCAGCGAGAACGTGTAGAGCCGCTGGTCGGTGACGACGTTCATGTCGGTGGCGGCATGGGGCGCCACGGGTTTCAGGAAGATGATGTTGCCGTGCTTGTTGGGCTCGACCCGCCAGGCCAGGCTGTCGCCGACCGCAATGGTCTCGATGTGCTCGGCGTCGCCCAGCACGATCATGGTCGAGATGCCGTAGCTGGCGTCGATCGCCACCACGTTGTTGGCATTGTAGGTTACGGTGCGGATGCGCGGGTCGGCGAGGCCTGGCACCGGTGTCGTCTCGGCCCGGGTAGGCCAGGACGCGATCACGGCTGCGGCGAGCACGAGCGCAAGAAGGTGGCCCCGCATCACGGTGCCGCCTTGACGCTGGCGGTCACGTCCGGCGTTTGCGGCGGCAGCACCGGGGCCGGAGCAAGGTCGGGGGCCGCGGCCGATGTGATTGGCGCGTTCGGGGCGGCGTCGGTCGTGGTCGGCGCCGACTCCTGGTCGCGGCGGTACTCGGTGACCTGAAAGCCGAGCGGGTTGTCGAAGCGCCACTCGTTGCGCATCGGCGCGCGGGTATAGTGGAAGCGGATCAGCGCCGCCCAGTGCGAGGTCAGGGTGGAGGTGGGGCTGCGCTGGGCGGTCGAGAAGCGCACCAGCGCGGTGTGCAGGTTCGGGAACTGCACCGACTTGATGGTGATCGCGGTGCGGCCCTCGCGGCCGAGCAGTTTGATCGGGTTCTGCGGATTGGCGGGGCTGTAGAGCTCGACGAGCTCGCGCGATGCGTCGCCCGTCGAGAGCAGCTGCGCCAGGTCGAAATTGTCCTTGATGGTGGGCGGGTCGTAGGTCTCCCGGGCTCGCAGGTAGCGCACCACGTTCATGGACGTCACGGCCTCGTTCTGATCGAGGTCGCCCGGGGCGAGCGGTCGTTTCACCTCGAGGTAGCCGTTGGTCTTGTCGACCTCGATCACGTAGGCCTCGAAGCTCTTCAGGGGCAGCAGCGCCATAAGGCAACCGAGGCTCATCAGCGTGATGGTGGTGGTCACGATGGCGATGAACCAGGCGATCGAGCGCGACCGCTTGACCGAGCGGATGACATCCCTCTCCCAGGTGATCGCCTCGTGGAAGTAGCGGGCATCGACTGCCGGCGACGTGGACCCGTTGGCTTGCAGCGTCATGGATGTCCTCGTAGGAGAGCCGCGGGGCGCGCCTACCTGTTCTTGAGTTGCTGGTTGATGGCGGTCCGGCGGTCCTGAAGCGCCCTGAATTGGGTGTCGACGTAGTCGCGCCGCACTGCGAGCGCCCTGCCCTCGCGGGTGGAGCCTCTGGCGGCCGCGATCTCAAGGGTGCCGTTGCGGGCGAGGTTGACGGCGCGGCCCCCGGACTGGCGCCACGCCATCGCGGCCATGGGAGAGAATCGCGGCAGGCCGAGGTGGCTGCCGCCGGCGATCAGCGCCGACAGGCTGATGGTCTGGGTCATGATGAAGAAACCGATGAAGGCCGCCAGGACCACGGGGGCGATCTCCTTCAGCGTCGTCCCGGCGCTGCCGTTGACGTCGTTCAGGGTCTGGACCGCATCCTTCATAATGGTCAGGAAGAAGCCGAGCAGCGTGTAGACCAGCACCGGCAGGATCACGAACTGCACGAGGGCCGACATCCAGCCGTGGAAGTAGCGCGAGGTGACGTTGAACAGCAACAGGGTGATGAACACCGGCGCCAGCGACAGCAGCACCCAGAGCATGATTTTGGCGTAGATGACGAGAAAGGCCGCGAAGCCGACGAAGAGTGCGACCGCGACCCAGACGAGGGCGCCGTAGATGTAGGGGCCGGCGTTGGTCCAGCCGGCATGGCTGGTGAGCTTGGAGGCAGCGTCGACGCCGGTCAGGTAGACGTTCGACAGCGACTGCTCGATCTGCGAGGCGTCGGTGCCGGTCGTGCCCGTCCCGCCGATGTTCTGCACGATGATGTTGCCGATCGAGGTCGGAATATCGCTCGCGGCATTGTAGACAAAGGTCTGGAAGTCGCCCCAGCCGATCGCCAGAGCGTAGATCACGGTGACCCGGAACAGCCGGAACGCGCTTGCGGCGCCGCTGCCCCCTCCCCTGCCCTGCCAGAACTGGTAGCCCCAGAAGATAATGTAGAGGGTCAGCATCAGCGTGAACACCGGTCCCATGGCGCTCGACAGCGCCTGGTAGGTGTTGGCGGTAAAGTTGTTGCCGAGCGTCTGAACCTTCTGGAACAGCTGGTCGATGATGTTGTTCATCGGAGCAGCTCCGTCTTCGTACTCCTGCCGTGGTCGAGCTCGTCGAAGGGCGCGTTGACGGGCCGCATAGGCCCGCAGTCGTGCTGCACCTCGGCATAGCTCAGCGCGCCTTCGGCCGCCTCGCAGGGCGCCTTGAGGTCGCCATGGCCGCAACCGGCGAGGCCCAGCGTGGCGCAGAGGCCGGCCATGGCGACCAGCCGGCGCGCCGTCGATCGGCGCCCCGCGGAGCCCACCCTCGCCCACTCACGCATGCCGAGCTCGATCGTTATCGTCCCCCGCATCACTGACCGCCGAACGTGACCTTGGAGGCGTCGAAGTTCATCGCCTCGGCGGTCGAGGACTGGAGCGCGATGTCCTGGGTGTTGCGGACGTTCTGGGCCGTGAGCACGTTATTAATGGAGCCGATCATCTCGTTCATGGTCTGCGAGCCCTGGACGACGAGCTGCGAGTTCTGGTCGATCGAGCCCTTGAGATCGGACGCCTGGCCGATCTGGCCCGAGGCCGCCTGAAAGGACAGCTGCCGGGTCTGCGAGGCGCCCTGGGTGGCGGCGATCAGGCCGGCGAGGACGGTCGCGGTGTTCACAGAGGTCGTGTAGCTCTTGTCCTGCGTGGTCAGCTGGCCGTTGACGAGGCCCGACATGCTCTGGACGAGACTCAGGCCATTGATGAGGGAGGCGGCCGTCTGCGATGCGCCGGAGCCGAGACTGCCCCAGGACAGCATGCCGGTCGACAGGATCGAGCCGAGGTTCGGGGCCTGGGATACGTTGAAGCCGCTGCCGAGCGCGGAGGAGCCGAACTGTCCGGCCGCGCTGGTCCGGTCACCGGTGGTCGCGGTCAGCACCTGCTGGGTCAGCAGCTGGATCTGCTGGTTCGATTGCATGATCGCGAGCGTATTGGCCGCCACCTGCTGGGCCTGCGTCAGGTTGGCGGTGTCGATCACCGGCATCAGGGCGAAGGCCGACGGAGCGGAGCCGGTCAGCAATGCAACGGCGAGCAGGAGCCTCTTCATCATGATCCTCATCGGCTGGCGTTCTGGAATGCGGCCAGGGCCGCGATGGTCGCCGCCGTCGCCGCGGTCGGGACAGGGATCGATCCGGGACGGAGCGTGTCAGGGAGGCTGCTCGGCGGGGCGGGCGCAGTGTTCGCGCCAAGAGTAGCGGCGATCGCGATCCCGCCGAGGTAGGCCGCCACGTTGGTGGAACTGTCCGCGACAGGCGGCACGCAGGCGGCGCCCGTGAGGAGGGCGACGCCACAGCTGGAGGGCTGGGTCGGCAGGGTGGGCAAGCCGGGCATCACGGGCCCGGGCTGGACGTCGGTCGCCATGGCGGCCGCGGCCTGGCTCTGCTGCAGCACGGCCTGCACCTGATCGGCCGCGACGAGGCCGGACCACACGTTGGTGGCGTCGATGCCGCCCTGCCATAGCTGGATATCGTCGGCGCGAAGGCGAGAGTTGACGTCGACCGAGTCCTTGAGGCTGTCGGTGCGCCCGATGAACGAGGAGCGGGTTTCCAGCAGCGCCGCATTGGCGACCTGCGTGTTCTGCAGGTCGCTCGAATAGCCCATCGCGCCGGACGAGGTCTTGGCCGGGTCGCCGAGATCGGCGGCCTTCGTAGCGGTGGTCTTCAACGGCAGCATGCTGGCCGCGGTGACGGGCGCCCAGCCGTTCCCGCCGGTCGAGAAGTTGCCCGAGTTCGGCATCTGCCCGGTGGCGGAGTAGTTCGCGACCGCTCCCTTGGCGCCAGACAGGCTGCCCGTGTTGTAGTAGCCCTCGACCAGGGCCGAGAACTGGCCGCCCGTCATCGAGGTCGAGCCGCCGTTGCCCGTGATGGCGCCGGCGCTCACGCAATTCGTCGCGGGCGCGTTCGGATTGGCCACGAGGCAGCTCGCGCCGCCGAGGCCCTGCTGGTGAGCGAGATAGGCTTCCTCAAACGTCGGGGTGCGGCCGAGCTTCTGGGTCAAGCCGTCGACGTCGTCGCGGGTCAGGTGCGCCATGGCGTCGGCGTTGGCGCTCGGGTCGAACTTGTCCTGGCCGGGTGCGTATTTCGACCAGGTCGAGTCGATGAACTGGCCGAGCCCGCCCGCCGAGCTGCCGCCCGCCTTGGCATTCGGGTTGCAGCGCGACTCGACCACGGCCGCGTTCTCCATGTACTGGCCGGGCAGCCCGTATCTGGAGGCAGCGGCGTTCAGCGCCGTGGCCGAGTTGGATCGGCTGACCGCGCATTTGAGGCCGCCACTCGACCCTTGCCGGGTCGTCGCCGACGATGTCGTCAAGTCTGTGCTGTCCTTCGCCTGCGAGGCCGGCTGCAGCCGCGCATCGTCCTGCACTGGGATATCGGCCCGCGTCGGACCCGCGATGGCCAGGGCGCCCGCGACCATCGTGGCCCGGGTCCAGATGAAGCCGACGCCTTCAAAACGCACCCGGGATCGGCTAGAAGATCGCCTATACACAACACGAGGCCGCGTCATGGTGCGGTCCCCGCATAGGGCAACTGCAACCCAATGCCGACACTCACCCGAGCCTTTGCGGCTTCCGCCCTCGTGCTCGCGAGCCTCAATGCCGTGGACGCTCAGGACCGAAGCGCCTGCGATGGCATCTATTGCGCGCAGGGCAAGGCGGCGTCGGACTATGCGTCCGAGCTGACGCCATTGATGGTTGACCCGTCCAAGACCTGGGAAGAGGTCAAGGGCCGCAATGTGCTCGTGATCAAGTATTACCGCCCCGACGGCACCTTTGTCTCGACCAGGACCTGGCCGCAGACACAGTACATGAAGGCGACGGGCGCCCTGCCCGGCCGCATCGCTTTCGCGGGTGCCGGGACCCCGACGATCGTGCTGCACGGGTTGACGCCCTGCACGCGGCCAGGAAGCTTCGACTACAAGGGCGAGCGCTTCAGCTGCGCGACGCTCTGGCAAGACCGCCTCGGCGCCCAGCTCTTCGCCACCCAGGCGATAATGTGCCGCGCCTACGTGGACCAGATCGGCAAGGCGATCGAGGAGGCGACCTGCATCCGCCAGACGTCGGGCTTCGGCCCCGACCGGAGCGTCGGCGGGGTGGTGATCGAGGACCAGCTCGCCGGTTCCGGCATCGTCAGCCTGGCGCGGGACGCGCAAGGTCGCGTGCTGCGCCCCGACCTCGCCCAGGAAGCCGAGCGCGGCGCGGCGATCCTCAAGGGAGCAACTCAGTGAGATGACGGACCGCCCGGCCGGGCTCATGGGCGAAGTTCGCTTGGGGCCACGGCCCGTGGAACGGGCCGGGGAAGCGAACGGAGGGGCGCCTCCCAGCCGCAAAAGATCGGCAGCCAATCCTTCGGGTCGTCGCCGACCTCAGCGCGCAGCCGGTCGAGTTCGGCCACGGTCTCGGCGCGGCCCGACAGGACCTTGATCAAGTCCTCCATGCCGTTGAGCCGGATGCGGGCGATGACCGAGTCGCGTCCGTGCTTGATCAGAAAGGCGCGCGACTGCGGGTCGGTGCGCAGGATCCAGTCCATCTCGCGCTCCGACAGGCGGAACGCCTTCATGGTAGTGTCGGTGTCCGCCTTGGGGTTGGGGAAGAACAGGTTGGTGGCCGACTGCTCGATGATGGTGTTGGCGACCGGGGAGCGGACGATGTCGGCGGCACTCTGGGTGCCGAAGCCGACGATGCCGTTCAGCTTGCGGATGGTCTTCATCTTGTCCTTGATGAAGCGGGCGAAGTGCTCGTCCTCGAGCAGCCGCCAGCCCTCGTCGAGGAAGATCAGCGCCGGCTCGCCGGTGAGCAGCTCGTCGATGCGGTGGAACACGTACATGAGTGCCGCCGTGCGGGTGACGGGATCGTCGAGCACGCGCGTCATGTCGAAGCCGAAGACGCTCGACCAGGAGAAGCGGTCCTCCGCGTTGTTGAACAGCCAGCCGAGCTGATCGGGCCGCACCCACTTGTCGAGCCGCGCTTCGAGGTCGTCGTCGCTCGACCGCACGCGGCCGCGCAGCAGCGAGCGGAAGGCCTCGAGCGTGCGCGCCTCCGGCCCGCCCGCGAGCGTCTCGGCGATGGCGGCGCGCACGATCCCCTCCTCCGTCGACGACAGCGCGCGCCCGTCCGGGCGCCGCAGCATGAAACCGAAGAGCGCGAACAGGAACTCTCGGTTCGGCCCGGTGTCGGGCAGTGCCAACGGGTTGAAGCCGCTGGGCTCGCCGGGGTGGAGAACCTCGTAGCGGCCGCCGAGCGCCCGGATGAAGATTTCGGCGCCGCGGTCCTTGTCGAAGAACACGCATCTCGGCTCGGGTCGAACCCGGAGCGCCTGCGCCATCAAGAACGACAGGGCGACGGTCTTGCCCGAGCCCGACGGCCCCACGACCGTGAAGTTGCCGAGGTCGCGTTCGTGGAAGTTGAAGTAGTAGGCGGTCTGGCTGGTTGTCTCGAGCAGCGAGATCGCCGGCCCCCAGTGGTTCCCCCCTGCCCGGCCCGACGGAAAGTTGTGCAGCGACACGAAGCCGGCGAAGTTCTTGGACGAGATCAGGCCACCGCGCGCCACATAGGCGAGGTTGCCGGGGAGCTGCGCCCAGAAGGCGGCTTCCGCATTGAGGTCCTCGCGGATCCAGATGATCGACTGGTCGGTCAGCGCCGCCCCGACCGCGGTGATGCAGCGGTCGACTTCGGGCAGCGTGTCGCCGAGGCACATCACGGTGAGGTGATGATTGCCGTAGATGGCCTTCGAGCCGAGCAGGTCGTTGCGAGCGTCGTTCAGGTGGTCGCTGATCACCGACCCGGCCTGGTCCGCCATGTCGACCTGGCGGCCGACGAGCTCGATCTGCTGCTGGGACGCCGGCCGGTCGACGATGGCGAAGCTCTGCGTCACGATGAGCTCGTGCGGCACCTTCAACAGCCCGTCCATCATCAGCGGACCCGTGAAGGGCGGGTATTCGCGGATCGATACCATGGCGCCGTAGCGGGTGTCGTGCGGGTGCGCGGCGCCCACGAACTCGACCGCGTTGCGGCCGAAGTTGATGCGCTTCATGGCGAGCGCAACGTCGAGCGGCATGCGGGGCAGCCGCATGCGGCGCGGCTTCACGCCGTTTGTGAGCTGCAGCAAGAACTCCAGCGGCTCGCTGTAGAGCGCTCCACCCTCGTCGCGGATGCCTAAAGTCCGGGCGCCGTAATCGCCGAGCAGCTCGCGCACGGCCGTGACGGCGTCGCGCAGTTCCCGCAACTCCTCGAGCTCGCGGGCGCGGTCGCCGTCGGCGGTGCGGCCGCCGAACAGCTTGCCGAACATGCTGTCGGCTGAACCCGCCCTGCCCTGCAGCGGTCGGCGAATGATGGTGAGGTACGGGGCATTGACGAACATGCGGCGTTCCGCAAGCCGGGCCAGATAGCGCCTGTCGAGCTCGGCCGCGAAGGGGCTCGAGAAGCTGCCGTCGAGTTGCGGCTCGACCTCGCGCCGCACGAGGTGGGCGTAAACGGCGTAGCGGCTGTTGCCGAGGGTGCGCAGCAGGTCGTTGCGGCCTTCGAGCTTTGCGTTGATGTGAGCCATGTCGGCCGTCTCGAAGCAAAAGCCGTCGAGCGCCAGCACGGTCAACAGATAGCCGTCCTTGGTGCGCAGCGTCTGATCGTCGACGTGGCGCGTGTAGGGGATGTGCGACGACACTGGCCGCTCGCGCCGCGCCGCGGCGCCGAAGCGCAGTTCGTCGAGGATGGCTCGGGCCACCATCTCGGCTTAAAGCCGGTAGGTGTTGATGCCCCACACGCCGGTGGCGCGCGGCGGGCACTTCGACATCTTGACCTGCAGGATCGCGAAAATCCTGTCGTCGCGCAGCGTCAGCACGTAGCCGACAGCGTGGATCGGGAA
>JAABUP010010353.1_pt1 | contig 11041 bp, 8 predicted proteins | sample 5559201 | NCBI WGS metagenome assembly JAABUP01 (sample SAMN10711887, study PRJNA513373) | rock metagenome | isolation source: Antarctica rocks | place: Antarctica | reverse complement strand
TTAACTCTATTATTAATAAGTTAATATACGTAGAGTAACCTACTAGATATATAACTAATAAGAATATAGTATATAGATTACTTAGAGCCCTATATAGCCTTAAGTAATTACCTCGGGCCTAGTACTCCACCCTCTATAACTTCCTATTATTAAAAGGATTTAAATATACCGAATCCGACCACTCTATATTCGTTAATCGAATAACTCGTCTTATCGTAAGCGTGTATATTAATAATATACTAATTTTTGGACTACGTCGGTCTACAGATATTACGGTACTTAAGAAGGCTCTTAATAATACTTATAAGATAACCGACCTAGGCCTATACTCTTAATATCTCGGGATAGAGATAGTACGTAACCGGACTAATAGGACGGTCCGTATTACTTAAAGCACCTATATTAGAAAGATATTAGTTCGATTTAAGATAGCCGATTATACCTTAGTTACTATACCAATGGTGGCTAATATATAGTTCTATAAGGAATCTATTAGAGTCGCTATAATTACTAATACTTACGAGTATTAGAGTATAATTAGTTCATTTATATATCCTATAATATAGACGAGGGCTAATATTTGCTATACTATATCTATCCTCTTCTAGTTTAACTACAATCTAAATGCGAAGCATTTCGGAGCGGCTAAACGAATACTCCGTTACCTTAAAGGAACGATTAATATAGGTATTACCTATAGTAGAAGAGATGACCTTAAGGCCTTTACCGATACTAACTAGGGGTCTAATATAGCCACCCGTTTATCACGTAGAGCATATATCTTCTTACTCTATAGTAGAGCTATTAGCTAGACCTCGAAGCGTTAGCAATCGATCGCATTATTATTATACGAGGTCGAGTATATAGCCTAAACCTAGGCCTCTAAGGAGGCTATTTAGTTAACTAGGCTATTTAGTAAGCTAGATATAGGCTACGGCCTACCGACTAATCTAGTTATTATTAAGGCCGATAACTAGGGAGTAATAGCCCTAGCTAAAGACCCTAGATTCCACTCTAGGACGAAGCATATCGATATTCAGTAGCACTTCGTTAGAGACTAGGTGGAGTCAGGAATGGTGGAGTTCTTATAGGTTCCCACTAATGAGATGGCAGCTGATGGGCTGACTAAGCCGTTAACTAATAAGAAGCACGCTAGGTTTCTCCGTCAGATTAGTCTGACTAAGGTGTAAAAACTAGTTAGTGGAGATATTTGGTTAATTATATATGACTGAATGTAGGAGTGTTAGAATTCAGCCTTATACTACTAACTATTCTAGGTTTTATGGGTGGATTGCCTAATGCGGTTTAGCGTCTTGGCATCCCCCTGACACTTCTCTTTCTTCTCCATGTAACCAACTCAATCAATCAATTCTACACCTATGAGACCTCAACTTCTCCTCGTATTCCAACACATCTATGTGCGATGAGAAACAGTTTCAAGCCCGTGGGTTGAGTCGAGCAATCGATTCCCCTTCATCATTCTATTGCTTTATGTGATGGTTTGGAGAAGGTCTAACGAGATTTCCAATTGTCTTCATATATGTCTGGGATCGAGCACGTACTATGTATACAATTTGCTAAATTCTCACGTCCACACTGGAAATGAGCAATCCAGCCGAGCACTATGCACATAAGCAATGTATCGGGACAAGCGAGAATAGAGATATCTCAGCACAATGATGAAAACGGAATGACCTCAGAAGAAGGCCGGCGAAAAGATTGATTGGCTATCTAGTCATTTCATTTATATGGAATGTGGATCAGCAGCGCTCCCTTAGTGCGGTAGGTACCAAGAATCAAAGCCCCTGAATGTCTTGTCGGTCATTTCATATTCGAAAGCCAGTAGCATCTTCGAACAAATAATGTAACAGACCCGCCATCAGTACAGCAGGCTGAATGACAGGGTAAAAGCATCAAATCGTACTAGGTCTAGTAGAACCATATCGTCCCATCCTGTGCTTTCCTGACTCTTGTGCCGCGAGAATAGGTACTTTTTCCTGCCTTCATCTTTGCTTGCTTTCCTCCGCGACCTCGTATTGTAAATTGGGCACTCTCATCTGGCTGGAGGAGTGGGAAAGGAGACTTGACGTAACATGGGCACTGCCTGAATAAGTGGTTGTGGGAAGTGTCGCCATACCGGCATGAGAGCGAGTTTCCCATGTTGATTTGGTGTATGATGTGTTGAAAACAATAAGTCTGTCAGAAATGGTCAGAAATGCGCTGTAAGTCATGTCAAACGGCTGGCCTCAGCAGAGCGTGACAATTGCTAAAACTCACCTGCGACACGGTTGTCCCTTTGTCGGTTTGTTCTGAGAATCTTGTCTCCACAAAGAGCCAACGCATGAGGTGGCTTCAGCAGCCCCAATGACAATCATTGACCGATTTAGCTATGTTCCCTGGTCTGTTTGTCTCTTGTCTCAAGTAAACAAAGCGAACGCTCGGCCGTTGAAACGAAACGAAACAACACAACGCAAAGTCTCAGAAAGTCTGCAGGGAGCGAACAAGCGCAATTCTCCTCCACAAAGACATCCGTGTCTCATCAAAAGGTTTTCAGCTTCTTTGACGGCAAATATTACTTCACAAGGAGCAATGTTCTTCGTAACGACTCTTACACAAAAGCCAAATACTCCCACGGTCAACACGTTCATCCAATTCTACCATCAAAACTCCATAGCCAACACCACACCCCTCAGCCCCAGCGACACCAAATTATAACCCAAAAGAAGACTGCTCATCGCCGAAACCCTTACTACAAAGACACTAGCAATCAGAATGGGCTGCGGGCCCTCTCGTCCTTCACGCTACCATAACGGCCATCTGGTCAGCGCCAGGAAAGGCCTTAAGACATCCAATAAGGGATACCGACAACCCAATTACAAAAAGAATGTGGTCCGTCCACGACTGGAGCAGGTGCCACGAGGCAACAGGGCGGCTAGGCCCGTCGTCGAAAATGCCGACATAGCTTTCATGGAGGCAAAGTATAAAAGAGATAGGAAGATTTACGATGAGCAGGTGAAGGGGAGGAAGAAGAAAATGGACGAGCAGACGTTTCCTCAGCATGCGGTTGTAAGGGGGGATCAGGTCTTCTTTTGATTGGAATAATGGTGATGCATGTCATAAACATAATAATTCAAGGATACTCAAAAAACCTGCACTCTGCTTAGTTCGTGCTCAATCTTTCACAATTCAGGAAACAAAATAGGAGAAAAACTGCGAGGATTCGAGGTACATACTCTCAGAGATAAGAGCAGATTGCCGATTCTTGTGTGCGGTTTCCAGAGCCATTTTGTTTACCATAAGCCAAATGGTTCTAGATAAAAATGAGACACTGGATGGAGATGAAGGATTTCTGTGGAATGGAAGGGAGTCGTAGAGTGGAATGGTCCCGCTCAAATGAATGACTAATTACGGCGACGATTGGATAAAGCTGGGAAGGCGAGCAGTGGAAATTATGTCTCTGATTGAAAATGGAAGTTTTCGCGTGCGAAACTTACTTTCATCAATTATCCATTTCACTCATGCATTTGATGCGCTATTTCTCAGAAATCGCATCGAATATTAGCAACATAATCCATAACCCGAAACATAGAATTCAAAAGCAATTGAAAGGCAAACACTTGAAGGTCGGAGGCTGATCGGTACATCAACTGTAAGACGGGTTTACCTACCTTTGTCTTCACTTTGTGATTGCTTCGAGTAAACGAGCTTCTTCTTGGGCGTTATGCTACTCGAGTAGAGAATGCGGGTATATAGGCATAGTCGCTCGGCGTAAGATGCACAAAGAAATGAATAAATGCCTGCTCATATCGATCAAATTTTGAGAGTTGTTCATCCCCAGTCTCCAGGATTCACCATGATTCACTCATATGCAGTTATGTCTGGTGAGGCCGTGATATGCCCTACTCTACCGTCGTCCGTATTCCAATGCTTCCCTTTTGGCTCTATGCTTCAGTATCTGGCCAGAGGTGGTTGCTGGAGGTGAAAATCTAAATTTGTGGATCCGCTCTTTCCTGAATAGCGATTTAGTGGTCGTTTAACAGCTACATCTCGTGACGCAGCTAGAGAAGTATAAAAGGGGAGCCAGGCTATAAAGGAGGCTGGAAAGATGCAGGACAGTCAAGCAGGTAATTGATTGGTCGTATGTACGTAGCGTTAAAAGAGACCAAACTAAATGACACCACCTCCGCTCGAGAGACCAACAGACCTGGTCATATGTAAGAACTAGGAGAACAACACGGATTTAGTAGGTCATCGCCGATTACTGCTTCGGATTACAATTTTCAGTTCCCAGTAGACAGTAACATGAGGCACTCCTCTCCACACCATTACATTAAGCAATGGTATGATGAGGGACCAGCCCACGGACTTTAAACCGTTTCTCATCTTCACATACACGAATGTAAAGCGTTCGTCCAGCGAATGAACGTTGCCTTCTAGCATTCAGTAGCTCCGAGCTTGCAAATCTAATCAGGAAGCTTCCGAACCCCATGAACGGCAACCACACCATCACTCAAGAATTGAGGGAGCTGCTTTCGAGCAAAGTGTTGCACAGTTAGATCTAAACTCCGGAGAGCTTTGTCAGGTCGCGTCGAAACACAATACTAAGTACTCAAGACCAAAATTCTCAAGGAGAGGATGAGCTTCCGCACATGAGGTTGAGCAGTTAGATCTTAGGATTTGTCACTGCCTTCTCTAGACATTATAGCAGCAAATGAACCTTCGCTATTGCGGGGCGTCCATAGGTGCATGAACTCACTCAGATACTCAGCTTGATTTACTCTGCCCTTCCGTTGCGCAAGTCTTGAACCTTCACTATCCTGATCCATCCGTAGACGAAACAATCAGTTACCCAGATCAGCTTGCCCTGTCGATGGTCTTGCAAATGCTTTGCTCTCTCTATCGTGATTCTTCACCAAATGGTCGTGTCGTTGCTCGATTCGATTTGCCGTCTCCTTGCTGAACCTTCACTATCATGGTCCGTCCATAGGTAGGCCAATTAGGTACTCAGTTTGATCCGCTGTCTCTGCTCCCCTCCTACGAGCGGCGGCTGGGGTTCGTCTCCGGCTCTTCTTCTCTCTCCCGAATTGTCCTCTCAACACCCTCCATCTCCTCCGGCTCTTCCCGCCACTCAAGCATATTCGGCCACGCATGACCTTCAACGCGACCCTGGGCCGGCTGTTGCCCGGAGGCGAAACCAACTTGGTGCCAGCCTTGACCGGCGTTGAAGTTCTGCGAGCGTGTCTCGCTCGAATTATCCACGGCCGTCCGAGACGACGGCGTGTTTCTCAGGGTCGGAGCATTGCTCTGGGTCAAGGTCGGATTGACCGTTACGTTGAGAGTGATGGGCACTTGGCCCGAAGGACGACTTGAAGACGAAGGCTGAGCCGAGCCAGTCTCGCCCGGCAGCGTGAAACGACTTAGCTCATCACTAAGGTCCTCCATCTTGACGTCTCCCTGCGCGTCGAGGATCGAGAGCTGCTGGGGCTGGGGCTGGGGCTGCGGGCGCTGCGGGCGAAGAAAGTCCCGGGGCATCGTAGGAAGCGCATTGTGCTGCAAGAACCGCAGCAGGAAGGCATCTGTAAGTGCGCCTGGAGCAGGCTCAAGCGCGGCAGAGGGGAGGGGGGAGGTAAGAGCCAGGGCAGAAGCATTGGCATCTGCGGCAGGGGTAGTGGGGGTAGGGGGAGGAGGGAGAGCGGCGGGCGCCGGGAACGCTGCCTGTCGTCGAGCGAAGGTATCCTCTTCGTCTCGAATCTCGTTGGAGGCTTGCCTCCCAAACTCATCCAACCGCCTAATCAAACGGTCCATCGACCGCCCGATGCCCCCAGTCAACACCCTATCCTGGAGGTCTGAGCCCTGTTGAACGGCCCTCCTAGCCATGCGCACCAAATTCGCAGCGTGCGTCATCTCCTCGGCAGTCTGACCTCGAGCTTCCCGTTCCCGCTCGGAATACCTCATCACCTCCCTGTCCCAAGAAGCCAACCAGCGTTGGAGACGATCGTCGAAGAGCCCCATATCGAAGGCTTGATCCTGACCGGCCGATGGGGTGGCGGCGGCAGGAGGGGCCGCGATGGGGGCGGTGGCGGGAGTGATGGCGGCGGGAGGGGCTGTGATGGCGGCGGGGGGGACTGCGATGGCGGCGGGGGGGGGCTGTGATGGCGGTGGGGGGGGCAGCGTTGGCGGCGGCGGCGGCGAGGATTAGAGCGGCAGTATCACCAGCCGCAGCAACGTTCTTCCTCCTCTCACCCTCCTCCGCTCTCTCTCCCACCTTCCTCTTCCGCCTCCTTGTTGGCTTCTTGTCGGAGGCTTTCCTGCCTCCACCCTTCTTGAGGTCTTCGTTCTCTTGTCTCAGTCTCTGCACCTCCATCTGCATCTGCTCATCCCTCCTCCGCTGCTCCGCCAGTCTCATCCCGTCTAGCTCCCTTTGTAAGGCCTCCTCGCGGGCGGAAAGAGGGGCAACGGCAGGGGCGGCAAGGGGAGCGGGCAGGGGGGCAAGGGGGGCAGCAGGGTAAAGAGGTGCGTACCCTGAAGCCGGAGTTTGAGGGGGCGGGGGCTGATATGGAGCCTGTATTGGCTCAGGAACTCGTTGTTGCCCACAATTCCAGCAGGTGTGAGCATGCCTATCCACAGCAAGACCACAACGGTGGCATGCCGGTGCATACAGATCGGCGAGGATGGCAGCGCTAGGGCGCTGAGGCTGCTGGGGGGCGGTGGCGGCGGGGACGGCGGAGCCAAAAGTTGGTTGTCGAGGAGCTGAGCTCCAAGGGTTGCGAGGGCCAGTAGGGACGGCGCCTCCACGTCCCGAATTTGCTGGAGGATGGCGAGAGCCGCCACGCGAGCCTCCTCTACCACCTCCTCTACCACCTCTGCCTCCTCTATCTCCTCTTCCTCCTCCTCGTCCTCTATCTCCTCTGCCACGAGAAGATCCTCTCTGGCCCCCCTGGCCCCCCCCCTCCCTCCTCAGCTGCTCCTTCTTCTGCCTCCTCTCCTCATCATTCTTCTTGTGCGCCGCCTTCCACCAGGCGCTCTTCTCCTCGTCATTCAGGCCTAGTGGCGCCCGAAGCTTATTCCCTTTCGGAGCCGGCCTGGCCGCTCCCTGCTCTTGCAGCACTGGCTGCCCTTGAGAGGGGGTGGATGTGGTTTCGGGCGCCGGTGTCTCGACAGCCCCGGCGGATGTAGTTTCGGGTGCCTCTGTCGCGGCAGCCCCGGCGGAGTCATTCTGTGATGGCAGCGCTAAATTCGTAGTCAGTAGAGGCTCGGAAGTGTAAAAGAAGGCAAAGTCTGTGGTAAGTGTACGAAGGACGAGGTCAACGTGAATAACATGTGCATTTGGAACAAGGCGTCCTTGAAAAATCGAGTAGCACACTGAAATATTCGAAGATGGCCATGCTTGATGGCCTCATAATTGCTTTGAATGCAGAATACTGTGTATTTTGAAGAATGAAATAGATCATCCAACGCTCTGACACGTGCTTGATATTGGAAACCTTTGTCCGAAACCTACTGGCCCTAAGGCGAAGAGGCAGGGCAATAATGACACGCAGGATTGAGTGCAACAGAAATTACCGCCTCTTTTGGGCGTTGTGCCTTCTCCTGAAAGATACTCACAGAATGAAATCTCGCTGTGCTAGAATACAGACATGAAGGATCTCAATGCTGTATAAGAAAGGTAGAGAGAAGCAGCAAACTATTCCACTTACCATCTTGATACACCGCCTCTGGGCTTGAGCCCGACATGCTCTCGCTCCCCTCCTCCCCTTCCTCCTCTCTCTCCTCCTCTCTCTCGTCTCCCCGCCTCTCTCCACTCTCGTCCCCTTGGGACTCGTCTGCGCGCCGCCCCGCCTCGGCGCCAGGAACACTCTCACCCGCGTTTGGCGTGGGCGCGGCAGTCTCAGGGCCCTCGCGGGTCACCTCGCTACCGCTAAAAGCCATTGTGCTACGGTCGATCGTGAGCTGTGACAGGTAAAGGTCTCTGCTGATGATCGTTGGTGATGGTGGTGTTGTGTTGCGAAGAAAAAGATCGCGACGAAAGAGCTTTGTTGATATACACGCTAAAACGCACTAATGACCCCCGACCCAGGCTAATTTCCGAGCAGGAGTGCATGACAAATACAAGTCATGCCGAGTCTAGCATCTAATGCAGTTTGAAGACGAGGGCCGGCCATTTTTATAGATTTCCTTGCATTTTCCAATGGACTACTGCGAGGCATGGCTATTACATTATTGCAAACGAGATCTTGGAGACCCTACAGTATACCACCATCATATGGCAAGGAGTCAAACGGGGTAAACAAAAGGCAGCGGTGCAATTTCGGAAGCAGCGCTTGTTCAGTTCGATTGCAGAATGAAATGGAGAACACGCGTAGCATTAGCCGAATGTGGCAATTACAAATCATCTGACTTACTGAGGCCTGCGTAGTATGGCACACGAGTAATGAGCTAGGTCGTAGAGCTAAAATAGATCCACGCTAGCTACGATAATGTTTACAGTGATAAAAGCTCACCTCCCTTGGAAAATCGTGGGCATACTGGATTTCGATATTCAGCCTTTTGATCAACCAGAACATGGAGAGCCGACTACCACAGGAAGATACGTACGAGAGTGTAAGGCTCCTAGAGAGAGCAGCGATGGAGCAATTTCACCCTACCGAACACTCGCGCCAGCATTCACAGATGCAGCCTGCCGTACCAAATCCCAGCGATGACATCCAAAGACCTCGCAGTGGCAACGAGAAGATCAACCTGTCTGAAGAGAACAGCCGCCTGTCGACTGGGCATGATCTCCTGTTAGAAGAGAACGGTCGGCTGTCAAAGGCAATCAGCTCGCTAAGGATTACGATGAAAGAAAGGAAGGATAAGAAGATCATGAGGCTGAAGGATAAGGTCATGGCCGCGAAAAAGGAATTCGAGGCAAGAGAAGCAAGAAGAGAACGCGACTTGGCTAAGACTGCGGAGATCGAAGAACTGAGAATCCGTCCTCGAATCCATGTGTACACCGGTAGGATATTACACAGGTCGAGCATGAGCATAATCCGGCCAGATGTCCTTACCAACGATGATGGCGAAGACGATCGTCCTGTTTTGGCTATCCACGCGACTCCGAATTTACCACCGAAGCTGAGGGTTGAACTAGCCAGCATGCACCTATCGTATCTACAGCGGCAATTCAATCTCCTAGAGCGCAAAACTAAGGGGTCTCAGCTGGAGGTTGAACGGTCAGAGCTTGAGATGCTTGAAGCAGAAGTCCAGGCTCTGCGCAAAAGTAAGGAAGACAAACGCCGTGCAAGAGCAGACGCCTTCAAATCCTCCGTTGCAAAAATCAAGGCTCTAGGGAAGATCCTCGACACTCGAAAAAGAGCAAGGGAAGCAGAGCCGGCAGAAACGGAAAAGAAGACAAGTGAGTAGGCTGCCTGTGCTAATAACAGGGTTGTTCACGTGGCTGATGCTCAAGATAGATCCGTGACGTTGAGCGAAAGACAGAGCCCCGCCGGAGAAGGAGTCGAGAGATTCAAACGATGAAAGCACGGATTTGGTCAAGAGGTGAGGTTGAATACTGGAGCGGAAGAACAATTTCCCGAGGAAATCTCAGGCTTGGCATTGGATGATTTCATTGACGCGTCAAACGCCACGAGTCGGATTGTTTCGCAGATATTGCTTATAATGTTTCCGAAACGACTACGGCTACCGCTACTCGTGAACACACTGTCAAGGAGGACGGGTTAAAGAAGATGGACGAGCGAGGGGGACTAAATGGGGGGGTAAAGGTGAGTGCCATAAGGTAAGTTTCTAGTCGGCTTGGCTAAGGCAATCAGCCTTTCGATAGACAGGGTCTCCAAACCGTGGACTACCCATCCAAAGCTTCGTTTGTCGTTGCAGACACAGGAGAGAGGGATCTTAGCTTGAGTTGAGCAAGTCTCCTCTAAAATGCTTGCAAGACCCTGGACTAGCCATCCAAAACTTCATCTTTCATTACAGCGGGCCGTGGAGACACAGGAGAGAGGGATCTCGGCTTGAGTTGAGCAAAACTTCTCTTGAATGGGTTGTAATACCTTGGACTCGCCATCCTAAAGGCAGTTGTCACTATCTGTGATGGCGTAGATGGGGGGAAGGGAGGAGAAAAGGAAAGATCCCGGCCTGAGTTGAGCAAGTCTCCTCTAAAATAGGTTCTAGGACCTTAGATTAGCCATCCTCACTATAGCATCGCTTCACGTGATGATGTAGAGAGGTACGGTGTGCCTCTAGAAGCCACCTTTGGATGGAGATTTCACAATAAGCGAATGCAAAGTGTTGGGTTCCCAAATTGGTCGCTAGCTTTAAAAAAATAGTGATTTGTTAAATATGCCCTGTGCCAGCTGCTTTATTAGGTCAGTAATATAAATGGTAATAACGTGAAGTCTGCGTTCTGTGGCTATGAAAAACTTTGCAAGCTTATTATTAGCCACCTGTTCTCTAGTGATCTGTTATATAGGCTTATCGTCTTACTACATAGATGACACTTCTCACTTCTACTTTTAGTGTCTATATAACCGATTCAATTAATTGCGGGGCTCATGATATCCTTTAATTCTAATAAAACTCCTTTTTAATGACGGAAAATAAAGCGTACCGCCGCCTAGGTCTATTAAAGTTCAACCATACAGCCGACAAGACGCCCTCTTATTATTCTAAGACTTCCCTAATGTCGAGAACTTATGACCACTTTTCTATAACTCTTTAAGACAGTTGCTGCATGCCCAATAGGGTCACATGGACGATCCTTATTCGGCAGAAGGTTGCTATGCAGGCAGTACCTCGCTGTCTGGATAATCATTGGTGTGCAGGTCAGTAAGCATACGATTTACCGACGATGGATCTCGTCCAATGAGATCAAAAGATTGTAACTTTTCCGACGTTGTATTAATCCCTGTAATTATTAGCTTCTGTCAAGCTTTGGTCACAAGAACATTGCTCACCTGTGAATTGTTCCGATGCATCCCATCTTCATGCTCGAGCTTTTCCATGTCCAATGGGGGGGGGGGGGGGGGGGGGCAATAAAAGAAAAAAA
>JAABUP010010351.1_pt1 | contig 11044 bp, 8 predicted proteins | sample 5559201 | NCBI WGS metagenome assembly JAABUP01 (sample SAMN10711887, study PRJNA513373) | rock metagenome | isolation source: Antarctica rocks | place: Antarctica | reverse complement strand
GTGAAAATGCAGACGAGATCGGTGGAAGCAACCGGAGTGAGGCTGTCGTTGTCGCGCGAGTGAATTGGAGAGATTGTGCCTCGGCATGTGACGCGCCAAGCAAATCGGCGCGTCTTCCAACCCTCAAGATCACCTCACGTGTTTGCAGTCACTTCAACACATCAACTTGACATCCGCCAGCATTTGAGACTCCACGGACACAGCTTTCGACAGCCAGACAGTCAACAACCTCACTCATCAACATGCCTTCCAACGCCCACGACGAAGAAATTGACGTCGACGACGCACCCACCGACATCGATCCGTACGTGGTCCTTTCGGTCGATCGATCCGCCACACCCGACCAAATCAAGTCCTCCTACCGCAAAGCCGCTCTCAAGCACCACCCGGACAAGGCCTCGCCTGAAGACAAGGACGCCGCACATACCAGGTTCCAAGAAGTCGCCTTTGCTTACGCCATCCTCTCTGATGAGCGCCGGCGCAAACGCTATGACGCTACCGGCAACACGTCCGAGTCGCTGGATCTTGACGACGATGACTTTGACTGGACGAGCTTCTTCCGAGAGCAGTACAAGAGCGCAGTCACGGAAGCCTCCATCAACCAGTTCGCAGGCCAGTACAAGGGCAGCGAGGAGGAGCAAAGACACGTGCTGGGCGCATACAAAAAATACCAAGGCAATTGGGAGGCCATGTTCGAAATGGTCATGCTGAGTGATATGTTGGACGATGAGGATCGCTTCCGCGTCATCATTGACAAGGCCATCGCGGACGGTGAGGTAGAAGCGTACCAAAAGTACACGGGTGAGAGTGCTGCCGCTCGAAAGAAGCGCACGGATCGCGCACGGAAGCTGAGAGAGAAAGAAGCCAAAGAAGCAGAGGAAGCTGAGCAGGGCATGGAGGAAGATTTGAAATCGAAGACGAAGCAGTCGGAGGCGAAAGTGAAACCAAAAGCGAAGAAAGGCCCTGGTGATATGAACGAGCTGGCTTCATTGATCAAGCAGAGACAGCAGGGCCGCTCGGCGGAGACGTTCATTGCGGGGTTGGAAGCAAAGTATGCTGGTGAGTCGAAGGGCGGGAAAGGTGGGAGAGGCGGTACCAAGAGAGGCTCATCGGATGAGCCGTCCGAAGAGGCTTTTGCGAAGAACAGGGCGTTCAACAAGGCAGATAAGAGCGAGGGCGATGGGGCAGCCGGAGCGAGAAAGAGCAAACGGTCGAGGAAGGCGTGAACAATGCCAGTGTCACACGAGACGTGCTCATAAAAGGATTGGCTTACAATAGGGATTTTGGAGCGTGGCGTACGGCGCTGACCATCCGACCAACATGATGATGCTTTAGGTCTGCCAAAGATATGCAGTCAGGCAGACTGTGATTAGTGGCCAATGCCTCCCGTTTCTGTTGTTTAAGTGATGCAAGACCTATCGTAGAAAGTGGATCGTGCTATTCGCGAGAGTCAATGACGCCCCGGGACTTTCCTCACATGAAGGCACTAGCTGCTTCTCTCTAAGCGCTCGCTGTGCGTCATGTCGCTCTACCGAGCCAACACATCGGTGCTGCACATCCATCGATCATCCGCACGCACGCTGCACTCCGTGCAACTCGCTTTCCCAGTGACCAAACTCGCATATTTCGCGCGGGCGGACGCTGTCAGCATCGTAGTCACGGGGAAGCGGTATCATGGTATCGATCGGCCCTCAAAAAGCTCACGTTTGTCGCCTCTGCTCTGGGCTCCGAGTAGGATTGATGGATATGTATATAAGGTATATGCTAGCCTGCGAGATTGCATTCGAGTGCAGCTGACTTACACAGCTTGTTGAATTCATTGAGCCGTCGACCAAAAACGCGGCTAGTTCACTTCACCATGGCGATCGGTCCAATGCGTGGTTGGTGTGTTCCGGCACTCAGCTCAGACGTATGCTGGCTCCACAGCTACTGCAGCCCAGTCCATGTTCCACCGTCAAGTGTCCGGCAACGCTTCGCGTTGCGTACGCATTGTGGTGGCCATTTCGATGTCCTCGCTCTATACCAGCTCCGTATGCGTTGGATTGTGCTTGGCCAACACTCCGTCTAGTACAATGCGGCTCCTAGTTGATGGTGTCGGCGGTAGCTGTGCCACGATGCAGATCCGCAAGGCCTCCAGCTGGTGATCTCTGGCGGTAGTTGTGGCCACAGAACAGATCGGTAAGACGACCCATGCAGCGCCGTCCGCCATGTACGGCATACAAGGTCTAGAAGCCTGAGCGGGGCCAGGTGGAGCGTGCCACTGACCACGAGGGGACATGACACGACAGCCTGCTTGAATCATATGTTCCCACCGTCCTCCTTCCACTTTCGCAGGTACTCCTTTCCGTCCAGTGGGCTGCCCGACTCAGTATGCGCGAAGGTGTCTCGCCGGGCCTCGATACGCTTGGCGACGAATGGTGTTAACTGCAAACCACATTGTTAGGACTTTCAAGTGGACGGTCTCAAGCAGGAATATCCGTCTTCATCTACGACGTACATTGAAACCGGTCAAGTCCGGGCAGACATAGGTCCGTACTTTGCGATAATCGATCTTATACCCGCCGTACTTTGTATGCTGCCCCATGGCGCCAGTGCGATTGCCTTTGTAGTAGTTATGCGGGCCTTGCTTGGTGGTGAGAGCAAGGCGGCGGATTGCACGCTGGAGGACGGGTGTCGGCTGCATTTTGATGGGTACGTGGATGCAGCACGGGAGAAGAGTGTGGACACGAGGAAGTGAAGTCTGCTTTGCGGAGTTCATCGGAGGTCTCGTCCCATGACTTTGCGTCCACGAAATCTTGGCGCATCAACTTATTTTCTCAGTGGACTCCGCTCCATTTTGCACCGCGTCCACAACGATGCCGCCCCGAATCGCTCGGTCATCAGTCGCGATCGCAGCGCCGAAGACTGCTAAGAACAAGTCTCGCAAGCGTAACCTCGACGCCTACTCCATCGCTGGCCACCAGATCAAACCCATCCGCACCGTTGCCCCGCATCGCCTCGGCGAGAGTCTGGACGATGGACCACGGCAGAAGCGAAGACGAACTGGGTCAGAGGACGAGGATGCGAGCGAGGATGACGCGGAACCGAGGAGAACGCTGCCAAAGAGTAGTGGGAGAGGGCTGGGAGAGGATGAGGATGGGGTAGAGGAGGGTGAGGATAGCGAGGGTAATGAGTGGCGGCTTGGCGGACTCAAGGAAGATGACGACGACTCGGACCTCGATTCGGATGAGGCCTTTGGCGAGAGCGACGAGGATAGATTTGAGGGATTCACGTTTCGCGGGTCATCGACTACCGGCAAAGGAAAGCTCGCGACGAAGCGGAAGCAGCGGACGAAGGCGAATGATCCAGGCGAAGATGTGAATCTGGACGAGGCAGAGGAGGACCAGCTGGAAGAGGAAGACGAGGAGAGCGACTTTGGTGACGACGGCGTCGACCTCGCGACCATGCTCGATAACGAGGACGAGGACGAGGACGAGGCTGAGGGTGCCGAGGAGCAAGCAGGTGACGGCGACCCGGGTAGCGATAGCGGCAGTGATGATGACGATATTCTTTCTGCAGAGAGCGGGAGCGAAAGCGAAGACGAAGACGATGGCAAGACGGAGGAGGAGCGCATTGCACGTATGCGTGACCGAGTGGACGCTATGGACGCCCAACATCGACTTTCGACCAACGCCATACCGGACGAGGACGGCCTGCTACCCATGGATGACCTCTACGCCGACATCATGGCAGGGCTCGATTCAGCGGAGAAAAAGCAGCACATCGTGGCCAGTAAGTTGAAGAAGAACCGAAAGGTCAAGACGCTCTCTGCACCCCTTCCCAAACGCCAACAGGACCGTCTGGACCGCGAAGTCGCGTCACAGAAGGCGAAAGAGCAACTCGATCGCTGGAACGATACCGTCAAACATAATCGACGTGCCGAGTTTCTCACATTCCCGCTCACAGACCCTAGTCGCCAAGATCCGGTCGGAAAAGACAAATTCGTCACGGCAAACGCACCCCAGGGTGACTTGGAAGTCAGTATCCAACGTATCATGGAGGAAAGCGGTATGGTTACTAAGCCTGGCGAGAGAGCCGAGAATGAGGAGGACCAGCTCGTGAAGGCTGAAGAGCTCGGGACCAATCACTTACCAGTTGAAGAAGTCATGCGCCGCCGTGCTCAGCTGAAGATGGCTCGTGAGCTACTTTTCCGGGAAGAGATCAAGGCGAAGCGAGTGGCGAAGATCAAGAGTAAATCTTATCGACGTGTGCATCGCCGGGAAAGGGAACGTCAAGCCGAGAAAGATAGAATGCTCATGGATCCAGAGGGTTTGGATGATGCGATGGGTGGCGACGAGCGTGAGCGCAGTGAAAGGAAGCGTGCGGAGATGAGGATGAGTACCAAGCATCGCGATAGCAAATTCGGGAAGTCGCTCCACGCCACGAACCGGACGGTGTGGGATGAAGGCGCGAGGGATGGTGTGAACGAGCTTGCGAGGCGACAGGAGGACCTAAGGAGACGAATTGCAGGGCAGGATGTCGAAGAGGATGAGGGTTCTGATGTGCTCTCTGAACCTGACAGCAACGGTGATGTCGCAGATGACGACGATGAAGATGGAAGGACCCGGCGACAGCTCGTTAAGCTGAGATACAAGGGCAAAGGCATTGGGCAGAAGGGCTTGGGCGGCATGAAGTTCATGCGTGCTGCCGAAGACCGACTGAGAGCGAGGAACGTGGAGGACATTGAGAGACTGAGAAAGGAGATGGCTGTTGCAGATGGTGAGGACGTGGCGGAAGACTCTGAAGTGGAGGATGGACTTGGCAGAGCAATCTTTGGGCCTCGGGCAAGGGAACGAACGAACGCGGCGCCGAAGAAGGTGGAGGAATTGGAGTTTGAGGAGAGACTTGATGATGACGCTGCAGGCGCTGATGTTGAGGGTGGAGTTGGAGTGCATGTGGCGGAGCCAAGTCTAGGGAAGCAGGCACTGAAGAGTATACTAAAGAAGCCAAATGGCATGCCTCCGGCGCTGGCAATGGGTGGTGATCGGAGGGACCCCGCCGTGATGAAGGCTGCTGAAAGGTCTGAGGCAATATCCGTGAGCCCATGGGTGATGGGTGGTGATGTGAAGAAGGCAAAGCGCGATCAGCAAAACACGAGGGCTGTCAACGGCGATGCGGTGCTGTTGGCTCCTCTTACAGCTGGTGAGAGCGGGATGCGACCGAGTGGCAAAGCAGAGAGCAAGGAGGAACGTAATCGGTATCCCGACGCTACCGCCGATGAAGGTGGTCCTGCCGCGAACGATACTTCTGCCGGCAAGATAGACGGCTGGCAGACTGTAAGCCAAACAGTAAATCACGACGACTCCGACGCCGACGAGCCCGAAACGGACCCCATCCTCTCCGCCCAGCAACAGAAGTCCGCTTACTATCGCCGCGCCTTTGCCGGCAGCGATGTCCAAGTTGCCTTCACCGCCGAAAAGGACGCTGACGCAGCCGAGGAGGACGAGCAAGAAGTCTCAACCCACATGCCCGGCTGGGGAAGCTGGGCTGGTGAAGGTTTGAGTAAGTCGATCCGTAAGGCGAACAAGAAGGCAGCGCACAACCCGCTCTACAAGACGAAGTTGGCCGGCGGTGTGAAAATGGAGGATCGCAAAGATGCAAACCTGAGGAATGTCATTGTAAGTGAGAAGTCGGAGCGAAAGGGGAAGAAGTACTTGGCGATCGTCTTGCCGCATGAGTTCGAGAGGAAAGAGCAGTATGAGGGCAGTTTGCGAGTGCCGGTGGGGCCTGAGTGGACGACCAAGGAGGTCTTCCAGCGGAACACGCGGCCTCGTGTGGTGGTGAAGCAGGGAGTCGTCAAGCCGATGGAAAGGCCGTTGATGTAGGCTCGATACTTCAAGGCCAGTAGTCGCCTCGTTGGCAAACCAGAGTTCACAATCCTCCGTCGTCTTATCACGTGCGTGCTGGGATGCTGGCCGGCCCGAAGAAGATGTAGCATTGTACATAAGGTGAGGCTGTACCGGCTGCATAAGGCACATATACCGAGCCGTCTTAGGCGCGTGCTTCATCGGGTGCTGTGTTTTGCGAGGGATCTGAACAGCCAGAAGTCATCGCTGAGAGAGCGATCGACTGCGATCTGAAGCCTAGGTACTCTCACAGGCTCACCGCGAAACAAGCATCCACGAGCCACGCTTGGAAAGTCATGGACGACACAGCATCGCTCAAATCGACCGCGGCTCTGCTTCCGCAACAGAGAGGCTCCAGTCTGGACAACAGCACGGCGTACAACCTAATGCGCATTCCCATCCGCGCCGCTATACTGGACGATCGAGACACAACGCATCCCGATGTGCCCAATCCGCTCCGCGAGTCTCCAAAGAAGCCGAAACAGGCATTCTTCAAGCGGGGACTGTCTATAAACCGTCCCGACGAGGACATGCGTATCGTGACCATGACTCGGGAGGATTATCAGCAGTACTGGGCGAAGGCACCGGACGGATCACTTGCGCCTTCGGTGAAGGAGCCTGAGGAGGGCCGTACGTGATATCTCTCGCATGCTTACTGATACGCCATTCAGTGAGCTGTAGCGTACCTGAAATCTGACGATTTGATGCAGGCAAAGACTGGGTGCGCAAACAGCTCGCGCTGAACGAAGTCTGGAAAGCAGGACTCCATGCCAACGACGCAGAGATGGAGGCGCGGAAGAGTCCCGGCGCGATGGCCAAGTACGCGGCGCAAGGCGTGATCGGGCTGACAAGTGTGGTTGCCGCCGGCCCCTTGGCCGTGGGTGCTTTCTGGGCTGCGGACAAGGCGAAGAGGAAGCGGGCGAATAGTAAGCAGGAGGGAGAAGGGGAGGTTGGATCGTAGTCGGGAGCCGTTGAATCTCCCGGGTAGTCTGCGCGTACGTGAGTGCCTCCAACTCATGTCCATCGAGTCGCCAACAGCTCTGCCTGGTCTCAACGCTTCACTTTCGAGGTCCTTTCGAGTTTGCGATGTGCTCCTCAACACATGTGCCATGAGTGCAACTTGTCTATAATCTAGATATGAATTTTGCGGTGCTCTTGGGTTGTTAAACGTCGTTGTGCTCTCCGGAGACTCGTATGTCTCGTCCAATCTGATATCGCACCAGATCACGAGCGAGCGGAGTGTGCCGTCCAAGTAGAGTCACACGCTGGACCTCAGCAGTCCTGTGCAACGAGTGTCACACCCCCGCTCTGCATGAAGGACTAGCATTGCAACTTGCACGAGTGCATCAAGGCGAACGACCTCCAAATTCGGCTTGGCGGCGGCGGTCTATGTGTGTAGGCTCGGCGTCGATATTGGAGTCTTTGACTACCTAGCTTGGAGAGGCTCGCCTTTCCTCACGACCTCTCGCGACAGTAGTCCTCCGGCCCGTTCAGTCTCGTGACTCGCGTCCAGGGCCGGAGCCCTGTGATGCCCTGCTCGGGAGACCGCAGCAATGACGACCACGCCGTGCGGGACGGTTCTCGTGTTGCACTGGTCCTTCTCTTACTGCGACCGGAGCCGACCGGTCCGACCTTGAAGCCCCGTGCCATCTATGGTAGGCCTGTCGAGTAACGATTGACCATAAGCTCATGCGGCGACCCGTGTCCTATGGACTATGCTTCAGTGTTGCCAAGAACCCTTCAGAGGCTTGTGATGGTGGTGCAATGGTTGACTGTACTACTGCAGTCCTGCGCTGGTTGCTATTGCAGGGAAGGCTTGGAGTCCGCTTGGACCGCATGAAAGCAGGTTGGTGATGTTGCTTCTCTGTCGATATTGATGCCCTCGCTGGTGAACCATCCAAGGCCGTCATCAGCCAGGTCTATTGAACAACCCCTGCCATCAGAGTGTCCCGTTCCGCATCCGACAACGGCCGCCCGAAGATCGAGGCAGAAAGTGAGGTCGAATAATGGCCACCCTGATTTATCCTCGGGGTGTCTGCTGTTGCTCGCTAGTTGCCGGACGAGCTAGCTTTGCCCTGGCTTCCCTCGGATGCAGCTGGCTGTGTATCATCCGTATCGCTTCGTGAGCTTTTGACCGCCTTGACATCAAATTTGGCTGATGTCGTCTTACAGTCCCCTATGCGCCGGAGTAATTAGACGACGCTCAAAGATGATAGCCCGAAAGACTTACCGCAACGCTCGTGCAGCCGATACTCGACTGCGACGATGTTTGGTGGGCTACCGTTACCGGTCAGCACAACCTCGTGTACGCACATTGTAGCGCGCCTTGCGTACCATCGTTGGTGTGTCTCTTGGTATCTGGTGCCTGATCGTTATGAGTACTTGACAACACCCGTTTGGCTCCTTTACTCACACCAGGCGCGGACAATGTAGCGCAAATGACCACAATGATACTCGACTTGTGTGTAGTCGCACATCGCGTGTTTAAATCCTCCGGCGGGCGTGGTAGTGTCTCCGAAGTGATGACTGCGCAAGCGGATCCGTTGACGTGACTACGGAGCGGATAAATGCGAGGGTGAAGACCCAATGTCGACCGCGGAAGGGTACTCTCCTTTGATTGAAGAACCGATGTCAGATGCTGCAACTCGGTCACATACCGGAGCCTGCTTAGTGGAGTGTTTGAGAAAGCAGCACACAGACGGGGTCCGATTCGTCAGCCTGGTACAGGGGCGCATCAGAACAGCTCGGTGCGACTGTCTTTCGGCAGGGCGAGCTACGCGTAAGTGCCAGTCCGCCTAGTATCTCGTCCATCGTCTGCCGCACCCGCAGCGTGCTCTGGACAAGGCCCTCCTCTTAGTGCATGCGCTATCGCACAGCCTGCTCGATTGGCCCCGTAGTCATTGGATTGCGAGTTGTTGGTGAAGCAGGTATGGATGTTGGCGGGTTCGTCGAAGGGTGAGCTGTCTTGAGGGCTTAGCTGGAGGCTGCTGCGCTCCAAAGACAGAGCCCGCAAGTAACGATCGGCCAACGAGTGGACCGCAGCTGGACCAATGGCATGAACCACTGGCACAGAAACTTGCTTCTTTGGCGCGGCCATACAGAGCCAAATGCGAACGAAAATCAGTTGCATCAGCTTTTTGTCACGCGGGTGTGATCAGAGAGGTCAAACTCCACAGCAGGACAAGCTGATGCGCAGCGGCTTGATCGTGCCCGCAGCAATATGCGTATCTGGCTCCAGTAGCTTCATCGACACCCCGGGACGAAGCCCGATCTCTGGCCCTAGACCGGCAACTGGGATTGCGGATCCTGCTCCCGTGAGCCGACGGTGCCCAGCCCGCTGCTCTGGGCTCCCCGAGCGGATCATAGCGCAAACTAAGAACCCAGAAACGCACCCAGCCACGTCTGAGGATGTTGATCTGCCGAACGCTGGTTTCGGTGGCCCGGTGACCAAGCTGGCGTGATGGTTCGCGGCAGCGCGTGCCTCGGATCTCGAATGACGTGGTGCTGTGAACGGTACGGGTTATGGCGGGTTTGATGGCCTTTCAAGGTTGGGCCACAATAGAGTTCAACGAGAGGCTTCGGGTCATGGTCCGACTGAGTCCGGGCTCGTGCACGGCGTTATATCGACGCCACCGACCGGGGTACTTGCGGCAATTGCCACTTCCATAACCAGACGCCCATGCGGTGAAGGCGAGGCGGTGACCCCGAGGTCCAAGCCCAACGGTGAGCGGAAGATTCCTGGCGAGTAGGCTTCAGAGGGCAATGATCTCAAGGCACTCGCAAGCGGCGGACAATGAACAATTGTCGCACACCTACATATTCCAGCCCCCAAACTCTTCATCGAAAGAGTGAGACTTTTTCCAATGAATCCCACGGTGGGTGGACCACCATCATCTACGCCGGCGGTTCTAGATGGTGGGAACCTCCAGTAAAAAGCCCCAGTCAGATCCAATTCGGCGTGCTTCGCGGACTCTCCGGGCTCACTGCGGTGGTTCCCAACGTACGATTCTTCGGAGAGAGAATTTTGCTTCACGATATTTACTCGATAGCCGCAGCACTACGGAGCGCTGTGAGATCCGTCATCGATCCCGGGTTGATGGTCTGCATTTTTGCTACCGTACGCTTGGCGGCTTGGGATGCCTTCTCTACTCTGGGTTGCGTAGGCACGCGGCTAACCGTCTTCGGAAGGCACGATTGCAGCTCCATAGATGTCTGGCCCACGGGCGAAACTTTGTCGAGCCGTACACGCATTATTGAAAGCGACACTGCGTCCGCCGTGATGTCGTATAGGTTTTTGCCAGTACACTCTCAGGCTTTGGACCAGGTGCTTCCTGGCGGACCAACGGGCCCAGCCTTCCATGGTCGGATGGTGGTCGCACCCAATACTTATAGCCCTACGTGTGCAGTACATGCAGCCATCATTGTTGATTTCGTGGGTCGCACAAGTCACTCACTGCCATGTGAAATCAAGGCACGTGATGATCAACATTGCAGGTCCACCTACAGCCGAGTTGTTCGGAAAAGTGGAGGGGATTTGACTGGGCCTCACGCCTGCAGGAAGGACGGAATCTCCCGCCAGCGATTGGAGACATCAGACATATAAGCAACTCTGATCGAGACGGAGGCCGGATACTATCAGACGCCCTTCCTGACAGGGCGTATGTCACTGCCCAAGACGATCGGGGCTCTGACCGAGAGACCTGGTCTCATCGTAGGGGGCATCCACTGACGCGTCGTGACTGTAACAACGAGAGGGTGCCCATCGACGGCTCTTTCATGGTCGTAATGTTGTGACATTGTACCGGAACTATCTGAAGGCCCACCGTGTGCACCATCCAGAGCATCATGTGCCTTGAAGACCCAGTGGCTAGTGATTCTCATGGTTCGGCAAGTAGCCAGCAGTGGCGATCCGCATGCGCTTTCCGTAGAGCCAAAGTGGAATACTAGCACCTTGAGTCAGTACCGCAATCCACGCGAGATGACTCTCAGACCAAAGACTTACGTGAGCAAAGCAAATAACCCCATAATCATCCCGAAGATGCCAAACGGAAGAGCCGCGCCTGCAGTTTCCACCCACTGCGCCGCGAAGAACGTCCAGGCAAAGGAGACCACGGCGCGGGAGATGGTTGTCATCACGAAGCAGTCGGCAGAGATGGCAT
>JAABUP010010350.1_pt1 | contig 11047 bp, 8 predicted proteins | sample 5559201 | NCBI WGS metagenome assembly JAABUP01 (sample SAMN10711887, study PRJNA513373) | rock metagenome | isolation source: Antarctica rocks | place: Antarctica | reverse complement strand
TTGCAGACAGGTATGCATTTTCATTTGATATGGCAGTTTGATGTCACAGCAACAGTCTAGTGCCTGATGCACACTGCAAATTTAGACAGCTGAAATGGTCCTGAGTTGGGTGACAAATGGTCCCAGCTTGCAAAACAAATGCTAGCTAAGCTGGCATTGCATACTGCATACGGCAGGCCAAGCCACACATATTGTTGTGACTGCTTTCAAGTGTCAGCTGAGCTTCCAAGTGACATATCTGACCCCAAGGCCTTGTAGTGACGTTGGTGCTCACCATTCGGCCAGGAACAACAAGTTTTTTTGGCTGCGTCTAAGCTGGATTGCACAATTGTCTTCTGCAGATTGCTTGACTGATATCTTGAAGCATTCTTGTGTCCAGGTGATTGCATCTGCCCTGGCATATCTAAGCACGAAAGTGTCAGTTGGGTGCCATGCAGGATTTGCCAGGTGCAGCCAAGCTGACACATAAAATTGGACAATTGCAACCCAGCTGACTTATTACACAGAACAGGAACATCGAGAGAGAACTTCAGGCTTTGTCGTGTGACAAGTGTAGTTGCCATGATTGATAGGTGCAGCCTAGCTGACATGCAGTATTTGGTAGTTGCAACCGAGCTGACATGCAAGGTCTACCAGGTGCAGCCAAGTTAACATGCAAGATCTGGTAGGTACAGCCGAGCTGACATGCAAGATTTGATAGGAATATCTGAAGTGTGGAAAGGAAGTGAGAGCTGTGAAAAGTTGATGAGCATGTAGCAGGCATAACACAACATCTGGATTTGACAACACCCGGATCAATCTGGAAAGGATGTGAGAGCTGTGAGAAGTTGATGAGCTTGTGAAAGGCCTCCAGGATCAACCTAACACTCTTGCAGTAAACGTGTGAGGTTATGTGAGATAAAACCAGACCTTGATGTGCTTGTAAAAGCGTATCAAGATCAACATGTAATGATGTGGAAATTCAGACAAGAATGTAGAAGGGTGATGGAAGAAAGCAGATCTGAGACAAAATCTGGAAATCAATGAGATTGGTGATGGGAGCTGTCCCAGCAGCAGTATCACCAGCAGTCCCAGCAACACTTACAGCAACCGTCCCAACAGCAGTTCCAGCAACAGTCAAAACAGCAGTCCAAGCATCACTCAGCAGGACTGTTGTCTAAAAGAGATGCAGTAAGATACCCTACAACACTCATCAGCAGTATCACCAGCAATGCCAGCAGCACCTTCAGCAGCAGTCCCAGCAACAATTTCAACAGCAGTCACAGCGATTCAAGCAGCATTCAGCAGGACAGTTTTTAAAAAGAGAGGCAGTAAGACACCCATTTCTACAACACTCTTCAGCAGTACACCATCAATCCCAGCAGCACCTTCAGCAGCAGTCCCAGCAAGTGTCTCAGCAGATGTCTTAGCATTACAAGCAGCAGTGTCAATAGCAGTTCCTCCCTGAGGAAAGAAATCCTCCGAAGCCCAAAGGATCTTGGCTGCCGAAACAAAACAGGCAAAAGGACAAGAAAGGACAGAAAGCCAGTCAAGAAGAGGGTGAAGCCACCTACACAGCTCCGGAACCAGCTGAACCAGGTGAAGATCTGTCATGAACTAGAGTTGCAAGCCGGTCTAGTGCGACAACTAATGGGATGTGTTTCAACAACAGGTGCTGAGGGAGTTCAGCGGGCATGTTCTCGCGAGGACAGCCAGGACTTCGCAACAGTTTCGACTAAAGTTGGTACCACAGTGGAAGCTGCTGCCTGAGCTCATCGGAGACTGTGAGAATGCAAAAGACGCAGGAGACTCATCCTCGGAGTCCACTGTGTCCGAGGACGAGTCTGAAGAACAAATTTGTTGCAAGCGAATCAAGGGGTTGTGCCTGCAGTAGCTCAGGTGCTGGGGGATTGTTGCACTGGTACATGCAACAGCAGTGTCGTAGTTATTGTAAACATGAATTGAAAGGTGCACTAAACAATGAGGATATCAGTTCATCATTCGTTGAACTGGATGTCCCGTCCAGAGACGTACTTGTGCGGACTGTGACAGCTGAACCATTCTCAATGCTGGGACTCGTTTTACAGCCCAGGCAGTCACTTCTGCGGACTCTGTCAAGCGACAGTCTGCAGAGATGAGCTCACAGCTGAACCACACTCAACGCTGATGTACCTAATGTGTAGTGCTGACTACGGCTGAACAGAAACAACGACAAATTCACTGTCAGTTTGACATGTGCTCACAGCAACAACATAATGTACAGCCCAGGGGATAATTTCTGCGGACTGTGGCACGCGACAGTCTGCAGAGATGAGCTCACAACTGAACGCTGATGTCCCCAATGAATGTTGTAGTGCTGACTATGGCAAAATCAAGACAGTGACTAGTATGCGGTACAGCCCAGAGGCTCACTTGTGCGGAATGTGACAAGGAACAGTCTGTAGAGATGAGTTGAAATTCTTGATGTTGAAAGTTGATTGACAGCCCAGGCAGTCATTTCTGCGGACTGTGTCAAGCGACAGTCTGCAGAGATGAGCTCACATACTGTCAGATTGACATGTGCTCACAGATTGAGCTGGATGTACAGTCTAGAGACTTATTTGTGAGGATTATGACAAGCAACAGCCTGCAGAAATGAGCTGACAGCTGAACCGATCTCAATGCTGGAATGTCAGCTTGACATGTACCCAGGGAACCATATCTGCGGACTTTGTCAAGCAACAGCTTGCAGAGAGGAGCTCACAAGTGAACCACAGTCAACGCTACTGTCCCCCATGAATGCTTGACTATGGCAAAACAGAGACAATGAATAATATACTGTGAAGTTTGACAGCTTCAACGATATGTACAGCCCAGAGAGATATTTGTGTGGTTTGCAACAAGCAAAAATCTGCAGGAATGCGCTAAAAGCTGAACCATCCCAAATGCAGGAACTTAAAGTACAACCTAGAGAATCATTGCGAACTTGTGTCAAGCAACAGCTTCAGAGAGCTGAAACATGTCCACATAATTTACAGAGGAGTATTTCTGCGGACTGGGTGAAGCAACGGTCTGCAGATACGAGGTCACAGCTGAACCATTGTAAATCCTGGAACCTCGTGCACAGGCCAGGTATTCATTTGTGCGGACTGTGTCAAGCAAATAGTCTGCCGACATGCGCTCGCAGAGGATTGTACAACCTTTTCTGAAGAAAAAATTAATTGCATATTCAATTCTGACATGTAAGATGTTGTGCCTGATCAAGGGCCAGTCTGGCTTCGTTTATCAGGCAGCATATCCAATATCCACAGTGGTTCCCCTTGATCTGAGCAGTGCATCATCATGCACTTGCCAGCATTGTATGTGAATCACATTTTGCCAGATGTTAAGTCATTCAGTATTCAGCAAGTTGTTGTGTTTCTAGTTGAGACGATTCTGTTGTTGCATGTTGAGGGTTTTCAACTCACCTTTTTAGTGAAAAGAAAATAGGTTGGATATTCATTTGTGATATGAACTATTTTGCGGCTGATCAAGGGCCAATATGGCCTTGTTTATTTTGCAACGTATCCAATATCCACTGCGTCTGCCATTGATGTGAGCAGTGAATCAACATGCACTTGCCTGTGTGGCAAGCTCCAGATGGCGTCTTCTGCCTCTTTGAGAAACTCTACCATGTCTTGCTGCGATAATACAGCCCAACTCAGCCAAAAGTGTGGTCACGCCCTGAGGACTTGCACTACAGGCTAAATCTAGGTGATTGCAACAATAAATCTAATCAGCTGTTCTATGGCAATGCAGCCTGCCTGCCAAACAAGACAGCCAAACAAGACAGACAGACAGAGAGTGCGATGATAGCACAGCAGGACTATACTCTATTCTGTCATTGCTTTTGCAGCCATCAGACCAGCAATTTTATTGCTGCCAAACCAATACAAAGTGACAAGAGAATCAAGATTGCCAATGTCATGCAACTAGTGACGCACTCGCCCTCATCACACTGTATGAGTCAAGTATGAATGCAGAAGAAGATGATGCTTATAGCAGAATGAAACACTTCTGCACTGCAGTCAGACCAGACTGTGATTACTCCAGCTGGAGAGCGCAGACATGCAAGAAGAAGCGATGCATAGAATACCTGCATCAGCCTGGCTTGACTCTCCAGTCTCCAGGAGCTGCACATCTGGCTGTCTTGGCTTTGCCAACCCAGAAGCAAGCCAGCAATTGCACAATGAGCGACAGCACAGCTGTGTCAGCAGCAAGTTGTTCCTGTGATACTGAAGCTGGTGATATGTGTCTAATCATAACCAGCTTAGACAGATTATCGTGCAACTACAAAGGCATGTGAGTGAGATGCAAAGATATCCCAGTGGTGCTGCTCACGGCAATGTAGCCCCAGCAACTACAGCAATACAACCCAGGGTTGCTCTAGTGCAGGATTTGTGCAGCTACATCCAGATCAAAGCAGACCAATTAGTCATGCAGCAGGAAGACAGTCTGATGCAAAGGGCTACAAAACTGTGTTGCCAGCTGCTCCTAGCCACTTGTGCCGTGTTCGCACAAAAGTTGCTGCACAGGGACTCCTACACTAGTGGCTACAGGCAACACTGTTTTCACACCCTCTATAGTTTTCACACCCTCTATAAACCCTAAATATAGTCATGCTGCAAACAGGACCTAACTCTGCAGCTCTACCTCTTCTGGTTGAACCGCTGCTACCCCGTAGTTGGAAGCGTGAGCTAGATCACAGTAGACTGCTCAAGGGGGACATGGAGACAGACCTGTACTCCACAGCTGTTGCACAAGAGGATATCATGAAGGGAGAGGAGGAAGAGGGCTCAGGTGGGTGGGTGTAAATCTGTGGGAAATCTGTAAATCAATGAGATTGGTAATGGGAGCTGTCAGCACTATCAGCAGCGCTATCACCAGCAGTCCCAGCAACACTTACAGCAACAGTCTCAGCAACCGTCCCAGCAGCAGTCCAGCAACAATCAAAACAGCAGTCCAAGCATCACTCAGCAGGACTGTTGTCTAAAAGAGATGCAGTAAGACACCCATTTCTACAACACTCATCAGCAGTATCACCAGCAGTCCCAGCAGCACCTTCGGCAGCAGTCCCAGCAACAGTCTCAGCAGATATCTTAGCAGTACAAGCAGCAGTGTCAATAGCAGTTCCTCCCCGAGGGCAACAGTTTCCAGCAACAGCCGCAGCAAAACTTACAGCAGAATCCCATCAGCAATCCCAGCAACACTACCATCAAAACGCCCAACAACAGTCCCAGCAGCAGTCCCATCAGCAGTCTCAACAACACTGCCATCAACACTCCCAGCAACAGTCCCATCAACAGTTTTAGCAGATGGAAAGCTGAAGGATTGCAGCCAGGCTTCATTCTGTAGTTGACCTGAACTGACACATGGCAACTAGAGCTGACACTTTGCAGCTAAGCTGACAGGCTGCAACCAATCAGCTCCGGCCGCAATTTGTCATATTTTTTGCTCAGCTCAAAAACAGACTGTCAGTTGGGCTGCAACTCTTAGCTCAACTGCACAAGGTCAGCTCAGCTGCACTCTGTCATCTGAGCTACACACACTCAGCTTCTTTAAAATCTGCCAGCTCTAGCTCAAATTTGCCAGCTTGTTCAAATGCAGACTGTCAGCTTGGCTGCAATGCTTTAGCGCACCCGTGACCTGCCAGCGCGTCTGTTGATTGTCAGCTCCGGCTGAAATCAGTCAGTCCAGATGCAATTCAGCTACAGATATGTCAGCCCATATCTGCTACAACCGATAAGCATTGCAAAAGGTTGCTGGTGCGGTTCTCTGCAACAAAAATGATACCACTGAAATTGACCGAGCAAAAACAAGTCATAGTTAAATCATTTGTTTAATCATTATGTTTTGTTTTGTTGCAAGCCTTGAATTAGAAACACTGCACCACACATGCGCATGAGAGGCTGTGTATAGGTCTGCATCGCACTAGATGCTGCATGCAACGACAACGGCTAGACCAAGCACCATTGCATTCAAGCTGTGACATGGACAGTAATGAGACTCGACAAATGTCAATTACCGCATTGCAGTTATTTACAGATGTGTTTGAAAAAAAGATATTTGTAAATGGTTAGCGCTGCATCAGGCCTGACAGGATGTTTGAAGGTCTGCATTGAAGCGAGCAGTGGGCCTTGCACCCACATTGGATGTTGTGTTCAGAGACAGCGGCTCGATCAGTGGCACTGTAGCGGTCAGGCTGTGGAAATGATACACAATCATGGGACTCAATGCAAGACAGTGCACCTGGCTGCAGATGGGATGAGCTGTTCTTTGGAAAAAACTAAATACATTTGATGGTGAATTGCTGCATTGGGTATGGGAGGGTGTGTGCAGGTCTGTATTGAAGCGAGTAATGAGCCTTGCATCCACAAATCCGCATCAGATGTTATGTGCAGAGACAGCGGTTAGCCCAGTGGCATTGTTGCAGTTAAGCTGTGGAAATGATACAGAAACATGGGACTAAATGCAAATCAGTGCACCTGGCTGCAGATGGGATGAGCTGTACTTCGGAAAAACCCAAAAGATATATATATTGTCAATTGCTGCATGGGGCATGGGAGGGTGTTTACAGGTCTGTACTGCAGCAAGTGATGAGCCTGACATCCACGAATCCACATCAGATGTTGTGTGCAGAGACAGCGGCTAGCCTGTTGGCACTGTTGCAGTCAAGCTGTGGAAATGATACACAATCATGGCACTCAATACCAGTCAGTGCACCTGGCTGCAGACGGGATGAGCTGTACTTCGGAAAAACCCACAAATAATCTTTGTAAGTTGCTGCATGGGGCAGGGGAGGGTGTTTACAGGTCTGTATTGCAGCGAGTGATGAGCCTTACATGCACGAATCCACATCAGATGTTGCGTGCAGAGACAGCGGTTAGCCTGTTGGCACTGTTGCAGTCAAGCTGTGGAAATGATACACAATCATGGGACTCAATGCAAGTCAGTGCACCTGGCTGCAGATGGGGTGAGCTGCACTTTGGAAGAAAATAAAAACGGATTGATCGTGAATTGCTGCATCCAGCTTGGGAGGGTGTGCACTGGTCTGTATTGCAGCCAAAAAGTTGCAACGTGTACCTGAAATATGGCCAAGCTTGGTTTATTTCAAAGACTTTGTTCAATGTGTTCAGTCAACACGGTACGGTAACAACATAACATCATCAAGTAAGGTTACTTCATTTCAGGCATGCTCTGAACTTCACGAGCCTTTTGCAAGAGATAGTCCTTGTTGCATGGGGTATCTATTTGATGAGTTGCAGCCAGGCCGACAGAATGAAATTGCAGCTGGACCTGGAAATGGAAGGCAGTGCAAGTAGTCAACAGCAGCTTTTGTTATTTCAGCAAAATGCCGCACCATTGCCGGCTGTCTTGGCAAGCTTGAGCTCATTCTCCAGATCAGCATGAGCTTCAATGTACACAGCAAAGCAAACATCCACATATACAGTGGTGACTTGTGAGTTCATCTCTGCGGACTGTTGCTTGATACAGTCCGCAGACATCAGTACTGTACCTTACGTTCCAGCATTTAGATTGGTTCAGCTGTTAGCTCATTTCTGCAGGCTGTTGCTTGTCACAATCCACACAATATGGTCTCTGGACTGTACATCCACATCAAGCCGTGAGCAGGTGTCAAAGGTATTAGTCATTGTTTCTGTTTAGCCGTAGTCAGCACTACAGCATTCATTGGGGACATCAGCATGGAGTGTGCTTCAGCTGTGAGTTCATCTCTGCCGACTGTTGCTTGACACAGTCCCAAGCTACAAGCGATATTGTGACTTGCATCACAAGGGTTGTCCTAGACAGCCTCTGGATCAGTGCGCCAACACCCTGTGCCTGAACATGTCCTGAAAAATCGATGATGTGATCCAGCGACTTTTGAAAAAGGCATCAGCATCATGGCTAGAACCAAGCAAACGTTCAGAAAGGCGCAAGCACAAAGAGCTCTTAAAGTGGGCACTCAGTCCCATGAAACCACTCTCGTCCCTGCCACGCAATCAGCAGAGCTGCCTGCTGCTGCAGCAGCGATGCCTCCTCATGCAAAAAAAGCGAAGTCACGCAGGGTGTAGATGAGACACATTCTAATACTCCCACAAGCAAGCCAGCACACATAGCCCGTACTCTTGAGACAGCAGCTGTTCAACCAGTGTTGTCAAGCACACCACGCCCTGTGTCAGCACAACAGCAACACGAGAAGAAACGAAAGGTCTCATGTGCAGAGTCAAGATGTTTACCAAGCAAGCCGGATCAACAGTCCTTTGGCAAGCTTCATGTTGTCATTATAAATTTTGAATGATGTGATTTAGGCCACAGCTTTGATGGGTCAGCAACATGGACAACACTTGTACTGAGTAGATGTAGCTGTGATGCAGTACTGCAGTCGTTCTGAAAGCACCTGCTGTGGTGCTTGGGCAAAGCAAGCTGCAAGGATCTCGACAATACTGCATCACATTCATCTGCATGAGATGATAGGCCTGATCAACAAACGCTCTGAACTGCTGCAGCTTTCAGAGTGTCAGCATCACCAATTTCCTGTGTGGTCCGTCTAGGGAACTATGCCTGTACTTATTTCCAATTCTCCACGTGAGCTCACTATTTGATGCAACTGTGATATGGCATGCTTGTGCAAATACATTTTGTGCTTCATCCTTTGATCTATAGCTAAATCATTTATTTAATCATCATGTTTTGTCTTGTTGCAAGCCTAGAGAATCAGAAAGACTGAACCACAGCGCAAGAGAGGCTGTGTATAGGTCTGCATCGCACTACATGCTGCATGCAAAGACAACCGCTAGACCAAGCACCATTGCATTCAAGCTGGAAAGTGATGGACAGTAATGAGACTTGACAAATGTCAACTAGTGCAGTGCAGTTAATGACTGATGTGTTGAGCTTTCCTTTGAAAACCAGAGATTTGTAAATGGTTAACGCTGCATCAGGCCTGGCAGGCAATGGGTCTTGCATCCACATCGGATGTTGTGTGTAGAGACAATGGCTAGACCAGTGGCACTGTTGCGGTCAAGCTGCGGAAATGATACACAATCATGGGACTCAATGCAAGTCAGTGCACCTGGCTGCAGATGTGATGAGCTGTACTTTGGAAAAATCGTAAATTTTGGATGGACAAATGCTGCATTGAGCACGAATGGGTGTGTACAGGTCTGTATTGCAGCGAGTAATGAGCTGTGCCTCCCAAAGTCCGCATGAGATGGTGCGTGCAGAGACAGCGGTGAGCCCAGAGGCACTATTGCAGCCAAGCTGTGGAAATAATACACAATCATGGGGTTCAATGCAAGTCAGTGCACCTGGCTGCAGATGGGATGAGCTGCGTTTTGAGAAACGAGCCTCGCATCTGTATATGCAGACTAGATGCATCTGGTAGAGACAACGGCTGGACTTGCTTGGCACCTCTACCGCCAATGATTTAACAGTCCGGAACACAATCTTATGGCCAATTTGACCCCAAAAGCTGACTGTGCCTATGGGTCATAGTGCAAACAGTCCACAACAACATTCTGATGGACCATGTTGACACAAATAAGGTTGACTGTGGCAGGACAACCTCAGCCCCATAGATCATCACACTAACAGTCCCAACACCAATCTGATGGAGCAAATTGACCCAAAAGGCTGACTGTGCAGGCTCCAGCTTTCAGAGTGTCAGTTGGCTGACACATTTGTTGGTTCGCACAAGTCTGGCACCTTCATGCATGTGCTTTGCAGCTGAGCTGCAGCTGCATAAACGGCATCTGAGCTGCCACCCCCTAACAGGGTAAAAGCAAGCCAGAGTTTACCTCTGCTCCTAAGGCAGAGAGTGTTCAATCAGACCATCAAGCACAAATTCCATTGACAAACCAAAAGAAAAGAAGACAGCCATAAAAAGGAGAAGGAACGCCAGGTAGTTTGCAGCTGCTTACAAGAAAGCCATGCTAACCTGCGTCTTACTGTCTCAACAGTAGCGGGATCTTGCACTGCGGCCTACAGAGTCACAGCAACACTGCAGGACCTGCATTGGGCCCTGCCCTGCCCGGGCCCGGGATGCGTGATCGAAGCGTTACCTCTTGAGCAGCACGTGTTGACTCAGAACTTTCGCCCCACAAGAATTGCCTTAGAGCATTGGAAAGCGCTGAGCTCTGCCGCTGAGCAAGGCATCCTTGAGGAGCATTGCATACTTGGCAGCCGAAAACGTTATTTGACTCCTTTAGACGTATATGATGGTCTGAGCATTTGGCAGCTGACAGCCTACGTTCTGAGCTGAATTGACAAGGCAGATTGACAGGCCAAGCTGTCAATCTGCCACTCAACTACTGGACTAACAGCGGTGAATAGGCTCACAGATGGCAACTTCAAGTATTGCAACAAGACTAGCATTCTAGAGGGTGTTGGCTAAGGTTCTGAGCTAACACATCTCAATTCGAGCTGACAGCTTGCAGCCAATCTGACAGGCTGATGCAAAGCAACATAAGCAATAGTCTTCTCTCAAGGCATCCTCTGGCGCATTAATTTCAAAAAAAGCTGTTGAAGTAAGCGAGGAGCAGTCTTGCATCTCTGCAAAACTTTGCCCAACACAGGTGAGACGTTCATGTCGTGTGGTACGTTTGTTGAGTTATGATAAGTTCCCATTTTGTCAACAAATTCCATACGTTTTAAGCTTGTCAATATACCGCTTTGCAAATTTTGCGGAATGTACAGCCAGCTGCTCTACTTAATTAGTCATGTCGAGTTCCCACAGCTCGCACGGAGCGAGCAACCGAGTTACGGAATTGCGCGCAGAACGACGGGATCGCACGTAGAACGTGTCCGTCAGAGTGTCAGCATGAACCTGGCCTGTCAACTGGCAAGATGTTTACAAGTTGAGTGCAACGCTACACACATCGTTGCTATACGTGTTCTGCATTCTAGTCTGTTGAGCGTCGTATCGTCTTACAGAAACCGGCAGAACAGTTCGCTATGGAACAGGCGATTCTCGACATCAGCGCGGTCCTACCAGCCGAGCAGGGTGATCCTTTGGTCCAGCGACGGCTAGACGATGCCCCTTGGCCCCCCA